>ERZ779737.1296-NODE-1296-length-19981-cov-5.046321_pt1 | contig 19981 bp, 11 predicted proteins | sample MGYA00511889_ERZ779737 | MGnify/ENA primary metagenome ERZ779737 (study PRJEB29588, sample SAMEA2163575) | human gut metagenome | biome: human gut; feature: human-associated habitat; material: faeces | place: Denmark | collected 2008/2010 ...
GAGCAGGGCAAGATTGACCTCTTCCGCAGACTCCGTCCCGGCGAAGTTCCCACTATGGACGGCGCAGACGCCTTAATCAGAAACATTTTCTTCGACTATAAAAAATACGACCTCGCAAGAGTGGGACGTTATAAATACAACAAAAAGCTGTCTATTGCCAACAGATTGGAAGGGCAGGTTTTGTCGCGCGACGTGGTATCTGAGCTCACCGGCGAAGTGCTTGCGTCTAAAGGCGAAACCGTATCCGAAGCAAAAGCCAACGAAATTCAGAACAATGCCGTCAACGAGGCGTTTATCGTCATAAAGGACGCCGAGGGCAAAGAAGGCGAATTCAAACTCATCGGCAATAAGACGGTTGACCTTGACGCTTTCGTCGATTGCAACCCGAGACAGCTCGGCATTTTAGAAAAGGTATATTATCCCGTCTTAAAAGAGATTTTGGATACTTACACCAAAAAGGACGACGTCATCGCCGCTATCAAGGCGCAGGCGGACGTTTTGGTGTCTAAGCACGTCACCGTCGACGACATAGTCGCCATGGTTGACTACAACATCGGGCTCAGAAAGGGCGTAGGCACCGTCGACGATATCGACCACCTTGCCAACAGAAGAGTTAAAGCGGTGGGCGAGCTTTTGCAAAATCAGTTCAGAATCGGTATTTCGAGACTTGAAAGAATCATAAAAGAAAAGATGAGCGTTGCGCAGGAAAACGTTGAGATAACTCCTCAGACTCTTATCAACATCAGACCCGTCACAAGCGCAATCAAAGAATTTTTCGGCTCTTCTCAGCTCTCTCAGTTTATGGACCAACCCAACCCGATTGCAGAGCTTACGCACAAGAGAAAGCTTTCCGCTTTGGGACCGGGCGGTCTTAACAAAGAAAGGGCAACGTTCGAAGTCCGTGACGTTCACTATTCGCATTACGGCAGAATGTGTCCTATCGAAACGCCTGAAGGTCAGAACATAGGTCTTATCACTTCTCTTTCTACGTTCGCGAGAGTCAATGAATACGGCTTTATCGAAACGCCTTACAGAAAGATTGATAAAGAGAAAAAAGTCGTCACCGACGAAGTCGTCTACATGACTGCCGACGAGGAAGACAAATACATCATAGCGGAAGCAAACTCGCAGCTTGACGAGGAAGGACATTTTGTCAAAGATTTGGTAAACTGCCGTATAAAGGAAGATATCCGTGCCGTCGACAAGAGCATGCCCGATTATATGGACGTTTCGCCCAAGCAGCTCATCTCAATCGCTACGGCACTCATTCCGTTCCTTGAAAACGACGATACCAACCGTGCTCTTATGGGCTCCAACATGCAGCGTCAGGCTGTTCCGCTACTCAAACCCGAAGCTCCTATGATTGCAACCGGCGTCGAGCATAAGATCGCTTACGACAGCGGAGTCATGAAACTTGCAAAACACGACGGTGTGGTAAAATACGTCGACTCCGACAAAATCGTGGTGGAAACGACGGACGGCAAAGAGGACGTTTATACTCTTTCCAAATTCCAAAGAAGCAACCAATCCACCTGCATAAATCAGCGCCCCATCGTAAACAAAGGCGATAAAGTCGTTGCGGAAAAACACGACGCTAACGGAAGACTTATTCAAGAAGCTACCATTTTGGCGGACGGTCCCGCTACCGACAACGGCGAACTTTCACTCGGCAGAAACATTCTGATTGGCTTTATGTCGTGGGAAGGCTATAACTACGAAGACGCTATCCTGATAAACGAAGACCTCGTCCGTGACGACGTGTTCACGTCTATCCATATAGAAGAGCACGAAATCGAGGCGAGAGACACCAAGCTCGGTGAAGAACAAATCACGAGAGATATTCCCAACCTTTCCGACGACGCTCTCAAAAACCTCGACGAAGACGGTATAGTCAGAGTGGGCGCAGAGGTCAGACCCGGAGATATTCTGGTAGGTAAGGTCACGCCTAAGGGCGAAACGGAGCTCACCCCCGAAGAAAGGCTTTTAAGAGCGATATTCGGCGAAAAGGCGAGAGATTTCAGAGATACGTCGCTAAGAGTTCCCAACGGTGAAGCAGGTATCGTCGTTGACGTCAAGATATTCACGAGAAAGAACCGTGACGAACTTGCTCCCGGAGTCAACAAGCTCGTCAGAGTATACATCGCTCAAAAGAGAAAGATATCCGTCGGCGATAAGATGGCTGGACGTCACGGTAACAAGGGCGTTATATCGAGAGTTTTGCCCAAAGAGGATATGCCTTTCATGGCGGACGGCACACCTTTGCAAATCGTGCTCAACCCGCTCGGCGTTCCTTCCCGTATGAACATTGGACAGGTTTTGGAAGTTCACCTCGGACTTGTCGCCAAGATGCTCGGCTGGAAAGTGGCGACTCCCGTTTTCGAGGGCGTAAAGCAGGAAGAAATTTCCAAGATATTCTCGGATATGGGGCTTGTTAACGAAAAGGGCGAAGTGGACGGCAAGATACAGCTTTACGACGGAAGAACGGGCGAACCGTTTGAAAACAGAGTTACCGTCGGATATATGTATTACCTCAAGCTCCATCACCTCGTCGACGACAAGATACACGCACGTTCGACAGGACCGTATAGCCTTGTCACGCAGCAGCCTCTCGGCGGTAAAGCTCAGTTCGGCGGACAGAGATTCGGTGAAATGGAAGTTTGGGCTCTCGAAGCTTACGGCGCGGCAAACGTATTGCAGGAAATCCTCACGGTTAAGTCCGACGACGTCGTGGGCAGGGTAAAGACATACGAATCTATAGTAAAGGGTAACAACATAAGCGAACCCGGAATTCCGGAAGCGTTCAAAGTTTTGGTAAGCGAACTCAAGAGCCTGGCTCTCGACATTAAAGTGCTCACCGAGGACGACGACGAAATCAAACTCCGCGACTACTCGGACGAAGAACTCGATTTCGACGCCGCCAACACCAAGAACGAAGAATTCAAAGAAATCGATATTATGACAGGCGAAGGTAACGTATTTGGCGACTTCACTGCCGAAAAGACGGACGATTCGCTCAGCATTTTCGATACGCCGTCCGATGACGACGATGACGCTTTCAATATCTTTGAAGATAAGACGGAAGACGACATCACAGCGTTGTTCGGCGATTCTTCCGACGACAAAGACGAAGAATAATAGGAGGGTTTTATGTACGAACTTTCAAACTATGAATCAATTCAAATAGGCATCGCTTCCCCTGAGAAAATCAGAGAATGGTCTTACGGCGAAGTCACAAAGCCTGAAACTATAAATTACAGAACGCAAAAACCCGAAAAGGACGGCTTGTTTTGCGAAAGAATTTTCGGACCTACACGTGACTGGGAATGTCACTGCGGCCGTTACAGAAGAATAAGATACAAGGGCGTTATCTGCGAAAAGTGCGGCGTTGAAGTTACAAAAAGCAAGGTCCGCCGTGAAAGAATGGGTCACATCGAATTTGCGACTCCCGTTTCGCACATCTGGTATTTCAGAGGCGTTCCTTCAAGAATTTCCCTCCTTTTGGATATGTCGCCCAAAGACCTTGAAGCGGTATTATACTTTGTATCCTTCATCGTTCTTGACCCCGGCAAATGCACGGAAATTTATAAGAAACAGGTTATCTCCGATAAGGAATACCGTGAACTTTTAGAGCGTTACGACGCTAAAGACTTCAGAGTCGGTATGGGCGCAGAGGCCGTAAAGGAACTCCTTTGCGAAATCGACCTCGAAAAGGAAAGTGCAGAACTCAAAGCAATCGTCGAAAACTCTCAAGGTCAGAAAAGACAGAGAGCGGTAAAAAGACTCGATATCGTCGAAGCGTTCCGCATATCCGGCAACCGTCCCGAATGGATGATTCTCGACGTGCTTCCCGTTCTTCCTCCCGAACTCCGTCCTATGGTTCAGCTTGACGGCGGAAGATACGCAACGAGCGACCTCAATGATTTATACCGCAGAGTCATCAACCGTAACAACCGCTTGAAGAGACTCAAAGAACTCGGCGCACCGGATATCATCGTGCGTAACGAAAAGAGAATGCTTCAAGAAGCGGTCGACGCTCTCATCGACAACGGCCGCAGAGGAAAGGCAATCGAAGGACCGGGCAGCCGTGACCTCAAGTCGCTCAGCGGTATGCTTTCGGGTAAGCAGGGACGTTTCCGTCAGAATCTTCTCGGTAAACGTGTCGACTACTCGGGACGTTCCGTTATCGTTGTCGGACCCGAACTCAAGCTTTATCAGTGCGGACTTCCCAAGGAAATGGCTCTCGAGCTATTCAAACCGTTCGTTATGAAAAAGCTTGTCGAACAAAATCTCTGCCACAATATCAAGAGCGCAAAGCGCTTTGTCGAAAACGGCAGAAATCAGGTTTGGGATATCTTAGAGGATATTATAAAAGACCACCCCGTATTGCTTAACCGTGCTCCTACGCTTCACCGTCTCGGTATTCAGGCGTTCGAGCCCGTGCTCGTCGAAGGCAGAGCAATCAAAATTCACCCGCTTGTATGTTCGGCATTCAACGCCGATTTCGACGGAGACCAGATGGCTGTTCACCTTCCGCTTTCTCTTGAGGCTCAGGCAGAAGCGAGAATATTGATGCTTTCGACAAACAATATTTTGAAACTGAGCGACGGCAAACCTATCGTTTCTCCGACGCAGGATATGGTTATCGGTTCATACTACCTCACCATGGTCAAACCCGGCGAGATAGGCGAGGGCAAAGTTTTCTCCTCTTATGATGAAGCGATAATGGCGTATCAGGCAAAAGAAATCAAACTTCAGACTCTTTGCTATATCAGATTTAAAAAGCAAAGAGAGGACGGCACGGTAGAATCGAAAATTTTGCACACCACTTTGGGCAGATGCATTTTCGATAAGGCCTTGCCACAGGATATACGTCTCGGCGGTATTGACCGCTCCAAAGCCGAAAACTTTATCGGTCTCGAAATAGAGGGCTTGCTCGGAAAGGCGTGTCTTGTCGAACAGACTCAGCTGTCAGAAATTTTCGAGGCATTCAAGGGTGCGACGGTCAGCGACGAACTCATCGCTAAATTTGAGAATATAATGAAGGGCATTACCAAAATCGACAAGGTAAAGGCTCAGAAGATAATCGACTTTATTGCCGAAAAGAACATCGAAAAACTTGAAGAATTCGACGAATTCGGCGCAACCTCATCTGCCAAGGTCTTCCGCGACGGACTTGAAAAGATACTCGGCAAAAAGGCTCCCGCTGTAGGAAAGAAACAGCTTTCGGCAATCGTCGACGCCTGCTTCAAATATCACGGAGCAACCGAAACGGCAAACGTGCTTGACAAAATCAAGGCGATGGGCTTTAAATATTCGACAATCGGCGCATTGACCGCAAGCGTTTTCGATATGAAAGTGCCTGTCGAAAAGGGCGAGATTTTGACTCAGGCGGAAAAGGACGTTAAAGAGAAAATCGAAAAGAACTTCAAAAGAGGTATTCTTACCGAAGAAGAGCGTTATAACGGCGTTATCAATATCTGGAAAGACGCTTCAAATAAGCTCGAGGACGCTCTTGTCAAATCGCTTGACGACTATAATCCTATCTGGATGATGGCGCAGTCGGGTGCCCGTGGTAATATGGGACAGATTCGTCAGCTTGCAGGTATGCGTGGACTTATGGCAAAGCCTAACGGCGAAACGGTTGAGCTTCCCGTTAAAGCGGCTTTCTGTGAAGGACTTTCCGTTTTGGAATACTTCATATCCTCGCACGGCGGAAGAAAAGGTCTTGCCGATACCGCTCTTAAGACGGCGGACTCCGGTTACCTCACAAGACGTCTTGTCGACGTTTCGCAATACGTCATCGTTCGTGAGGACGACTGCCACAACACCAAGGGTATGGAAGTTACCGCAATTGAAGAAGGCGGCACCTTGATTGAAGGACTTGCCGACAGAATCGCAGGCAGATATACCATAGACCCCATCGTCAATCCGACGACGGGCGAAGTCATCGTCGAAGCGGATACGATGATAACCGACGACATGGCAAAAGAAATCGACGCCGCAGGAATTAAAAAGGTAAAGATAAGAAGTATTTTGACCTGTAAAACCAAAAACGGCGTATGTGCCAAGTGTTACGGCAAGAATATGGCAAGCGGTAACCCCGTCAAACTCGGTGAGGCAGTCGGTATTATAGCGGCTCAGTCCATCGGCGAACCGGGCACGCAGCTCACGATGAGAACGTTCCACTCGGGCGGCGTCGCAACGGGCGACGATATCACTCAAGGTCTTCCCCGTGTTGAAGAATTGTTCGAGGCAAGACGTCCTAAGGGCGTTGCCACCATCACGGAAATTTCCGGCGTCGTTCACATTGAAAACAACGGCAGAGAAATCACCGTTACCAATGCGGACGGCGAGTCCAAGACGTATACACTTCCTTTCGGAGCGAAACTCAAGGTTGCCGAAGGCGATATGATAGAAGCCGGCGCGCCTTTAAACCGCGGTTCTATCGACCCGCAGGAAATGCTCAAGGTCAGAGGAGTCAAGGGCGTTCAGGATTATCTTACAAAGGAAGTTCAATCCGCATACAGACTGTCCGGTGTTGAGATTAACGACAAACACATAGAAATTATCGTTCGTCAGATGCTCAACAAGGTCAGAGTGGAAAAACAGGGCGACACGTCAATGCTTCCGGGAACGCTTGTCGATATCTTCACATATGAAGAAGAAAACTCAAAGGTCTTGGAAACGGGCGGAGTTCCCGCAACGGCAAAGAGAACGCTGCTGGGTATAACGAAAGCGTCTCTTGCTACCGAATCCTTCCTGTCGGCGGCATCCTTCCAGGAAACCGCAAAAGTTTTGACCGACGCTGCCATCAAGAATAAGAAAGATCCGCTCATCGGCATTAAAGAAAACGTCATTATAGGTAAACTTATTCCGGCAGGAACAGGTATGAAAAATTATAAAAATATTACAACCGTTCCCAACGTTCCCGCGGCAGGCGAGGAGAGTAAACGAAATTAGGAGATAACAATGTCCAAAAAATTGTTTACGTCCGAAAGCGTAACAGAAGGCCATCCCGACAAAATCTGCGACCAAATCGCGGACGCCCTTCTCGATAAATTTATTGAGGGCGACCCTATGTCGAGATGCGCCATCGAAGTTTGCGTAACGACGGGCGTCGTTATGGTTTTCGGCGAAGTTACGTCCAAAGCTACGGTTGACGTGCAAAAAGTCGCCAGAGAAGTTATAGATTCGATAGGCTACAACGACACAAGCCTCGGCTTTGACGCAAACACCTGCGCTGTCATATCCTCTTTGCACGAGCAGTCACCCGATATCGCAATGGGAGTTGACGAAGCGTTTGAATATGAAGGAGTCGACGAATATGACAGAACGGGCGCCGGCGACCAGGGGATGATGTTCGGATATGCATGCGACGAAACGGAAGAATTTATGCCGCTGGCAATCGTTTTGGCGCACGCTCTTTCCAAAAAACTTACCGAAGTCAGAAAGAGGGGCGTTGTCGATTATCTGCGCCCCGACGGCAAAACTCAGGTCACGGTGGAATATGAAGACGGGGTGCCAAAAAGGGTGGACACGGTCGTCGTTTCCTGTCAGCACGACGAGGACGCCGATATCGACAGTATAACGAAAGACATTGTCGAATATGTGATAGAAAAGGCAATTCCCGCAGGTCTCATCGACGACGATACTAAAATTTACGTCAATCCGACGGGCAGGTTTGTTTACGGCGGACCTTATTCGGACAGCGGACTTACAGGCAGAAAAATTATCGTGGATACATACGGCGGATACTGCGCTCACGGGGGCGGCGCCCTTTCAGGCAAAGACGCGACAAAGGTGGACAGGAGCGCATTTTATATGGCAAGGTACATCTGCAAAAATCTTGTTGCGGCAGGCGTTGCAAAAAAATGCGAACTTCAGGTATCTTACGCTATAGGTATGGCACGTCCGATTTCCGTTTCGATAAACACATACGGCACGGGAATCATTCCCGACGAAAAAATTGAGGAGCTTGTCCGCGAAGTTTTCGATTTAAGACCCAAAGCGATAATCGACCAACTCGGCTTGCAACAGCCGATATACCGAGCGACTTCAAACTACGGACACCTCGGCAATCCCGATTTTCCGTGGGAAAAGCTCGATAAAACGGATGATATAAAACAGGCATTGCAAAAATACTTGGTATAAGCGAATGAAAATTGACGGAGAGATAAAAAACGTAATATTCCGCAATGAAGAAACCGGTTATACGGTGCTGGATTTATATGTTAACGGCGGTGATTTAGTCACCGCCGTTGGTATATTTCCGCCCGTCCACTCGGGAGAGTGTCTTACGCTCGAGGGGGAATTTAAAAAGAGTCAATACGGCAGACAATTCGATACCGTAAAGTATTTTATTTCCAATCCGGTAAGACTCGATTCCATAAAAAAATATCTCTCAAGCGGACTTATAAAAGGGCTGGGCAAAGTGACGGCGCAAAATATAGTCGACCGTTTCGGACTGTCCTCTTTGGAAGTTATGGAAAAGCCTTTTGAGCTTGCCCGAGTGCAGGGAATATCGCTCAAGAGAGCTACTGAATTTTCCGTGGCGTTTGCAAAAGCGAAAAGTGCGCAGGAAGCCGTCATTTTTTTACAGTCGCTCGGCGTTTCGATAAACATGAGCCTTAAGATATTCAGAGCATACGGCGACAGGACGATAGAAAACGTCAAAAAAAATCCGTATATGCTCGTCGAGGATATCGAAGGCGTGGGATTTATAACTGCGGATTCAATCGCCGCCTCTATGGGCATTGAAAAGGACAGCGACAAAAGAATAGTGGCAGGAATCATTCATACCTTAAAAGAAGATTCGGTCAAGGGCGGAAATACTTTTATGCCTCGTGAAGCTTTGGTAGAGGAAACATATAAGCTTTTAAAAATAGGAAAAGAAGACGACCGAATTAAAATAAGCGACGCATTAGAGGACCTCGTTTTGCTCGGACAGTTAAAAGCTGTCGAATACGGCACGACAAGAGCCATAATGCTTGCTAAATATTTTAATCTGGAAAAATCGATAGCGTCCAAAATTGCGGCGCTCGTCGAAAGCAGAAAATTTGAAACCGTCGACACCGACGAAGCGATAGCGAGGTTTGAAAGAGAAAACGATATCACGCTTCACGCCTCGCAGAAAGAAGCGGTTGCCGAAGCGATAAACGGCGGCGTTTGCGTGATAACGGGCGGACCGGGAACGGGGAAAACTACCATAGTGAAGTGTATACTTCAGACCTTTAAAGATTTGAAACTAAGAACTGCGCTCTGCGCTCCGACGGGCAGAGCGGCAAAGCGGCTTTCGGAGGCAACGGATACGGAAGCGAAAACCATTCACCGCCTTTTGGAACTCGATTACGGAAATCAGAATGCGGGATTTATTTTCAACGAAATGAAAAAACTACCCGTCGACGCCGTCATTGTGGACGAAGCGAGTATGGTGGACGAATACGTGGCAAACGTACTCTTAAAAGCGCTCGGCTCTTCTGTCAGACTTATTCTCGTGGGAGACAAAGACCAATTGCCGTCCGTGGGGGCGGGTAACGTTCTTGCCGACGTGATAAAATCTAAAGTCTGCCCGGTAAAGCAGCTTACTCACGTATACCGTCAGGCATTAGAGAGCGGAATTGTTGCAAGCGCACACAAGATAAATTCAGGAATAATGCCGGAGATAGGAAATAAATATAAAGATTTTTTCTTTATTTCCGTTTCGGGCGCGGAAAACATAAAAAAGGAAATAGTGGGACTTTGCACCGAAAGGCTTCCCAAATTTTTGGGGATAAGACCTTATGACGTTCAGGTGCTCTGTCCTATGAGAAAGGGTGCGGACGGAACGACTTCGCTCAATGCCGAACTTCAGTCGGTATTAAATCCAAAAAAGCCGCACGAGAAAGAACTATACTACGGCGATACCGTTTTCAGGGCGGGCGACAAAGTTATGCAGACGCAAAATAATTATCAGCTTGCCTGGACGTGTTCGGCAGACGGTATAACTCAAAGGGGGCTGGGAGTTTTCAACGGCGACATAGGCGAGATAGTCGTTATAGACGACGAAAATTTCATAGTCCGTTTCGAGGACGGCAGGGAAGCGAATTATACGACGGGTGACCTCGAACAGCTTTCGCTTGCATATGCCACAACAATTCATAAATCGCAGGGCAGTGAATTCGACGCCGTGGTGATTTGTCTTGACGCAAATTTTTTGCTGCAATCGAGAAACCTTATTTATACCGCAGTCACGAGGGCAAAGAAGACGGCAGTGCTTGTAGGAGAGGCTCAGATGCTCGGCAAAATGATAAAACGCTCTCAAACTCAAAGGAATACGCTCTTAGCCGAATTTTTAAGAGAGGAGGCAGTAGATGAAAAATCAGATTTTGAATAAGTTGACAGATGCGGTTTTTCCTCAAAACGAGACGTGCGACGTATGTCTTGAGGAACTGCCTTATAAAACGAGGCTCAATCTTTGCTCGTCTTGTCTTGAAAAGCTGCCGTTTAACGATAAAAAAGTGTGCCTTTGTTGCGGCGCGCCTATGGATAACGAAGCGGACTATTGTTTAAGATGTATGGACACAAAACGCTCGTTCGATAAGTGCAGGAGCGTGTTTGTATATGAAGGACTTGCCAAAAAGGTTTTACTTTCCTTTAAATACGGCGAAAAGAAATATTTGAAAAGCTTATTGGCAAAACTTATGACGGATAAGTATTTGTCCGAAAGGTTCGAGGCGGACGTAGTTACATTTGTTCCCATGACTAAAAAGGAACAGCGCAAAAGAGGCTACAATCAGTCGGAACTACTCGCAAAAGAAATTGCGGATTCGCTTTCGCTCGAGTGTTGTCCGTCGCTTGAAAAGGTAAAGGAATCGCCTGAGCAGAAATCGCTGTCGGCAAAGGAAAGAGCGAAAAACTTAGAGGGAGTGTTTTCCTGTTCGGATATGAAAGTAAAGGGAAAGAAAGTATTGTTGGTCGATGACGTTTTTACTACAGGCGCAACGGCTAACGAATGTGCTGAAGCTCTCTTGAGGGCGGGCGCGACAAACGTTTTGGTGCTTACCGCTTGCGTCACGGCATTAAAACCATATATGGCATAAAGGCGTATAACTCTTAGGCGATTGACAATTTGAAGTTCTGCCTGTATTATTTATGATAGTTTAAGGAGACGACTATGGGATTATTTAAAGGCGAAAATTTTAGACACGTCAAAAAACTAAAGAAAACCGCGGATAAAATCGAGCTTTTGGCGGACAGCTACGCTCAGCTTACAAACGAGCAGCTTCAAGCTAAAACGGAAGAATTTAAAAAGAGAATATCCGATGGCGAAAAACTCGAGTCTATTCTTCCCGAAGCATATGCCACGGTCAGAGAGGCGGCGACGAGAGTTTTGGGTATGCGTCACTTTTATGTTCAGCTTCTCGGCGGAATTGCTCTTCATCAAGGACGTATAGCCGAAATGGCAACGGGCGAGGGCAAGACTTTGGTGGCTACGCTTCCTGCCTATCTCAACGCATTGACGGGCAAAGGAGTTCACGTTGTCACCGTAAACGATTATCTTGCCACTCGTGACGCTTATTGGATGGGCAAACTCTATAAGTTTTTAGGACTCAGCGTCGGAATAGTCGTTCCGCAAATGAAGGTTGAAGATAAAAGGGCGGCATACAGTGCCGATATTACCTATTGCACAAACAACGAACTCGGTTTCGATTTTTTGCGTGACAATATGGTCGTTCGCAAAAAAGACAAGGTGCAAAGAGAGCTTAACTTTGCAATCATCGACGAAGTTGACTCCATTTTGATAGACGAGGCAAGAACGCCTCTTATCATATCGGGCAGAGGCGGAAAATCGAGCGATATGTATAAAATGGCAAACTCTTTTGCAAGGACTCTCAAAGAGGGCGACGACTTTACCATCGACGAAAAGGAAAAAGCAGTTTCGCTGACCGACGACGGAATAACGAAAGCGGAAAAATATTTCAAGGTATCAAACCTTTCGGACATTGAAAATACGGAACTTTATCATCACATTCAGCAGGCTCTCAAAGCGCATAATATGATGAAGCGTGACCGAGATTATATCGTATCCGACGGCGAAGTTTTGATAGTCGACGAATTCACGGGACGCGTTATGGTGGGCAGACGCTACAGTGAGGGGCTTCATCAGGCAATCGAGGCGAAAGAGGGAGTGCCGATAAGAAGCGAAAACAAGACTCTTGCCACTATAACCTTTCAAAACTTTTTCAGAATGTATTCGAAACTGTCGGGTATGACGGGTACGGCAAAGACGGAAGAGGACGAATTCAAAGGAATATATTCTCTTGACGTCGTTACCATTCCGCCCAATAAGCCGTCAATGAGAGTGGACGAGCATGACCAAATTTATACTACGGTTAACGGAAAGATGAAAGCAATTATAGCAGACATCGAAAAATGTTATGAAAGCGGACAGCCCGTGCTTGTAGGCACGGTATCCGTTGAAAAATCCGAAGAGCTTTCAAAACAGCTAAGGCGGCTCGGTATAAATCATAACGTTCTCAACGCTAAGATGCACAAAAAAGAGGCGGAAATTATAGCGCAGGCGGGAAGATATAAAGCCGTGACGATAGCCACGAATATGGCGGGAAGAGGAACGGATATTCAGCTTGGGGGAAATCCGGAATATCAGGCAAAGCAAAAACTCGAAAAAGACGGCTATGACCCCGAAACGATAGAAGCGGCGGCTTCCATTTTGCCGTCCGACGACGAAAAGGTTTTAAAGGCAAGGCAAGAATACAACCGTCATTACGAAGCATTTAAAAAGATTTGCGAACAGGAAAAAGAGCAGGTCATAGCCCTCGGAGGACTGAGAATTATAGGTACCGAGCGTCATGAGTCAAGACGTATCGACAATCAGCTTCGAGGCAGAGCGGGACGTCAGGGAGACAAGGGGTCTACCGTATTCTATATATCGATGGAAGACGACGTGGCGAGAATATTCGGCGGAGACAAGATGAAGCAGATAGCCGAGCTTTTCAGAATGGACGAGGACGATGCAATCTCCAGCGGAATTGTCACCAAGCAGATAGAGCGCGCTCAGCTTATGGTGGAGTCGAGAAACTTCAGCATAAGAAAACAGGTGCTCAGTTACGACGACGTTATGAACGCTCAGCGCGAGATAATATATAAAGAAAGGGGTAAGGTATTGGACGGACTTGACGTGCACGACCAAATCCTCGATATGATAGATTCGCTTGCCGAACACGTTATAGAAACGCACGCCGATTACAAGCAGGATTACAAGACGTGGGATTACGAGGCTTTCAACAACGCCCTCGAGCAGAAGATGATACCCAAAGGCTCCAACGTCATAACGGAGAAACTCGCTTCTCACTATGACGTATATAAAATGAAAGACGCTGTGCTAAAAATCGCGTTGAAAAATTATGAAGATAAAATTGCCAAAGCCAAAGAGCAGGGCATCGATTGGGGCGAGATTGAAAGGATAATACTCTTAAAGACTGTTGACGCAAAATGGATGGACCATATTGACCAGATGGACGCATTGAGGAGGGGCATAGGACTCAGAGCTTTAGGTCAAAGAGACCCGGTGCTTTCATACAGGCAGGAAGGCTGGAATATGTTCGACGACATGATAGAGCGTATTCACGGTGAAACGGCAAGCATCCTCTTAAAAATCGAAGTGGTTAAAAACGAGGAAGGCAAAGAAAAAATGAGCGTTGACAAATCTTCTCAGAAAGTAGCTGTAAAAAACGCGGAATCAAAAAAAGCGGAAGTAGGAAGAAACGACCCGTGTCCCTGCGGAAGCGGAAAGAAATATAAAAACTGTTGCGGTAAAAATTTATGATAGACGTTTACGAGAAAAGAGAGAGATTAAAAAAATTAAAAGAGATGCTTGACGTGGCATACGGCTCAATTACTCCCGACAAGGTAAAGTCAAGAATTGCCGAACTTAAGGAAATCGAACATTCCGACGGCTTTTGGAACGACGCTCAGAGAGCTCAGAAAGTTTCAAAGGAATTGAAAAAGCTCGAGTCAAAAATAGACAAATTCGAAAAGTTTTTTAAGCGTCTTTCCGACCTTTCCGATATGGTGGACATAGTGGAACTCGAACAGGACGAAGCGGAATCGGCAAAACTCGACGACGAAATTTCAAAGACGGAAAAATCTCTTGAAGAACTCCGCCTTGCCACTTTTCTTTCGGGGAAATACGATTCGCTCAACGCTATACTCACTCTGCACGCAGGCGCCGGCGGAACGGAGGCGCAGGATTGGGTGAGTATGTTATACAGAATGTATACGCGCTATCTCGATTCAAAGGGCTACAAGGTAACGGAACTTGACAGGCTTGACGGCGACGAGGCGGGAATAAAGAGCATAACTTTTAAAGCGGAAGGCGACAACGCCTACGGATATTTAAAAGCGGAAAAGGGAGTGCATCGTCTTGTCCGCATATCGCCTTTCGACGCCAACAGCCGAAGACACACGTCCTTTGCCTCGCTCGAGGTTATGCCCGAGATTATCGAGGACAATGAAATAGAAATTCGTCCCGAAGATTTAAAGGTGGATACCTATCGCAGTTCGGGAGCGGGCGGTCAGCACGTCAACAAGACGGAATCGGCAATAAGGATAACTCATATCCCGACGGGAATTGTTGTTGCGTGTCAAAACGAGAGGAGCCAGATTCAGAACAGGGAAACGGCAATGTGTATGCTGCGAAGCAAACTTGCCGAACGCCGTGAGAGGGAAAGAGAATTAGAGCAGGCTTCCATATCCGGAACACTCAAAAAGATAGAGTGGGGCAGCCAGATACGAAGCTATGTGTTTTGTCCTTATACCTTGGTCAAAGACCACAGAACAGACTACGAAACCGGCAACATTCAGGCTGTTATGGACGGTGACCTCGACCCTTTCATTAACGAATATCTTAAGCAGGCGAACACTAAAAATCAGCAATAGCATAAAAGCGTCTTTGAACAGGACTAAATAAAACCGAGGGCAAACCTTTCAATAACTTTGATTAGTTCATTTAACAGGCAGATTTATGACGTGACAGATAAAACAAGGCTAACAGATTATTAACATAACAGAATATTAGCATAGGACTATATATAATATAAGCAATATATATATAAATATCAATATAAAATATCCGATAAAATATCCGCAAATAAAAGGTATATAATCTGCGCAAATAAAAGGTAATCCGAAAAACAAGCTCGGACAAAGACAGAAAAAGACACACTGAAACGAGTCGCGATTAAAAACAATCGGGACAAAAACCCAAACCGAAAAACGCGGAGAGGGTTTAAAACGTTAAGGGTGTTACGGCAAAAGGCGAAAGAGAATGAGCGAACTTAAAGACAAACAGGAAATAACGATACTCGCAATCGAATCTTCATGCGACGAAACTGCGGCGGCTGTCGTTCGCAACGGCAGGCAGGTTTTGTCTAACGTCATTTCTTCGCAAATAGAAATTCACCGCCGTTTCGGCGGAGTTGTCCCCGAGATAGCGTCGAGGAATCACCTGCTTTCCGTCGAGAGCGTTGTGGACGAGGCTCTAAAAAAAGCCGGCTTGACAAAGGACGGTATCGACGCCATAGCCGTAACTTACGGCGCAGGACTTTTGGGCGCGCTCCTCGTGGGTGTATCTTATGCAAAAGCTCTATCTTATGCTTGGCAAAAACCTCTCTATGCGGTATCGCACGTAGAGGGGCATATAGCGGCAAATTATCTTGAATCCGACCTTGAACCTCCTTATCTTTGTATGCTATGCAGCGGCGGACACACGGCTGTTTTGTCGGTGGAAGATTATATGCGCTCTTCGCTTATAGCGTCAACCCGTGACGATGCGGCGGGAGAGGCGTTTGATAAAGTAGCAAGAGTTTTATCATTGCCATACCCCGGCGGTCCCGAGATAGAAAAACTGGCAAAAGAGGGCAAACCGTCCATAGAATTTCCGCACCCTAAGTTTAAAGGCAGAGAACTTTATTTTTCATACAGCGGGTTAAAGACCGCCGTCATAAACTATGTTCACAACGCTTTGCAAAGGGGCGAGGAAATTGGCAGGGCAGACCTTGCCTCGTCCTTTCAGGAAGCGGCTATATATCAGATGAGCACGGTGGCGACTTCGGCACAAAAGAGAACGGGGCTTAAAAAAGTGGCGATAGCCGGCGGTGTTTCGGCAAACAAGAGGCTTAGAGAAGTTTTTGACGAAATTTTTACTCCGTCGGGCGTCAACGTATATTATCCCAAACTTTGCTATTGCACGGACAATGCCGCAATGATTGGCGGAGCCTGTTACTTTATGATAAAAAAAGGAATAAAAGAGTCAGATATGTCGTTAGACGCAAAAGCCAACGTAAAACTCGGGTGAAAATAAGGTATTTTTAAGTAAAAAAAAGAGGCATTTTGCCGAAATAACAGGCAATCGGTCGATATTTTTTCAGTTTTTAAAACTTTTAATAATCGCATAAAATCATTTGACAACACCAAATTTAATTGATAAGATAATATGGCTTGTAGAATGCAAGCGTTTCTTTTAGCTTACCAAAAATATGAGAAACGAGCGTGAAATTTTACAGTTGCTAAACAATTCTTCAAAGGTTGTTGGAACAAAACAAGTTTTGAAGAGTCTGACTTCCGATGAACTACGGTGTGTGGTTTTGTCGGAGGACGCCGACGACTTTATTAAGACCAAGGTGAAAGTCAAAGCTCAAGAGCACGGAGTAGAGGTTATTGTTGCACCCTCTATGCAGTGGCTTGGCAGGGCGGTAGGAATTGCCGTCTGGGCTGCGGCCGTGGGAATTTTAAAGGAATAGGAAAGATATAGATGTGTTTCCCCAAGGGGTTGCGGAAAGCATCACAAATACTTTAGGAGGATAATATGCCAACTATCAATCAACTTGTCAGAAAGGGCAGAGAAAAACAGGTAAAGAAGTCGATGACTCCTATTATGGACCAATGTCCGCAAAAGAGAGGAATCTGCTTGTCCGTTACCACGACTTCCCCGAAAAAGCCTAACTCGGCACTTAGAAAGATTGCAAGAGTAAGACTCGTCAACGGTCAGGAAGGCACGGTTTACATTCCCGGTATCGGCCACAACTTGCAAGAGCACTCGGTTGTTCTTATTCGTGGCGGCAGGGTTAAGGATTTGCCTGGTGTTCGTTATCACATCATTCGTGGCGCTCTCGATACGGCAGGCGTTGCAAAACGCAAGCAGGCGAGAAGCAAGTATGGCGCAAAGCGCGGAAAATAACATTTATATCTTTACAATTTTAGGAGGATAATATGCCAAGAAGAAGCGGCGTATCTAAAAGAGACGTGTTGCCTGACCCGATATACAATTCCAAAGTCGTGACAAAACTTGTCAATCAGGTTATGTATGACGGAAAAAAGGGAATAGCGCAATCAATCGTCTATGACGCATTCAAAAAAATAGAAGCAAAAATGGGACAAAATCCCATGGAAGTCTTTACCCGTGCTTTGGAAAACATTATGCCCGCACTCGAAGTAAAGGCGAGAAGAGTCGGCGGTTCTACTTACCAAGTTCCGCTTGAAATCCGTCCCGACCGTCGTCAGACGCTCGGTATTCGTTGGCTTGTTTCTTTCGCAAGAAAGAGAGGCGAAAAGACGATGGACGAAAGACTCGCAGCAGAAATAATGGACGCTTACGGCAACGGCGGCGGTGCAGTCAAGAAAAAGGAAGAAACGCATCGTATGGCTGAAGCCAACAAGGCATTCGCACATTATAAATGGTAGTAAGAGGTAACAAATGCATAGAACTTTCCCACTCGAAAAAGTAAGAAACATAGGAATTATGGCCCACATCGATGCGGGCAAAACGACTACCACAGAGCGTATTTTGTTCTACACCGGCAAGACTCACAAAATAGGTGAAACGCATGACGGTTCCGCGACCATGGACTATATGGAGCAAGAGCAAGAACGTGGTATCACTATCACTTCTGCGGCTGTCACAACGACTTGGGCAGGACACAGCATCACGATTATCGACACGCCCGGACACGTTGACTTCACAGTCGAAGTCGGCAGAAGCTTAAGAGTTCTCGACGGAGCGGTCGCCGTATTCTGTGCAAAGGGCGGAGTTGAGCCTCAGTCGGAAACGGTCTGGCGTCAGGCTAACGACTACAAAGTTCCCCGTCTTGCGTTCGTCAACAAGATGGATATCAACGGCGCGAACTTTGAAAACGTTGTCAAGATGATGAAGGACAGACTCGGAGTCAAAGCCGTTCCTATCACTTTGCCTATCGGTAAAGAAAACGATTTCGAAGGTATCGTCGACATTCTCAAAATGAAAGCCGTTTACTATGAAGGCAAGGACGGTATCGAAGTCGTCGAAAAGGATATCCCCGCAAATATGGTGGATGCGGCAAACGAAGCAAAGAATAATCTTTTGGAAGCTCTTGCCGATTTCGATGACGACATAATGATGCAATATCTCGACGACCCGTCGGCAATTACCGACGAGCAAATAAAAGCGGCAATCCGCAAAGGCACGCTCACGATGAAAATCGTTCCCGTTCTCTGCGGTTCGTCATACAAAAACAAGGGCGTTCAGACGCTCCTCGACGCGGTAGTCGCATTTTTGCCGTCACCGCTTGATATTCCTTCAATAGAAGGTATCAATCCTAAGACGGAAGAAAAGGACGTCCGTCACCCCGGCGACAACGAGCCTTTCAGCGGTTTGGTATTCAAGATCGTCGCGGATCCGTTCGGCAAACTCGCCTTCCTCAGAATTTACTCCGGCGAGCTCAAACTCGGTCAAACCGTTCAGAACTCCACCAAAGGAAAACCCGAACGTATCAGCCGTCTTATCAGAATGAAGGCTAACGACCGTGAGGAATTGACGGAGGCGGGAGCAGGCGATATAGTCGCGGTTATCGGTCTTAAAGATTCCACGACGGGCGATACGCTTTGTGATGCTTCGCATCCCATCATTTTGGAACAAATGGTCTTCCCCGAACCTGTTATCAAACAGGCTATCGAGCCCAAGACAAAGGCAAGCCAGGATAAAATGGCTATCGCTCTTCAAAAGCTTTCCGAAGAAGACCCGACCTTCAAATATTATACCGATAAAGAAACGGGACAGACAATCATCGCAGGTATGGGCGAGCTTCACCTCGACATCATCGTCGACAGATTGGTCAGAGAATTCAAGGTGGAATGCAACGTAGGTCAACCGCAGGTTGCTTATCGTGAATCCATCACAAAGAGCGCAGACGCTGAAGGAAAATATATCCGTCAGTCGGGCGGTAAAGGTCAATACGGACATTGTAAAGTTAAATTTGAGCCGTATCCCGATGGCGATTTTGCGTGGGAAGACATCACCGTCGGCGGCGTAGTTCCCAAAGAATATGCGCAGGCTGTTTGCAACGGTATCAAAGAAGCTGCAAAGACGGGAGTTTTGGCAGGTTATGAAACTGTCGGTATCAAAGCGATTCTTTACGACGGAAGCACGCACGAAGTCGACTCGTCCGAAATGGCGTTTAAGATTGCCGGCTCTATGGCGTTTAAAGAAGGTATGGCAAAGGCAGGTCCGATTTTGATGGAGCCTATAGTCAAACTCGAAGTCGTCACCCCCGAAGATTATCTCGGCGATGTTCTCGGTTCAATTAACGGAAAGAGAGGAAGCGTCAAGGGTATGGAACTCAGAAACGGCGCTGAAGTTATCGACGCAGACGTTCCACTTTCGGAAATGTTCGGTTATGCAACCGCTCTCCGTTCAATGACGCAGGGACGTGCAACCTTTACTATGCAGTTCGATCACTATGAAAAAGTGCCGAACAATATCGCCGAAAAAGTTATCGGCAGCAGAAAATAACAATCAATCGCAAATTTGTCCTTTACGGATAAATAAAAGAGAGCCGCAGGCTCAAAAAACAAAACAACCAATAATAAAAAATATATTCACTTTTTGTTAGGAGGATTAAAAAATGGCAAAAGCGAAGTTTGAAAGAACAAAAGCAGAACTATCGCTGTC
>ERZ779737.1298-NODE-1298-length-19972-cov-4.202290_pt1 | contig 19972 bp, 19 predicted proteins | sample MGYA00511889_ERZ779737 | MGnify/ENA primary metagenome ERZ779737 (study PRJEB29588, sample SAMEA2163575) | human gut metagenome | biome: human gut; feature: human-associated habitat; material: faeces | place: Denmark | collected 2008/2010 ...
GAAAATTCCGGCGGTTCCGCCGCCGCTTTTACGCGCGAGCTTCGCGGCGGAGTTCCCGCGCGCCGATGTCGCGGCGATAATGCATGCCGTCGAAATGGATTTGGGAAACGAGCGCGTAGGCGCGCTGCGCGGCTTCCGAAAGCGAAGCGCCCCGCGCCGTGACGCCGAGCACGCGTCCGCCCGCCGTGGCGATCGCGCCGTTGTCTTCGCGGACGGTGCCGCAGTGAATGACGCCCGTCTCCGGCGGAAGTCGCGTCGGCAGGGAAATGACGTCGCCCTTGCGCGGCGTTCCCGGATAACCTTCGGCGGCGAGAATGACGATGATGTCGAAGCCGTCGCGGAACTCGACCGTCGTCGGGTCGAGCGTTCCCGTCGCGCAGTCGTGCATGACGCTCACGGGATCGGTTTTCATGAGCGGGAGCAGCACTTGGCATTCCGGGTCGCCGAAGCGCACGTTGAATTCGACGACTTTCGGCCCGCCCGCCGTGATCATGATGCCGATGTAGAGCGTGCCGCGGTAGCGGATGCCTTCGCTGAGCAGCCCTTTGAGCGTCGGCTCCACGATTTCGGAAACGACGCGCCGCGCGACCGACGGCGAGACGACGGACGCGGGAGCGTAGGCGCCCATTCCGCCGGTGTTCGGGCCCGTGTCGCCTTCGCCGACGCGTTTGTGATCTTGGCTCGGCGGGAGCATCACGTAGCGGTCTTCCGAGACCATCAGCATGATGGAGGCTTCCTCGCCTTCCATGAATTCTTCGATGAGAATCTCGTTCCCGCTCGCGCCGAAGCAGTGCGAATCGAGAATGTCGTAAACGGCGGTGCACGCCTGATCGAAGTCTTCGGCGACGACGACGCCTTTGCCCGACGCGAGTCCGTCCGCCTTGACGACGACGGGAAAATTCTGCGCGGCGAGGTATTCGACGGCTTCCTCCGACGAAGTGAAGCGCTTGCCGCGCGCGGTCGGAATGCCGTGACGCACGAGAAAATCCTTCGTGAAGCTCTTGCTGGCTTCAAGGCGCGCTCCCGCCTTGGTCGGCCCGTAGGCGAGGATGCCCGCCGCCTCGAGCTCGTCGACGGCGCCGGCGGCGAGCGGGACTTCCGGCCCGATGATCACGAAATTCGCGTCCAGTTTTTTCGCGAGCGCGACGATCGCCGCCGTGTCGGAAACGTTCAGAGGATAGCAGACGGCTTCCTGTTCCATGCCGCCGTTGCCGGGAGCGACGGAGACCGCCGCGACGAGCGGGCTCGCTTTGCAGGCGCGCAACAGGGCGTGCTCACGGCCGCCGGAGCCGATGATGAGGACTCTGAGGGATTTGTTGGGAACCATATAGAGGTCGGGATTTTCTGAAAATCGTTCCCGTTTCCGGGAGCGAATGAAAAAAGAAAAAACTATCGGGACGGAATTATCAATGCCCAATTTTCCGCGCGGGAACGTCAGTTCATCGTGTCGGCGGAAACGGCGGCGGCGACGGCTTTCCCGGCGAGAGCCTCGACGAGCGCGAGCGCGAAATCGAACGCCGTTCCCGCGCCGCGCGAGGTGATGACGTTCCCGTCGGTTTCCACGCGGGCGCCGTTGCGGGCTGCGGGAATTTCGTCCCACGCGCAGACGTGCGCGGCGACGCGTTTGCCGGCGAGCAATCCTGCGGCGTTCAGAATCAGCGGCGCGGCGCAGATGGCCGCGACGATTTTCCCCCGCGCGGCGAACGCGGCGGCGAGCTTCGCCGCGCGTCCGTCCTTGATCAGGTCGAACGTGCCCGGTCCGCCCGGCAGCAGCAGAGCGTCGAATTTTTCCGCGAGCGCGGAAAAGTCTTCCGGCGTTCCCGCGAGCGCTTCGAAGGCGGCGTCCGCGCGCAGGACGATGCCGCCGCGTCCGCGGACGAGCGAATCGGTTCCGGCGCCGAGCGCGGCGACGGTCAGTTCCGCGCCGGCGCGGCGGAGCAGGTCGAACGGCGTCACGGCTTCAATTTCCTCAAAGCCGTGCGTAATGAGGGCGAGCACTTTTTTCATAAGATGTCTGCGGCGGGAAAGAAAACGGGAAAAGCGGAGCGGGAACGGCGCGCCGAGGAAAAATCATTCAATCGTCTTCGCGTCGGGCGGAAGCTCTTCGACTAGACCGAGTTCCCGGATTTCGTCGGACGACAGCGGGTGATAGGTCACGTGCGCGGAGTAGGCGCCCGTCGTCGAATTCTTCAGCCAATACGTGTGCGCGTCGGGATTCCCGGCGCAGGCGGAGCACAGCAGCGGAACGAGCGCGGCGAGCGCGGGGACGACCAAGCTTTTTTTCTTCATCGCCGCAATTCTGCCGTTCCCGTCCGCGGAAAGCAAAAGGAAAAACGCGCCGCGTTTTGGGCGCGAAAAAGAAGCGGCGCGCGCCGCCGAAAAGATTCGAGGCGCCGTCGCTGCGGGAACGCGCCGGAGGCCGCTTGCCCGTTCCCGCGGAAATTTCCGCGAAGGAGTTGGCGGATTTCTTCAAGTCGCCGGCGAAATTCATCTGCGGAAAAGTTTTGGGCATCGCTCCCGCGCGAAGATTCGAAACGCCGAGCGACGACGACCCGCCGGAAAAATTTTCGCCACTGGACGTGGCGCGCGCGCACCGGGATTTCGCCGAAAGAATGCTGCGCGCGGCGGAGCGCGGGAACGCCGCGGCGGAAACGCCCGCTCCCGCCGCGGATTCTTTCCGCGAAGCGACGCTGCGCGGCGGCGGCATTTCCGCGTTCGCGCGGGCGGAGGACGTCCGCGGGCAGCTCGACAAAGAAATCAAGGACGCGGAAGCGCTGCTCGAGTGCCTGCCCGCGAAACTTTTCCGCGTCGACGACGCGCCGGCCGCCGCGGTTTTTCCCGTCATGAAATTTTCTTCGCCGATAAGAATCGCGACGGATTTCCGGGAACTTTTCCGCGACGAGGACGGGCGGCTCTTTCTTCCGCTTTGCGGGAGGAAGAAATTCGACTGGCGCGCCGCCGTCGAAACGTTCGTCGCGGCGCAAATGCTTTCCGCGACGTTCCCGCAAGAAGCGTTCCGCGCGGTCTATTTCGCCTACGCCTCGGCGACGCCGAAAATCGTCACCGACGCCTCGCTCCGCAACGCCGGCATTTCCGCGCAGGAACTCGTCGAACTTTACGCGCGCCGGCTGAGCGACCCGCCGCCGCTTTTCGAAAACCTGCCGATTGCGGACAAGCTGTTCGAAGAAACGGACGAACTGTACGGAGACGATCTCGAAAAAGAATTTTTCCGCGCGCTGCGGGACGCGTGGAGCGCGGAAAAGCGGGACGCCTGCGAGATTTTCGTTTTCGGAGAAGACGCGCCGGAGCTTTTCGACGAGCGCACCTGCGGCGGAGTGTTCCCGTTCGTTCGAAACCTGCTCGCCGCGTTCACCGTTCCCGAGCGCCCGCGAAAAAAGAAGCGCGGCTGATTTTTTCCTCCGCGCGCGGGAACAGTCCGCGGCGCCGTTTTTCAAATTGCGCCTGACGGCGCGGCTGCGCTATCATCAGCGAAATTTTTCTCTCCGATGATTAAAGAAAAATCCATCAACGAAGCGGAACTCATTTCCAAAGCCGGCGTCCTGCTGGAAGCGCTCCCGTACATCCAGCGCTTCCACGACTCCGTCTTCGTCGTCAAATACGGCGGCAGCTTCATGGATTCCGAAGATCCCGCCGCGCGGGAACGCGTCGCGTCCGACATCGTTTTCCTCAGCTCGGTCGGCATCAAGGTCGTCGTCGTCCACGGCGGCGGGAAAGCGATCACGCGCGCGATGGAAAAGGCCGCCGTCAAGCCGCAGTGGCGCAACGGCATCCGCGTGACGGACGAGCAAACGATCAAGATCGTCGAAAACACGCTCAACAACGAAATCAACGCCGACATCTGCCGACTCATCGAAAAGCGCAAAGGCGTTCCCGTGGGCATGCCGGGCAACCTCGTCAACGTCTGCGAAAAGCTCGAAGCCCGCGACGAAGACGGAAATCCCGTCGACCTCGGCTTCGTGGGAGACATCAAATCCGTAAAAACGAAAATCATCAAAAAGGCGCTCAACGAGGGAAAAATTCCCGTCATTTCGCCGATTGCCCTCGACGACGAAGATCGGCCCTACAACACGAACGCCGACGCCGCCGCCAGCGCCGTCGCGAGCGCGCTCAAGGCGCGACGCCTCGTCTTCATGTCCGACGTTCCCGGGCTGCTCGCCGACCCGAAAGATCCCGACACGCTCATTTCGACGTTGCGCGTTCACGAAGTGCCGGAACTGAAAAAATCCGGCGTGATTTCCGCCGGCATGATTCCGAAAGTCGATTCCGCCGTGAAGGCGCTCCAGAGCGGCGTCCGGCGCGTGCACTTCATCGACGGGCGCACGCCGCACTCGCTGCTGCTGGAAATTTTCACGGACAAGGGCGTCGGCACGGAAATCGTCCATCCGGACGTCGTGCTGCCGGGCACGCTTTCCTCCGGGCAGAACTGAAACGCGCGGGCGCTTAATTTTTCCCTCTTCCCGCGGGAAGAAAATTCGGCGCGAGCATGGACTCTTCCTCGACGCGCGCGGCGTCCCCGTTCCCGCATTGCGCGCGGTAAGCGAGAAAACTTCTGCGGTGCGAATCGTAAACGGGCCAGACGAGCGTGCGGTCGCTCGGCGGAATCGCCGCGGAATCGATTTCTTCCCGAGAGAAAAACCCGAACTGCCCTTCGTCGATTTCCGGCGGGAGCGCTTCGATGGGTTTCAGGCAGTCGAAAAGGAACATCAGCCAATGACCGCTGCCTTCGTAGGAACGCTCGGAGACCATGCCGAAAAGATGCAGGTCGCTCGCGACGAGGCGCAGCCCCGTTTCCTCGAACGCCTCGCGGCAGGCGCATTCGAACGGAGACTCGCCCGAAGCCATTTCGAGCTTCCCGCCGACGGGACTCCAGCAATTCTTGTTCGGAGCCTTGCGCCGGCGGATCATCAGAAATTTTCCGTTCCCGTCGCGTATGAAAATCAGCACGCTGATCTTGAACGGCAGCTGCGGCGTTCCCGCGGGAGTGTCTGTCTTTTCCTTCATTTCCGCCTATTTTAGGGCGAGCGTTCCCGCCGCTTCAAGCCGCGATTTTTCCGCGCGCGGGAACGGAAAAAACTTGCCACGGCGAAACGCGCGCCGTTTCATTGTCGCAAGTTTTCCCGCTCGGAGAGATGGCAGAGCGGTCGATTGCGGCGGTCTTGAAAACCGTTGAGCCGAAAGGTTCCGGGGGTTCGAATCCCTCTCTCTCCGCCAACGTTTTTCTTTTTTTCGGCGTTCCCGCTCCGCGGCGGAAAGCGCGGAAAGGCAAACCGCATGGAACAGAAATCGCTTTTCGAGAATGCGGACGGGCAGCCGCTGGCGTCCCGCCTCCGGCCGAGGAATCTGGACGAATTCGTCGGGCAGGAGCAGCTTGTCGGCAAAGGGAAAATTCTGCGCAGGCTGATTGAGGAGGACAAAATTTCGTCGCTCATTTTCTGGGGGCCGCCGGGCGTCGGAAAAACATCGCTCGCCGGCATCATCGCTCGCGGCACGCACGCCGCGTTCATCAATTTTTCCGCCGTGACGAGCGGCATCAAAGAAATCAAGGCGGTGATGACGCAGGCGGAACAGGCGCGGGAACTCGGCGAAAAGACGATCGTTTTCGTCGACGAAATTCATCGCTTCAACAAGGCGCAGCAGGACGCGTTTCTGCCCTTCGTCGAAAAAGGAAGCATCATCCTGATCGGCGCGACGACGGAAAATCCTTCTTTTGAAGTCAACGGCGCGCTGCTTTCGCGCTGCAAGGTTTTCGTCCTGCAGGAACTGACGACGGCGAATCTCGTCGCGCTGCTGAAACGCGCGCTCGCGGACGAACGCGGCTTCGGCGGAAAGAAAATCGTCATTTCCGACGCGCAGCTGGAAGTCATCGCGAAGTTCGCGAACGGCGACGCGCGCGCCGCGCTCTCCACGCTCGAAATGGTCGTCATCAACAGCCCGGAAGCGGAAGACGGCGCCGTGCCCGTGCGAGATGAGACGCTGGAACAATGCGTTTCGAAAAAGTCGCTTCTTTACGACAAAAACGGAGAAGAACACTACAACATCATTTCCGCGCTGCACAAGTCGATGCGCAATTCCGATCCCGACGCGGCGGTCTACTGGCTCGCGAGAATGCTCGAAGCCGGCGAAGACCCGCTCTACGTCGCGCGCCGCGTCACGCGCTTCGCGAGCGAAGACGTCGGGCTGGCGGACCCGAACGCGCTGAAAATCGCTGTCGCGGCGTATCAGGCCTGCCATCTCATCGGCATGCCCGAATGCTCGGTTCACCTGACGCAAGCCGTCGTCTATCTTTCGCTCGCGCCGAAGTCGAACGCGCTCTATGTCGCCTACGAAAAAGCGAAGAAAGACGCCTTGAAGGAACTGGCGGAACCCGTCCCGCTCGTGCTCAGAAACGCGCCGACGCGCCTGATGAAGGAACTCGACTACGGGAAAGGCTACCAATACGCGCACGACGCGAAAGACAAGCTGACGAACATGCGATGCCTGCCCGATTCGCTGCTCGGGAAAAGATATTATCGCCCGACGGAACAGGGCATCGAAGCGAAATACAAAATCCGGCTGGAACAAATCCGCGCCTGGAAAAAATCGCATTAGTCGAAACGCGGGAACGCGCCGCGAAAAAAGAACGCGGACGTTCCCGAAGGAGCGCCCGCGTTTCCCGAACGTTTTCCCGCGCGTTCCCGCGAAAGAAAAAAGTTCACGCTTCTTCGTCGTAAAGCCACGTGGACAAATACCGCGTTCCCGTGTCGGGGATGACGACGACGATGACTTTGCCCGCGTTCTCCGGTTTTTCCGCGAGCGTCAGCGCGGCGAACATCGCAGCTCCCGCCGAAATCCCCGTGTGGATGCCTTCTTCTTTCGCGAGCTGCCGCGCGACCGTTCCCGCGTCCTCGTCCCGAACGGGAATCACGCCGTCGACCACGCTCGCGTCGTAAATTTTCGGGACGAAGCCCGCGCCGATGCCCTGGATCTTATGCGCGCCGGGCTTGCCGCCGGAAAGCACGGCGGACGTCGCCGGCTCCACGCCGAAAATCTTCACGGCCGGATTTCTTTCCTTCAGCGCCTGCCCGATGCCGCTGATCGTGCCGCCCGTGCCGACGCCCGCGACGACGATGTCGACGCGCCCGTCCGTATCCTCCCAAATCTCGACGCCCGTCGTCCGGCGGTGGATTTCCGCGTTCGCGAAATTCTCGAACTGCTGCGGAATGAACGAACCCGGATTGCGTTCCCGCAGCTCGAGCGCCTTTTCGATCGCGCCCGTCATGCCCTTCGCGCCTTCGGTCAGAACGAGTTCCGCGCCGAGGCTGCTCAGCAGTTTTCGCCGCTCGACGCTCATCGTTTCCGGCATCGTCAGAATAAGGCGGTAGCCCTTCACCGCCGCCGCGACGGCCAGCCCGATGCCGGTGTTCCCGCTCGTCGGCTCGATGATCAGGCCGCCTTTTTTCAGAAGCCCTTTCGCTTCCGCGTCTTCGATCATCGCCTTCGCCGCGCGATCTTTGACCGAACCGGACGGATTGAAAAATTCGAGTTTCGCCAAAATCGTCGCCTTCGTTCCGTTCAGCGCGTTGACGCGCACCAGCGGCGTTTTCCCGACGAGTTCAAGAATGTTGTCTGCAATTTTCATGTGCCTTTCCTCTTGTTGAAAAATGAATGCGGAAACGCGTTCCCGCCGCGCCGAAATCAGAGCGGAAGCTTCCCGCGAAAACACGCCGGAAGTCGCGGACCGAGCGCGCGGAACATTTCCTCGAGCGGTTCCGTGACGAACGCGCGCTCCCGCCAGCGCGGATGCGGGAGCGTCAGAAACGGCGTCGCGCGCGTCTCCGCTCCGAAAAAAATCAAATCCAAATCCAGCGTGCGCGGAGCGTTCGGGAACGAGCGCTCGCGTCCGAATTTTTTTTCGACGTCAAGCAGTGCGCGCAAAAAATCCTCCGCGGACGTTTCCGCGGGAACGCCGACCAGCGCGACGCCGTTGAGAAAATCCGGCTGGTCGAGATACCCGACCGGCTTCGTCTCGCAAAACGAGGAACGCGCGAAAATTTCGTTCCCGCGCGCTTCCAGTTCCGCGAGCGCCGCCTCGAGCGTTCCCGCGCGGTCGCCGAGATTCGAACCGAGCGCGACGACCGCCGGCCGCCGCGCGTCCGGAAAAAATCCGCTCAACGCCGAACCGTGCATTTCACGGCGCGCTCGATGTCGAGCATGATTTTTTCAAAAACGCGGTTCACTTCCGCGTCCGTCAGCGTCTTCGTTTCCGAGCGGAAAACGACTTCGAAGGCGAGCGACTTTTTGCCTTCGGGCAAACCTTTTCCCTCGTAGACGTCGAAGCAGTTGACCTTTTCGACGACGAACTGCTTCGCCGCAGCTTTGACCGCCGTCGCCTTGAGCCGATCCGCGACGTCTCCCGCGGGAACGTCCGCGTCTACGATCAGCGCGATGTCCTTCGTCACCGGCGGGAACGACGCGAACGGACGGAAGCGCGTGCGCTTGCCGGAGCTGCGGAAAACTTCCTGTGTGAAGAGAATTTCTCCGGCGACGACGTTGCCCTCGATGTCCCAACGCTGCCGCGCAAGGCGGACGTCCACGAGCCCGAGCGAAATTTCCGCGGCGCGCGCGCGGTCGCTGCCGACGGCGGAATGCCCTTTCTGCCAAATCGGCGTCGCGTCCGCGTCCATCGCGGAAAAAACAAGCCGCTGCTCCGCGACGCCCGCGCGGGCCGCGATGTCGAGGCAAAGTTTCTTCGCGAAATAGAAGTCGATTTTTTCGCGGGAACGCCATGTGCGCGAAACCGGTTCGGCGAGCGCGACGAACGCGACGGAAACGAGCTCGCGCAGCGCGCCGTCCTTCTGCGGACGGAACACCGTGCCGATTTCAAAAAGGCGCCGCGGGTCGTTGTGCGCCGCAAGATTGAGCTTCAGCGCGTCGAGCAAGCCCGGAAGCAGCGACGGACGAATGTGCGACTGCTCGCTCGTGAGCGGATTCGCGAGCGCGAGCGCTCCCGCGATTTTTTCGCCGAAGCATTTCTTCAGCTCGTCCGCGTCGCGCAGCGTGTAGTGCGCGCATTCCGCGAAGCCCTGCCCCGTGAGCAGCGCGCCCGCCTTGCGGCGGAACTCCGCGGCGGGAGCGTCCGACGCGGGAACGGCCGGCGCGGGAATCGCCGCGGAAGGAATCGTATCCGTTCCGTAGATACGCACGAATTCCTCGACGAGATCGATCGGACGGTCGACTTCCGGACGGAACGCGGGAACGAGCACGCGCCACGCGCCGCCGTTCCCGGAAACGGAAAAACCGAGGCGGCGGAACACGTCTTCGATCGCCGCGTCGGAAACGTCATAGCCGCAGCGTTCCCGCACATAGTCGCCGGAAATTTCGATTTCGCGGTCGTTTCGCGGGAGCGTTCCGAGAGAAATCCGCGGACCGGAAATTTCTCCGCCGGCGAGCTCGCAGATCAGCTTCGCGGCGCGCGCGCCCGCGGCGGCGACCATCGTCGGGTCGACGTCGCGCGTGAAGCGCATCGAGCTGTCGGACGAAACGCCGAGCCGCCGAGACGTTTTGCGGACGTTCGCGGGATCGAACCACGCGGCCTCGAGCACGACGTCGGTCGTCGCCTCCGTCACGCCGGAATCCTCGCCGCCCATCACGCCGGCGACGACGAGCGGCTTTTCCGCGTCGGTGATCAGGCACATGTCCGGAGAAAGCGCGTATTCCTTGCCGTCGAGCAGCTTGATTTTCTCGCCCTCGCGCGCCTGACGAACGCGGATTTCGTTCCCGCCGATTTTCGCCGCGTCGAACGCGTGCAACGGCGAGCCGAGTTCCATCAGCACCCAGTTCGTGACGTCGACAACGTTGTTGATCGGGCGCAGGCCGACGGCGAGCAAATCGCGGCGCATCCATTCCGGAGACGGCGCGACTTTCACGCCGCGGATGGAAAATGCGTTGTAAAGCGCGCAGTTCGGCGATTCGATTTCAAGCTTTTTCAGAAGAGAGTTTTCCGCGGGAACGGCGGCCGCTGGAGCGATATCTTCCGGAATTTCCGGCATCTTCAGCGGCTTCGAGAAATACGCCGCGAGATCGCGCGCCACGCCGACGATGCTCAGGCAGTCGCCGCGGTTCGCCGTGACCGAAATGTCGAAAACCGTGTCGGCCGGCGGGAAATGCGCGTTGATCGGCGAGCCGATCGGGAGATCGCGCTCCGTGAGAATGAGCAGTCCGGCGTGGTCGTCGCTGATGCCGAGTTCCCGCGCCGAGCACATCATGCCCTGGGAAACTTCCCCGCGCATTTTCGTTTCGCCGATGACGAAGCCGCCGGGAAGCTCCGCGCCCGGAAGCGCGACGGGAACGACGTCTCCCGCCTTGAAATTTTTCGCGCCGCAGACGATCTGGCGGACGACGCCGTCGCCGACGTCGACGCGGCAGACGCTCAGGTGGTCGCTGTTCGCGTGCGGTTCGAAGGAAAGGATTTTTCCGATGACGACATGTTCGAGCGGCGGCAATCCCGCCGAGGAAATTTCTTCGACTTCAAGCCCGATCATCGGGAGCGCGTCCGCGATTTTTTCGGCGGGCACGTCGCTCAAGTCCGCGTATCTGTTCAGCCATTGCAGGGAAACTTTCATAATTGGCGAAAGATGATAGAGGCTCCGCCGTTCCCGCGCAAGCGCGCAAAAGGCGCACGCGGACTCATTTCCGCGGGTCGAAAGCGTCGCGCAGCCCGTCGCCGAAAACGTTCAGCGCGAAAAGCGTTCCCGCGAAAAACGCGCCGGGAAAAAGCAGCAGCCACGGATAATCCTGCATCGCGTCCGCGCCTTCTTTGATCATCAGCCCCCACGAGGTCATGGGCGGCTTCACGCCCAAACCGAGAAAGCTGATGAACGCCTCCGTGAGCATCACGCCGGGAACGGTCAGCGTCGCGTAAACGATGACCGTTCCGAGAATGTTCGGCAGAATGTGCCGCAGCATGATTTTCGCCGGCGTCTGCCCCATGCAGATCGCGGCCTCGACAAAAGCCTGCGCGCGCAGTTCCCGCGTCTGGTTGCGCACGATGCGCGCCATCGTCAGCCAAGAAACCGCGCCGACGGCGACGTAAATCAGCCAAAGTTCCTGGCCGAACAGCACCGTGAGCAAAATGACGAAAAGCGTGAACGGCAGCGCGTAGAGAATGTCGACGAGGCGCATCATCACGCTGTCGCGCGCGCCGCCGCACCAGCCGGCGGCCATGCCCTAGAACACGCCGATTACGCAGGAAACCGCCGTCGCGATCAGCCCGACTTTGAGCGAAACCGCGCCGCCGTAAAGCAGACGGGAAAAAACGTCGCGCCCGAGCGCGTCCGTTCCGAGCCAGTGTTCCCGCGACGGTCCCGCGGCGCCGAGCTCCAAATCCTGCGCCTCGAACGGGAACGGCGCGATCAGCGGCGCGGAGGCGCAAGCGGCGAGCATCAGCAGCACGAACGCTCCCGCGGCGACCGCGGCGCGGTTTTCGAAAAAGCGCTCGCAGGAACGGCGCAGCGGCGAAACCGCGGCGTTCCCGTCCGCCGCTCTCTTTTCCGAGTCACTCATATTTCAGCCGCGGATTGAGTTTCACGAGCGCGATTTCCGCCAGCAGGTTCAGCGCGACCAGCACGGCGGCGTAAAAAAGCACCGTCCCGACGATCATCGTGAAATCGCGGTTGAACGCCGCTTTGACGAAAAACTGCCCCAGGCCGGGAACGTTGAACATCGACTCGACGACGAACGATCCGGAAATCAGCCCGGCGGCGGTCGGCCCGACGTACGTCACGACGGGCAGCAGCGCGTTGCGCAGACCGTGCACGAAATAAATGCGCGCGGGCGAAAGCCCTTTCGCCTTCGCCGTTTTCATGTAATCCTGCGCGCGCACTTCAAGCATCGACGCGCGCATGAGCCGCGCGACGGGAGCGGCGTAGGCCGAACCGAGCGTCGCCGCGGGAAGCACGAAATCCGCGGGAGCATTCCAGCCCGACGCCGGAAGCCAGCCGAGCGCGTTCGAAAAAAGCAGCACGAGAAGCGGCCCGACGACGAACGTCGGCAGGCAAATGCCGAGCGTCGCCGCTCCCGTGAGCAGGCGATCCGCCGCGGAATCGGGACGCATCGCCGCCGCCGCGCCCAGCGGAATGCCGAGAGCGAGCGCGATTGCGAGCGCTCCCGCGCCGAGCGCGAGCGAAGTCGGAATCCGGTCGGCGATCAGTTCGTCCACGTCCCAGCCGTGATATTTGTAGGAAGGTCCGAGGTCGCCGCGCGCGAGATTTTTCAGAAAAAGGAGATATTGTTCGCCAAGCGGTTTGTCCAAGCCGTAATGCGCGGCGAGCTGCGCCTTGACGTTCGGCGGGAGCGCGCGCTCCTCGTCGAAAGGCCCGCCCGGAGCGAAGCGCGCGAGAAAAAACGCGAGCGTCGCCACGACGAACAGCACGGGGACGGCTTCGAGCAGTCGCTTAAGAATGAAGCGAAGCACGGCGCGAGAAACGGGAACGGCGCGGCGCGCGCTTGCGGAAAATCGGAACGCGCCGCCTCGGAACGAAAATTATTTCTTGCGTTCCGCCGCCTGTTTTTCCAAACGCGCACGCAGCTCTTCCGTGGAAACCGGACGCGTGTCCACATGCTGCGTCGGCGCGGAAATGCCGCGGGAACGGCGGTAAGCCTCGATTTCCGCCTCGCGATAGTTCGGGTTGAGCGCCATGCGCTGTTCGCGCGCCTGCTCAAGCTCCGTCATGCGTTCGTCGGCGACGGTGTCCGGCTTTTCCGACGACGAATATTCGTAAATCATGAAATAGGAAAACGGATTGCAGCCGCTCACGAAAAAGACGGCGACGGGCAACGCGAGCAGAAGAAAATATTTACGCATGGGACGTATTTTCGCGGGAACGACGAAGCGCCGCAACCGTTTTTTTCCTTCGCGGCGACGAGACCGCGCGCCGCCGCCTTTTCTCCGGCGGAAGAAAAAAGCGTTCCCGCGGGAATGTCCGCCGGGAACGCTTTTCGCGCGCGAGAAAGAACGCGGCGAACTTCTCAGCCGAACATGAGCACCGCCGTCGCCGTCATCGCCGCGAGCGCGCAGGCGATGGACTCGCCGCCGACCAGTCCGGAGGCCAGCGCGACGGAGTATTCCTCTTCGCTTTTCTTGTGCAGCTTGTTCCACGCCCAGATGAAAATCGCGCCGATGGCGAACGACGAAGCGTTGCTGAACGCGGCAGGCAGCGTCAGCACGATGCCCATCCCGATCGCGGACGGCATGAAGCGGCGCGCCTTCGGGAACAGCCGCTCGCAGACGGGAATCGCGATGCCGATCAGCGCGCCGATGCTCATCGCCCAGTAAACCGTCGTCGGCAAGGAAATCGCCGGATCGTTCAGAAATTCCGCGACGGCCTTCCACATGCGCGCGGGCGGCGCCGGATATTTTTCGAGCGCCTCGACGTCGGGAACCAGGAGGCGCCACACGGGAACGACGATCACCGTGCCGATGCAGATCGCCAGCAGCTGCGTGAAGAACTGAATCCGCGGCTTGAGACCGAGAAGGTTGCCGAGCTTCATGTCGGACATCAAGTCGCCCGAAGCGCCGCCCGCGGCGGCCGTCACGCCGCCGGTGATCAGGTTCGTCTGCAGGTGCCCGCGCGCGCCGGGCATGACGGAATAAATGAGCTGGGAAATTTTCCCCATCGCGCCGATCGGGTTCGTGTCCGCTTCGCCGCAGGAACGCGCGCAGATCAGACCGAACGCTCCCGCGAGGAAAATCGCGAGCACGCCAAGATACCACGCCGTTTCGAACGCGAAATGCAACGTTGCGATCAGCCCGATCGCCGCGGGAATCACGCCGATGACGAACCATTTCATCGGCACTTCGACGTCGGCGACGGGATCGTCGACCTCCGCCGCGCCGGATTTTTTCGGGAAAATGCTCGAAAACGCGCGGCCGATCGTGCGCCACTGGAACGCCAACGCCGTGAAGCTCGCCATCACCATGACGGCCGTCCCCATCCAAAGCGACCAGTAGACGACGCGGAATCCGGCGAAGTTCCCGTCCGCGTCGACCATCGTCTCGATGTTGCGGAAAATGTCCGTTCCCGCGTGCAGAATGTCCTGAGAAATCAGCCACGGCGCGATGAACCAGTCCAGCGCAATCGCCGTGAAAAACATCGTCAGGGAAACGCGCATCCCGCAAAGCATCCCCGCGCCGATAAGCAGCACGGACGGATCCAGGGAAATGCCCGGGAGATTCGCGTCTTCGGGAACGGTCGTCGCGATTTTTCCGCCGACGACGGCGACGCCTTCCCGCAACGTTTCGTCCGCGTTCGTGTCGGAAACGACCGTCGAACCGTGAATGCCGCCCCAAAGTTTCAGCGGGTTGAGAAACGCGGGCAGATGAAGCGCGTCGGGGATGACGGCCAAGCGCGAGCAGAACGCCGCGACTTTTTCCTTGCCGATTTCCGCGAACGCCGCCGCGAGCGTCGGCATCTGCTTGATGATGCCGAGCAGCGCCGCCAAGCCGAGCGAAACGAGCAGCGTCGCGACCTTGTTGCGCGTGACCTTGCTCCCGCCCTTCGCGTAAAGCGATTTCAGCGTTTCCGCCGAAGCGATCGCGCTCGGGAAGCGCAGGCGTTCCTGGTTGATCAGCGCGCGTTTCAGCGGGATCGCGATGCAGGTGCCGAGCATCGCGCCGAAGAAAATCGTCGGCACCATCTTATACCACGGCGCGGGAACGCCCTGCAGCAGCATCAGCGCCCCGAACGCGGAAACGACCGTGTGCGTCGTCGTCATCCCGATGACCGAGGCGACGGACGAGGTCGCGGCGTTTTCCAGCACGCCCATCTGCCGAATGATCCCGCCGGTGAGCGAACGCATCGCGTTGAACACCACGAAGGAAAGAATCACCGCCACCAGCGCGATGCCGAAGCCCCAGCCGATTTTCAGCGAAGTGTACATGCTCGACGCGCAGGCGAGAATGCCGATGAAGCCGCCGAAGACCACGCCGCGGGCTGTCAGCTGAGGCTCTTTGTCCGCGCGGTAAATATATTTGCGCCAATAGGCGTCGCGCTCTTCCGGAGGAATTTTGTCGAGCGCGAACACGGACGTGTCGACTTCTTCAGCCGGCGTTTCGGCGAAAGATTCTTCCGCGGCTTTGGAAAATGCGGACGCGTCGATTTCCGAATCGGCGTCGATTTCCGTTCGCGCAGACGAGGGGGAGGCGGGTTTGGTCGTCATATTGCGTTTATTTTGCCGCGGACAAGGAGAAGGCGCAAAGTTTTTTTTTCTCTTCTCGAAGAATCGTTCCCGCGGGAACGCAAAAAAAAAAAGCCGAAAACCGGAGCGCGTTCCCGCGGAATCCGGCTTCCGGACTTTTCGCGCGCACGGCGCGAAGGAAAATCACTTCCCTTTTTCGGCGAATTTCGGCGCGAGGTATTCCGCGCAGCTGTCGAGCGACGCGAGGCGAGGATAATCCGCCTCGGGAACTTCGATGCCGTATTTTTTGCGGAGTTCCATCACGATGTCGAGAAAATCCATCGAGTCGAGGCTGAGCTGCTCGCGAAGCTTCACGTCGGGCTTCACGTTGCTGAGATCTTCGTCGGGAGCGATGTCGGCGACGATGTCGAGAACGATTTTTTTGATTTCTTCTGCAGTCATTTTCTTTGTCTGTTTGTGGAGTCTGAAAAAAAAAGAAACAGGCGCCTTACGGAACGAAGCGCTTGACGATCAGCGTGGAATTGATGCCGAGCATCCCGAACGAATTGTTCAGAATCACGTCGACTTTCTCCGTTTTTTCCGGCTTCCCGATGACGAGTCCCGGCATCGCGCACGCGGGATCAAGTTCGTCGATGTTGATGCACGGATGCACCGTCAAATCGTCGAACGAGCCGAGATTTCCGGCGAGTTCGAGCGTTCCCGCCGCGCCCATGCAGTGCCCGATGAAGCCCTTCGCGTTGTTGATTTTCGTGTTCGGGCAATCGGAGAAAACCGCGCGCATGGCGGTCATTTCCTGCTCGTCGCCCTTCCCCGTTCCCGTGGCGTGCGTGCTCACGATGTCGACGTCCTGCGGGCGCATTCCCGCGCGGGCGAGCGCTCGCCGCATGCATTCCGCCTGCCGCGACGCGTCCGGGAGCACGGTGTCCCCGGCGTCGGAATTGATGCACCAGCCGGCGATTTCGGCGACGATTTTCGCGCCGCGCGCGAGCGCGTCGTCCAACCGTTCCAGCGTGTAAAGACAGCCGCCTTCGGAAATGACGATCCCGTTGCGCGCCTTGTCGAACGGACGCGACGCCTTGTTCGGATCGGGATTCGAGGCGAGCGCCGTCTGATTCTTGAAGCCGGCGAAAATGCCGAACGTTCCCGGCGATTCGGAAACGCCGCCGGCAACGGCAAAATCGACTTCGCCGAGCTGGAGCATCTGCGCGGCCTGAATCACGCCCGCGTTTCCCGCCGCGCACGCCGCCCCGATCGTGTAGTGCGGCCCCGTGATCTTCATGTTGATCGTCACTTCGCCCGCGGGATTGTTCGCCACGGTGCGCGGGTTGTGGTGGTGCGTCCAAAATTTCGTGTCGTAGCCGAACTGCGAGATATTGTAAATTTCGTTTTCCGTTTCGACGTTCCCGTGCTCCGTGATGCCGACGTAGACGCCGACGCGCGCCTTGTCGAGCCCTTCCCAATCGATTTTCGAGTCGGCGATCGCCTCGTGCGCGCAATAAATGGCGATGCTCCCGGCGCGCGTGCTCGTGCGCAGTTCCCGGCGCGTCTGGTATTTCGTCGCGTCGAAATCGCAGATGCCCGCCGGATGCTTCCCCATGTAGCGCACGTCGATTTCCCGAATGTTCGCTTTCCCGGCAAGGAGATTGGCGCGAAATTCGGCAAGCGTATTCCCGTTCGGCGCGGTCAATCCGACGCCTGTGATGACGATGCGTGGGAGCTTGTTCATGAGGACTTACAAATAAAGTTTCAATTAAATCAAACACGCCCGCATCTTGTCAAGGTAGGGCATCAGAAGCGCAAGAGAAATATCGCTTCCGTTGAAACGGGAACGCGCTTGAGAAAATCCGAAAAACGCATAGCGTCAAAAGGTATGATGACACAAAACCGCACGACTCTCCTGCTTGCTCTGAGCGTTCCCGTCGCCGTTGTCGTTTCCGCGATTAATCCGCCGTCGGGAAGCGTTTGGTTTTTGGAAATATTTTGGTGTCTCGGCTACTGGGGATTTTTGGCGGCGGTGTTCCCGCGTTTCCGATTTTCAAACACCGCCTACGCGATTGCCGCGTCTTGGTGTATTTTACAGTCAATCGGAGCGCACTACACGTTTGAGGCGGTTCCGCTGACGCAAGGTCGTTTCGGGTTTGAGCGCAACCACTTCGACCGCATCGCGCACTTTGTTGTCGGGCTGAACGCCCTTTTGATTTCGGAATTTCTGTTTCGCAAAAAAATCACGAACGGAATTTTCGCCGCTGCCGCCGGAGGATTCTTCGTCATCGTCGCCGTTGCCGGGCTTTGGGAACTTGTCGAATGGCTTTATGCCGCCTACGACGGAGGCGAAGCCGGAGCCGCGTTTCTCGGCTCGCAGGGCGATATTTGGGACGCGCAGAAAGATATTCTTTGCGACACGCTCGGAGGGCTCGTTGCGGGAACGTTTTTCTTTTTCAAAACGCGCGGCGAAATTGCCCGAACAAACGTTTAACCGCACACAGCTTTCGACAAAAAAAAACTCCCGCAACCGGCGGGAGTTTTTTTTAACAAGGGAAAAGCGGGGAATTAGCCCTTGATTTCCTTGTGAAGCGTGCGGCGGCGAAGGCTCGGATTGTATTTCATCTTTTCCACTTTCGCCTGCATCGTCTTTTTGTTGCGCGTCGTCATGTAACGCGAAGGATTTTTCCCTTCTTTGCGCGCTTCGGTGCATTCGATGATAACGGTTTCTCTCGGCATGATGTTTTACTGGTTCTGAAAGTTGACGTATAAAAAAATGTGAGAAGCAAAGATGCAGAATCTGCGGCATTCCCGCAACTAAAAAAAACGCGTTCCCGCGAAAATCTCCGCGGGAACGCGCGTTTTCTTGCGACAACGGCGCAAACTCAGAGCGACGGACGCACTTCGAGAATTTCGAAGCACTCGATGCGGTCGCCTTCCTGATATTCGTCGAAACCGGTCACGCGAATGCCGCACTCGTAACCGGCTTTGACTTCCGTGACGTCGTCCTTGAAGCGTTTGAGCGTGTCGATTTTCCCCGTGTGCAGCACTTCGCCCTTGCGCACGACGCGCGCGTTGAAGTCCCGGCGAATGCTCCCGTCGAGCACCATGGAACCGGCGACGTTGTTGTTTTTCCCGAGCGAGAAAATCGCGCGGACTTCCGCCTCGCCGACGGCGTTTTCCTTGTATTCGGGATCGAGAAGCTCCGCCATCGCCTCCTTGACCATGTCAAGCAGCATGTAAATGATGTCGTGCGCGATGACTTTGACGCCGAGACGCTTGAGCATCGCGGGAACGGAATTTTCCTGCTTCACGTCGAACGCGACGATGACGGCGTTCGCCGCCGCCGCCGTGTTGACGTCGCCCGGCGTAATCGGGCCGACGGAACCGCCGACGACTTCGATTTTCACGCGTTTGGACTTGATGCCGAGCAGCGCGCCCTCGAGCGCTTCCAGCGTGCCGTCGACGTCTGCTTTGAGCACGCAGCGGAAAACCTTCTCGTTCGATTCCTTGAGCAAGGAATTGAGCAAATCCATGTCGGACATGCCTTTCTGCGCCGCGCTCGCCGCGGCTTTCGCCTCTTCTTCCTCGGCTTCTTCCGCCTTGCGCAGCTTGTACTTGTTCTCTTCCGCGATCTTTTCGGCTTCGCGCGCGTTTTTGACGACGGAGAAAACCGCTCCCGCGGACGGCACGCCGGACCAGCCGAGCACACGACCGGGAGTGCCCGGAGCCACGGCTTTCAAAGGCTTGCCGTATTCGTCGAGAATCGCGCGGACGCGGCAAAAATGCTGCGCGCAGACGAACGCGTCGCCCGTCTTCAGCGTGCCGCGCTGAACGATGACGGTCGCCGTCGGACCGCGACCCTGCTCCATCTGCGCTTCGACGACGACGCCTTCCGCCGGACGCTTCGGGTTCGCCTTAAGCTCCATGACTTCCGCCTGAAGCAGAATCGCGTCGAGCAAAGCTTCCATGTTCGTCCCCTTGAGCGCGGAAACGGCTTCGCACAGCACGGAGCCGCCCCAGTCTTCCGACGTGATTCCGCGCTGCTGCATCTGCTGCTTCACGCGGTCGACGTTCGCGCCCTTTGCGTCGCACTTGTTGATCGCGACGACAATCTGCACGTTGTTCTTCTGCGCGAACTTCAGCGCTTCGTCCGTCTGCGGCATGAAGCCGTCGTCCGCCGCGACGACGAGCACGGCGATGTCCGTGAGTGCGGCGCCGCGTTCCCGCATCTTGGAAAACGCCGCGTGTCCGGGCGTATCCAAAAAGGTGATGCGCTGGCCGTTGTGCACGACGGTGTAGGCGCCGACGTGCTGCGTGATCCCGCCGGCTTCCCCGGCGGTCACGTTCGACTTGCGGTAATAGTCGAGCAGTGTCGTCTTCCCGTGGTCGACGTGCCCGAGCACGCAGACGACCGGGCAGCGCGGCTCCTTGTCCTTTTCGTCGTCTTCCGGCTCCTTGATTTCGGGAGCGGGCTTCTGCGCCTGCTGCGCGCCGCCCTTTTCGCGATGCTTGACTTCGAGATCAATGCCGTGGCTGTCAGCGATTTTGACGGCGACTTCATCCTTGATGTCCTGATTGAGCGAGGCAAAAATGCCCATGCTCATCAGTTCCGAAATGATGCGGAACGGACGGATGTCCAGCGCCGCGGCGAGGTCGCGCACGACGACGGGCGCGCGCAGCGAAAGTTTTTTCCGCGTTTCGGCGGCGGGAGCCTCCGGTGCGGCGTTTCCGGGCTCCGGCGCAGGCATGGGCGGCGGACATGACGAGCGCGAGCAGACTTTGAACCAGCTGC
>ERZ779737.1299-NODE-1299-length-19969-cov-2.656272_pt1 | contig 19969 bp, 17 predicted proteins | sample MGYA00511889_ERZ779737 | MGnify/ENA primary metagenome ERZ779737 (study PRJEB29588, sample SAMEA2163575) | human gut metagenome | biome: human gut; feature: human-associated habitat; material: faeces | place: Denmark | collected 2008/2010 ...
TGCAATCTAATGTTAAAAATGATAAAATGAAGCTAGGAAAAGTACGTTTTGAAAGGTACAAAAAGTTTTTGAAATATTTTGACAAAGATGCGAAAGAACTTCAAGCTCAAAAAGAGTTACTATCACAAAAAGATGAGCAAATAATGAATCAACAAGAAAAGATTGTATCTCTAGTTAAATTATTAAAATCACTAGGTAAAACTACCTTAGGAATCAAAGAAGCTACAGGACTTACAACTGATGAGATTGAAAAGATGTAAATGTGTATCTTACATTAGAATAATAAACTATTTATTTAAAATTGCGTCTTTAAATAATTTGAATAATTTAATGATTATTTAAAGATGTTTTTTTATTGTTTAAAATATGATTTAGTTATGATTTATAAAGAAACGATTATTTATCTACTTTGCATTAAAATAAATTATATTGCATATTATTTTTTAGGTGAGATAATGAAAATAAACATTTTCGAGGAACGTTTTATTGATGTTTTAAATATCCTTGCAGTAAAAAGCTACTTAAAAAGAATTGATAAATATGAAGTGAAAAATGATGTGTTAAAGCTTTTTATTATGATTGATTTAACGTATCTAGATCACAACATGACTGAAAATTTTAAAACTTTAAAACAACCGTGTGAAGTTGTTTTAAAAGATGAAATGAATGTTTTAGATGTCAATTTAATTGATTTAGAGCTTTGTGCAGTTGAAAATAAGGGTGTTAATATTAAATATAATATTGATATTGATTATGATATGAAGGAAGTTTTAGATAATCAATTTGATGAAAATAAATTTTTAGAAAATGAAGAGCCTATGGAAATTCCCGTAAATAATTCAAATGCTGAAAAATTAGAATACAATAAGGAATATCAATTAGAAGAAAGTATTGATAATGATAAAAAAGAAAATGAATCTGAGCTTATTCAGGAAGAATACCAAGAAATGCTTGGTAATATAATTCAAAAAAGAGAAGATAATAAAGAAATTATTGAAGTTGTTCATAATGATGAGGATTCTTTTTTAAGTTTGTTTGATTCTTTTTCATCAAATTATTTAAAAATAACTAAACTTTATGTTCATGATAAGGATGAGGTAATGAGTAAATTCAATTTACAAGAAGAAGAATTTGAAAAGTGCTTTAATAAGGAAACAAATGTTTTGACACTAAGAAGCTATGACTGATTATAATAAGCTATTTAATCTTCATTTAGAGATTTTTGACAACTTAACATTACAAACGATTATTGCGCACGATAAAGAAAATTATTATGTTATAAAGGATATTAGTAAAATTGAATATACTAATTATCTTAAAGTAAAAAACGACAAATTACCGTTTTTAAAACCTCTTAAAATTGCTAAACATGAAAATCATACTTATTTTTTATATAATTATTACGAAAATCATCAAAGCATTTATGAAGCTTATGATGGAATTTTGAAAACAATCTCTTTGCTTCATAAGAAAACTGCCAAAAAGGTTCCTCAACCTAAAATGGCCGAAATAAAATATAAGAAAATAGCCCTAATTGCCAATGATCGCTTTAATATGCTTGAAATGAAGATTAGAAATATTGAGCTTAATCCAGTAAAAAATGATTTAAGCTGGATCTATTTATCTAAATATCACATTATTTTAGATATTAAATTAGAAATATATAAAATGATAAAGCGCCTTAAAATGATTAAGGATGATGTCGAGGTAGGAATTAACCATGGCTTTCCTAGCCAGGTTCACTTTTTTAATAATAGCTTCATTTCCTACAAGTATCTTAAAGAGGGTGTAATTGAAAATGATCTTTATAAGGTTTTTTTAGATTTTGATAGCCTAGAAATTAATCATTTAGAAATAATAGATAAATATCTTGATGAAAAATATTCTAAAAAATATTTTAAGCTTATGGTTTTATTTTCATATTTATTAATGTGTGATATTGAGCCAAATTATACGTGTGCATCAAAATACATTAAGCTAACTAATAAAATTAGTAGGTTTATGTATCAATTTAAAAATTATAAGTAAATAACAATTTTTTTAACTTTTAACATTTTGTCGATATATGTCAAAAATTCGTTGTAATCATATTTAGATAATGCTATAATGTAATGGTGGAGTGATTGAGGATAAATTGGAGGACGTATGAAAAACAAAACAAGAATTTTGGGCTTTTTAGCCGCAGGTGTTGTTGCTTCAACCATTATGTTAGCAGGTTGTAAGAATAATGCTCAAACAACTACGAATGGAGGTCAAAGCTCTAGTCTTGTGACGGCACAAAAGGGTGAGAAGGATAATCCTTTTAATATTGCTGAAGCTGTTGAAAAATGTGCTGCAAATGATGCCGAAACAAGATATTATGTTAAAGGAAAAATTAAAAAAATAAGTAATGTTCAATATGGACAAATGATTCTTGAGGACGAAACTGGTACATTAGAAGTATATGGTTCTTATGGTGCTGATGGGGAAAAGCGTTATAGCGAATTATTAGATAAGCCTCAGGTTGGAGATACTGTTTTAATGTATGCAACTCTTGTTACATTTAATAGTAAGCCTGAAATAAAGAGTGGTTGGATTATAAGCTTTGAAAAAGGAAAAAATGAATTTGATCCTTCAAAATATGAAGAGGTATCAGTTAATGATGCAAGATTAAAGGCTGATGATTCTTTAGTAAAGGTATCAGGAACAGTTGCTAAAATTACATATGCTTCTGGAATGAAACCAAATGGAATTTATTTAGTTGACAATACCAATTCAATTTATGTATATGATTCTAATGGTTCAATTACAAGTGAAGTTAATGTAGGTAATAATATTACTCTTTATGGAAAGAAAACTCATTATATCCTTGATGACGAAAAAAGTGCTGCTAGTAAATATGGCTATAAGGGATGTAATCAGTTAGTTGATTGTGTGCTTGGTAACAATGATAAAAAAGTAAATGAGGTTAATTATTCTTGGGTAAGTTCATCTACTGTTAAGAATATTATTAATACACCTGTTTCTGAAGATATTTCAACAACAATTTATAAAGTACATGCATTAATAAAGAAAACTCCAGGAGATGGATTTATTAATTACTATATTAATGATTTAGATGAAAAAACTGGTTCTTATGTTTATACACAAGCAAACGGATCTGATTTATCTTATCTAGAGCCATTTGATGGCAAGATTTGCACTGTATATCTTTCAGCTATAAATGCTAAATCACTTGTATCTGGTTGTAACTGGCGTTTTATTCCCGTAGCTGTTAAGGATGAAAACTATCAATTTGATTTATCTCAAACTAGTGATTTTGTAATGGAATATCATGCTCTTCCTCAATTTGAAAATTCTTATGAGGGCGATCCTGAAACTGAACTTTTGACAAGTGTTTCATCAAAACTTTTAGGATTTGAAAATGCAACTATCTCTTATACATCTGCTGATGAAAATATTATTAGCTTTAAAAATGAAGCTGATAAGCTTGTTATGCATGCAAATAATTATGGTAAAACTAAAATTACAATTACTGTTTCTTATAATGGTAGTGATGTAAAGAAGGAACTTGAAATCGAATATAAAGAGCCTGTTAAATATAATGCTCTTACAATTTCAGAAGTATATTCTAAAGCGTTAAATACTGAAGTAATTGTTAAGGGTGTTGTAGCTGCCGGAGTTGTAAATCAAAACGCATTTTATCTTGTAGATGAAACAGGTATGATTGCAATAAGAACAACCAAAGATGTTATTTCAATGTTATCATTGGGTAATGAAGTAATAATCAAAGGCAAGTTTACAGATTTGGTATCTTCACAACGTAAAGAACATCATTCACAATATCATATTACTGATGCCGAATTATTAGTTAATAATGGTGGAAATAATGTATATTCAAATGCTACATTTGTTTCTTCAACTGTAAAAGACGTAAGTGAATTATGTAGTAATAAAGATATAAATGGAACTAAAAATGTATATGTTATTAGTGCAGTACCAAGATATGATCAACAAGAAAAATTTTCTAATATGTATCTTGATGATGGCGAAAATAGTATTAGATTATACTCAGGTAGTGGTAAGCAATACGAATGGATTTTAGATTATACAGGTAATGTAAAATATGAAGTAACATTAAATGCATGGAACGGAAAGTATGCTGTTTCTCTTATTGCTATAATTCTTGAGGATGGTACTAGAGTTTGCAATCCATATAATTTTAGTAAATAATTTAACTAACATAAATAAAAGATGATATTGGGCATCCAATATCATTTTTTATCGTTCTTATGCTTCTGTATAAATGCTTTTATTTTATCCTTATATTCAAAGAAAATAATTTTTAATGCGAGAACTACAATTAAGATTCCAAGTATTCTTAAATTAGTTTGACTAAAAAAGAAAATAGTTAAAAAGCTTTGGTAAAATATGATTGAAATTAATACCATCATAAAGTTATTTTTGATAAATTCTTTAATGTGCTTCAAAGCCTCACCAATAAATTATATGATATTATTAAAAAAATATGTTTTTTTTGGAAAAGATAAAAAAATAAACACGTAATTAATTGAAAATTTTGAAAAATGTGATATAATAATACAATGTATAATTATCGAATGGAGGGCTATTTATGAGCAAGATAAATTTGGAACAATTAGTAAGTTTTTTAAAGGATCAAGGCTTTGTTTTTCAAGGTAGTGAAATCTACGGTGGATTAGCAAATGCTTGGGATTTTGGACCTCTTGGTGTTTTACTTAAGAAGAATATCAAGGATTCATGGTGGAAGAAAATGGTAACAGAATCAAGATATAATGTAGGTCTTGATAGTGCTATTTTAATGAACCCTGAGGTTTGGGTTGCATCCGGACATATTGGCGGATTTTCGGACCCTCTTATTGATTGTAAGAGTTGTCATTCACGTTTTAGAGCAGATAAGCTAATTGAGGATTATTCAAAAGGTGAAATTACAGGAGATGGAATGTCAAACGAAGAACTAATGACATTTATTCGCGAGCATAATATTTGCTGTCCTGAATGTGGAAGTAAGGAATTTACTGATATTAGACAATTTAATTTAATGTTTAAAACTAATATGGGTGTTGTTGAAGATAAAAAATCAACTGTTTATTTAAGACCCGAAACAGCCCAAGGTATCTTTGTTAACTTTAAAAATATCCAAAGAACTACCAGAAGAAAGCTTCCATTTGGTGTTGGTCAAATTGGTAAGTCATTTAGAAATGAAATTACACCAGGTAATTTTATATTCCGTACTAGAGAATTTGAACAAATGGAATTAGAATTTTTCTGCAAGCCAGGTACAGAAATGGATTGGTTTAGCTATTGGAGAAAGCATTGCATGGATTTCTTAGTTTCTATGGGAATCAATAAAGATGATCTTAGATATCGTGACCATGAGGCATCTGAGCTTTCATTCTATTCTAATGCTACAACAGATATTGAATATAATTTCCCTTGGGGTTTTGGTGAACTATGGGGAATTGCATCAAGAACTAATTATGATCTAGGAAAACATATGGAGCATTCTAAGACTTCAATGGAATATCTTGACCCTGAAGATAATTCAAGATATATTCCTTATGTTGTTGAACCATCTGTTGGTGTAGAGCGTATGATGCTTGCTATTTTATTTAGTGCTTATGATGAAGAAACACTTGAAAATGGTGATACAAGAACTGTTTTACATCTTGCTCCTCATCTTGCTCCTTACTCAGTTGCTGTTTTACCTTTAATTAAGAAGGCTCATCAAGGAAAGGCATATGAGGTTTATGACATGCTTGCACGTCATTTTTCTTGTGTGTATGATGAGGCTCAAGCAATTGGTAAAAGATATCGTCGTCAAGATGCAATTGGTACGCCATTTGTAATTTGTGTTGATGATAATACAATTAATAATAATACAGTTACTGTTCGTCTTCGTGATAGTATGGAACAAGTAACTTTAAATCTTGATGATGTAGTTTCATATATTGAAAAAGGTCTGGAATTTTAATTGAATGGAGTGAGCTTAAGCTATGATTTCTCAGGAACAAATTGAAGAAGTTATTGAAAAAACTGATATTGTTGCCCTTGTTAGTCAATATGTTTCCTTAGAAAAGGCTGGTTCTGGCTATAAAGGCTTATGCCCATTTCATAATGAAAAGACACCATCCTTTATGGTTTCCCCCTCTAAAAAAATAGCTAAATGTATGGGCTGTGGTGGTGGAGGAAATCCAATTAAATTTTTAATGCAAATTAAAAATATTTCCTTCACTGAAGCATTACAAGAACTTGCATCTTTGGCAGGAATTAAGCTTCAAGGCTTAAAAGAAGAAAATATCGGACCTGACTATTCTCATTATTATAAAATAATGGAAACAGCTCATAAATTTTTTAAATATAATTTAACAAATACGACCTCTGGTGATGAAGCGATTAAATATTTATTAAATCGTGGTATTGATAGGGAAAGCATAGATGCCTTTGAGATTGGTCTTGCACCTGATAAACCGGATGCACTTTATAATGTCTTAAAGAGTGCTGGTTTTAATGAACTTGATATGTGTGATTTAGGACTTGTCAAAAATGGTGAGCATGGATTCTATGATTTATTTAAAGGTCGTATTATGTTTCCTGTTAAGGATGAAAGAGGACATGTTATTGCATTTAGTGGTCGTATTTATGTAAATGATCCTAACCAACCAAAATATGTAAATTCACCAGAAACGATTATTTTTAAAAAAGGGCAAACTTTGTTTCATTTATATGATGCGATACCGGAGGCAAGAAAACTTCATCAAATTGTTTTGCATGAAGGACAAATGGATGTAATTGCCTCATATAGAAGTGGTATTAAGACAGCTATTTGTTCTATGGGAACAGCTCTAACACCAGAGCAAGTAAAAATTATTAGTAAATATGCTTCAAATGTTGTAGTTTGCTATGATGGTGATAAAGCTGGTCTTAAGGCTATGGTTAAAGCTATTCATTTATTTGCCAGTCAAAATATAAATCTTCGACTTGTTATTTTGCCTGATGGTATGGACCCCGATGAATATGTAAAAAAATATGGTAAAGAAGCTTTCTTAGAATATTTTAATACTCATTTAATTGAACCATCTGAATATATTGTCAAATATGCAACTTTAAATCGTGATTTTTCTAATTTAAGTGATATAGAAGCTGCTAAAAATGAAGTTTTTGATTATTTACATATTAATCCATCGCAAATATTGATTGACAAGGTCTTAGAGAATCTTGCAAATGTAATGAATGTTTCAAAAGCTTCTTTGATGATTGATTTTAATCAAAATAGTCAAAATATTATTATAGAAAGATCAAATGAAATTGCTAATGTTCCTTTTGAAGAACAAACAGGAATAACGCAGGCAATTTTAGGACATGCTAGAGCAGAATTAAGACTTTTAAATTATGGTAAGCTTTCTAAGGAATATGCTTCAAAGATTGAAGAAAATCCTTCACTAGAAAAACCTTTTATAGAATATTTAGAAGAAATCAATCAAAAAATATGGTTAGAATTAGTTGATAACTACTATATTTATCATAAAGAATTTAATGAAGGCGAATTTGTTCATGTTCTTGATCAAAATCTTTTAAATGCTTATATAACAAATATAACATCTTTAAAAGAAAATGGTGATGATATGAATAAGTATTCAGAAGATGATATGAACGAATGTCTTAAGGCATTAATTTATTATTCTCCTAAAAAAGAAATTGATAAGATTGATCAAGGATTTACAAATCTTAAAGAAAATGAAAAGCTTGCAAATTTACTTTTAAAGGTTGAAAAGCTTAAAAAGTTATATAAAATCAACAAAAAAACTAATGGAAGTAGGAATTAAGAATGGAATTTCAAACAGTTTTACAACAATTAATCGAAAAAGGAAAGGAACTAGATTATGTTTTAGTTTCTGAAATAACTGCTTATTATGACGAAGATTCTGAAGAATATGCAAAAATAATTAAGGAATTAATTTCTAAAAAGATTAGTGTTCTTGAAGAAGAACCTAAGGATGAAATAACAGAAGAATTTGACGCATCAAAGGTGGAAGAGGTTTCAATAGATGACTTTGATAATTTACCTCCTTCTATTAAGGTTGATGATCCTGTAAGAATGTATCTTAAGGAAATTGGAAAAATTCCTCTATTAAGTCTTGAGGATGAGAAAAAATATGCTAAACAGGTAGAAGAAGGTCAAATTGCTCGTAAACAACTTGATATCATTGAGGCCGATGATAATAACACAGTTCCAGCCGAAGAGTATGAACGTTTACTTGATATTGCAGAACGTGGTGATGATGCTAAAAATAAGATTGCTGAGGCCAATCTTCGTTTAGTTGTTTCAATTGCAAAAAAATATACAGGACGTGGACTACAATTTCTTGATTTAATCCAAGAAGGCAATATGGGTCTTTTAAGAGCTGTTGATAAATTTGAAGAAAAGAAGGACTTTAAGTTCTCAACTTATGCAACATGGTGGATTCGTCAGGCAATTACACGTGCTGTTGCTGATCAAGCCCGTACAATTCGTATTCCTGTTCACATGGTAGAAACAATTAATAAGCTTGTTCGTGTTCAACGTCAATTAGTTCAAGAATATGGACGTGAGGCCACAGCCGAAGAAATTGCTAAGAAGATGGATATTACAGTTGAAAAGGTTCAAGCTATTCAAAAAATTGCTCAAGAACCAATTTCTCTTGAGTCTCCTGTTGGTGAAGAAGAAGATTCATCACTTGGCGATTTTGTTGCTGACCAAACAACTCTTGATCCATATGAGTATACAGCAAAGGCTAAACTAAGAGAAGAGCTTGATAGTGTTCTTGCTACACTAACTGATCGTGAGGAGAGAGTTTTAAGATTACGTTTTGGTCTTCTTGATGGTCGTCAAAGAACTCTTGAAGAAGTTGGTAAAGAGTTTGGTGTTACTCGTGAACGTATTCGTCAAATTGAAGCTAAGGCCCTAAGAAAGCTTAAACATCCATCTCGTTCAAAAAAATTAAAGGATTTTTTAGTTAAAAAATAATGGATAGAATAGAATTAATAGCATCTTTAGCCAAAGATGCTAATTCTTTAGTTGATTGTGGATGTGACCATGGTTATACGGCTATAAAGGCCTTAAAGTCGTATAATGTTAGCCATTGTTATCTTTTAGATATCAATGAAGGCCCACTTAATAATGCAAGAAATAATGTAGCAAAAGAAAATTTATCAGATAAATGTGATTTTATTTTATCAGATGGTCTTAAAAACTTCAATGAAGAGGCGGATGTACTTGTTATTGCTGGAATGGGTGGACTTTTGATTTCTAATATAATTCTTAATGATTATGAGAAAGTAATAAAGTTCAAAAAAATTATTATTGATGCTCATTCAGAAATTGAAAAGTTAAGAGCTAATTTAATTTCAAAATATTTTGTTTTTGATAATGAAATTTTAATTCAAGATGGCAAGCATAATTATGTAATTATTGAAGGACATTTTGATTTGTCAAAAAGAATGAAATATGATTTGCTTGACATGAAGTTTGGACCTGTTTTAAGGCAAAATCAAACACCTTTATTTAAGGAGATAATTAGAACTAAGAAAAAACACTTTACTGAATGTTTAAAAAAAGCAACTGATGAAACATCAAAATCAAAATTAAAAATTGAACTTGCATATATTCAAATGCTTGAAGGGACTAATAAATAATGGAAAAAATAATGCTTGATGATGCAAATTATTATACAACATGTTATAAAGATGATAAAAAAAGACATATGGTTGTAATAGCTCCAGGTGGAGGTTATGACCATACATCCTTACTTGAAGCATTTAATGTTGCAAGTAAGTTTAATGAAAATGGCTTTCATGCATCTGTTTTAAATTATCGTGAAACTTTAGATAGTTATCCTTATCCACAAAAACTCTTAGCTAAAACTATATCAGAACTTAGAAGAGATTTGAGAAATGATAAAATTATATCCATTGGTTTTTCAGCTGGGGGACATTTAGCTCTTTCTAATGCTTTATTTTATAATGAATATGGCTTTTGTTCTAAACCAGATTATTTAATTTTATGCTATCCTGTAATATCAAGTAATTATCATATTTGGCATCAAGGGTCTTTTAAGGCTTTACTTGGAGATAATTATAATGAGGAAAATCTTGAAAAAATGTCTCTTGAACGTCATATAACAAGTGATTTATGTCCTATTTTTATTTGGCATTCAATTACAGATGAATCAGTTTCAGTATTGAATTCAATTGAACTTTTACAGGCTTTAAAGGCTAAGAAAGTAAAGGCAGAATGTCATATATTCCAAGAAGGAGTTCATGGAATGAGCCTAAGTGATGAAACAACCGGCATTAAGGACAAAAGAAAAGAAAATCCTTATGTTGCGAGATGGTTTTCTATGATGCTTGAATGGCTTAATCACAATTTAAATGAATAATATTGCTTAATATAATTAATAATGCTATAATACTTCCATAGACAATGTCGCGTAAAGTGCTATCACCTAGGATAATGTGATAGACGAAGAGAAAAACTCGCGGTGGCATTGCGATCCACTATATTTTCGTGGATCTCTATGGAGGTCTTTTTTTATGTCAAAATTTAGTCATTTTTTAAAAGTTTTGAGAGGTCATATTTTTATGATTCTTTTAATAGGAATATTATGTGGTGGTATTGCTGCATCATATATATATTATTTTTACAATCCTAAAAACGTAACATATGAAATTACTTTTAAGTCAAATGAAAATATTAATTTAAGTTTAGATTATATTGTTAATGTTAAGAATATAATTGAAAAAGAGCGAATTAATGGTGAATATATTAATGAAAAAGGAGAAGTAAAATATCCGTATTCGTCTTTTTCATATATTGATGAAAACAAGGTTTATAAAAGTACAAGCATAACATATTATGATAATTATGCGATTATAAGAACTGAAAAACGGAATTTTAATACTTGGCAACAAGCTCGCCGTTTTTTGCATAAAATAATTATTATATCTGATTCTAATGCCACTTTTAAAAATTGTGATGGAATATTTATTAAAAATGATAATGCTAAAGATATATTAAATAGTACTATAATTCTTAATGAAGGTAAAAAGGAATACATTTATTTCTTTTTATATTTCGGTGTTGGAATTTTAACTTCCATTTTATTCTTAGGAATCTTGTCATTTAAGCTTAAAGAAAAGATAATAGATAAGGTGGAGTATGATAATCTAAATATCTATAAAACACCATTTCATATAAACTATTTAAAATCTTCTTTTAAGGAATTAAAATATGTAAAAAACATGGTTACTATCTCAATTTTATTTGCATTAATGATGTGTTCTAAATTCATTTCTGTACCATCAGGATTTTCAAATTTAGGAATTGGAATAGGCTATTTAATATTTAGTGTAATTGCAATGCTATATGGTCCTCTTGCAGGAATGATAATAGGTGTTTTATCTGATAACATAGGCTTTTTGATTAAACCAAGTGGTTTATACTTTCCAGGATATACAATTTCTGCAATGATAGCAGGCTTAATATATGCTTTATGCTTATATAAAACTAAAATAACGTTTATGAAATGTTTGTTTTCAAGAATGATTGTAAATTTTTTAGTTAATACATTGCTAGGAACATATTGGTGGTGGTTAATAAATGATAAAACTATATCCTTCAAGGCTTATTTATTAACAGCAGAACTTCCTAAAAATCTTGTATATTTAATTCCTCAGTCAATTTTAATGTTTATTTTACTTAAAGCCTTAAGCAAACCACTTAAAGGTATGGGTATTTTAAATGAACAGATTGCGGATAATATAACAATATTATGATTTTTAGAATTAGTGAATAAAAAAAACTTGTTTTTCAATATGTTTTATTATATAATAAATTGAATTTGAATATTACCATAAAGAGAAGGTGAGAGACAAGCTCAATGACCCTTCAGCAACCCCTACTTACTAGCTCGGTGCTAAAGCTTGAATGATGGATTAACATTAAGGTCCATTATGGACCTTTTTTAAATTTATAAGGAGGATCTATGATTGCTAGTGTTGTATTAGATATAAAAAATAATCAATTAAATCAATCCTATGATTACCTAGTACCAGCGCAATATGAAAGCATCATAAAAGTAGGTTCTCGCGTATTCGTTCCCTTTGGTAAAAGAAATTTAATGGGATTTGTTATAAATCTTAATAATGAAGAGGAATCTTTATATTCCCTAAAATCAATTATAAGTCTTTTAGATTTTGAACCAGTAATTAATGACGAGCTTATTAAACTTGGTGCTTTATTATCTTGCGAATATTTTTCTTTTTTAATAGAAAATTATTTAATGATGATACCATCATCATTAAAAGCAAATTATGTTAAACTTGTAGACTTTAAAAATTATGATAATAGTTTAAATTCAATTAATTTAATAAAAGGTAAGAGGAATATTGTACCTCTTGATGAATTTAAGAATGTTTTATGCGAAATAAAAAAATTAAAGCAAAAGGGTTTTGTCGATATTTTCACTGATTTAAAGGAGAAAAATCATAAAAAATATCAAAAACTTGTAAGACTTAAGGATACTTTAAAGGTTTCATCAAAAAAACAAGAAGAAATTATCAAATATCTTCAAGAAGCTAATTGTGATTGTGATTATAGTATGCTTATAAATGATATGGGCTATTCAAAATCAGCTCTTCAAACTTTAGCTAATAATGGTGCAATTGAAATTCTTTTTAATGAACTTTATAGGAGTACTTCCTTGAATAAGGTTCCTGATAAAAAGGTAATTCTAAATGATGAACAATTTAAGGCTTATAATGAGATTAAAGAAAGTAAAGGATTTAATGAATTTTTGCTTAAGGGTGTATGTGGGTCAGGTAAAACTGAGGTTTATTTAAATTTAATCGAAGATACAATAAAAAATGGTAAGGATGCTATTATGCTTGTACCAGAAATTTCTTTAACTCCACAAATGGCTTCTCGCTTTAGAGCTCGTTTTAATGATTTGGTTGCAATTATGCATAGTCAAATGTCAGAAGGCGAAAGGTATGATGAATGGCGAAGAATTAAAGAAGGTAAAGCTAAAATTGTTGTAGGTGCTAGATCGGCGTTATTTGTTCCTATGGATAATATAGGGCTTATTATTATGGATGAGGAGCAGTCTGAAAGCTATATTCAGGATAATAATCCTAGATATGATGCACATTTTGTTGCCAAAAATAGAGCGAAATATCATAATTGTCCTCTAATTTATGGAAGTGCAACTCCAAGTGTTAAAACAAATTATAGAGCTTTAAATGGTGATATTAAGCTTTTAACCCTTAATAAAAGAGCTAATAATAAACAATTGCCAATATCATTTATAGTTGATATGCGCAAAGAATTAATGTCAGGAAATAGAAGCGTTTTATCAAGAAGTTTAAAACAAAGTTTAATTGAAACCTTAAATAAAAAAGAGCAGGCTGTTTTGTTAATAAACAGAAGAGGATATTCAACTTTTGTAATGTGTAGAAGTTGTGGTGAAGAAATAAAATGTCCTCACTGTGATATTAGTTTAACATATCATAAAAATCAGGAAAGACTTGTTTGTCATTACTGTGGCTACAAGGAAGTTATTCCTACAGTATGTCCTAAATGTGGTAGCCCTTATATAAAATATGTTGGTGATGGGACGCAAAAACTTGAAGAAGAGCTTAATAAAGCGTTGCCTGAAGCACGAGTTATAAGAATGGATTCAGATACAACAACGAAAAAAAATAGTCATGATGAAATTATAACTAAATTTTCAAACCATGAAGCTGATATTTTAATTGGTACTCAGGTGGTTGCCAAAGGACTCGACTTTCCACTTGTTAGTTTAGTAGGAATTGTGAATGCTGATTTAGGTCTAAAAATGCCATTTTATGATGCTTATGAAAAAACATATGATTTACTTGAACAAGCATCAGGTAGGGCCGGAAGGGCGTGTACTGATGGTAAGGTTATTATTCAAACCTATAACCCAGATAATATCGTTATTAAGGCTTCTCAATCACATAATTATGACCTTTTTTATGAAGTTGAGTTAAAAACAAGAAGAGTTTCTCAAACACCGCCCTTTAAAAATTTAATTCAGATTATTGTTTCATCAGAGGATAAAGAAGAAGCTTATAAAGAGATTTATGAAGTTAAAAGACTTATAAGTGCACAAACCTATGTAACAGTTTTGGGTCCAGTCAATTATTATATTTTTAAGGTTAAGGATAAATATCAATATGAGCTTACGATTAAGCTTGATGATGAGGACATGTCAATTTTATCTTTAATTAATCAAAGATTTCAAAAAAAAAGAAAAGTATTTATTTCAATAAAAAGGATGTGATTATATGAAAATTATATTTATGGGAACTCCTAATTTTGCTGTTCCATCACTAGAGGCACTAAATGAAAAATATGAAGTTGTGCTCGTCGTATCACAACCAGCAAAACCTGAAGGAAGAAAAGGAATTTTAAAAAATCCCCCAGTGGCCTTAAAGGCACTTGAATTAGGTATTCAATTGTTTCAACCTGAACATATAAAAAATGAATATGAATATTTTAAAAATATTAAGGCAGATATGATTGTAACTGCTGCATATGGCCAATTTATTCCAACAAAAATTTTAAATTTATATAAGAAATGTATTAATGTTCATGGTTCATTACTTCCTCATCATCGAGGAGGTGCTCCTATTCAGCGAGCCATTATTAATGGTGATAAAAAAACGGGTGTAACTATTATGGAAATGGTAAAAAAGATGGATGCTGGAAGGATGTATGCATCAAGTGAAATTCCAATTTTAGATAGTGATAATAATTCATCATTATTTGAAAAATTAGCTATAATAGGTAAAAATCTATTAATGGAGAATATTGAAGATATCTATAATGGCAAAAATGAGGGAATTATGCAAAATGAAGAAGAAGCTACTATTTCTCCTAACATTGCACCCGAGGAAGAAAAAATTAATTTTAATATTGATGCAAGAAAGGTCTTTAATTTAATAAGAGGACTTTCAGATGAACCGGGTGCATATTGTGAATATAATGGTCAAAGAATTAAAATTTATAAGGCTTCGATTGAAAAAAACGATAGTGATGCTTCACCTGGAACGATTATTAATATTAAAAAAAGCTTAATAGTCAAATGTAAAACGGACGCAATTAGTATTCTAGAACTGCAAATTCCTGGAAAAAAACGGATGAACGTTAAGGATTTTCTTAATGGTCAAAAGCTTCTTAATCTTAATGATATTATTATCTAATATTTTGTGATATAATAGTTTTGTTGATTAAGGTGGTGTTGCTGTGAAATTTTTCAAAAAAAGATCGTTTTCATCTTTGTTTAATGAATGGTTTGGCTTTGAAAATGGTATTGATATATCAAATGAAACTCAGGTTTTATTTAGAAGAAATATTGTAATAAAAAATATTATTTTCGTTTCAAACCTTGTATATTCAGCCTTAATGACTATTGTATCGTTTATTACCAAAACAAATTCAAACTGGATTTTAACAGCTATTTTGTTTCCGTTAACATTTTTAATAAACTCAACATTAAAAAAAATGATATATACTCATAAAGATGATATGATGCATCAAACAATTGCAATGTATATAGCTTGCTTTTATATGTTTTTGTCGTCTGTTATTATTTATATGAAAATGAAAACAAGTGGTGCAAGCTTTGGTGAGGCAGGATATATGCTTATTTATTACGCACTTGTTATTGTTTCTTTGTATCAAAACAAAAAGCTTTTAAAAACGATATCCAAATGGTTTATTGTAATAATTACAATCTTACATTTTACTATTACCTATAATATGATTTCGACTGATTTTGAAGGTAATACTTTTCAACAAATAATTGAATTCTTAAGAAGTGAAGCCTTCGCTGATATAATTTTAAGAACAATTGTTTTAGCATCATTTATTCTTGTTTTATATGTTATTGTTGCAATAACTCAATATATGCAAGACCAAAGACGTCTTGAATTAATTAAACGTGAAGAGGTACAGGATGAATTTACTGACATTGTGAAAGAAATGTTTGATGTTACTTTGTCAAATGATATTATTTCTGATGATGATAGACAGCATATTGAGATAGTAAGTATGGTTTCAAAGCATTTTTCAGAAATATTAGGTTATTCTACTACTAAAGCTTCCAAATTATATGAATTTTCAAGAATTACAATTGACATGCACGTAGATCTTAATACGGATAAAATTGCATCTAAGGATGAACGCTTTATTCATTTAAGTAATCAAGCAAAGCTTGGTAATGAAATTATCAAACGATTTGAACTTGATAGATTAGCAGATAGTATAATTCGAACAAGTGTTGAAGGGGCAACCATAGAAACTCAAAATAGTGGTAAACTTATTAAACAAAAAACAGAAGAAGAACAAATTATTTTGTTGAGTGATATGTATGTGACTTTAAGAAGCTTAAGAAGCTATAAAAGACCATATCCCAATAAAATGGCAATTGAGACTTTAAATAAGGAATTTAAGCAATTTTTTGATTCATATTTATTTGAACGTTTTATTCGTTTTAGTGATGAATTTGAGAAAATATATGATAATTTTTAGGAGGTAACTATGGAACATAAAACATATAAAACTCAAGCTGTTTGTTCAAAACAAATCGATTTTGATTATGATGAACAAAAACGTATGTACAACCTTAAATTTATTGGTGGTTGTAATGGTAATTTGAAGGCTATTGGTAAACTATGTGAGGGTAAACCAATGGAAGAAATTATGAATATTTTAAGTGGAAACACATGTGGTGCGCGACCAACAAGTTGTGCAGACCAGCTTTCTAGAGCAATTAAGGAGGTTATTGAAAATGCCTAGATTTTTTACTTCTGAATCTGTAACTGAGGGTCATCCAGATAAAATTTGTGACCAAATTAGTGATGCAATTCTTGATGATATTTTAGCTCATGATCCTAACGGACGTGTTGCATGTGAAACTGTTGTAACAACAGGATTATGCTTTGTATTTGGTGAGATTACAACATCTCATTATGTTGATGTACAAAAAATTGTACGTGATAAAGTAGCTGAAATTGGCTATACTCGTGGTAAATTTGGCTTTGATGCGGAAAATCTTGCGGTAATGACTGCGATTGATCCACAATCACCTGATATTGCAATGGGTGTTGATGAAACTTCAAGTCATGAGCAAGGAGCAGGAGACCAAGGTATTATGTTTGGTTATGCTTGCGATGAAACTGATGTATATATGCCAATGGCAATTACATTAGCCCACAGACTTGCTAAGCGTTTAACGGATGTAAGAAAGAATGGTACTATTCCTTATTTACGTCCTGATGGTAAAACACAGGTTACTGTTGAATATGATGATAATGGTAAAATATTCCGTGTTGATACAGTCTTAATTTCAACTCAACATTCACCTGAAGTTGATATGGAAGTTTTAGCACGTGATGTAAAGGCTAATGTCGTTGATCCAATTATTCCTGCTAATTTAATTGATGAAAATACAAAATTCTTATTTAATCCAACTGGTCGATTTGTTGTTGGAGGTCCTCAAGGAGACTCAGGTCTTACAGGACGTAAGATTATTGTTGATACATATGGTGGTGCTGCATGTCATGGAGGTGGAGCATTCTCTGGTAAGGATCCATCTAAGGTTGATAGAAGTGCTTCATATATGGCAAGATATATTGCTAAAAATGTTGTTGCATCTGGTATTGCTTCACGCTGTCAGATTCAATTATCATATGCAATTGGTGTTGCTGAACCAACAAGTGTTTTGGTTGATACCTTTGGTACAGCTAAAGTTTCTGAGGCATTAATTGAAGATACAATTCGTAAAAATTTCAAGCTTACGCCTAAGGGCATTATTGATACATTAGATTTAAAACGTCCTATCTATGCTCAGACAGCAGCTTATGGGCATTTTGGTCGAAATGATATCGATCTTCCATGGGAACATTTAGATAAAGTTGATGTATTTAAAAAATTATTTTAATATTTTTAACTCAGTTCATAAGCTGAGTTTTTTTATTATTTTTCAATAAAAACATTATTTTTCTCTAAAATGATTAAAAAAGGTAAAAATTTCAATTTTAAAAACTAAAATTTATTAAAATTATAGAAAAAATGGCTTAGTTAAGCCACTATTGACATAATATCATTTGTATGATATTCTTACTTTGGTGATAATATGAAATGTTTAATATGCAAGTGTAACTTCTCTAGCAAAAAAAATATCGGGACTTTTTTAAAATTAGATAAAAGCTTAATTTGCGATAAGTGCTATCATAGTTATCCTTTGAAAATTAATTATTCTGTTATACCTCTTAATAAGCATTTACTTTATATATACTCTCTTTATCCAAAGCCATATTTTATAAATTCACTTGCTTATTCATATGAATTTTCTTAATTGTTTTCGTGTATTTATTTTTCATTTTCCAATAATGATTATTGTTTCGCATTTGATTATTTTAAATTGACACAACTAAAATTAGACATTTTTGATGATTTATCGTCATTTTACGATAAAGATATTTATATTATTTGTAATTATATGGCTGATTAGGTAAAACTTTTGGTACGATATAATTAGAAAAATCAATTTATGATTGTATAATATAATTGTATTAAGAAAGGGGTAAATAAGTATGTTAGTTGGAAAAGTAAAGTGGTTTAATAATGAGAAAGGTTATGGGTTTATTATAAAAGAAAACTATGATGATATCTTTGTTCATTATTCACAAATTCAAGATGAAGGCTTTAAAACATTAGAAGAAGGTCAAGTTGTTGAATTTGAACTTGTAACTGGAGACAAAGGTCTTCAAGCTCAAAATGTTTTTAAAATTACTAAAAACTAGACTACCAAAAGGAGATTCGATCTCCTTTTTTAATTGAATTTATTACAGGTTTTGAATAAAAAAATAAAATATCTTTTTTTAAAATCACGTTGAAAAGGCTTACATATTGTGCTATAATAAAAGTGTAAAGAAGGAATAGTATTTATTAAGGAGTGGTTTATATGAAAATTGAAGTTTTAGGAAAAAATGGTTTTGTTCCAAGCCAAACAAACAAGGATTATGCTCAAGAAAAGCTTGCCAAGATTGAGCATTATTTCCAAGATCAAGCTGAACTTGAGGCTAGAGTAGTTTGTAAGGTTTACTCAGAATACCATAAGGTAGAGGTAACAATTCCTGCTAAAAATATAGTTTTACGTGCAGAAGCTCAAGATCAAGATGTATATAGTGCCTTAGATAAAGCATTAGATAAGTTGGTTGCGCAAATTGTTAAGTATAAAACAAGAACCAAAAGCAAGGAAAATAAGGAAGGAATTAAAGAAATTTTTTCTAATGATGCCTTCGATGCAAAAGCATTAGAAAAGGAAATTATTGCATCTCAACTTGTACGTTCTAAAAAGGTTGAGCTTTCACCAATGACTGTTGATGAGGCTATTGAACATATGGAGCTTACAGGACATGATTTCTTTATCTTCCAAAATAAAGATAAGAATAATGAAGTATGTGTAGTTTATACTCGTGACGATGGAGATTATGCAGTAATCGAAACTAAGTAGATTTTGTGAGTAAATGTCTTAATTAGGCATTTACTCTTTTTTATGCTAAAATAAGATTTAAATTGTATAATAAAAAATAAAATAAATGGCTTAATTATCTTGAATTATCTTCTTTTTTAATGTAGAATAAAAATAGACATTTAATAAATATTTATATTTATTTGATTCTATAAATTTATTTATCAGATTAGAGGAAAATTATATGTTTAAAAAATTATTTGATTCAGGTTATAAAGAACTTAAAAGATGTGAAAAAATTGCAAAACAAGTTTTTTCATATGAAGATGAAATGGCTAAGCTTTCAGATGATGAGTTGAAGGCTAAAACACCTTACTTTAAGGACCTATTAAAAAATGGAAAAACTTTAG
>ERZ779737.1301-NODE-1301-length-19925-cov-4.578158_pt1 | contig 19925 bp, 16 predicted proteins | sample MGYA00511889_ERZ779737 | MGnify/ENA primary metagenome ERZ779737 (study PRJEB29588, sample SAMEA2163575) | human gut metagenome | biome: human gut; feature: human-associated habitat; material: faeces | place: Denmark | collected 2008/2010 ...
TATAATAATTCTCCAGTACATCTAAATCCACTGGATACTGGATATTCTTTTTGTTAATTTCCTTCTTTTGATCATCCCAATGCCCCTTAACTTGAATCGGAATTTTATCATCAAATGTCCTATTTCCAAATGATTTCCATGAAAAGTATAAATATATCCATCCCATGAAAGTTCCTTGTCCATTGAATTGATGCTACTATTTAAATAATCGCACTCCACTATTGGTGTTTCGAGAAAATGAATAGCCCGTTTTTCAATTTTAGTTTTATCTATCGCTTCCTTTTGCAAATTCACCTCTCCTCCCTATCTCTGCTAACGTTAAAATATCCACTTCCTTTTAGGTAAATATCTATCACGAAATTGCTTATAATATCTGTTCATTATCTCATATAGACTGCTTAGCTTTTCTGGCTCATCAAATGGCAACATCTTTTCCATCTGCTCGATTTCGGTGCTAAGTTCATCTATATAACTAATCAATAATTCGTTACTAATTTCTTTCATATATTTTTTTCTGACAGACACATCTATTGTTCTTGCCATAAAATAAGGAATGACCTTATTTAGATACAAAAAATTATTTTCATCTATATCATCAAAATTGCAATAATAAGCATGCCATTTGCGCTCTACAAACTGCTTACAAAATTCCACATTGTTTGAACCATCTTTTGAACAACTTCTCTTTTCAGCAAGATACTCAAGCCAAAATAATGCAGGCAATCCTACTTTTTTATTATTCATAAATTCTGCTTCAGCATATAATTGGGGATATTGTGCCCAATCTGTAATATGTCCCATTTCATGGTATAAAGTATTGATAATCATCTTAAAATTTGGGTTATCTTCCAATTTTTCAACGGAATAACATGGCAGCATATCATACAACCTTGAAGTAACAATTATTTTTGTGCCATTTTCATATGTTGTACCATCTTTTTGCAAATCAAATTCCGATATATCCATCAATTCAATTTCCTGCAAATTGACCAAATTTAACTCTTCCCCATATTTACGCAATGTGTATTCAACAGCATTTTCTAGGAAGTGTTCTAATTCTTTATTATATTGACAAATTATATTCACTATATCACCTTCTTGTTAAGATGTCGCTCCATAAGCATCTGATCTATGTTCTCATTTATGTACCACTTGACTGATTGGTGAATAGCATATGCACCTTTTCCAAGAGCCATAGCAGCGACATAATCCTGTGATACTACTACATCCCCTTTATGACAAATGCTGATTAGTTTATAATCAACTGCATCTGCTCCTACTCCTACTATAATAACCTCGCTGTAATCAGAATACAAAATATGGATTTGTATCACACAGCAATGTGGTGGAAATATTGTATTTCTCTGCTATTGTCTCGACAATGCCCACTACCGGACACGCATCTGCATCTACAAATATCTGCACTAAACTCTCTCCATTGCTGAGTACATATTCTGTAAAGATGGATAAGCATCAAGCATAGACTGTCTTGCTTCTCTTCTGTCATCTTCTACAAGTTCTCCGGCTACACGAAACCACTCGCCATTTTTAAATGCACAAATTTCTACCTTCGGGTTTGCGTGAATCTGCTTTGAAACATCCTTTACCTTGCCAGTCTGAATATACAGTTTTCCTTCAAAAATGTGTGCTGTTCCAAAAGGTCTTACCCTTGGCTGGTCGCCTTCAACCGTTGCCAAATAATATGTCTCTGCTTCTTTTAAAAATTTTACTACTCGTTCCATCATGTAATCCTCCTGTATCTCTTATTTATCAGTCTTTGTATACCATCCATTTTTAAAATTTGTTTCTTTGCTTGATGCATATTTTCCAGATATTCCAAATTGGGTGATTGCCAAATTTACAGTATCTCGAATATCTATCTTTTCACCAATTATCCATAAACGACCACCATTTCGCCTGTTATCTATCACTTCAAAGCCACTATTTTTGAAGAAATCTCTAACTGCACTATTTCCGCTATTATTTGAGGTGGAAATATGTTTTCCATGAACTTGTCGATTACTTGCATTTGAAACAACATTTTCCTTTATTTTATTCGTCTTGGCTTTCTTTGATTTACCTTCAATTCCAGTCACATCTATAACATCTGAATATACAAAAAGTTCATCTAACGCCCTAGTATAAGCAATATATTTCTCATTTCTGCTCATTCTTCCGGACAATACAATTACTGTACTAAACTCCAATCCTTTCGCATCATCAATATTAATAATATTCCATCTAGTACGATGAAGACTGAACTCGTCAATTGTCATATCATGGAATTTATTTTCGTATGCTCCAAAACGATTCAATAAATATCTTGCTTCCTTATCATCTCCAACTAATATTGCAGCTAATCCCACTCTCTGCGTATCAACAAGCTGTGCTATCATTTCATTATAAAATTCTTCATCAGACAATATTTCATGAACACCTTTTCCCGGTGTATTAATTGCTGACATATTCATACCGAATTGCTTATTACAAAAATCCGTGATTTGTGAAGCATTACGATAGTTTTCCTGCATTTCATACATATCAGAAGTTATAATATCCGCATATTCTGACCAGCTATCAATTCCCTTAGTGCCCTCTATATGTTGATACACATCTCCAAACATATTAAATACAGTTTTTCTATCATTAATATTATACAGTAATCTTAATTCCTCTGGAGCAATTCCCTGAGCTTCATCAATTGATAGAAATGACTCAAAGCCATTATTCGGACGTCCTTGAAATTGGTATAAAATCTGCAAGTACAAATATGGTGAACAACTAAGTGCTCGAATTTTTCCATTGTCGCTCTCCTTTATGCCAATTTTATTCATAATGAAAGCATACGCATTTTTTACAATACCTTCATTCATTTGAATCAATAAATCACATTTATTTTTTATCTGAGTAAAATAACTATATTCTAAATACTTTTTATTTTCATTTTGTAGTATATCGACGTAGCTTTGAGCCTTACCTAAAAGTTCAGCAATGGATTCCTGATATTCTGAATACTTATCTTCTACTTTAGATAAGTCCCATGATATCATAAAGTATGCTCCGATGATTTTTCCAATATTATTGACTGCTTCATTGATTGTATCATCGTCATTTTGCGCATACTCTTTTTTCAGATTTTCAAAAATATTCAACGCTTCTTGTAGTTTTTCACCAATGTTCACCAAATTTTTAAAATAGCCATCATCTTCATACACACTGTTTAGTGTAGATTTTAAAATTTTTATTTTATCATTTGCCTCATTGATTTCTATTTTTCTATTCTCAATTGCCTGTGCATTTATTACAGGGTCATAAGTTTTCAATTTCTTTTGGGCATCTGATATTGTCTCTTTTTCTTTAGAAATAGCTTTATTAATATTTCTTATTGTATTATCTTTGCGATGTCTTAACGCTGTACCAAGCATATCCAGAGCATCCAAAGTATTTCTAATTTCTGCATAATACTGTGAAAGAATAACATTATTAGCGTTAATTATTTTCTGACAATTCAGTATTCTACTTCTTATCTGTAGTAAATAGTTTTCCTCTGAATCCGTCAAATTTAATGGCACTGACAATGTCTGTGATGCTGGTTCAAGGAAAGACATATCCATTTTACAGTTCTTATCAAAAAAAGAATGAATGTCTTCTATGCACTTCTTTGAATAAATATACTTTTCTTTTTCAGAGGTCAGTTTTGTATGATAGCTTATCTTTCCATATTCGCCAGCCTTATGACCTGCATATTTTTGAATACAATAATCAAAATATTGTTCAATTGTGCCCATCTTAATATCAGAGATTTCAAGCTGATGACGCATATTTTCTGCCATATCAATATACATTTGAGATGGTGTAATTATATACAAGTTACTTCTATTTAAACTTTTCGTATTATCATATAAAATAATCGGTAATCTATGTAGCATAATCATAGATTTACCTGAACCAGCACATCCCTGTACAATCATATTTCTATTGTATGGTGCTTGAATAATTTCGCCCTGCTTCTTTTGAATAGAAAATACAATATTTTTAAACTCTGGTGTAGATCGCCTTTCCAATAATTCCTGAAGAAATTCATCTGAGATTATCTTTGCCGCTGCATTAGGATTATATTCGTCCGGATTAAATTCCTGTATCATTTTCTCCAAGAAAGAATCACTGAAATATCCTGTTCCCTTTATCTGATTCATTAGTACATCATCAAACACACCCGGCACCAAATTCAACGCACTCACAACTCTTGTAAATCTCAGTTTTACTTGATTTTTTACAATAAGTGTATAATCTGTATGATGTTCTATCCCATGTTTATCTTTTACTACACTTTCATATTCTATAGATGAGTTATTCAATATATAATGTCTACATAAAGGCATTTTCCAAGATGTCACAAAATTTTCTGCATTATTACTACACGAATGAAGTCCAACCTTAATTTCATCTAATCCTTCTCCATCAACGTCTTTATAATGCAATAATAAACGTGTATGATATAGCTCATCTCTTGCTTGAAGAAAATTTTTTCTGTTTTCATGAGTATCCTTAAGCCCCTGTTGAGCCAGTACTTTTGCTAAATAAGAATCTGGATTAATGGATATATCTGTATTCCTCGCCTCTTCCACATAGCTCTGCATTCTTTGATCAAGATTTTTAATTACCTTATCCATTTTAGTAATTAAAATATCAAGTACTTGTTGTTCCTCTTTTTTTAATTCTTCAGCATGTTCATTTATGTTCAATCATATCACCTCTTTACATTTCCAAAAAAGCCTGCAGCAATCGTGCTGAATATTTTCCTTCAAAGCGGATACACGGAAAATAATCCGTATCTAAAATATCTCCTTCTGAAATAAAATCAGCAGCATACAGAGGTTGTCCAAACCATATTATATTTTTATCTATAATTGTCACCGGTGTAGTAACATACTCAAATATCTTTTGGAATTTCTGCAAATCATTTGGTAAATCAATCTCTTCCGAATGTCTTATACAAATTTCCACATTTTTTTCATATTGCTCATTTAAGATTTTACTAAGCTGACTAATCCTACCATCTGAATCATCCATTATATCCGGCATGTCTATATGAATTATCTTTTTTGCATCCTTAATATCACTGATAAAAGTTTCCCAACTAGTCTCTCTATCCTCAAGGTATATGCTTGGTTTTTCATTCAATTCAGGCATTAACTCATCTAATATCTCAAAACCTTTTTCCAACTTATTTGATTGCTTCATCATATTTATAGCTTTAGTGAAAATAAGATTTTTAGATATTTTCTTTTTTAATAAATAATCAACATTTGCTATTAATATAAATTTACCTTTTGCCCTTGTTACTGCTACATTAAATAACCTGTTCGCAGTATCATTTTTCAAAGACGTCAGCAGTGTGCCGGGATATGGCATTCTATAACAGTCAACTGCGTCATATATTATTATCGGCTTCTCTGAACCCTGAAACTGATGTACTGTGGCACAAGATACTTTTTCCCATCTTCTATCTACTACCTGTATATCCCTAAGCATTGCTACTATTAATCTGGATTGTGCACTATACGGAGTTACAATTCCCACCTCATAATTACCTATATATTTTTCAGCCAATCTCATACTCATCATCGCTGATAAAAGATTTATTCTGGAATTGTCTTTTGTTTTAGTGCATACAGAATACATTCCACTCAAGTCTATCAAGGTCATAGCCTCATTTTGACATGGCGGAAGTGCAGCAATTTCGTTACGACTTTCCATTATTTTATTAAATGTTTTTAATCTTCCTTGATACATGTTTTCACTTACAAAGTCCGCAATTTCCTGATGCATTCTATATTGTAAGTCAAGCATGACAAGCCAGTTATGTCCTTCATCATTCTCCACAGCCGATGTAATTCCTGTATGCTCAAATATATCCTTAGTTAATCGATCATCAACCTTATTCTGTACAATTGCAGGTAACTGGCAAAAATCCCCTAAACATACGAAATAGTTTTTGGCAATTCCTGCTGCAAATATTACCTGTGGGACATATGCCATACTTGCCTCATCAAATATGACAACATCAAATCTTTGTGTGTATATTGCCTTGTCAACTGTAGCCTTAGATACTGTGGTTGCAACAAATGCTGACTTATGAATAAGTTCTTTCTCCTGCTCTGATAAATAATCTCTAATTTTATTAATTCTATTATTTATTTCAAGTCTTTTAGGTGATCTTCTTTTTAATTTTTTCTTTTTTTCTAACAGTTTTTGATATTCCTGCGCTAAACTGGGATTTTTTTGTAATACAAACTGATACGATGTTAAGCTTTTGCTGTAGACCAATTCCTTTGTTCTGGGATATCCATATCGGATAACCATGCCATCTGGAAGATCCGCTTTTTGGGCAACACGAAGTAGTGCTCCGTCTACTGAAACATTACTGTATGAAAGCATAAGGACTCGTCTTCCTTTTAAAATATGTTCTATTGCTATATTAGAAAGAGTTTCTGTTTTTCCAGTTCCCGGAGGTCCCCAAATAAATGTGATTTTTTCAGTAGTAGCTCTATTAAAAGCATAATTTTGTCCACTTCTAATACTATTCCATTGTGAAATTTGTTTTCTCCCATTACATGCTATTTCATATGCAATAGAATCAGTCCTAGGCTCCATCTCATCAAGCCTATCCATCAGTGACTCTAATAATTGCCATTGTTCTGAAGTAAATTCTACGCTCTCTACAAATTCTCCAATATATTCCATCGTCCTAATAAGTATCGTAAAATCTTCACAAGATACTACATAAGCTGTTACAATGTTATCCGGAAACCATAACTTTATAGCTGTTCCATCGGGATAATGCATTTCGGTATCTGTATCAAACGCATATAAATATTCACCATTTTTAGATGGCAATTTTTCCCCATCAATAATTCTATATTTCTTCCCACCAGTTACTTTCAAATACTCTATTTCATTATTAATAGCAAATCTACAATCTCTCTTAAACATCTCAAAAGATGCTCCAACTCCTTCAGTTTGTATCTGTTCTTGAAGCACCTCGTCTTCGAGTTCAAACATTTTGGCGAATGAAGATGGATACGCATACTTACTTATATCTCCATGGAAATCAATTGCAACATATCCATCATTTATATATTCAATTGTTCCTATAGCATGAGTGTTAACATTAACAACACGCATGCCAATAAGCCTGCTCATATCCATCTTCTCACCTCTTTACAATAATTCCTTCAACTTCATCATTTCATCTTCTGACAAAGTGACGCCTTTTCCCATTTTCTCATGTTCTGGTGCCCAGTCCCTGATATCATATTTAGGTTCTCCACCATTCCATGAAATCCTGTTCAGTTCCTTTGTCCATCCCTTGGCACTCTCTGAAAGTGTTCCAATATGTTCTACTATTTCATATTTAAAATCTGCCATAAAATCTCCTTTTACAATGCATTGAATTATTATTCACATACCTTTTTATCCAATGATGGATCATTCATAATATTTAATAAGCTCTGATAACTATCGACATCATGGTAAACCACATTGTCTGTAGATATCTCATTAAAGAGCTTTCTTGCACACATTATTTTTGCCTTTTCAATTGGTCTAAGCTGCATAGATTCCATCGTGCCCTTAGTCTCTGCAACAAAGAAAATATGCTTAACTGTTCCTTCATTGAACGCGATTGCCCAATCAGGACTATAATGTCCAACAGGCGTTGGTATAGAGAATCCTTTTGGAAGCTTTGCATATACACATACTTCCGCCGCTCCATCCAAGTCTTCTGCAAATTTACGTTCTACACTCTTATCAGCATTACCATCAGTAAATACATATGGCTGTATATGTTTCTCTGCTTTAAATGCTTTATCTATTGTAGTATGCTTCTCTGCTGTAAAAATCTCACTATCGTACTTACCTTCAAGCTGGTCATAAGAAATATGATCAACTATCATAGTTGCTTTCTGTTCCTTAATCAGCCTTGCAACCTTAGAAATAAACTCTTCCGGATTATTTTTATACATGTCAAATTTATCCTTACGGATTCCTTTGAGGATAGCCGCTACAGTTCTTCGGGTAAGTACTGTTGCCTCTGCCACCTTGCCAATCAGATCATATTTTATCTGGCTAGTTTCAAAATGCTTAAGTGCCGTCGTATCAGACTTTGCTCCTTTGAATGAGTCACCTGATTTAATTACATCAGCCGATAATGTATCTTTCTGTTCTGAAATAGACGTTGTATATTGCAGCATTGAAACATATAACTCTGAATCTATTGCTTCTATTGCTTTCTTTATAAGCTCATTGCTATCAAATGAAACTGTATAAGCATACTTATGATTGATGTATCCCCATAAAGTCTGAAATTCCTTCTTGTAGAAATTATCATTTAAATCGTTGCTTGGTACTTTTGTTTCATTACCATTATCAATCATGTCATCAAGTATCTTGTCATTAAATACACTCTGAATCAGTTTGTGAATGCCTTCTGCATACACAACCAAATGCTCCGGAAGTGGAGCCAGATGATTATTTTCCAAGGCCATATGATATTGTTCGGTAATGTTGTCATTGCCGTCCATTGTCACATAATCATTTTTAATCAGATACTGATAAACCATTGTAGCCTGCTGCTTATTAAGTTTTTCTGCATTCCCATTGACCATTACTGTTTTACCTGTAAAATAATCAACAGTTGCCTTTCTAGGTCTGTCATACAAATCTGTCTTTATCTGTTTCTGAAGATCCGTCACAAAGTCCTTATAGCTTTCACTGGCTATAACGGTAAGCTTATTGATTTTATGTACCAATGACTTTCCTACACTTTGTTCATCCATACGGAAGCCATCCTGATTAACACAAAGCCTTAATCCTCTACCAACTTCCTGTCGCTTTCCGGTAGTACTATCACTATGCTTCAAAGTGCAGATCTGAAATACATTCGGATTATCCCATCCTTCTCTAAGTGCTGAATGTGAGAATATAAATCTTGTTGGCTCCGCAAAGCTAAGAAGTCTTTCTTTGTTTTTGAGGATAAGGTCATATGCAGATATATCATCTGAAAAGTCTGAGCCTCGTTTCACCGTGCTATCGACAGCATGTCCTTTCTTATCTATAGAGAAATATCCCTTATGAGTGTCTTTTACATCAATACCTTTTAAGTACTTCTGGTATGGTGTATCAAAAACAGTAACATATTCGTTCACAATATCGTTATATTCCTGCTCAAATATCTGACCATATTCTCCGAGGATTTCTTCTCCATCTTCATCATACTGGCGATACTTTGCCACTTCATCAATGAAGAACAATGATAAAGTTTTGATGCCTCTGTTAAAAAGTTCCTCTTCCTTCTCTAGATGAGACTTTATTGTTTCCCTGATCTGTACTCGGCGCATATCCTTCTCAGACACATCACCTACCACATCACCTCTATGAATTACTTCTCCATTTGTAAATGTAACAGTTCCCGCAATTGGATCAATCTCAGATACCCGGTATCCTTTATACTGCTCCATCTCATTTGATATTTCATACAAATTATCATCCACATCAAAAATCCGAGACTCATGGTTAATGCCTTTTGTCTTGTAGTCCTTTTCATACTCGATTCTGGCTCTCGGTGCATGTTTCGGAGATATAATGATATCCTCCAGATATAGATAATGATCCGTACCACGGAAGTTCTTTACCTGAAATCCCTTGACCTCAATTTTCTTAACCAAATGCTGATTATATGCGTCCACCGCATCCAGTGCATATACAAGATTATGATGTTTTGCATGTGTAGCGGAGTAATTCAATGTAAACAATGGATTAAAATTTTTAAGTGCTTTCTGTGTCGCATCCCCACCCATTTTCTGAGGCTCATCCAGTATAATAATCGGATTATTTGCTTTTATAACATCTATCGGGCGTCTGCTTCCAAACTCATCTCTCTTATCATAAATAATACGTGCTTCTTTGCTTCTGCCACCCTCTTTCATGGATGTATTAAATGCCTGCATATTGATAATCATGACATTTATTCCAGCATTACTTGAAAATGAATCCAGCTGATTCAGATTGCTGCTGTTATATACGAAAAATCTGGCTTTTTTTCCATAATGCTCCATAAAATGATCCTGTGTAATTTCAAATGACTTTTTAACACCTTCTCTGATAGCAATAGAAGGAACCACCACGATGAACTTTGACCAACCGTAACGCTTATTCAATTCAAACATTGTCTTTATATAAACATAGGTCTTACCGGTACCGGTCTCCATCTCAACATCCAAAGAACAGGCTCCCATACTGTCAACTAGAGAATCCGAAAGCATGACATTATTATTTTGCTGTACTTCTTTTATATTTGATAAAACCATATCGGACGTAATCAGCAGGTTTTCATTTTTAAATCCAGACTCATCGAAATCATCTGTTAAACCAAATGCATTCTGTTCTGAATCGAATTTCAAATCAATCTGTGACATATCTTTCATCTGCCTGACATTACCTATATCCCTACGATAAGATACATTGTCTATATATGGTTGTCCGTTAAAACAATTCACTACACTATCAACAGCATCTGTCTGGTACTGTTGTATTTTAAAATTAAATTTCATCTTCAGCACAACCTTCTTCCTGTAACCATTCTTTCAATTTATCCTGTAATAGTTTCTTATCCGGCAGATACAGCTTATACTGTGATGCATAAATATTAGAATCTTCCGGCAATGTCAATTCAACCATTGCATCATTTTTTTCATTGCACAACAATACACCAATGGTAGGATTTTCTTCCTCTGTTTTTTCGTATCTATCATAATAGTTAACATACATCTGCATTTGCCCCAGATCCTGGTGCTTTAATTTGCCAATTTTTAAATCAAATAATACAAAGCATTTCAACAGTCTGTTATAAAAAACAAGATCCACTCTGAAATGATCTTCTTCGAATGAAAATCTTTTCTGTCTTGCCACAAAAGTAAATCCTTTTCCCAATTCCAAAAGAAACTGCTGCAAATTATCTAACAGCCTGTTTTCTAAATCCGTTTCCGAATAAGCGTATTTATCATTCAGTCCTACAAATTCTAATACATATGGATCTTTCAGCACATCCTTTGAGGTTGTAATCACATTTCCTTCCTGTGATAAGCGTTGCACTTTGTCCTTATCCCTACTTAACGCGAGTCTCTCATAAAGAGAAGAATTATACTGACGTGACAAATCTCTGACTCCCCACTTCTCTCTGGCAGCTTCTATCTCATAAAATGAGCGTTCATCCTCATTTTCTATTCTCATCAGTTGCAGATAATGTGACCATGTCACCAAGAACGGATGCTCCTCTTCAAAAATCGTAAACACTGTTTCCGATTTCTTTATCGCAAATTCCGTAAACAGTGTTTCCGAAATTCGATCCTTATATGTTAAATAAAACTTTCTTGCCTTTTCCAGTGTAGATTCCGAAAAGCCTTTGCCAAATTCTTCCGTTAATTTTTTAGAAAGATTTATTATGATTTTTTTACCGTATTCAGCCCTGTGTTTTCCCTGCTGCTGTACTTCTACAATCCACCTGCCAAGAGAATAATAGGTCATTATTTGTACATTATTTACCTGCTTTGCAGTAATGTTTCGTGCATATTTAATTAATTCAATTGAATTCTGACATAGCTTATCCATATTGATATCATATACAGATTCATTGATTTCATGTATCTTCTCCATTACAGCACCTTCCTTACTGTATCCGGACTTATTGATGCAAATATCTGGTCAAAGTTGGTTGCTACACTATCATTTGCCATTGAGCTGTCTCTGAATACTGCATAATAAGGCTTTTTCTCTGCTACTGCCTTCACCGTTTCTTCTGTAACATTATTATCAAAACATGCAATTAAAAAACCATCTGCCACATTAAATACCTGTTTCCCAGCTATTGTTGTTTCCTCAATCTTGCTTGAGAGTAATACCCCTAAGTCAAGCATAACCTGGAATAATAAGTCTTCTGGTGTTCGGTCTTCTTTGATGTTATCAGCATATGTATCAAATAAGGATTGCTGTGTTTCGGATGGATTGTAGTAAACATCTTTCATATTACTACTATCACATTTAAAGACACGAAATCCGTCATCATATACAGATTTAGGATATTCTTCTGAAATCTTCTTCGAAGCCCTTCTTATTCGCTCTTTGCCTATTTCACAAATATTCTTAAATCCGCTTTTATACGCATCACTCTCATTATCTATTTCTTCTGGTAATTGAACCAAAATGTATTTTTTATTCCCATGATTTATAACATTATTAACCATTATTGCATGTGCACTCGTTGCCGAACCAGAAAAGAAATCTAACAAAATATCATTATCCTTTAATATCATATTTTGAAGATGCATCATTAAGCTTAATGGTTTTGGATAATCAAAATATTTTCCATTAAATAATTCCATAACCTCTCTAGTTCCTTTTGCAGAATTTGCGCCTTCAATATTTATCATATTCTGATAAGGTACTGTACGGACGATTGGCTTATCCTCATTATTGACTTTCTCATATTGTTTAAAATAAATAGCCCAACCTTCACCATTTTGTTTCATCACAATAAATCCATTTTTTATGCCCCAATCAACTTTCGATTTTGACCAACGCCAATTCCAGTGTTCCTGTTTATTTTCCATTCCACCTGGAAATACTATAGAACCATCAGGTGCAATTATTGAATAATTCAATGCCTCAGAATAATGATTTCCAGTCATACGTCGATCAAGTTTATTTAAAATATATCCACCTCGTTTTTCAAAATATTCATCTCTATTCGAGTACTTTTCATTATCATCTATCAACAATGTAGAAAATCTACATTCTTCTTTATTTTTGCAATATAATAATACATTTTCTGTAACTGTTTTAACATCTTCACCAGTATTTGAGCCTGGGGTTGATTGCCATATCATATTTGTAACATAATTCTTATGTCCAAAAATCTCGTCCATAATTTTCTCTAGATTATATAATTCCTCATCTCCAATTGAAATAAAAATAGCTCCATCTTCAGTCAATAAATTCCTTGCTAACTTCAATCGACTATACATCATATTTAACCAATCAGTGTGAAATCTGCCATTACTTTCAATATTTTTTACAAGTCTATTGCCATTGTCATCAAATTGACCGCTATTCTCCACATATGCACTAGTATCCATTGCAAAGTTATCTTCATACACAAAATCATTTCCCGTATTATACGGAGGATCTATATAAATCATTTTTATTTGACCAAGATATGTTTCTTGAAGTAATTTCAATACTTCTAGATTATCCCCTTCAATATATATGTTTTCAGTACTATTAAAATTTATACTTTCTTCTCTACATGGTCGCAGTGTTTTATTAATAGGTTCATTTGCTAATAAAACAGCTTTTCTCTTATCCGGCCAAGTGAACTGATATCGTTCATCCTTTCCTTCTACAACCTTACAAGATATCTCTTGCCTTAACACATCTGCATCAATTGCTCTCTCTACAATTGGTTCGCCGTTATCATCATAACCAGTAATGGTCTCTGTAAGTGCATTAGGAAACATTTTTGAAAGGATTTCAAAATTCTTATCCGCTATGTTTTTTGTTTGCATTTTTAATTTATCCATGATTTTCTTCCTCTCCAGCTATTTTTATTTCATTTATATTTACTATATCATGTTCATAAAAGAACACTCTAGGATCTTTATCTTCCCATGTAATTTGATTTGCACAGTTTTTACCATTACAATTTGAAATACATTTACATCGAGTAACAACGCCTTTATCTGTAATAATATCAAATACTATTTCGACAATAACATTATATGAACTCTGTTTTATTGCCTCTTCAAATTTACCACTTTTTTTCAAATCTATAACATAAGTCATTCCAAACTTTATTTCTTCATTCGGATGAATAGCGATTCTTGAATACAACTTTGAATAATTCTTTCCAAACAGATAACTACTCATCCTTTTATTGCCGTCATCACTACAAAAAATATTGCAGTCTCTTATATGTATCAATGTAGGTATCCCATTGCCTATAATTTTTGCACCAAATGTAAATTTGTATCCAATATATGGTATGTTATCATTCCAATCGCTGTCCTTGATTATCTGTTCAGAATGTATATCCCAATTAACCGGAATATCAGCTTTTTGCTTTATATATATTGTCCATCAGTAACATACAACTATAATTTGCAATATAATTATTATTTTCCATTTCTTGTAATCTGTCATTTTGCTTATATGCAACATAACCTAATATAATAGTACCAACTGCACCAAATATACTTGCTGCATAATTTAATGCATCTCCGGCTTCCCACTCTGCTGAAATAATACCATCTGTATGCACTTTAAATAACAGATTTAACCCGAAAGCTAAAAATATAGCTATCAGAATAGTAACTATTCCTATCCATATTAACTGTTTTTTCTTCATTGCATATCCTTAAGCCTTTCTTTATACAGATTAACTCGCTGAACCATCTCGAATTTTTTCTTTGACTGTACTTCTTTGCGAGCCTTAAGTTCCAAATCAGCTATCTGCTTTCTAAGTTTTTCTTTTTCTGCTTCTACATTTATCTGTTCGACCAATGTATTTCCAACCTGCACATTAATGCCTGATACCTGTGTAACAAAATTATCCCATACACTTCCTAAGTCAAGACCATTCAACCTTAAAGAAATCTCCTCTTCATTCTTCCAGTCCGATTTCAGCAAGCGTGTCTCGTATATTGCAAGCTGGTATGCATTTTCATAATGCAACACAATTAGCAGTTTTTGTCCAAAGAGTTTTGATATCATAATAATATTTTTATCATCATACTCTTTCCTTTTCAGTTCCACCTGAAGAACAAATATAGCAGATATCTCTTCCGTTGCCTTAATATTCACAGAAGCTTCTGATATTTCATTGGTAATAATCATTCTGCTTATATCAGCATCAAACTTATCTTTTTTATTTTCTGATAATTCTGCTGCATATTTCTCATAGATAAGTTTTTTATGTAATGGCTTCCTAATCTCAGATGTTTTAGGCAAATCAAACATATAAGCACCTCCTACTTTATGACAAGAAAACTTATCAGTTCAAAATCATCTAATCCATTTATAGTCTCAGATAAAAAACTCATCTGTTTGCCACTTAAGAAACTGTCCATCTCACTTTCATCTTTCAACTCAATGATGGATGCAATAGCATCTCCAAGTAAATCCGAATATTTTCCCATTCTCCGACCATCATCTGTTTCATCATTGAATTTAGCACATAGTTCTTTATCCGGTTCCTTTTTACCCTTACATAAGAGCCTGAATGAATCCAGCATTTCCTTTGGTGAAAGATGATCTATGATTACCTCTCCTTCTTCTGACATATACACCATATAGAATGGATGCAGCCTGTTCTGACTGTTGATGTTTACCTCATTCTTTATATTTCTAAGTACAAATATTACACCAGCCGGCAATTCTTCTGTTGCTTTCACCACAGCATTCATTCCATGCGGTGCCTTTTCAATCTCAGGATGTGTCTTAATATAATCAAGCAGATCCAGTCTGAACTCATTCAATCCAAGATCCATAATAGATATTCCGGATGACATATCTTCAATATCTACCACTTCCTCTTGTAACCTCTTGAGCTGCTGTTTTCGATACTCTAAATCTCCCTTTTCCTCCGGGCTGAGGACATTATCATCGCCCGTAGCTGTCATATCCACGATTTTCATTCGAGTTTCCACTCTGGCTTTCAGATTAATATATTCATCCAATGTAATATTGGGCCAGAAGTTTACAAGCTGGATACATTCATTTTTACTTCCAATTCGGTCTATTCGTCCAAATCTCTGGATAATACGAACTGGATTCCAATGTATATCATAATTAATCAGATAATCACAATCCTGTAGATTCTGACCTTCCGATATACAATCCGTTGCTATAAGAATATCTATCTCTGCTTTTTCGTTCGGTAATAAGAGACTTTTTCCCTTAGATGCCGGTGAGAAGCATGTTAATACTGTATTTAAGTCCGTTTTCAACCCTTTGATTGTGGTCTTTCCATCAACTGAGCCGGTAATAATTGCTGTGTCCAATCCATATTTTTTCTTCACATACATACTTACTGTGTCATACAGATAATTCGCTGTATCTGCAAAAGCAGTAAATATGATTATTTTCTTATTACCGGTATTGATAGGATGTTCCTGCTTTTCATCTATCACATCAAATAAGGTCTGCAATTTGCTATCATGTGCAGGTGTTATATCTGCAATCATCGCAAGAAGCAAATCCAGTATTTCCTTATCTCTTTCCAGCTCGCGTCTCCATGACTTATAATCCATATCTGCAATGTCTATTCTTACTTTCTTTCCAATTGCAAACACATCATCATTCTGGTCATCCCCATCTAAATCCATATTTGTTATGTCATTCAAATTCAATGAGGATTTATTATAGCCATGTTCAAAATCTACAATGCTCTTTATGGTATCGGTAATAAGATCGTTGATACGTTTTAATGTCAGTCTGAAGGAATATACTGAACTTTCCATTCTCTTCATAAGGTTTATTGACATCAATCTTCTGATTCCCTGCTCTCGACCAGACTGCGTAAGTCCTCCCCTTACATGGTTTGAATCATACACATCTTTATACTTTGCTAATTTACTTGGCAGGATATAATCCGTTGGTGTATATATGCATAGTCTAAGCAGATTCAGCTGTTCAAATATCTCATTGTAATTGATCGCCTTGCTTAAATCTGTCAAGCCCGGTCTTTTTGATATAGGTGGATTTCTCTTTGGAAATGTTCCTATATCGGATGTATCATAATATTTCTGAATATGCTTTCTTGAACGTGCAATCGTTACACTATCAAGCAATTCAAAAAAGTCGAAATCAAGCATTCTTAAAAGTTTGCTTGTAGTTCTATCCTCCGGTTCCCACTTACTCCATGTATTAAAGGCAGTCTGTGCCTGCTTGAAAATATCATCAATACTCTTATGTGTATTCAACTTTTCATCCAGTAACTGGCTTTCTCCCTCATAAGCAAGAGCAATCTGATTCTTCAGATCTACAAAGCGATTATTTACCGGTGTAGCAGACAACATAAGTACCTTTGTCTTAACACCCTTGCGTATAACCTTGTTTAGAAGCTTCAGATATCTGTTCTCTTTTTCATCCTCACCGGATATTTTGCCACCATTACGGAAGTTATGTGATTCATCAATAACCACCAAATCATAATTTCCCCAGTTTACCATATCCAGATCCATACCATTGGAATTTCCTGACTCTCTGCTTAAGTCTGTATGGAACAGGACATCATAACGCATCCGATCGGCTGCAATCGGATTGTTGATGTAATTATATTTATATGTATTCCAGTTGTTTGCCAACTTCTTAGGACACAACACAAGCACAGATTTATTCCTATTCTCGTAATACTTTATTACAGACAGTGCAGTGAATGTTTTTCCTAAACCTACTGAATCTGCCAGGATGCATCCGTTATACTTCTCCAGTTTATTGATAATTGCTAACGCAGCATCCTTCTGAAAATTATAGAGCATTCCCCATATCTTACTTTCTTTAAAGCCTGTTGCCTCGTTTGGCAGGACATCCTCTGAAACATCTTCAAGGAATTCATTGAAAATATTGTATAGTGTTACAAAATACAAATAATCCGGAGAATTTTCATTATAAACTGTTGTGATATTCTCAATCACTTCATCTGTCACTTCCTGAAGTTTTGATGAATCGTTCCATATCTGTTCAAATAATTGCAAGTATGCTGTGCTCATTGGTGCTTCTGATTTCTGAACCATATAATAAGCATTATTTCCACGTTCACAGCCTAAATCTACTGTTGTAAATCCGCTTAATGGCATATAATTCTTATCGTCTACATTAATAAATCCCATCATATTTTCATTTGTCACATTTGACTTGAATACTGCCTTTTTACGAATCCAATCTGCACATTCCTTTGCAATTGCCTTCTGTGTCATCTCATTGCGAAGCTTAACTTCAAACTCTGAACCAAACAGATTTTTCTCACGTTCCTGTCTTGGTATATAAAATTCTCTTTTCTCGCGCTTTGCTTTTTCCTTAATAAATGTTGGTGATGTAAAAATAAATCGTAATTCATCCACATTTTTAAGTTCTTTCTTTAACTCAGCAAATGCATAAATAGAAAAGCAGGCTGCAGCAATAGATACTTTACTGTCCTTATGTATTTCAGTTGTCAAATCTTCTTTTAGTGTCTTATTGACATTATCTATTATTTCCAATTTCGTTTGCCTCCCTCGTTTGTTCTATGCATTATGCTTATTTTTCTTATACCTTGCATCTGCTGGCTTCTGTGCAGTATCAGGAATTAACCACATTTTTCCCTTTTTAATCGCACCATCAACCCTTCCCTCTGTGCATAATACTCCTATTCTTCTAGTAGAAATATTCCATACCTTTGAAAGTTCTGTTGCTGTTAAATACTCCATAATTGAAACCTCCATAATAAGAATATTATATTCTATTATCGGAATAATAGCAATCAGAAATATTGTTTGTTTTTTCCTTTACTCCAATTAAATAGCAAATATATTTATGCATTTTTCACAAAAAGATAGGATAAATCAATATCCTATCTGATGCACCCCTTCATTATTCACTTCCCCTAACATTTTCATTATCTGTTGTATCATCTATACCCGTGGTGGTTCTTTTGGACTATGTCCTATCAATTGTGCATACATAATCATAAAACCACCTCTACTTTGAAGAACAACATATCACAATTAAAACCAATACAACAATAGCAATTATCAATAAAACAGGCTGGGTAAATAACCATAATACTACGAATAGCAATACAAAAAATCCTACAAATTTACCGATTGCAGCTATTCCTGAATAATCCCCATCACAAGCAGCAATAATTGAACCGACTATAAATATTAAAATAAACGCTAGTATATGCATAACTGCCACCTCCGTAAAAGCTCATCTTTAACTAATTTATCATCATTTGTTCCATCTGTTCCTTATGCTTTATTTATAGCACTTTATACTGTCCAATAATCATCTCTTGCACATCGAATTAATGTTCTGTATTGCGATGAAACTGCACAAAAAAGGACGCAGAATCTCTCCCACGTCCTCAAAACTATCTGGCTTTATCTTCCCTTACCTTTGATACTTCCTTATGTGCCGCTTCCTGCTTCGCCTCATCCACACCTCTAGTCATATTCCTTTCCTCCTTCTCTTGTACTTGTTCTGTGATAACCATATCTCTTCATGATTATTCGCTGGACTTTCATAGTTCCATAATGTTTACATAAAAAATGAGACCTCCCATAACAGAAAGTCCCTGCTTTTTGGCACTGTTTACCAGTCGTTTTTATCTAGTTCCTAAATGTACACTTTTTGAAACCACAAAAAAAGGACTGCTAAACAGTCCCGAAATCTATGGATATTCCTTTATGGAACGTCCCGGTATTTGTGTATGCTTTTTGACACCACCTCCTTAAAAATGAGTATAAAAAAAGAAGGTGTATTTCAACCTTCCATTAATCGAAATATTTTATTTTGAATTAAGATACTTCTCATACTGGTTCTTAACCATATCAGGAAGCATAATAAATGAATCTCCTGTACTAATCATCATAACATCATAATTCCCAGTTTCCTTATTAGTTATTTCAACCATTCGGTAATGATGTTCTTCATTATTAACCCTTGTAATTTTTGAACTTCCACTGTCATCCTTTGCTCTATAAAAATATTCCTGTCCATTTAGTTTAAATTGACCATCATAATTCTGCATCCTCAAATTCTCCTTTATTATTAAAATCTTTGTTCTATATGTAATTAAGCCCCATCAGACAGATTTCTCTATCCAATGG
>ERZ779737.1303-NODE-1303-length-19880-cov-3.706381_pt1 | contig 19880 bp, 23 predicted proteins | sample MGYA00511889_ERZ779737 | MGnify/ENA primary metagenome ERZ779737 (study PRJEB29588, sample SAMEA2163575) | human gut metagenome | biome: human gut; feature: human-associated habitat; material: faeces | place: Denmark | collected 2008/2010 ...
TAATAAACTCAATTGTGTGGGGCCCACCCATGTTGATTTTAATCACAATTGTCGGCTTACAATTTAGTTTAAGATTAAAATTCTTTCAAATCACTCATGCTAAATTATGGTTAAAACAAACTTTTGGAACAATTTTTAATTTTAAAAAATTAAAAGGTAAAAAAAATGAAATAACTTCATTTCAAGCTGTTAGCACTGCTTTGGCAAGCGCCATCGGTACTGGGAATGTCGTCGGTGTTGCAACTGCAATAACTTTAGGAGGGCCTGGTGCCGTTTTTTGGATGTGGATTGCAGCTTTTTTAGGAATGATGACAATTTTTGCCGAAAATATCCTTGGTATAAAATATCGAAAAATCGGGCAAAAAGGAGAAAATATCGGCGGTCCTATGTATTACATTGAAAAAGGGCTAGGTCAACGATGGTTAGCATGTTTTTTTGCGTTTGCGTGCATTTTAGCATCATTTGGAATGGGCAACATGACTCAAGCAAATTCTATTGCCATATCACTTAAAAAAAGCTTTAAATTTTCGCCTGCTATAACTGGTATTGTAATTGCACTGCTTATAAGCTTTATCATTTTCGGTGGAATAACTAGAATTTCAAAAGTAAGCGAAAAAATTGTTCCTTTTATGGCTTTATTTTACATTTTCGGCGGCTTAATAGTGATATTTTCTCACATAACTAATTTACCAAAAGCTATTTTTAATATAATTTCCGGCGCTTTTAATTTTAACGCTGTATCCGGCGGTACTGGTGGATTTGTGGTTGCAAATGCAATAAAATATGGTATCTCTCGCGGAGTTTTTTCAAATGAAGCCGGGCTTGGAAGTTCACCTATTGTCCACTCCGCTAGCAACGAAACTGAACCAGTTGTTCAAGGAATGTGGGGGATTTTTCAAGTTTTCGTCGACACAATTTTGGTTTGCAGTGTTACAGCTCTTTGCATATTAACCTCCGGAGTTTTGCCAGAGGACAAAGACGGTGCTTTACTTAGCGTGCAGGCTTTTAGTTCTACATTTGGGAATTTTGGTGAAATTTTTGTAACCATATCGATAACATTATTTGCTTTCGCTACAATTATAGGGTGGTCTTATTACGGAGAGCGTTGTGTGGAATATTTATTTGGTAAAAAAAATTTATTGGTTTATAGGGCCGTGTATATTCTTTTCACTTTGTTTGGCTCTGTAATGAAGTTGGACTTAGTTTGGAACATCTCTGACACATTTAACGGATTAATGGCCGTTCCAAACTTAATCGCTTTAATATTTTTGTCAGGGCAAGTTGTAAAAGAAGCCAAACGATATTTGAACAAAATAACTTAACAGATTAGAGTAGATTTTTTAACATAAATCCGTTATAAATTCAACAATAAACGAAAAATAAGCAACCAGAAATTATTTCTGATTGCTTATTTTTATAAACCGACTTTATTCGGATTTAATCTAATTCCAGGTCCCATAGTCGTTGAAACCACACAAGATTTGATATATTGACCTTTTGCAGCGGCAGGTTTTGCTTTAACAATCGCACCGAGCAAGGCATCAAAATTTTCGAGTAATTTTTCTTTGCCAAAAGAAGCTTTTCCAATTGGGCAGTGAATAATGTTAGTTTTATCCAAGCGATACTCAATCTTACCAGCTTTTGCCTCTTTAACTGCTTTAGCGATATCTGTAGTAACTGTACCAGCTTTTGGGTTTGGCATAAGCCCTCTCGGGCCTAAAACTTTACCCAACCGACCAACCAAACCCATCATATCTGGAGTTGTGATGAGAACATCAAAATCCATCCAACCTTCATTTTGAATTTTCGTGGTCATTTCCTCAGCGCCAACAAAATCAGCGCCGGCTTGTTCTGCCAATTTTACGTTATCACCTTTGCAGATTGCAAGAACCTTAACTTTTTTGCCGGTACCATTTGGCAAAACAATTGCACCGCGCACTTGTTGATCTGCGTGACGAGAATCAACGCCTAATTTTACATGAACTTCTACGGTTTCGTCAAATTTAGCAGTAGCCGTTCTGACACAAATATCCATAGCTTCATCGTTTTCATATAACTTTGTTTTGTCGATAAGTTTAGCACTATCGACATATTTTTTACCGTGTTTCATTGGTTTTCCTCCCTATTGAGTGGTAAAATCGGATTATTTCCTCCCACCCGGGTTAAATCAATCGATTACTTCTATACCCATGCTGCGCGCCGTTCCAGCAATCATACTCATTGCCGTATCGACATTAGCTGCATTTAAATCTGGCATCTTTTGTTCAGCAATCTTCTTGACCTGTTCGCGGGTAATTTTAGCAACCTTGTTTTTATTCGGAACGCCAGAACCGCTTTCTATGCCGCAAGCCTTTTTGATAAGAACTGCAGCCGGTGGCGTTTTGGTCACAAAAGTAAATGAACGGTCAGCGTAAACCGTAATAACAACAGGAATAATCAAACCTGCGTCATTTTTTGTGCGCTCATTAAATTCCTTAGTGAACGCCATGATGTTGACACCATGCTGACCTAATGCCGGGCCTACAGGCGGCGCCGGAGTTGCCTTGCCAGCAGGAATCTGAAGCTTAATAAAGCCGGTGACTTTTTGAGCCATTTTTTGCACCTCCAAAATTAGTGGTAAAACGCGGAACCAATTAAAAATTTAGTAGTTCCTCCCACATTGGGGCAATCAAGCCCCGCGCAATAAATAACACTTAAGTTACTCATTACAAAAAGAAATTAATCCAAGAGTTCAACTTGAGATAATTCAAGTTCTACAGGCGTGTTGCGCCCAAACATATTAACTAGAACCCGCACATAATTGTTTTCGGTATCGAGTTCTTCAACAGTACCAACACTGTCTTCAAGCGGACCGTCTATGATGATAACCTTGTCGCCTACATTGTAAGAAACTTCCACAATATTTTTTTCAACACCAAGCCGTTTAACTTCCTCATCGGTTAAAGGAATCGGCTTAGAAGATGGGCCCACAAAACCAGTACAACCGCGAATATTCCGCACAATATACCAAGTTTCATCCGTAAGCACCATTTTTATGATAACATAACCAGGAAATATCTTACGCTCGACATCACGTTTTTTATTATCTTTAATCTCAGTGACGGTTTCTGTCGGCACAAAAACTTCTTGAATCAAATCGCGAAGTCCTCGATTTTCGACAGTTTTTTCAAGATTTGATGCAACCTTATTCTCATACCCTGAGTAAGTATGCACAATGTACCATTTAGCTTCTTCTGGCATAGTTTCCCTCCGAGCGAATTAATTGGCAATATGCATTATAGTACCAAGAAGTCCAGTTAAGCCAAAGTCCAAAGCACCAATAAAAACCGCGCTAATTATTATTGAAGATAAAACCACGCCAGTATTTTTAAAAGTAACTTTAATAGTTGGCCAAACTATTTTTTTCATTTCGCTTTTACAATCAGTGAAAAACTTACCGATTCTTTGAATGATATTGGGTTTTTTCTCAGCATTTTTCTTTTTTGCCATAAAATTTTACCCCTCTTTGTCAAAATTACTTTGTTTCTTTATGCAAAGTATGTTTCTTACAGAACCTGCAGTACTTGTTCATTTCAAGCCTGTCAGGATCATTCTTTTTATTTTTCATTGTGTTGTAGTTGCGTTGTTTGCACTCAGTGCAGGCTAATGTAATTTTTACTCGCATGACGGCACCTCCCGGAATATCGGAAATTTTTAGCCTCCCTCTAAAGAGTACAAAAATAAAGTCCTCCTAGAGGTAACCATACTATACCACAAAACCCAGCAATTCGTCAAGCACAAATTGCTAATTTTTTTGCTGAGCTTGAGCAGCGCTTAAAGTGTCGGAAATAAACGTGCGTTTTTTCTTAATTTTTTCAGGTTTTATTTTTTTGCCTCTAAGCTTAAAAGCTTCTTTCATAGCAGCTTTTAAATCTTCGCTAACTGTATTTTCAATATTCTCGCGCGCAGTTGTGTCATCAATAGAATTTAAAAATACAATGGTTATTATGGCTTTAGTGTCGAGGTCACCGGATGCGTATAAATTGCTAAAAACCGTACACAATTTTTTGAATTTATCTTTAGGCATTCCACTTGTTAAAGTTTCTTTTACGAATAGCATAGCTTTTTCTCGAGCAAAAATTACTCCTCTAAAATTTTCATAATTCTCTTTTTCTTCCAAAACTGCATCCTTAAGCTCCGGAAAAATATTTGCGATTCGGTTCATTAAGAAAAGTGGGTTTACATTATTCTCATCATCAGATTTTTTCTTTTTCTGGGCCATTTTTTTATTTGCGCGCCTGCTTATCCCGCCAAGTGTTTCTGCAAAATCAGCGGCAATATCTTTGGCCTCCTTTTCAGTGTCATTTTGCGGGTCAAAAAGCCATGTTGACAAAATTTTTTCCGCAGTTACTTCATTATTTTTTAACGAACAGTCAATTAACTCAAACTTATTTTTAGTTTCGTCAAAACTAACCTTGTAACCATCTGATTCTTTGACAAATAAAATGGTATTTTCACTATTACTAATTTTGCTAAAGCCTTTTTTTATCAGAATTTCACTCAATTTTTCATCTATAATTTTAAATGCTTTACCTATCAAATCATTCACTCCTAACGTTTTATAAAAATATTTTAACACATTTTTCTAATGTTTGTCATCAATAATTAAAAAATTCTCAAATAAAATTTGCACCCATTGCAACAATATGGTAATATTACTTATTATAGGAGGTTTTTTTATGAAAAAAAAAGTAATTGCTATTTTATTCGGCGGCGCTTCATCTGAACACGAGGTTTCTAGACGTTCTGCTACATCGATAATAGAAAATATCGCTAAAGAAAAATATGAAATTGTATTAATCGGAATCACAAAAAAAGGCGAATGGTTTCAATATGTTGGTGACATCTCTAAAATCTCTGATGGAGAATGGGAAAACGATACAAAAAACAAGAAAAAAGCGTTTATTTCTCCCGACACTTCAACTGGCGGCATTATTGTGATTGAAAATGATACGTTTTCTACCATAAAAATCGATGCTGTAATTCCAGTTTTGCACGGAAAAAATGGCGAAGACGGTACAATTCAAGGGTTACTTCAACTCGCAAAAATTCCATTTGTGGGCTGCAATTTATTATCATCAGCTACTTGCATGGACAAAATTGACACGAATATTATTTTAACTTATTCTGGAATCAAAAAAGCTAAATTTGCATTTATTACAGAAAATGATTTTAAAAATGATAAAGAAAAGTGCGTTAATTATATCGAAAAAACTTTGACTAATTATCCGCTATTCGTTAAACCTTCAAATGCAGGTTCTTCTGTGGGCATAAGCAAGGTTTTCTCTCGCGACGAGCTGATCAAAGCAATTAATACTGCTCTTTGCGAGGATAGCCGCGTATTAATCGAAGAAAACATTTCCGCTCAGGAAGTTGAATGTGCGGTTTTGGGCAACGAAAATCCTATTGCCTCTATCGTTGGTGAAATCGCTCCTGCTAACGATTTTTATGACTACGAGGCAAAATACATCAACGACAACTCTAAACTTTATATCCCAGCACGCATCAGCGATGAAATTTCTGAAAAAATTCGCGAAATAGCAAAAAAAGCATACAAAGTTATGGGGTGCAGTGGCCTTTGCAGAATAGATTTTTTTGTTGAGAAAGATACTAACGAAATTTACTTAAACGAACTTAACACTTTTCCTGGCTTTACCTCAATAAGCATGTATCCAAAATTATTTGAAAACACCGGCATACCGTATTCTGAGCTGATTGACAGGCTAATTAGCCTCGCTTTTGAGAGGTAAATTTTGAATGAATAACAAACCTATTGGAGTTTTTGACTCCGGACTTGGAGGACTGACTGCTGTAAAAGAATTGCTTAAAGTTTTGCCATATGAAAATATTATTTACTTTGGAGACACCGGACGTGTTCCTTATGGCGATAAAAGCCGCAAAACTATATTAAAATATGCCCTTCAAGACATAGAATTTTTAAAATCTTTGGACGTAAAAATGATTTTGGCAGCCTGCGGTACAGTAAGTTCTATACTTGAAGAAAGTAATGTAAATATTGAAATTCCTTTTACTGGCGTAATTACTCCTACTGCAACCGCCGCTGCTAGCGCTACGCGAAACAACAAAATCGGTATAATCGGCACAACTGCAACGATAAAAAGCGGCTCTTACAAGCGCGAATTACTTAAAATTAATCCCAGCCTTCAGATATTCGAACAGGACTGCCCTTTATTTGTTCCGCTGGTTGAGAATGGCTTTATCGAAAAAGACAACAAAGCTACTTTGATTATTGCAGAAAAATACCTGGCAGGGTTGCGAAATAAAAAAATTGATACGTTAATTCTTGGCTGCACACATTATCCAATTATCAGCGAGATTATTTCAAAAGTTATCGGCCCAGAAGTAAAACTAATTGATTCCGGCAGGGAAGCTGCCATATTTGCTGCAAATGCACTTAGTTTTTCTGAAAATTTAACTGAGCGAAAAAATTCCGGTTCTTGCGTATTTTTCGTCAGTGATACTGTTAATAGTTTTTCTAAAAATGCAGGATTATTTTTGCAGCAAAACGTTTCTCAAAAGGTCAAAATGGTCGATATTGAAAAGTATTCCGTGCCTGCCGAAAGGTTAATCTAACGGTGAATAAAATGTATTCTATAACCATTTTTAGCTCGCAAACTGTCGACGGACAAACTTGTAAATCTAAAATTACTGTGCCGTGCAAGTTTAATTTTAAAAATAATCTTGCTCTGATTTCCTACGATGAAATTGTCGAAAACAAAAAATTCTCTTCAAATGTTCAAATCTATGGCACAGGTAAAATAACTATTTCTCGGAAAGGAGCTCAATCATATAAATTTCTTTTCGAGAAAAATAAGCGGCATATCGGCACTTACTTTACAGAGTTTGGAAATATTAAAATTGGTGTTTCTACTCACGAAGTCAGTTGTTGTTTCGAAAAAAATTCCTGTAAAATCGTATTAATTTATTCACTCGACACAAATAATACACATTTAAGCAAAAATAAGGTCATTATCAATGTTAAGGAGGATAATTATGTCTAAAATCGTATTAAAAACCATTGACGACCTAAAGGAAATGCTTCATAGCGCCATTATGTATGCTATTAAAAAAGAGGACTTGCCTCGTATTAATGAAAATATAAAGGTAAATATTGAAGTTCCTGCAGACCACAAAAATGGCGACTTTTCTTCTAATGTCGCTATGGTGTATGCTAAAAATTTTAAAATGGCTCCACTTCAAATCGCAAAAATTATATGCAATAATTTGAGTCTAGACCACACTATGTTCGAACGTTTTGAAATTGCAGGTCCTGGATTTATCAATTTTTTCTTATCGAAAGAGTTTTTTGCTTCGATTATAAATGATATTTTGTTACTTAAAGAAAATTATGGTCGTTCAGACTTTGGTCAAAATAAAAAAGTTATGGTAGAATTTGTGTCTGCAAATCCTACAGGCCCAATGCACATGGGAAATGCTCGCGGTGGAGCTTTGGGGGATTGTCTGGCAGCTGTCCTCGATGTTGCCGGTTACAATGTAAAAAGAGAATTTTACATCAACGACGCAGGCAATCAGATAGATAAATTTGGCGTTTCACTTGAAACCAGATATCTACAAATTTTTGACGGCGAAGAAAATCATACTTTGCCTGAAGATAGCTATCACGGCGAGGATATAAAAGATTTGGCACAAGAATTCGCACTTATAAACGGCGATACTTACTTAAGTGTCGACTCAGAAATTAGAAAAAAAGCGTTAATTGACTTCTCTTTACCTAAAAATATAAATAAAATGAAGTCAGATTTAGAAAAATATAGAATAACTTTTGACAGGTGGTTTCACGAAATAGATTTGCATAACGACGGCGAAATATATGAAACTATCGAAATTTTGAAAAACAACGGCATGACTTATGAGTTAGACGGTGCATTATGGTATAAAGCAACCGATTTTGGTGCCGAAAAAGATGAAGTTTTAGTGCGTAAAAATGGTAATCCAACTTACTTTGCCGCCGATATTGCTTATCACAGGAATAAATTCGTAAAGCGCGGATTTGACATCTGTATCGATATCTGGGGCGCAGACCATCACGGTCACGTCGCCAGAATGAAAGGCGCTATGAATGCCATCGGGCTCGATGAAAACAAGCTTGACGTTATTTTAATGCAGCTAGTTAAACTCGTTAAAGACGGCCAAATTGTGCGCATGAGTAAGCGAACCGGCAAGGCTATTCAGCTTTCCGACTTGCTGGATGAAGTTTCCGTAGACGCCGCCAGATTTATTTTTAATATGCGTGAAGCCAACTCTCAGATGGACTTTGACCTTGACCTCGCTGTTAAAGAAGATGCGCAAAATCCGGTTTATTACGTTCAATATGCTCATGCCAGAATTTGCAGCATTTTAAAAGCGCTTGAAAAAGAAAATATTAATCCAAAAGCTTGTTCCGCTGAAGAATTATTTTTGCTGCGCGAGCCGGAGGAAAAAGAGTTGATTCGACATCTTTCTATGTACACCAGCGAAATAATCGAGGCTGCCAAAACTTACGACCCTGCTAGAATCACTCGCTATGTTATTACTTTGGCGACGCTGTTTCATAAATTTTACAATTCATGCCGGGTTAAATGCGACGACGAACACCTTATGTCTGCACGAATTAATCTTTGTCTTTGCGTGAAAATTGTTATCAGCAATATTTTGAATATGTTTAAAATTAATGTTCCAGAAAACATGTAAAATTCTAAAAAGCCTCTTAAAAATTTAAGAGGCTTTTTTTATGAAAATTATAATTATAATTTTAAGCAAAACACATTAAAAAATTTTTTTGCGTACTTTTTAAACTGTTTTTATGTCTATACCATATTTATTTAACCAAAAATCAAGTTGAATTATATATGCCATAATCTGTGCTGCTCCCATCAGCTGCCCATACCATGGTGAAGATATCTCCTCTGGATGTTTCATAACTTCATGCACACCATCATGGTTTAAAATTTGACTCAATAACGAGCTTTCATTTTTTAAAATTTCATTAACTTTTTTACTAACTAATTTCATATAAACCGGATTATGCGTCTTGGGATATGGACTCTTTTTTCTAAATACAATTTGATTTGGTAAAATTCCTTTCATCGCTTCCCTCAAAATTCCTTTTTCTCTCCCTTGATAATTCTTTATTTCCCATGGCATATTGTAAGCATATTCAACTATTCTATAGTCACAAAAAGGTACTCTGACTTCCAAACCGTTATACATGCTCATTCTATCTTTTCTGTCAAGCAAAAACACAAAAGAAAAATATGCTTATTTGTAGACGATATCTAACCTATCATCGTATATAAGAACCTTTTTGATAAAGGTATTTGCAATTAATTTTTTATCATCAAAAGATAAGTTATCCCAATCGGTCAAGGTTGCTCGTATAACATCGTTAGATATATCTTCAGAATTTTTATTTTTAATTATATTAAGTTGACCTTGTATTGTATTTCGCTGTTGTTCTAATTGTTCAACTTTTTCATTAATATATTTCATGACGTTCTCATTAGCCATAGAAATTTTATTAATTAAATTTTCTATTTCATCCTGAACTTTTTTTAACTGAATTTTCAATTTGTTTTTTTCTTTTTCAAATTTCATGTTCCTTTCTATTTTTGTAAATTCAAAATTTTCGATATAGCGAATTAAATCATGTTTGACACTTGTCTCTATATCATCAAATGTGATTGTTTTTTTTCGTTCAAAACAAACCTTACTTTTCCTTCCTCCACAATTAATATAGCGTTTTCCATTTATTTGACCATTTACAACTGATACACCTAAACCACAATATCCACACTTTGTTAAACCAGTTAGCCATGTATGTGAACCTTTACCGCTGTTGCTGATTGGTTTATTTTTATCTAGCTCATATTGTACTTCAAGCCATAAATCAGCATCTATAAATCCTTCATGCAGGTTCATTTGGACAATTTCACCGTCATATGTTGAAAATTTGGCTTTGGTTTTTCCTTCTCGTTTTGAATACACAGTGCACCCATATAAACCCACAAAATCATCTATAGATTGGTTAATTTTAGCTCCTCTACTTTCAAGATATGTGTAAACATCAGCATTTGCACGAACATAAACAGGATTTCTTAAAATACGTCTTACAGATACGTTTTGAAAATTTTTGTCTCTGTTTGTTTTGTATCCCTTTTTATTAAGCTGTTTAACAATGTCGCCTAAACTTTTAATCTTAGCATATTCTTCATACATAAACTTGACAATTTCACTTTGGCATAAGTCAGCTTCAAGAATATGAGTATTGATATTGTCAATGATTCTAGGCACTTTTTTATAACCAAACGGTGCAACTCCTGCAAGAAATAAACCCTTTTTCCCACGTTCATAAAAATTATCTGTAACTCGTTTTTTTATCATGTTTCTTTCAAGCTCTGCAAAAACCATAATTATTTGTAAAGTAGCTTTTCCCATTGCTGTACTTGTATCAAACTGTTCGCTGCATGATTCAAATTCAACACTATGCTTTTCAAAGTCGCTATAAATGTCAATAAAGTCTTTCAATGATCTACTTATTCTATCTACTTTATAAACAATAACTTTTGCAATATTTCCTTTTTCAATATCTTTTAGTAATCTAACAAAACCCGGTCTTTTAGTATTTGCTCCTGAATATCCTTTGTCTTTATAAACTTTAAAATCAGTATTTTTAAAAAGTCGTTTTTTGCAGCACTCCTCTTGCTGTTCAATACTTATACTATCCTTTTTGTCTATTGATTGTCTGCAATAAATAGCTATCATTTTAAGTACACATCCTTTTTCTTTGATACATTATATTATATCACATCTGAATGCAAACACCAATATTACCTTGTCATTTTTTTATATTTTCATAGATTTTTAAACAAGATTTTGTTATTGACTCTTGTATTGAGCGTTTTGTGTCTTCACTATTATAATACGGCACATAACTTCTAACTTTAAATCCTAATTTGCCTATATATGAATTTTCTAGTTTATAATCTATTTGTTCTTCATCGATTTTCATATGTAGAGATTCTCCTTTAATAAAATATTTAGTATGGTTCAAAGAGGTCTTTAAAGTTAAGCAATTTTTTTATTCTTACTTACTATGTAAAATCTATGTTAAATATTAATAATATTTTCTTATTTACAAAATATCTCAACCCGATTTTAACGACACACGAATTTCACGTCCTCGAAGTTATCGCGAGGCTACCCCCATTGCTTGCGACGGTTTTTTCACGCTCGAGCTGTGGCTAGGCAGGAGTATCTTTAAATGTTGTTGAGATATTGATATTCGATTGCCAAGGTTCAGGTAGATGAATGGGAAATTATTCCTCCATATATATAAAGAGTCTTTTGGGGTGTTTTTTGATACCCTATTTTAGAAAAAATCGTTCGACAAATTCCTCAATCAAATAGATATTTGATTTTTTCTATAACATGATTAAATCTTTTACTTATATTTTTTTGTGCAACACCGTATATCCGTGATAGTTCTCGTTGAGTTCGGCCTTCTTTAACTATGTAGCTGATAAAAATCTGGTCTTCAATAGATAGCCCTTTTACAGCTTCATATAGTTTTTGATTCTCAATCAATTCAATCCAACCAAGCAAAGTTTTCTCTTCCAAATGCTTGTCCATGTTCTCACCAACAGAAAATTGGTCGTATAAAATTTCGTCAAGGGGCGTCTCGTGTTCATTTATTTTTGATTGTCTAATGTTATCCTTTATACCAAGATTTTTTATCACTTTGTAAAAGTAAGATAATTCGTTTTTTATATTTTCATGACGGTTTTTCATTGCCGTACCTCCAAATTATTTGATTTTTTCAAACAATTCGGATGGCTACGGAGCACGTATGTAATAAAAAAGCCAATCTCTCATAACTTTTTCTCCGCACTCAAACGAGAACCCGGAGGAAGGTGACAATTAAACAGTTTTAGCCCTTTGCTCCAATAAAAGAGCAGAGTTCTATACACATGTAATTTACCGTGCATAAAACTCTGCTTTATTTAATTGAGTGCAGTGACTCAAAACACCTACATAACTTTATATGTAGAGATATTTTATTTTTCTATGTTAGGCAAAACTCAAATCTTCTCTTCCTACGCTGCACCTGATTTGGACAAAGGTTACACACTTCTTGTTTTTTTGTACTTCCTCGGGATGCAAGATTAAATAACAACGAATAAAGATGAATTTTGGTGTATTTGCCTAAATTGATTTATTTACACTAATATTAACCATTTTCCTTAAATTTCAACGTCGAAACTTGGATGAGATTTATTGTAAAAACAAGACTGTTTTGGGGCGTTTCTATGTTTTTAAACAAAAAAAATATCACCGTTAGACGTTTATCCGCGGTGAAAAAACGAATTTGTATTTTTTAGAAATTTAAAATGAATTACATATTTATCTATATTGTAATTTGGTATGATACGGAGAAAATTGGAATTTTATATTGCTTTTTTTGAAAAAAATAGGATATAGTTGTTTTGTGGTTTTTTATATTTACAAATAAACTTTGAGGAGGACTATCTATGCCTAAAACTAAATTTAACAAAGCGGTTTCTACTGCCATAGCACTATCCATTGTGGCAAACGTTTCTGTACCAATTAGCGCTAACCAATTAATACCATTTACTGGAAAAATCCCTTTTCCCCTGGCAAACAGTTGGTTGAGCTAAATTCCTCTAACGATATACTATTTGTTTAATTTATTTTTTTATATAAACACTTTTATGTTTAAAAGAGAATTTTGTTGACAAAAATTGATAACTATGCAAAGTTATGACATTACACACAAAAATATCTCAATACTACACTAAAATTACGGTTATAAAAGAGGGCTTATATTATGTTTAAAAAATTATTGAGTTTAACCTTACTGCTTATTTTACTTTTTAATAATAATAATTTTGAAATTTGGGCATTAGAAGATGATGTTTTTAGTTCACAAGGCATAAGTATTAATGCGAATAAAAAATTTTCATCTTACATTGATGAGTACAAAGATGCTACAAACAATATTCCGGATGTGGATTGCGCTATAAGAGGGACACTGTATTTCCGTTAGTAGTTGCTACAGGTGTGTCTGCTTTAGTTGCGGGCTTAGTTTGTACCGCTAATAGTTATTTTAGGATCAAAGATATAGATAGTATTCAAGAATAGAAATAACCATTTATATCATAAAAATGATTCTCAATGCTATTAGTAATAATGATATAGATAATAATAAACTTTTATATTTAAGAATTAAGTCGTCACCGGCTATTGCCAGTGTTTTGGAGAAAAAGATTTCTAAAAATTATACTCCAGAAGAACAAATTAAACTTAACAATGATATTTTAATGTTAAAAGAAGAGATCATAGAAATGTCATATTTATTATTAAGGCCTATTTTACGCAAAATTTTTTGATTTGAGCGATGTTCTTTCATGTCTAATATTGTCATTTTGAATGCCTTGAAGAAATAAACGTGGATTAGCTATAAAATACATAAAACCTAAATTACCATGTTTTTTCTTTTTATTTTGTAAATTTAATGTATTGTAAACATTTTTTAAGACATTAAGACTTCTCCTATCAGTTCCGAAAAAAGTACACTTCCGTAAATAGCTCTATTACTTTTTTACTGCTCTTCTTTCATTGACATAACCTGAGCGATATCTTTATTGTATGTCAAATTTGATAAAATACCATTAATTTCGCTGCTATCAAAAAAAGCAAATCATACTCCGATTTACAGCCAACGTTATTAAGTCTAATAAATTTTTCGCCATTACTTATTTTTTCTAAAGAATTTATAATCGTACAATCTTCGTTATCAAATCGACTATTTTTGTTTAGTTTGTAGCAATTTGGAGACATTGAATAAGTAATGTTTAATGTCGGCATGCAAAAATAAAATGCCAAAATAATCGAAATTGTTCTCATTAAAACTTTATTTTTCATAGAAAAACAGCTCTCCTTTGTTATCTTCTAAAACTTTCTTTAAATCTCTTTTGAATCTTTTAAAAGATTGTCGAAATAATTCTTTCTCTTCACCTGAATGCCTTATTTCACTTGTAATAAAACAGGATTACAATTCATCTGTATAAAAATAGAATCTGACTGTGTCCATTTTTCTATATCATCCACTAAAAAGCTCATAGCATAAAGAATATTTCTTTTTTCTATTTTTCTTTTCATAAATATATCAGAACAAAAGCTTGAAAGTGATTTAGTTAAACCAGCAAACACATATGTACTTGCCAATACAAAAAAAGTTGGTAGATATAAATTTTTTATTTTGGTAAGAAATTCAATTTTCTTCTCGTTTTTTTCAGGGTCTTTTTGTTTACCCTCTGAGATCGTTAACTTAGCCTCTGAAATTTTTTAATTTTCCTTGTCCAGCCACTTACAAGATATCTACCCTAGACCGTGCCTGCAAAAGCACCAATAGTTGTGAGACAATTTTCAATTATTTTAAAGTTTTTTTCATATGTGTCTTTTACAAATTTATTTGGATCTTTTTCAAACCTAAGACTCGGGATTACTTCATCCAAATCAGTATATCTAAAAAACTCCAAACGATACTCAATTTTACCATTTTTAGTTACTGTTGCATGAATATGCTGTGCACCTGATTTTAAATCTTTTTTAGCCTCTAAAATTTTTGAATCAAGTCTATCAATTGCAAAAACAGAAAAATCTGTAAAGAACACTGTAAATATTAAAATAATGACACTATTTTTTTCGAAAACAAATTCATTCTGTATGTTCTTTCCATTGTCTATTCTGGTTAACTATTCGCGTCAAATTATTCTTCAATTTTTTAAAAGTTTCAGCAAAGAGGCACTTTGATTTATCTGAATATACAATATTGCTATTTATCATAGACACAACTGTTTTATAAGAATCTATATCACAATTCATTTGTGCTAACACCGAATCAGCATTTCTCCAATTTTCATTATTTATGTTTATCTAAAAGTTGCTCCATAGCTTCTGCATAATTTTGTATTTCTATCCAATGCTTTTTCATTTTTTATCTCTGTTAAAATCTCTCCACCAAGACATCGCAGAACGGCATAAGCCTTCCTCACAAAAAAACAATAGCGGCAAAACCAAATGCGCCTCCAGTCGCCAATGCTAATATTTTTACTGCAAAAGCTACTCCTGCTGCTCCTCCCGCAAAAAGCCAGCAGTTTTATAAGGGTTTCCATTCCGTTTGGATCCAGCTACAATATCGTCTATTAATTTAGATAATTGATCAGGAACAAGAGTACTATACTTACTATCGTTTAAAAGTTTTAACAAAACTTTTTTGCTCAGGTTTTCATTAATTCCAAATAGACCTCCAATTTCTTTTGTTACGTTTTTAACACCACTATAAAAGTAAAACCTTCTTGGTTTTTCCTTAATTCTTGTAGCATAATGTTCGGAAATCTTGTTACTTTATTATAATCTCACAGGTATAATCTATACTCACATTTTTTTCCTACTTCGCTAATTTCTTTATAGCCAGTTAAAGGCAACATCTTTTTGATATAAGCTATTGCACAATCTACATCGTAATATTCTCCGCACTTATTTTTTCTTCACAAATGTTTGCTTTGGTTGCTGAATCTTTATTCCACCACAGCGCTGAGGAATCTTCAGTATTTTCCCCATAAATTAATGAAAATAGCAAAGCAAACGTTAACAATTTTTTAATCATAATAGTTTCCCCTCGACTCCAGCAAAATAGCCCTCAAAGTACCTTATATTATGATATCGCTGTTTTAAAGTCTGTCAACATATAACAGATAAAATTTCTCTTCAAAACAAAAAATTTCAAAGCAAACAAAACTTTATATTTTAAATTAAATGACTAGTTTCAATCTGCAAAATTTCATATTATTTGACATTATTTTATTATTCAAAGCAAATAAAAAATAGCTCAAAAGCTAGTCTATACTAACAATTGAGCTGTTCAGATTTAACGTTTTTAGTTTTAATTACATTAAATATTCAATAGTTTTGTTGTCAAATCAAAAACATAATTGCTTCAACGCAACAATAAAATTCCTGTTAGCACACTGCCAACGTATGGTACATCTGATCTCAAATTAAAACATGCAGGCAAGTCAAGTTTATAGATCACTGCAATAACTATGCCTAGAACCACGCTAAATAGCATTTGCCAACAAAAATTTTCTTGCACAAAAAACTGATTAAAGTATGTAATAATCGCTTCAATTAAAATTGCAAGCGACGCTATACCAGTGGTTTTGTTTTCCATCAATACTCCTCCATTTTGTTTTGAGCTCAGATAAAATCGTGAGCAAAATTTCTTGAAATTCGCAAAAAGCTATATTCGTGAATTGGTCTGCGAGACCGCGTGCAAGAATGCATCCACGAATCCGGCATCTTTTGCTTTTTGAAGCTGATTTTCGGCGTTTTCTCGCTTTGAATATGCTCCGACTTGAACAAAATATTTTGCTTTTTTATCTGATTCTGGTTGCGATGAATTTTCTTTTATAGAAATTCCAAGTGTCCTTAAAATACCTTTGGCATAGGCTGTGCCAAAGGCTTTTTGTTCTTCCAGTGAATCCGCAATTTGAACATCTGTCTCGTTATCGACGAAAAATCCCTCGCAAATCACCGCGGGGCAAATTGTTTCGCGGATAAATGCGTAATAATCTTTTCCGCTGGAGTTTAATTTTGTCTTGCAGCCTCTTGAATTTTGGCCGATTTTTAAGACTTCGGTTTCGATATTTTCTGCCAAATCTTTACTGAGTCCGCCTTTGTAATGATAAAAAGCCTCAAATCCGTCGCCGCGCCCTGAATATAGCGATAGGTAATCCTTTGAGACAATCTCCGGATTTTCCCCCGATTCACACCGTGCATGCGACTTTCACCGCACACGGCGTTCCATCAAATTTAAGTTTTATAAAAATAAAGTAAATTTACACGTTTGAAATCGCAGATTTTTCTGAAATCTAAATTTTTTCTAATTGTGCTAATTTTCTGAGTCTATTAATTTTTGATAACTGAGATTTATCGAGTTTCAAATGTTCCAAATAGTACGCTATAGTGGCTTTTTCTGTTGCATGAATCAAGATATGCACTTCTTTACACATGATGATCAGATTAGAATAATTATCTCCACCGCCTAACTCTCGAGGCAATCTATGATGACAATTAATATCATCGATATTCAGTACCTTTTCGGTCACTGCACATTTTCCATTTTGCGCAACGTAAAGCGATATCCTGTTGTCCATGTACTCCACACTTCCTAGGGACTCGTTTTGTTCCATGAGTTCATGGAAAATTGACATGTTTATCCCTAGTTTCTTGTGAATTTCCTCCCGGCCTTCCACAGTATATTTGTTAACCTTGCGTTTTTGAAACATTGGAGCTTTAGTTTGAATATAACCAACTGGACATAGGGGAATTCCATTTACAAAACGCATTTGTCGGCTTCTCCCATATCGGCTTCTTATATACTGATATTTCTCCAAACTCCCAGATTTCTTAGCTCGTTCTCTCAGTCGATTTTTTACCACAGTGTCTATATTTCGGGATATTTTTGTCATATCTAGGCTAATATTTGTTGCCATTCTATAATAGTTATGAATTCCAATAACCATCGAGTTGTACTGTGTTATAGCTCTCCATTCTTCCTTTTCATTTCCGGGAGATTGGATTTCTTTGATCTGATTTTTCAGATTTTTCACAGTTCGCTTCATCGCTTTGTCACACATGTGTGACCTTATGACATATTTTCTACCTTTCTTGACAATCTTTAATTTTATCCCTAGAAATTCTGAATAATTCCGTTTTAAATTTACCACTTTCGATTTTTCTTCGCTTATCTCTAATTTCAAACGATCTCTTAGCCATTGTTTCACAGCAATAAATATTTTATCGGCATCACTTCTTTTCCGGCAGAATATTTTGAAGTCGTCAGCGTATCTCACTATCCACATCTCTTTCAAGTGCGTTTTCTTTAACATACGATACTTGGAGCCTTGATCTAAACTGCCGTTATAGTTTATTTTCGGAGCATACCAATGTTTGGTAAGGATATTTTCCCACTGTGATGCTATCCACCAATCGAGTTCATTTAGCACGATATTTGATAGAAGCGGCGATAGAATTCCCCCTTGTGGTGTTCCTTTCGTTGGCCAGATTTTCTCGCCATTTGGCATAATAATCGGAACTTTTAGCATTTCTTTGATTATACAAATCAGCTTTTTGTCGCGGATCCCCATGTGCCACATTTGTTTTATTAATTTTGTATGGTTCACATTATCAAAGAATCCCTTTATATCGATATCCACCACAAAATGGATTTTTTGCCGCTGGATCTTTTTATAGCAATCTGCTATCGCGTTCTCTGCTGATTTGTTTGGTCTAAACCCATAACTGCTTCTGTAGAATTTTGCTTCGCAGATTGGCTCTAAAACCTGCAGGATGCATTGCTGCACGATTCTATCACAAATCGCCGGTATACCAAGTGGTCTCATTTTCCCATTTGGTTTCGGAATTTCAACTCGTCTCACTACTCTCGGTTTGTACCAAGACATCTTTTTTTGCACAATTTTTACATAGTCATCACTGGCTATGCTCTCAATATCTTTGATCGTTAGTTTATCCACGCCACTTGTTTTACTTCCTGTATTCCTCTTTATATTTCTGTATGCTAGTTTTATATTTTCTTCAGACGAAATTATTTCCATTAGATTATTAAAAACTTCTCCGACTTTGCTCTTCGCATACAGCGTATCGAAAGTTTCCTGCAGGTTATAATATTCATTGTGTCGCAGTTTTTTGTGTTTTATTTTCTTCTGCTTTCTCGAAACGAACACAGGCATCATCCCCTGTCACGTTCAGATTTTCTTTGTCTTACTCGAAGCTGTGTTATTTACCCTTTTTTCTTTTCCTTAAGTTTGACTAATGGCTGTTCCTCCATTTCCATTACAGAAATTTCTCAGGTCGTGCCATCGCTTTCACTATGCACTGGACGCTTATTTTCTTCGTCGCCTCCACATCTCTGCGTTGCATAGCTTCCCACGTTCCGATAATCCTATCTTTACATATATCCTTAGGAGCACACTATGAGCCTGCTAGCTTGCCTCCACCTGTAATGGAGCAAGGATTTTCATAACAACAATTTTTACTTATCCTCACTAGCACCCGCTTTTGCGGGTATATGCATTTCTACATATTCATGCCTTAGACCCGTACATTCGCATGTTCGTCAGAGTTTTACCTCATTCTCTCCATAAATACTTTTTAGACACCCGGCATATAGGTGACGCCATCTGCCTCCAGACAACTTTCGTGTTATTTTATCACAACTTACGGTCACTCTCTGCCGACTTCACCGAGCTTCTGAACATCTGCCTTCTCGGCAGAGCCAGTCGGAGTATCAGTGTGAGCGTTTCAGGGCGTTACTCCCTCATTCCACTCATCGGATTATCAGTTCTACTAAAACTAACTTTACGTTCTTGTTTTAGTGCCTAACCTTTTCAGTTAGGAACGTGTCGCACTATTGTGCACATCTATTGCTAAATCCGGCTCAAAGGCGTTGCATTCGTTGATTTCATCAGTTACCGGGTCGTTTTCATCTATTGCCCGTGACATCAAAACCTCAATACCGTGCGTTTCTAAAAAATCTTTGCAAGCTAAAGGTTCCACTAAGTTAACATCTTTTTCAACCAAATAGCCCGACCGCTCCTGAATTTGTGTCTCCGCGGCCTACTCCGATAAATACTCTCATATTAAACGCCTCCTTTCTAATTTTGGTAGTGTCAAAGACTACCTTGTTTTTTTATTGCTTAAACCTTGATTTTATGGAA
>ERZ779737.1304-NODE-1304-length-19874-cov-3.250265_pt1 | contig 19874 bp, 14 predicted proteins | sample MGYA00511889_ERZ779737 | MGnify/ENA primary metagenome ERZ779737 (study PRJEB29588, sample SAMEA2163575) | human gut metagenome | biome: human gut; feature: human-associated habitat; material: faeces | place: Denmark | collected 2008/2010 ...
CGGCAGCGGCAACCTGCCGTTAATTCTTTTCGCTGTAATTCTTCAGCTCCGCAGGGGTTCTGCCGTATTCGGACTTACAGGATAAAATAAGAGAATTAACATTCGGAAAACCGTTTTCAATCGCCGCCTGTCTGACGGTGATTTTTTTATTTCTCAAATCATCAATTGCATGCTCAAGGCGAACCCTGCGAAGATACCTTGAAAAGGTTTCCTCTGTTTTTTCCTTGAAATATTTTGAAAAATGTGCCGGCGTCATTCCCACATAATTGGCAATTTCACCGAGTGTTATTTCGTGCTTATAGTTGTCGTGCATATATCGGATGGCACTTTTTGCACAGTCAAAATCATCGGCCTGTGAGCCGTGAACATACTCAATGTTATTATCAATGCAGTCGCGGATAAGGTAGTACGCAACGCTGTACATTACTGCTCTGACCTTCATACTGATGAGCTTGCTTTTGTATTCCTCAAAACCGTATAATGTGTTCATTGTTTTCCTGATAAATTCCAACGTTTCGCCTTGGGGCTGTTTGAATTTCGGTACAATATGCGGGTCATCAACATACGGTGCAATGGCTTTGGGGATTATATTGAGCATAATAACTTGAGTATCGTCACTGATATCTTCGTAGGAATGAACCTCCTGACTGTTCAGCACATAAACATCGCCCTCGTTAAGAATTATTTCGCAGTCGAGCTTATTAAGCCTTACCTTTCCTTTTTTTACATAGGTAATTTCATACGACACATGCCAGCGAAGACCTGCCTCAAAAGGCACCTTCCTGTCGGGGTATCTTGTAACCCGTCCGCTGTAATACGGTTCGGGCGGTAACAACGCCTTTTTGTACTTCATAGTTTCACCTTCACTGTCAGTTATTTATTACATAGTCTGCACAAAAATAAATATATTTAAGATCCGCAATTACCGCAGAATGTTCTGTTTTTACAACAACTGTTCTGCGTTCTTTTTTGCTGATTTCCTCAACACAGCGTGCAACATTGCATTTTGAAGGCTCGTAGCCGTATTTTTTAAAAAACTCCTCGGTTGTCATAACAAGTGAGCCGTAGCCCTCAAACATATGCAGGAGAGAATAATCAATCAGCTTGTACTCTTCTTCAATAAGATTGATTCCTATGTCGCAATTCGTCATTGACCCGATATAGTACGGTGCGTCATTCAAAAACATTCCTGTCTTAAATGAACCGATTGAAACGGTAAGGTCTGAATTTACCGCCGTACCGCACACACCGGTATCGCCGTTGATTCCGCTGTTTATATCGGCGCTTATAACATAGGCATTTGTCATATTTATCTGCTCAACGGCATCAAGCATTTCGCCCTTTAATTCACCAGAAAACCCTGTTCCGAGCAAGCAGTCTGTGACAATGTCAAAGCCTGTAAAGGCAGCCGCCTGTGACATCGGTAATTCTTCCGCACCAAGTGACATTGCTTTTTTATAATAGTAAAGACCGTCCTTTGAAAAGCCGTCGCCTACTCTGAAAATTGTCGGAGTAAAGCCGTTTTGGCACAAAATGCAGGCGAGAGCATAACCGTCGCCGCCGTTATTTCCCTTTCCGCAAACCACGGCAACCTTACCGACAAATTTTGCCGATTCAAAAATCCCCTTTGCGGCTCTGTACATAAGCTCTGCCGAGGGGGTATGCTCCGCAATTGTTTTTGCGTCGCTCTTTCTCATATTTTCAACTGAAACAACCTGAGCAAATTCCATAATATATCTCCGTTCTCCGAAAAATCCGATAACTCTATTTATCCTTGCCGTTTGCGGCATTATAAGCCGTGATGACGGCACCGTCTTCCATATTACAGCTGAGCAGAAACAATGGCGTTACACTGAAACACCCGTCGAACAATTCAAGCAGTCTTTCCATTCTGCTCCGCTCAACATCAATAACAGTTGCTTCAAACAACTGCCTTAAAACTTGTGACGGCAAAACCCTTGCCGCCCTGTTTTCCTTTGCTCTTTCAAGTATATATACAGCCTTAAGCGGAGCCTTTGTGTTTGTTCCTATGTTAGCCTTTCCCATCCAGGGTGTTCCGTAAACATAAAACCTTCCGCCACACCTTCGTATAATCGGCTTGTCGTCGTTAATCATCGTCACCCTGTCGCCAAAATGCTTCTGCCAAAGTGCCGTGTGGGTTGACTTGCCTGTTCCGCTGACAGCCGAAAAAGCATAGCCCTCACCGTCAAGCTCTAAACACGATGAATGAAAAAAGAAACCGTCAAACCTGTCAAGCACCGCATTGCAAAATTTTGTGAGTATCAGAACATCCTCCGCTTCCTGCCTGTCGATATTGTTGCCAAGCATACAACGCTGAGTAATTTCACTGTCGGTAACAGACACAGTTATATCAACCTTATCCGATTTATCCGACTGAATGATATACGGCTCAAGACGCTGTCCTGCAAGTTTATATTTTGGGTTTATTTCAACATTTAAGTCTGCAATTCTGTATATCGGCATAAGTTCTCCGTTAATCACATAATATCATTAAAAAATGACACCATAATTGTAACACAAATTAACAATTATTGCTACGGCGAAATGTATAAATATAAATTTAGCTTTTAGTGCAAATTGTTCAGGCAGGCAGTATTGCGGCTGAATTATGCACAATTTTTGCCATATTATTTTGTCACAATAAACATATTGAAAATTTTTATTATTGATTGTGCCTGTATAAAACCGCATAATTTTATATATTCGTATTTACCCGTATTTTTTGTTGCAGGATTAACTTTGACACAAAATAGGTTGACAGATATAAGTTCCACAGCAGGAGTAGGAAAGAGGCAAACTTTACTATGGGAATTAACTAAAAAGAAAAAATTTTAAAAAACTATTGACATAATCCCTGCACAGTGCTATAATAAAAAAGCTGTAAAAAACAGCAAGCATCTATATCGCGGGATAGAGCAGCTAGGTAGCTCGTCGGGCTCATAACCCGAAGGTCGTCGGTTCAAATCCGGCTCCCGCAACCACTAAGAAACGGCTTAACCATTAAGGTTTTGCCGTTTTTCTTTTTATATTCCGAACGCTTATTTTTACGGGTTTGGGTTTATTTGGGGGGTTATGCCCTCTAAAAATGCTAAAATTGAACAGAACCGATTATAAAACACAGTCGGGCAACAGAAATTTTGCATTTTGCAAACCTGCTGCCCGACTGTGAGTTTCTATTTTCAATTTGCTGACAATTTGCTGACTGCTTGCCGTTATATAAGTCCTACAATGTAACTCTGAATTGTGGTTGCGTCAATGACGGTGATATCGGAATCAAAGTTCACATCGGAGTTTATACTCTCAATTTCGCTCTGATTGACAAGACCCACAATTGCCTTCTGAATTGCGGTTGCATCGGCAATATTTATTTCGCCGTCACCGTTTACATCACCGTAATATGCTTTTTCAATTGAATTTGTGCTTGAAATCATAATATAGTTTGTCATACCGATTGCAAGACTGTCTTTGTCAACCCTTTTTATATACTTCAAAGTCGCTTTGTTGTTCGGAGAATCCGACACGGCGGCATACATTGCGTCACCCTTGAGAACCATACCGTAGCAAAGCTTGCCTGATGATGCGGACACACCGCTGATATCGGATGCGACAACTGCCTGTCTGCCTGTTTTAACATCGTATGAATACACGGTGTCGGAGGTGTTGAAATACAGGACACCGTTGTATTTTTCAAGGCTCATAAATGTATTTATCCAGTAGGAATTACCGCCGGCACTCCATTTTTCGTCTACTGTCAGCTTTTTCTCATATGTATTGCTGTCAAGCTTGTATTTTAACAATGCACCCTTGTTAGCTGAAGAATTGTTGTTGACAAAGCCGTAAAATTCGCCGTTGATCTCACAAAGCCTTGTGTCGAAATTATGGATTTCGTAATTATCGTATTTTGTCGAATTTGCGCTGTTGCTTATTGTGTAATCATAGTGCTTTGACGGAAGATTCTGAATGGCATTGTCGCTTAAAAGAAAGTATGTATGCTGAGCGTGTCCCGGTCGGTCATTAATAGGATCATCCCATGTAACATCAACATTATACCAAGCGTTGCCGATATGAACCTTGTTCCACATATGGTTCATTGAGTTTGAATCAACAAGTTCGGAGTCTATTCCGACAAGTGAAAGCATGTAGGAATACGCAAGCGCATAGCCCTGACATACGGAAGTTTTTTCAACAAGCGAATTGTAAATATCAGCCTTGTTGTAATCTGATGTGCTGTACTCGCTCATAATGGCAAGCTCATCGTGGATTACAAGAGCCTTTTCGGAATCGGTCATATCCTCTTTCACAAGTGAAAGTATTCTCTCGGTTTCTTTATCAAGCAACTTTTTCTGTGCTGTATACTCGCTCTTGCTGATTGTGTACTCGGGATGGATTGATGCAATCGTGTCCTCTGACGGATAGTAGGAGTACGAAAATCCCTGATTCACATAATAAAGCTCAGGATGAGTCAATGTCAGCACCCTAAAAATTTCCGAAATATCACTTCTCGGCACATTTAGACTGCTGATATCAATTTTCTCGTCAAAATTTTTAAGGCTGTCAAGAATCGTATTCTCGACCTTGCTGTATTTATTGTGTATTGTTTTGTTGTAAACAATTTTGCCTTTTTTCGGCGCTGTGTATGCCGAGGCTGTGAAAATGCCCGTTGACACCACACAGGATACTGCAACCGATACCGTGAGAATTATTGCAAATAATTTACCCGTTGCTTTTTTAATATTTTTCATATGTATTTCTCCTCTCAAGCCAAAGAAGCAAAATGCACAAAAAATTTTGACTTTCTCTGACTGTTATGATTAAATTATACCATTGGTAACCGTGATAATTCAATCCGCATAAATACCGAAATTATAAGCATTTATTTGTCTGTTTATACAAAAATTTAGTTTAATTACAGCTAAAACGCAATAAGACGGCAATAAAACGCAATAAAACATACTAAACTATACCGTCATACAATCCGCTGTCTGCACATACAATCTATTACAGATGTCCCCCTAAGGAGGACAGACAGGAGGGCTGTATGTGAAAGGTATCGTAGAAGAAAGAGCGGCAATGCTCGGCGAATACATAATCGAAAGCAAGGCAACCGTCAGAAGTACGGCGAAAAAATTCGGTGTGAGCAAAAGCACCGTGCATAAGGATGTCAGCCAACGGCTAAAGGTGCTTAACCCTGCGCTTTACCGACAGGTGAGGAAAATTCTTGACACCAACAAAAGCGAAAGGCACATAAGAGGCGGTCTTGCAACAAAAAATAAATATCTGCAAAAGAAAGCCTCCGAAAGCGAAAAAAGCTGAAAATCAACTGCAATACGGCTCATATACCATACGAAATCACCTTTTTAAAGCATATTTTGGATATTTTGAAACTTTACTTTTTATGACTTGCGTTGTATAATGGAGTGTAAATATTTTCAGATTTGTCTATAGTTTGTGTACGGCAGTGGTTAATGCACGGCTGTACCTGAGGAGAAATTAAAAATGAGAAAAATTCCGTTTTCACCGCCTGACCTTTCTCAGGCAGAAATTGACGAAGTTATAAAGGTTCTGAAATCGGGCTGGATTACAACAGGCCCCGAAACAAAGCTTTTTGAAAGCCGTATTGCAGAAAGATGTCACACAGAAAAGGCTGTCTGCCTTTCATCGCAGACCTCTTGTGCCGAGCTTACTCTGCGTATTCTCGGCATCGGTCCCGGAGATGAGGTCATAGTTCCTGCGTACACCTACACGGCAACTGCATCAATTATCTACCATGTGGGCGCAAAGCCTGTTATGATTGACTGCAAAAGCGGCAGCTTCGAGATGGACTACGATAAAATGGAGGCGGCAATCAACCACAACACAAAGGTTATCATTCCTGTTGATCTTGCAGGCGTTGTGTGCGATTATGACCGTATTTTTGAGGCTGTTGAAAGAAAGAAAAGCGTTTTCAATCCACGCAACGAGCTTCAGGAAAAGTTCGGCAGAGTTATTGTTATGGCTGACGGCGCTCACGCATTCGGTGCGCAATGGCACGGCAAGATGTGCGGTGAAATTGCCGACTTCACAAACTTCAGCTTTCACGCTGTAAAGAATATGACAACCGCCGAGGGCGGTGCGGCTGTTCACCGTTCACATGACGGAATTGATGAGGAAGATATGTACAAGCAGTATATGCTTCTCTCGCTTCACGGTCAGACCAAGGACGCATATCAGAAAAATAAGGTCGCATCGTGGGAATATGATGTTGTTGACACTCAGTACAAGTGTAATATGACCGATGTGCTTGCCGCAATCGGTGTGGCTCAGCTTGAACGCTACGATCAAATGCTTGACCGCAGACATCAGCTTATAAAGCTTTACAACGAAGAATTTAAGGATTTGCCCGTTCAGGTGCTTAATCACTGCGATGAAAACCACCGCAGCAGCGGTCACCTTTACTTTGTAAGATTTATCGGCAAAGACGCAGAATACCGTAACAAGTTCTATAATATGATGGCTGACCACGGAGTAATGTGCAATGTCCACTTCAAGCCGTTGCCGTTGCTTTCGGCATACAGCAAGCGTGGCTTCAAAATTACCGATTACCCGAATGCGTACAATATGCACAAAAACCAGCTCACCCTCCCGATGAACTCAACCCTCACCGATGATGAGGCATGGTATGTTATCGAAACATTCAAGCAATGTATGAAAACTCTTAAATAATGCACGGCGCACCGCCGGCAGCGTGTCGCTGCGCCCTGTTCGTGTAGACAGTTTGCGATAGTTCAAACATTATCGCCCGAGCGTTATTTTCAAATTGAAAGTTGAAAATGGAAAATGAAAAATTGTAGGGGTGTTCATCGGACACCCGCTCGTGTGCAACGTACACAATTGCGCGCATTGCGTACAAATTTGAATACACATTTTTCATCACATAAAAAAATATGTGTTTAAACAAATTCTATCATTAAGGCGAGCGCCCAATGAGCGCCCCTACAATTAAACAGTTAAATTCATATAAAATAAAAATTGCATCAATGCCGTTTCGGGCATCAATGCAATTCATTTATCTCAACTATCTTCTCGAAAGGTCTGCGGTGGCACACCGCCGACCATAATTTTCCATTTTCAATTTTCCATTTTACATTAACTACTAAATCCGCTCATCATACCGGTAAGCATAACAACTAAGGGCATTGCTGCAAGCGAAAATACTGTTGTTGCGGCAACAATACTGACTGACAATTCAACATCCTTGTTAAATTTTGTTGCAAACATAGTTGTTGTTGCGGCAGTAGGCGCTGATGTAGCGATTACGCAAGCCATGGTAATAATCGGAGTGACACGGCACAATGACATTACAACCGCTGTAAGCATCGGCAAAACAATCAAACGAACCGCCGATGAAAAATATACGCCCTTGTCGGTGAATGCCTTTTTAAAGTCAGCCTGTGAAAGGTAAAAACCGATAATAAGCATCGGGAGCGGAGTGTTCAGAACTGCAAGATATTCAACCGGCTGACTGATTATGTACGGAAGCTTAAAACCTGTAATAAACAGGATAATTGCAAGAAGAACACCGATAAGACCGGGGTTGAGAACAAGCTTTTTGAACGAAAGCTGTTTTTTGTCACCGCTCATCGAAACAAGTCCGTGCGTCCAGACAAAGATATTGAATACGGCAACAAAAATTGAGCCGTAGAACCAACCGTCATCACCGAGAATTGCTTTTTGAAGCGGCAGGGACATAAACGCGCAGTTTGAATAAATTGTTGCAAAGCGGATAACCGCCTTACGGCTTTCATCTTTATCATGAAAAATCAGGTTACAGATAAGTATTGACACAGCGAAAATAAGTGCAGAGCAGGTAACGCAAATTATAAGTCCGCTTAAAAGCTCAAACGAGAACTCCCGCTGAAAAGCAGAAATCATAACGCAGGGCGTCACAACATACAACACTATATCGGTCATGTGACGGGCGGAAAAATCGGTGATAATTTTCTTCTTACCGCAAATAAAACCAACTGCAATCAAAATGAACAGTACAAGCACCTGTTGTGCAATAATAATGAAATTCTCTCCCATAAATCATTCTTCTCTCTTACATTAATTGGCTACTATTTTAGCACAGTTGCAAGGGGTTTTCAAATGATGATGTGCTTTTTTTCGTTTTTTTGACAAGAAAAAACGACATAGTTCACAAATATGAGGCAATAACATTGTGCATTTCAACTAACAGGAATTTTATTTTTTCGCAAATATGTATTAACCGCCGAATTTTTGTACAGTTTATTGACATTTTTTACTCTGAAATGTATAATATTTACAAAAGATAAAACTTTTATTCCTGCAATATTTTATTACTTTGAAAGAAGGATTTGTTATGGCAACAACTAAGAAAACAACTGCAAAAGCAACTGCTGCAAAGGCTGCGGATGTTAAAGAAGAGCCTGCAAAAAAGGCTGTTGAAGTAAAGGCTGAGCCTGCTAAGACTGTTGCTGCAGCTGCAAAGACTACCGCAGAAAAAAAGGTTGCTCCTGCTAAGACCAAAGCTGCCAAAAAGGAAGAGCCTGTTAAGAAGACTCCTGTTAAAAAGGCAGTTCCCAAGAAGGTTGCTCCTAAGAAACCGGTTCCTGTTGAAACAAAGGTAAACTTCTTTGTTGAGTACGCAGGTGCACAGGTTCCTGTTGAAGAAGTAATCAAAAATGTTAAGGCTACATACGGCAAGGATGCAAAGGAAATTTCAATCTATCTCAAGCCCGAAGAAAGCAAGGCTTACTTTGTTGCCGACGGCAACGCAGAAGAAATGGATGTATTCTTCTGCTGATTGCAATAAATTTTAATAAAACCGATTAACACACAGCATTTTATGCTGTAAGAAGGCACATAACCGAAAACAATGACGGTTATGTGCCTTTTGCGGTTTTGTATTCATATATAAATAATGTTGCAAGGTTTCTGTAGTACCCCGACACAATAACGCACGGCTTTTATTGTGTCGGGGTACTTGAGCATAAACATAAAATTTCATCAAGCGGGCGGATAATATCCGCCACTACAGAATTGTGCGGACGGTTGCAAAACGGCTGATTTGTTTTGAAAATTTATACAGCTATGCAATATGCACAAAAGAATGTTAAAAATTTCACAATTATTTAGTTAAAAGTTTAACAAAAAATTATGCACTTCATATAAAATATTTTGCTCTTTTTGTAGGAAATGTAAAAAACTCTTTATTTGTATTTGCTAAATGCACAAAGAAAATTCCGATTATTTTGTTATTTTTACACTATACTAACCCCTTAATTTGTTGTATAATATAACCGAAGCAATGAAAGATTGCTCAATAAAAAATAAATATTTTAAAGCGAAAGGGGCTTTATTATGAAATTAGATACAGTTCTTGCAAAAAGAGAGAACAAGGTAGTTTATAAAGACGGCGCGCTTGCAGCAAAAGTTTTTGACGAGTGCTATCCGAAATCAGATATTCTTAACGAGGCTCTTAATCAGGCGAGAGTTGAAGAAACAGGCCTTAATATTCCGAAAATCGAAGAAGTTACAAAGATTGACGGCAAGTGGGCTATTATTTCAACCTTTATTGAAGGCAAGACTCTTGCTGAGCTTATGGCAGAGCATCCTGAAAAGGAGGATGAATATCTTAATCTCTTTGTTGACATTCAGGTTAAAATCCTCAGTCAGAAAGCACCGTTGCTTAACAAGCTGAAAGATAAGATGAAACGCAAAATCAGCGAAACAGACCTTGATGCAACAACAAGATATGAGCTTGAAACACGCCTTAACGGTATGCCGAACCACACAAAGGTTTGTCACGGCGACTTTAACCCGAGCAATATTATTATTGACGAGTCGGGCACACCGTATGTAATCGACTGGTCGCACGCAACACAGGGTAACGGTTCAGCCGATGCAGCGAGAACATATCTGCTGTTCCGTTTGAATCATCAGGAAGAGCTTGCTGAAAAGTATATGAAGCTTTATTGCACAAAGACGGACACAGCCCGTCAGTATGTTGACCGTTGGCTCCCAATCGTAGCCGCATCGCAGTCTGTTAAGGGCAAACCCGAAGAAAGAGAATTTCTCCTAAAATGGGCAAGTGTTTGTGAATATCAGTAATGCGACGCTTTTTAAAGGTATTTTAACATTACTGACCGTTGATTGATTTCCAAATTTCATATTGAAATTTTCTCTCCTCTATTTTTTCATATTTTCATAATTGTATTACGGAAACCGAATAAAAGCGCTCCCACTCCATACGCTTGGAGTGGGAGTGCTTTTTTGTACACTGTGTTTGTTACTCCGTTTTTATATAGAGCCAATTTTTGTTACACCGAAGCAACTTAAATATTACAAAATATTACAAATTTTGTAATATTTGCTCTATTTGCGTGTGTAAAATAAAGATTTTGTGAGTGAAACTGCATCGAAATTTCCGAATTAGCAAAAAATACAGGCTTTGGGGTTGATTTTTTAAAAATATGATGCTATAATAGTTACAAATTTGTTATCAAGGTGTAACCTTAATTGTAATTAACAGTCAGATTTGGTAACAATTAAGATGGAGGTAATTAACGATGCAGAGAATAAAAAAGATTACTGCAATCATACTGAGTGTTCTCACACTTTCAAGTGTATGCGTGTTCAGTTCTTCTTTTTCTGCCGGTGCAAAAGGCACGGGTGCCGGTCTTGCAGAGTGGGCGCTTAATGCCTATAACAGCGGATGGTCATATGTTTACGGCGGTTCAACCCCCGGTGCGGTAGACTGTTCAGGTCTTATCTATTCATATGCCGGCGGTGAAAGATGCGGTAATCCTCAGCTTGAAACATCTACCGAAACAGGTTCGGTAAGCGCAGGTATCCCAAATGTTCACGGTCTTGGACTTTGGCGTCCCGGTCATGTGGGCGTTTATGTCGGCAACGGTATGGAGGTTGACGCAAGAGGCGATGAATACGGTGTTTGCTACGAGGCAATCGGCGGTTACAACAATTGGACATACTGGTTCAAGCTTGCCGCAGTTTCATATGTAACAAACGGTTGGGAAAGCTTTAACGGCAGCTATTACTATTATGAAAACGGCGAGTACATTGTAAATACTTCAAGAACAATTGACGGTACTACATATTACTTTGATTCACAGGGTCGATCGAGCAAGACTCCTTCCGATACTTCATCAAGCAGTTCTTCAAGCAGTTCGTCAGGTTCGGATAATTCATCAGGTTCAAGCTCATCAAGCGCTTCTGATTCATCCGGCAATCAGTCATCTTCAGGCAACGCACCGAGCGTGTACAAGAACGGTTCATCGGGTGCAGAGGTAAAGAAGATTCAGCAAAGACTGGCTGACCTCGGTTACTATAACGGTGCGATTGACGGAAACTTCGGCGATGCAACAGAAGAGGCTTACAAGGCATTCCAGAAGGCTGCGGGTCTTACGGTTGACGGTATCGCAGGCGACTCAAGAAATACGCTTTATTCAGAGGACGCTCCTGAAGCCCCAAAGGCAGATACAACAGCAAAGGTCGAGGAGGACAAGCCCGAAGAAGAAACAACTGCTCCCACAGAGCCTGCAACAGAGCCTACAACAGAAGCAGTTCAGTATCAGAACGGTGACGAAGGTGAGAAAATAACTGCAATTCAGCAGCAGCTCATTAAGCTCGGCTACTTTGCAATGGAAGCAACAGGCTATTACGGCGAGTACACAGCACAGACTGTTGCGAACTTCCAGAATCAGAACTCACTCGATTCAACAGGTATCGTTGACGAGAAGACATACAACGCACTCTTCAGCGATAAAGCAGTTGCAAATCCTGATACAGAGGTTGTAAGCGGTGAGGTTTCACCGGCAGTTTCAGCCGCTCCGATTGAAATGCCCTCGTCAACAGGTGCATCGCAGTTCATTCTTTCAAACGAAAAGAATCAGAGCTATTCAGACACAGCGTCAAGCGTTGCGGTTCAGTCTGTAAAATCAGCTGACAGAGCTCTTGCAAAATCAAAAGCCGCAACTACTCCGACACTTGTTGCCGCAGTTCAGAGATCGGCAAATGTGGGCCTTTGGTTTGCGCTTGTTGCAGTTATCCTCGGCGCAATCGCTTTCGTATTTTTCCTTCGTGACAGAAAGCTTTCAAGATATTCAAGATATGTCGCAAGAAAGAAGAAGAGAGCCACAAAGGACGAGCTTAACACAAGATGGTAATCAATACATAATCTAATTTATTAAACAGCCGATTGAAAGATATCGGCTGTTTTTGTTTAATTGAAAATTAAAAACGCATAATTGAAAATTTCGGTCGGAAATAAAGTCTTGTTAAGTGCAAAGCTTATTGTTTCCGACCGTATTATTGCAACCGCTGCGACCTTTAATTTTTGCTTGACAAACTGTACGAACAAATGTACTATAGAAAGAAGAGCCGAGGTTCGCAGCCTTAAAATAACGACCGGCGAGGACTAAGCCGAGAATGATAACTTTGAAATATGCAGAAAATATGCAACTTAAAAATCACAAGGGGAAAAAACTATGAACAAACCGCTTGCGGACAGAATCCGCCCGAAAACTCTTGATGATATAGTGGGACAAAAGCATCTTATTGCACCCGAAAAGCCATTGCGGAAAATTATTGACAGCGGAGATATTCCGAATCTTATTTTTTACGGACCATCGGGTGTGGGCAAGACTACACTTGCAACATATATTGCAAGAAAAACAAACCGTACTCTCAAAAAGCTGAACGGCACAACTGCGTCAACCGCCGATATAAAGGAAATTGTTTCGCAGCTCAACACATTTTCAGGAGTAAACGGTATTCTTCTCTATCTTGATGAGATTCAGTATTTTAACAAAAAGCAACAGCAAACCCTGCTTGAATACATCGAAAACGGAAGTATAACCCTGATTGCTTCAACAACCGAAAATCCGTACTTTTATGTATATAACGCAATACTCAGCCGTTCAACGGTTTTTGAATTTAAGCCGGTTACTCCCGACGAGGTTGAAAGGGCGGTTTACCGTGCTTGTGATTTTCTTGCCGAAGAGAGTGGCATTGATATTGAAATGTCGGAGGAGTGTGCAAAAAAAATTGCAACGGGCTGTGGCGGAGATGTTCGCAAGGCTATGAATGCGGTTGAGCTTTCCGTGATTGCAACAGATGAAATTGACGGAAAAAAGGTTGTAAGACTTGAAACCGTTGAACAGCTTGTGCAGAAAAGTGCAGTAAGATATGACCGCGAGGGCGATGAGCATTACGATATTATTTCAGCATATCAAAAAAGTATGCGCGGCAGTGACCCCGATGCGGCGCTTCATTATCTTGCAAGACTTCTTGAGGCAGGCGATTTGCCCAGTGCATGCCGCAGACTTATGGTGTGTGCGTGTGAGGATGTGGGGCTTGCGTATCCGCAGCTTTTGCCGATTGTAAAGTCGTGCGTGGATATGGCGCAGGCTGTAGGGCTTCCCGAGGCGAGAATACCCCTTGCAGACGCGGTGGTGATGGTGTGCAATGCTCCAAAATCCAATTCGGCATATATGGGAATAAACAGAGCCTTGGCAGATATTCACACAGGTAATTCGGGACCGGTGCCCAGACAGCTGCAGAATAAGCACTGCGACGGAGAAGACAACCCGAATAAGGGTCAGTTTTATCTGTATCCCCACGATTTTCCGAACCACTATGTTGAACAGCAATATCTGCCCGACGCATTAAAGGATAAAAAGTATTATGAGTACGGCAAAAACAAGAACGAACAGGCGTTCAAAGCCTACTGGGACAAAATCAAGGGGAAGTAATCCGATTTAATGAATTTTGATTTTAAAAAAACAAGTTAATATAAAAGTCGTTTATGAGTCGGTCAAAAAAAGCTCGAAAATTATAAGCACACATCTGATTTGTTGCGTTTTATATTTTCATTTCTTGCTATTTATTTTCTTATTGTTTAATATGCACAATTTGAATGTGAATATTTTGTGACACAAGATATTTTATTATTCTAAAAAAGAAAATAAAAACCGATTCGATAATGTAAAATTAAGGAGTAATTGTGGAGTAGTGTTGAGTAGCTTCACACATGCAACAAAAAATAATTTTGGAGGAAATCAAAATGGTAAAAAGACAACACAAAATCATTTGCCTTGTGCTTTGCCTTATGCTGGCGGTTTCAACCGTATTCGTCGGTGCAGTAAGCGCTTCTGCTGCAACAGGCGATACTGTTTACGTTAAGGTAAACAACGGCTGGTCAAATGTTAACTGCTATATGTGGACTGACGGTCTCGGCAGCAACGCATCTTGGCCGGGTAAAGCAATGACAAAGGTTGAAGACGGTGTATATTCCTACACTCTTGACAAGGATTATACAATGGTAATCTTCAACAACGGCTCAGATCAGACAGGCGACCTTGCATACCCGGGTCACGGCAAAATCTATGACCTTTCAAAGAAAACATGGTCGGCTAATGCAGGAACAACAACAATAAGAACAACAACAATAACAACAACAGCAACAACAGCAACAACTCCCACACAGGGCAGTGAAGGCACAACTATTTTCCTCAATAACGAGGCAGGTTGGGCAACACCTGTTGCTTATATGTGGAACAGCAATTCTGACAGCAACGGCGCATGGCCGGGCGTAAAGATGACAAACATCGGCGGCAATGTCTATCAGTATACTGCATCAAAGACATTTACAAGCTGCATCTTCAGCAACAGCGGTCAGTCACAGACAGGAGACCTTACTGCAAAGGACGGCTATATATACAACAACAAGACTAATCAGTGGTCTGTTTATGATACAAGCCCTCTCCAGGTTAAGGAATTTACTGCTGATCCTGCATCAAACATCTACACAGGTACAGATGTACAGCTTTCTGCAACTGCTGCCAATAAGAGCGGTGCAGCAGTAAGCTACAAGTTCTCTGTTACTAACGCACAGGGCGGAACATCAACACTTTCCGACTTCTCTTCAGCAAAATCAGTAACATGGACTCCTACAGTTGCAGGTGAATACACAATTACATTTGACTTTAAGGATACAGACGGCAACACAAACAGCCGTACAATGACTCTTGAAGTTAAGGACGACTCAGCACTTGTTAAGCCAATCATCAAGAGTGTTACTCCTGCAAACCTTAACCTCATTAAGGTTAACTCAACTGCTACTGTAACAGTTAAGGCAGGCGGCGGTAAGACAGGTACAAACCTTCTTTTCTACAAGTATGTTGTAACTGATCCTAACGGCGCTCAGAACACTCCTTACTACACACTCAACAACATTTACACATTCGTTCCTACAATGAAGGGCGAATACAAGGTTAATGTATATGTTCAGGGCTCTGACAACAGCACAGTAAACAAGACATATACTTACACAGCAGCAGATGATGTTACTGAGCCGACAACAGTTGTTGTTCCTACAACAGCTCCTCAGCCAACTACTGTTCCGCAGCCTACAACAGCTCCTCAGCCTGCAACAAAGCCACAGCCAACTACTTCACCGGTTCAGCCGACTACAGCAGTTCAGCCTACAACTGCTCCCGAAAGACTCCGCGGTGATGTTAACGGTGACGGTGCTGTAACTGTTATTGACACAACATATCTCCAGAAGTCACTTGTTCATGACGCAGGTGTTCCTTCGCTCGATCAGCTTGATCTTGCAATATGTGATCTTGACGGTGACGGCATAATCAGCATTAAAGACGCAACTATTATCCAGACAATTGTTGTAAATCTTAAATAATCTAAATTAAATAAAAAAGATTGGAGATATACTTATGACAGGAATCAAGAAGCTGTGTGCGCTTGTTCTTGCTGTAATGATGGTTGTAACCGTAGGCGTGATTTCTGTAAATGCAGCTCAGAGTTCCGACTCTGATGCTGTTGCTGCGGATACAACAAATACAGGCATTACAATTCATGTAAGAATGAAGGACAGCACTCAGCCATATGTATATTTGTGGAACTCGCTTCCTACAAATAGCGCTATGTCAAAGTCTTACCCCGGTGAGAAGATGACAAAGGGCGACAAATGGTACAACTACCATGTAGCTGATGTTACAAAAGTAAACGCAATTATCACAGACGCAGACGGCAAGCAGTACTCTACAGAGAAAAAGCTTGAGTCAGGAGCAAGCTCAGACTGGTACTTTGAGAACGGTAAGTGGTCAAAATACAACCCTGACGAGCCGGATCCGATTGGCAGCGTTGATATGCGTGAAGAAACAATCTACTTCGTTATGACAACCCGTTTCTATGACGGCGATACAGGCAACGATGTTCATTGCTGGGATGACGGCACAGCCGGCAACGGTGATGACGACCCTGCATGGCGTGGTGACTTCAAGGGTCTTGGCGAAAAGCTCGACTACATCAAGGCTCTCGGCTTCAGCGCAATTTGGGTAACACCTGTTGTTACAAACGGATCAGGCTATGACTACCACGGCTATCATGCTATGGATTTGTCAACAGTTGATGCTCGTTATGAAAGCTCAGACTACACATACGAGGATCTTATTCACGATGCTCACCAGAAGGGCATGAAGATTATTCAGGACGTAGTTCTTCAGCACACAGGTAACTTTGGTGAAGCACACTTCTGTGATCTTTTCACAAAGGATACAACTAAAGACCTTGGCAACCTTCAGGAGTCATTGATTCCTACACAGTATCTTCTTGATACATACGGCCTTAAGTCACCTGAGGAATACTGGGCTCAGAAGCCGGGTGTTCAGTATCAGCAGAGACTTAATCTTATGAAGAATGTTACTTACTCAGGCGACAACGGTAACTCAACAGGACCTCAGCCCGCAGCTAAGGACTTCTCTATGGATAAGATTTCACAGAGTGATACTTACAACCCGAACAACTACTATCATACAGGCTATTTCCAGAGTCCTAACTATGATGACTGGACAACAAAGTTCAGCCAGATTGCAGGCGACTGCGTTGACCTTAACACAGAGAACCCTGCAGTTGCAGAATATGTTGTAGATTCATATTCAAAGTATATGGATATGGGCGTTGACGGCTTCCGTGTTGATACTGTTCGTCACATTCCGAGAGTATCTCTCAACATTATGTTCAATGATCAGCTTATGGACGCTGCTAAGGCAGCAGGCAAGCCTAACTTCTATATGTTCGGCGAAATCTGCACAAGATACACATCAGTTTGGTATCGTGGCCATGCCGAGGAGTCAACTCCTTACTACACATGGAAAGAGTCTAACTCTAAGTGGGCAGACAGCTGGAACTGGGGCACATCAGCTTCAGAAATCAACGACAACATGAACCTCGTTCTTCAGCATTATCTTGAAGAAGATAATTACAACGGTGATATGGATTCTACACAGCCAAAGAGCGACAACGCTTACCTTGACGGTATTACATATCACGGTTCCGACCGTTCTATGGCATCAGGCATGGATGCAATTGACTTCCAGATGCACAGAATGTTCGGTAGCGCTAAGAACGCTTATAACTTCGCTGTTAACAACGACCAGTATTACAATGATGCAACATACAGCGTAATGTATGTTGATTCACACGACTATGCTCCTGAACAGCCGGATGAAACAACTCGTTTCACAGGCGGTACACAGACATGGGCAGAGAATATGGATCTTATGTTCACATTCCGTGGTATTCCTTGCGTATACTATGGTTCAGAAGTTGAGTTCAAGAAGGGTGAGCTTATTGATAAGGGTACACTTATTTCTCTTGAAAACTCAGGTCGTGCATACTTCGGTGATTATCTTGAGGGTACTGTAAACGCTACTGACTTCAGTGAGTACACAGCATCAGGCACTGTTGCTGACACTCTTGCAAGCCCGCTCAGTAAGCACCTTTCAAAGGTTAATGCTATTCGTCGTGCTATCCCCGCTCTCCAGAAGGGTCAGTACACAGCATCAAACACATATGTAACAGGTGGAGATATGTCTTATGTTCGCCGTTATACTGACGACAACACAGACAGCCTTGCACTCGTTTCAATTTCTTCAGGTGCAACATTTAAGAACATTCCTAACGGCAAGTATGTTGACGCTGTTACAGGTGATGTTAAGTATGTTACAGACGGTACACTTACAGTTCCGGAACTTGCTAAGGCTAACATGAGAGTTTATGTATGCTGCGCAAGCGGATTTACAGGTATCGACGGTCAGATCGGCGGAGATTCAGCTTACGCTAAATAATTCCGACTCGGTTTATTCCTGAATCTGTAATTAAACAAAATAATTACGGCACTCCGATATTTTTCGGAGTGTCGTTTTTTTGCGCTTGTTTTGAGAATGCATTTCGTGTATTTGAGCGTAGTTGAGGATAATATTATATTTTGTGTATTTGAAGGCTTTGTAACATTTTGTATGTTAAAAGTGAGTTTAACGGCAACAATTTACTGATACATAATAAAAAGCTCTGAGAGAAGAAAACATAAAAAATTTCACATTGCAAAAATTATCGTGGTATATCATATTAAAATGATAAATTGTAAAAACTATTTATTATAGTTCTTTGAAATTGCAGTCTTTTTATGCAATTTGCTAAAAAACAGCGTATGATATTCGTGAAATTTACTTATGGAAATGGTTTTTGCAAAGTGATATAATCTTGTAAATATATATAAGAAGGGCGGTGCTTTTATGCAGGAAATATTCGAACAGAAAATAAACAGACAGCTTGCAGCAAAGCAGAGAATAATTGCGGTTGCGGCAGGCAGGGAAAAGGCAGACCTTGTTTTGAAAAACGCAAAGTATCTTAATGTGTTTTCAAATGAATTTTTGTGCGGTGACATAGCCGTTGCAAACGGACTGATTGCCGGTGTCGGAAAATATGACGGTAAAACAGAGATTGATGTCAGCGGAAAACTTGTTCTCCCGGGTTTTATTGACGCTCACATTCACCTTGAAAGTTCAATGGTGACTCCTGCTGAATTTGCAAAGGCAGTTGTTGCCCACGGTACAACCACAGTCATAACCGACCCTCACGAAATCACAAATGTAATGGGTATTGACGGAGTTGAATATATGATTAAGGCATCGCAAAATTTGCCGATTGATGTTCATTTTATGATGCCGTCATGTGTGCCTGCCACTGAAATTGACGAGAGCGGTGCGGAGCTTGACTGCAAGGATATTGACTTGTACTTGGATAATAAAAAGGTACTCGGACTTGCAGAGATGATGAACTATGTCGGTGTTATCAACGGCGATAAAAATGTGCTTTCAAAAATTGTCACCTCGCAGGCTCATCACAAGAAAATTGACGGTCACGCTCCTGAGCTTTCGGGCAATGACCTCAACGCATACATTGCCGCAGGTGTCTATTCTGACCACGAGTGTTCCACCTTTGAAAATGCCCTTGAAAAGCTGAGAAAAGGTCAGTTTATTATGATAAGAGAGGGTACTGCCGCTCATAATCTCAAGGCGCTTATGCCGCTTTTGACTCAGCAGTATTACTCAAGGTGTATGTTTGCAACAGATGATAAGCATCCAAGCGATTTGCTTTACGGCGGTCATATTGACTACATTGTAAAACAGGCGCTGAAAAACGGTGCAGATCCGATTGTTGCTCTCAAAACAGCAACCCACCAAGCCGCAAGATACTTTTTGCTCAATAACAAAGGTGCGATTGCTTCGGGCTATCTTGCCGATATTGTTGTTGTCGATAATCTTGAAGATTTCAATGTTGAAACTGTTTTCAAGCGTGGCAAGCTTGTTTTTGACGGTGAAGTTAAGGACTTTTCAGCTCCCACAGTTGATGAAAAGCTTGCCGAAAAAAATGCGGCTTTGATGATTCGGGGAGCGGGCTTTGAAGGGAAGGGGAAAAAACCCAAAAAAACGCCGGCAAATCCGGAAATGGCATCCAAAAGAACCGTT
>ERZ779737.1309-NODE-1309-length-19831-cov-5.498635_pt1 | contig 19831 bp, 16 predicted proteins | sample MGYA00511889_ERZ779737 | MGnify/ENA primary metagenome ERZ779737 (study PRJEB29588, sample SAMEA2163575) | human gut metagenome | biome: human gut; feature: human-associated habitat; material: faeces | place: Denmark | collected 2008/2010 ...
CCGTTCCCGCCGCGGCGTCCGCCGAGACCGCGGGAACGCCTTGAGTTCTTCCGGAAAATTCCCGAGCCGCGCACGAAATTTGCTTTGTCTCTGCGGGAAAAACTCGGCAAACTGTCTTTTTTCTTTTCATGTCCGATTCTTTCGAGAACGCGAATCCCTTTCCCGCGACGGCGCCGAGACCCCGCGGGAACGGCTTTTCGCGCGGGAACGCGCATGCGGGGACGCCGCGCGGGCCGGAGGACCGCATTCCGCCGCACAACACGGAAGCGGAGCAAGGGCTGCTCGCCTCGATCATCATCGACGGCGGCGGCGAAATTCTCAGCATCTGCGCGGAAAAGCGGGTGCGCCCGGAATATTTCTTCAGCACCGCGCACCAGCTCATTTTCGACGCGCTGCTCTCGCTGTATTCCAACGGAAAAGGCATCGACGAAATCACGCTTTGCGAAGAGCTGCGTTCCCGCGGCAGCCTCGAAGCCGTCGGCGGGCTCATTTACGTCAACGAACTCACGGCGCGCACGGAAACGACGGTGCACGCCGTCCACTGGCTCGAAATCGTCCGCGACGCCTATTTTCGCCGCAAGCTCATCGACACGGCGCGACGCACCTCGGAAGCGGCTTTTCACGCGGCGGACACGCTCGACAGCCTCCTCGACAGCGTCGAAAAAAGTTTTCTCGAAATTTCGCAGGACCGCGTGCAGGAAAGCGCGCAGATCGTCGGACAATCCAACGGCCCGCTCGACGACGCGCTGGCGATGATTTCGCGGATGGCGCAAAATCGGGGCGCGATTACGGGAATCGCCACCGGTTTTCGGGAACTTGATCAGATGACGTTCGGGTTTCATCCCGGGCAGATGATCGTCGTCGCCGCGCGCCCCGGCATGGGCAAAACGTCCATCGCGCTGAATTTCATCGAAGCGGCGCTTTTCGCGCGTTCCCGTCCGGAAGGGCTTTCCGTGCTGATGTTTTCGCTGGAAATGACCTCGCAGGATCTGATGCTGCGCCTGCTCGCCGCGCGTTCCCGCGTGAAGCTGCGCGACGTCCAGCGCGGCTTCGCGAAGGCGGACGACTACAAGAAGCTCTCCGCCGCCGGGAACGAATTCCGCAGCCGCAAACTTTACATCGACGACGTCGGCGGGCAGACGATTTCGGAAATGCGCGCCAAGGCGCGGCGGCTTCATTCCCGCATCAAGCTTGACCTGATCGTCATCGACTATCTGCAGCTCATCAACGGGACGGACAATTCCGTTTCCCGCGAGCAGCAGATCGCGGAAGCGTCGCGCTCGATCAAGGCGATGGCGAAGGAATTCGGCGTGCCGATCATCGCCCTCGCCCAGCTGAACAGAAAATCCGAAGACGAAAACCGCGCGCCGCGCGTGAGCGACTTGCGCGAATCCGGCTCCATCGAGCAGGACGCGGACGTCGTCATGCTCATCGACAAAGCCCGCGGGAAAAAAGAAACCGAGGAAGAGGCGCGCATCGCCGGCGTTCATTCCCGCACGCTCATCATCGCCAAGCAGCGCAACGGTCCCGTCGGCGAAATTCCTTTGATTTTCCACGGAGACCTCACCCTTTTCTCCGAACCCGAACGCAAAGTAAGAGAACCCGACGCATAACCGGAACAACACGACAGCAACGCCATGAGTTCTTCGGGAACAGCCCTTTTTTCAAAAACCCTCGCGGGAACGTTCTTTTTCGCGGCGGCGTGCCTTTTCGCGGGAACGCCTCTCGCCGCGCAGACGGCGGACGCTCCCGCCGCCCGCGGTGCGGCGAAAACGCCCGTCGTCCGCAAAATCGCCTACGAAATCGACGGCGCGCGGAAAGTCGGCGCGGACGTCGTCGCCGCGCACATGGCGCTGAGCGAAGGCGAGCCGTTCACGGCGCTGGACGTTTCCGAATCCGTCCGCGCGCTTTACGCGACCGGGCTTTTCGACTACGTCGGCATCGAACCGTCGCTGGATGCGGACGCGAACGCGGTGGACGTGAACGTCCTGCTCACGCCGCGGCCGATTCTCGCCGACGTGATTTTTTCCGGGAACAGCGCGATCGCCGGCGGAAGCATCCTTTCCGAAGAAGGCGGAGACCTGCGCGGGAACGTGCGCCGCGGAATCGCCGCGCTTCACGCCCCGCGGGAACAGGACGCCTCGCTCGAGGAAAATTCCTCGCCGTCGTGGTTCCTTTCCGGCCTCGCCGAAGAGTGCGTGAGCGCGGGGCTCGTCGCCGGCGCGCCGCTCGACGAAGCCGCCGTCAAGCGCGCCGTTCGGAAAATCCGGGAAAAATACCGCAGCAAAGACTATCCGTTCGCGGAAATTTCCTATGAAATCCGCCGCGACGCCGAGGCGGGAACGGCCTACGTCATTTTCCGCATCAGGGAAAACCTCGAGACGCGCATCGCGTCCGTGGATTTCGTCGGGAACAAAACGTTTTCCTCGAAGGAACTGCGCGCGCTGCTCGAGACGACGTCCTGGGCCTGGGGGCTTGATTTCGGCGATTTTCCCGACCGCATCTTCAAATTTTCGTGGCTTACGAGCCGCGGCTATTTCAACCGGCAGAAATTCGACGCCGACATGGACACGCTGAAGATGTTCTACCAGAACAAAGGCTTCCTCGACGTCGAAATCCTGCCGCCGTCGGAGTCGGAACTGCGGATCGGCTATTCCGAAGTCAACAACGAGGAAACGCTCGGCTACCTGCCGATTGAAATCGTCATCGACGAAGGCAGGCGCTACTCGGTCGGGAACATCAAAATTTCCGGGAACAAGCTCGGCGAAACGCACCGCCGCTTCACGGAAGCAGGCATCCTCGCGATGCTCGCGAAAATGTCTCCGCGCGGCGCGCGCCGTCAGGAAGAAACGGAGTTCGACATGCTCGTTTCCGGCGACTGGTATTCGCCCGAAGCCGTGAGCGTCGCCGCGACGAAAATCCGCGAGTATTACGGCGAAGTCGGCTACCTCAACGCGCGCGTCTCCGTTTCCCGCGAACCGAACACGGAGACGGGAACGGTCGACCTCGTCTTCAACGTCACGGAAAACGAGAAGTCCTACCTGCGCTCGATTTCGATCGACGGGAACAACATTTCCAAGTCGGAAATCATCCTGCGGGAACTCGCGCTTTCTCCGGGCGAGGTTTTCGACGTCGTGCGCATGAAGACGTCGGAGCGCCGCGTCCGCGGCACGCGCTACTTCGACTACGTGGCGATGCAGCCGGTCGACACCGGCATCCCCTCGCAGAAAGATCTGCGCATTTCCGTGCGGGAAGGCCGCACGGGATCGCTCTCGTTCGGCGCGGGCTTCTCCACGGTCGAAAGCGTTTCCGGCTTCGCGGAATTTCAGCAAAGCAATTTCGATCTGTTCAACGCGCGCAACAAGTTCCGCGGCGGCGGGCAAAAATTCCGCTTCCGCGTGCAGATCGGGACGCGCTCCACGTCGATCATCCAGTCGCTCGAAGAGCCGATGCTGTTCGGGCGGGAACTCGCGCTCGGCTACGAAATTTACCACAAGTCCAACCGCTACATTTCCAGCGATTACGACACGATCGACACCGGGCTGAAAGTCTACGTCGGACGCCGCGTCATCGAAAACATCCGCGCCGAGCTTTACTACAAAATCGACAACTACGAAATCACGGACATCGAGTCCGACGTGCCGCAGTTCATTCACGACGAAGAAGGCTACACGCTGCTTTCGCGCGGCGGGATCGTCCTCTCCCGCGACCGACGCGACGACGTGCTGTTCCCGACGAGCGGGAACAGAATCCAGCTGCGCGGAGAAATCGTCGGCGGCCCCTTCATGGGCGACTGCGATTACTACAGTCTCGACCTGCAGGCGGCGCAGTGGTTCCCGGTCGTCGGCTACGATCAGTCTCTGAAAATCGGCGGGCGCATCGGCACGATGCATTCCTACAGCGGGAGCTACGTTCCGTTCTTCGAACGCCTTTACCTCGGCGGTCCTTACAACTTGCGCGGCTTCCGCTACGGACACGTCGGACCGTTCATCGACGACGAGCCGACCGGCGGTCAGTCCCGCTTCTACATCACGGCGGAATACACGTTCCGCATTCTCGACGAGCTACGTCTGGCGTTCTTCTACGACGGCGGTTTCGTCAACAAGGACTCCTTCGATTTTTCGCCGAACGATTGGAACGACGACATCGGCTTCGGCTTCCGCATCCTGATGCTCGGCGCGCTGATGAACATCGACTTCGGCTTCCCGATCAACACCGGAGAAGAAAACGACGACGGCATGCGCCTGCAGTTTTCCTTCGGAACGAATTTCTGAACAGAAAAACCACCAACATACGAACCACCACAACAAAACCAAAACTATGCTGAAAAAATTAGCCATCCTCATCGGAATGCTCGCGCTCGCCGCGGGAACGGCTTTCGCGCAGAAAGTCGTCACGCTTGACATCGATCAGGTGCTCACGGCCTTCTCGAAAACGGCCGCGATCAAAGCCGAAGTCGAAGCGGACCAGAAGGACGCCGAGTCTCTTCTGAAAATCAAAGTCGACGAATTCCAGAAACAGCGCGAAAAGCTCACCGCCGCGCAGCAGAAGCTGGAAGCCGACCGCGGCAACCCGACGCTCTCCAAAGCCGCCGTCGCGAAAGCGGAAGAGGAAGTCAAGAAGACCCTCGAAGAAGCCGTGAAAATGGAACAGGATCTGCGCCGCTCCCAGCAGGAAATGCGGGAACTGCTCCAAAGCAAATTCACGCAGAAAACCAACGTCGTGCTCCAGGAAGACATCTTCCCGCGCATCAAGGAAATCGCCAAGGCGCACGGCGCGGACATCGTGCTGAACGCGCGCGTCGGCATCCTCTTCGCCGAGCCCTCCGTCAACATCACGGAAGAGCTCATCGAACGCCTCAAAAAGGATTTTCCGGAAGAGGAAAAGCCGGCGGCCGTTCCCGCCGCGGAACCCGCGAAATAATCTTCGCCGCTCCCGCAACAAAAAAAGCGCGTCCGCTTCCGCGGCGCGCTTTTTTCGTGTTCCCGTCCGGGCTTCGCCCCGGCCTCTTCCCCTCGCGTCTTTCGCCTTCGCCGAAAATCAAAGGAAAAATATCCAACAATCTACAAGAGTAGAAATTCTTGTTCGGGAACGTTAATTTGCATCGTCATCAACAGATGACGCCGTAATGTTTACTTTTTTTTGGAGAGTCTGACAATTTCATTTGACAAACTTTTCTTTATTATCCAACATAAAAGAACAAATGAGCTCCATGAAAAATCTCACGAATCTCTATTCCCTTCAAAAAACGCTGCGCTTCGAGCTGAAGCCCATTCCCGTCGCCAGGGAAACGCCGGAACAGGCGCATGAACGCCTGACGCGCGCGCCGTTCTTCAACGCGGACGCGGAGCGGGAACGTTCTTACGAAGACGTGAAAACGCTCATCGACGACTGTCTGCGCGACTTCATCGAAGAGAAGCTCGCCGGAGCCCGTCTCGACTGGAAGCCCCTCGCCGACGCGATCGACGCGAAAGACAAGAAAACCCTCGCCGCCGCGGAAAGCGCCGCGCGCAAAGCCGTCGTCGCGCTTTTCGGGAGCACGAAAGATTTGCTCGGCGGAAAAATCTTTGCGTCCGCTCTGCCCCGTCGCCTGGAAAAATATCCGGAAAGCGAACAGGCGGACAAAAGAGCCGCATACGAAAAGTTCAAAAAATTCACGACATATTTCACCGGTTTTTGGGAGAACCGCAAAAACGTCTTCTCAGACAAGGAGCAGCACACGGCGCTCGCGTTCCGCGTCGTGAACGAAAATTTCCCCAAGTTCAAAGCGAATGTCCTCGCCTTCGAAAACGCCCCGGAAGCCGTCCGCGCGCAGCTCGCTGAAAATTTCCCCGACGTCGATCTCGCCGAGGCGTTCAGCGTTCCCGCCTTCAACGACGCGCTCACGCAGCGCGGCATCGACGCGCACAACGCGCTCGTCGGCGGAAAACCGGCGGAAAACGGCGCGGAAAAAATCCAGGGCTTCAACGAGCTCGTCAATCTTTGGCGCCAGCAGCACCCGGGAGAAAAGCCGCAAAAAATGCAGCTGCTCTACAAGCAGATTCTGAGCGACAAAAAGAACGAGTTCGCCGCGCGCCTCCTGCAGTCGGACCAAGACGTCGTCCGCCTGCTGAAACGTCTGCGGGAACGCTTCTTCGGCGTTTCCGACGGCGAAACGCTTTCCGCCGCGGAAAAAATCGCCGCCCTGCTCTCCGCGCTCGAAACCTACGACGAAAATCGAATCTGGATCGCGCGTAAGACCGCGACGGAAATTTCGCTCGCGCTCTTCGGCAGATGGGACGCGCTGAACGCCGCCCTGAAAATTTCCGACGAAGACGGAAACGACGGGAAGAAAAAAGAGCAGATTTTTTCGCTCGGAGAAATCCGCGCCGCCGTCGAAGATGCGCGGGCGTCCGCCGAAGATGAAAACGACGGAAGCGAGCGGATCGCCTCGCTGAGCGATTTCTTCAAGTCCGTGAAAACCGCCGACGCCGAAAACCGCGGGAACGCGCGGCCTTTCCTGCCCTTCGAAGAATTCGCGGCGGAGGCGCGGGCGAAGTTCGACGCGGCGATCGCCGAAGCCGAAAAAGCGGAAAAGCTGCTCGGGAACGAGCGCCGCATCGGAAAAATCAAGGCCGCGCTCGACGACGCGCTGGCGATTTTCCGCAAGGCGCGCGCGCTGAAGCCCTCCGAAAAATCCCTGAGCGGAAAAAGCCGCGACGAAGCGTTTTACGCGGAGCTCGAAGACGCCCTTTTCCCGATTGCGGACTGCGCTTCCGCCTACGACAAAATCCGGAATTATCTGACGAAAAAACCGTTCTCCGACGACAAAATGAAGCTGAGCTTCGACTGCCCGACGCTCGCGAACGGTTGGGACGAAAATAAAATCGAAGCCAACCACGCGCTGATTCTGCGCCGCGGCGGAAAATACTTTCTGGGCATTCTGAACAAGTCGCTGACCTCGGAAAAATGCAGAGAAATTTTGACAATCGAGGCGGAAAGCGGCGTTCCCGCGGACGCCTGCTTCGAACGGCTGGTCTACAAATATTTGGCGGATCCGGTGAAAATGCTCCCGAAAGTCTTTTTCTCGGAAAAAGGCGTCGCCGCGCACAACCCGCCGCCGGAGCTCGTCGCGAAAGAAACGCGCAATCTCGACACGGCGAAGCTCATCCGTTTTTATCAGGCGGAGATTCCGAAATACAACAGGGGCGACTGGAACGTCTTTCGCTTCAAATTCAAGAAGCCGGAAGAATATCAGACGCCGAAAGAATTTTATGACGACGTCGCGCGCCAAAACTACCGCATCGACTTCAAGCGTGTTCCCGCGGAGAAAATCGACGCCTTCGTCGCCGACGGCGCGCTTTTCCTTTTCGAAATCTACAGCAAGGATTTCGCCGCGGGAGCGACCGGCAAAAAGAATCTGCACACGATTTTCTGGGAAGCCGCTTTCTCCCCCGAAAACGCCGCGGCGGGTTTCAGCGTGAAGCTCAACGGCGAAGCGGAAATTTTCTGGCGCAAGGCGAGTCTCGGCGAGAACGAGACGCCCGTTCACGCGCCGGGAAGCGTTCTCGTGAACAGGCGCGACGCCGACGGGAACGTCATCCCCGAAGACGTTTACCAGGAGATTTTCAAGCTCAAGAACGGAAAACTCGCCGCCGGCGCGCTTTCCGACGAGGCGCGCCGCCTGCTCGCCTCCGGGAAAGTGAAGTTCAAGAACGCGAAAATCGAAATCAGAAAAGACCGCCGCTACACCGTCGACAAATTCCTGTTCCACGTGCCGCTGACGTTCAACCGCGTGCCGCGCGAAAAGAACTTCACCGCGAAAATGCTGGACGAAAAAGTCCGCGAGCTCGCCTGCGCGGAAAATTCGCCGATGAAAATCATCGGCATCGACCGCGGAGAACGGAATCTGATTTCGCTCGTCATGATCAACCGCCACGGAGAAATCGAAAAGCAGATGTCTTTCAACGTCATCGAAGAATTTTCCGGAGGTCGTTCCCGCGCGACGAATTATCAGGCGATGCTCGTCGCCCGCGAGGCGCAACGCGACGCCGCGCGCAAAAGCTGGAAGAGCATCGGGAAAATCGCGGAGCTGAAGGAAGGCTACATCTCGCAGGTCGTGCATGAAATCGCCAAGCTCGTCGTCGAGAACGACGCGCTCGTCGTTCTGGAAAATCTCAACGTCGGCTTCAAGCGCGGGCGCTTCAAAGTTGAGCGCCAAGTCTATCAGAAATTCGAAAAAGCGCTCATTGAAAAGCTGAACTTCCTCGTCCTCAAAGATCGCGCGCCGAGCGAGACCGGCGGCGTGCTCAACGCGCTCCAACTCACGAAAAAGTTCGAAAGTTTCGAAAAGCTGGGCCAGCAGTCCGGAATCCTCTTCTACGTTCCCGCAGGCTACACGTCGAAAATCGATCCGCTGACGGGCTTCGCGAACATTTTCGACCTGAGCGGCATCACCAACGCGCGCGCGAAGCGGGATTTCTTCTCGAAGTTTTCATCCGTCCGCTTCGACGCGGGAACGCAGTCCTTCGCGTTCGATTTCGACTACAAAAACTTCCGGACGTTCAAGCAGAAATTCGCCCGCACGCGCTGGACGGTTTACTCGCGCGGCGACCGGATCGTTTGGAATTCGAAGAACAGAAAAAGCGAGCACATCAGCCCCACCGAGAAAATGCGCGAAGCGCTCGCGGGACTGAACGTCGCTTTCGCTCCCGGGGAAGACATCAGAAAAAAAATCAGCGACGCCGACGTCGAAAAGCAAGAGTCCAAACGGCATTGGGACACGCTTTTCAGAGCGTTCAAATGCGCGCTGCAGATGCGCAACAGCGTGGCGAAATCGACGGAGCCGCAGGACGACTGGATCGCCTCGCCCGTCAAAGCCGCCGACGGTTCGTTCTTCGACTCGCGGGCTCAGCAGCAAAACGAAGCGCTCCCGCACGACGCCGACGCGAACGGCGCCTATCACATCGCGCTCAAGGGTCTGATGGGCGTTCGGAAAAACTTCGCATCCGGCTGGCAGAAAAACGAAACTTGGTTCGAGTTCGTTCAAAAGACGCTGCGGGAACGAAGCTGACTGACGGTTCTTCCGTTTCGGCGAGAAAACAGGCGGGCGCGGGAGGGAAAATGGAAACGTATCTGACGATGACGCAGATCAACGATTTCATTTTCTGCCCGCGCTCCATCTACTTCCACGACATTTTTCGAGAAAACACCGACGCGGAATTTTACAGGCAAACACCGCAGAAGCGCGGACTCGCCGCGCACGAGGCGATCGATGCGGGAACGTATTCCTCCCGCGCGGACGTGCTCGCGGGAACAACGGTCTACTGCGAAAAATACAAGCTCGTCGGGCGTATCGATATTTTCGATACCGCGACGGGAACGCTGACCGAGAGGAAATATTCCGTGACGGCACTTTACGACGGTTTCGTCTTTCAGCTTTACGCGCAGATGTTCGCGCTGCGGGAAATGGGCTGCGACGTCCGGGCCCTGCGTCTGTACTCGAAGAAGGACAATAAAATCTACCCCGTGCCGCTTCCCGGCCACGAAGAAACCGCGCGCTTCGAACGCACGCTCGAGGAGCTGCGCGCGTTTTCCCCGGAAAAACAAATTTCCCAGAATCCGAAAAAATGCGCGCGCTGCATTTACGCGCCTTTGTGCGACATCGCGCCGACCGAATAAGATGCTTTCTCTGCCCGATTTCCGATACAAGCAAGTCGTCGTGCACTTCGCCGGCGGCAAGCGGGAACGGCTGCGCTTCCGCGCGGACAACCTGCTCATCCAGGACGAGGACGGGAACACGATTCTGCAGCATTCCTGTCATCGCGTTTTCGCCTTGTTCATCGTCGGCGAAATTTCTCTGACGAGCGTCGTCGTTCAGAAAGCGCTTCAATTCGGCTTCTCCATAATTCTGATGAAAAGGAATTTCCGCGTCGTCGCGCGAATCAACGCCGCCGCGGACGGGAACACGCTGCTGCGCATGAAGCAATACGGCATCAGCCCGGAGCGAAAAGTGCGCATCGCCCGCGAGCTGATCGAACAGAAGCGGAAAAATCAAGCCGCCCTTCTTCAGGGGCTGCGCTACAAATCAGACGCGGACAAGGCCGCGCTGGCGTTCGTCAGGGAAATTCCGCTCGGTCAAGCGCAAGACGTCCGGACACTCATGGGCATGGAAGGCTTAGCGAGCCGCGAATTTTTCTCCGCGTATTTTCGTCCCTTGGGTTGGCGGCGGCGGGAACCGCGATGCAAGCGCGACGTCAGCAACCTTCTTTTGGACATCGGGTACACGTACTTGTTCAATTTCGTGGAGTCGATGCTGCTGCTCTACGGCTTCGACACGTACTGCGGCGTGCTCCACACGCTTTTCTACCACAGAAAATCGCTGGTCTGCGATATCGTCGAGCCTTTCCGATGCGTAATTGATTCGCGGATACGAAAAGCGCACAATCTCGGACAAATAAACGCCGAGGATTTCGTGTCCTCCAAGGGAACATTTTCGCTCCCGTGGAAGAATCAGGAAAAGTATACGCGGCTTTTTCTGAAAGATATCCTCGCGCGCAAGGAAGACATTTTCAAATTTTGCCGCGACTATTACCGCTGGTTCGCCCAGGAAAAGGATTTTTCCGCGTTCCCGAAATTCGAAATCTGACCCAATTCCCGACCGATGTTTCTGCTCGCCTACGACATTCACGACACGAAACTGCGCACACGCTTCTCGAAATTTTTGATGCGCTTCGGACGACGCGTCCAATATTCCGTTTTCGAAATCAAAAACAGCCCGCGCATCTTGGACAATATTTCCGTCGAAATTCAGACGAGGTTCGAGCCGAAATTTTCGCAGGCGGACAGCGTGCTGATTTTCGACATCGGCGACAACGACTGCGTCGCGCGCTTCGGTTACGCGAAAAACGAAGAAAGCGATTTGCTGATTTCTTCATGACGTTTTGCAAACCTGCGTCTTAATTTGGAGAAAACAACGCAAAGAAGCGAAATTCGGAATTGCCATTTCTGAAAATGAGCGTTCTAATAATGACCGTCATCCGTTGATGACACTTATTTTGACGGTAATCCCTAAAATTTTATGGGTTCCCGTTCTTTACAAAATTTCTACTCTTGTAGATATCTGGTGTCAGTGGGCACAATTACAGTTCCCGTTCTTTACAAAATTTCTACTCTTGTAGATCTTTTTCTCCGCGACATCGGACGTCTCGTTCCCGTTCTTTACAAAATTTCTACTCTTGTAGATCGCTTAGCGCCTTTTTACAGTTTTTTTGTTCCCGTTCTTTACAAAATTTCTACTCTTGTAGATTTCGCGGAGCTTGGAGAGCGCGGCGTCGTTCCCGTTCTTTACAAAATTTCTACTCTTGTAGATTCAAGCGGAAAAAAAAATGACAAAAGAGTTCCCGTTCTTTACAAAATTTCTACTCTTGTAGATCTCTCGACGACGCGGATCCCGCGGACGTTCCCGTTCTTTACAAAATTTCTACTCTTGTAGATGAATCATCACGCGCCCACACGCAAAAGGCGTTCCCGTTCTTTACAAAATTTCTACTCTTGTAGATCATGCGCTCGATCACGGCGTCGAGGAGTTCCCGTTCTTTACAAAATTTCTACTCTTGTAGATTTTACGGACATCCACTGCGCGGCGGCGGGTTCCCGTTCTTTACAAAATTTCTACTCTTGTAGATGAGGATTAAGTGCTTGTTTTTTTTCGAGGTTCCCGTTCTTTACAAAATTTCTACTCTTGTAGATCGAGTATTCGTATCTGGTCAGCGGTTATGTTCCCGTTCTTTACAAAATTTCTACTCTTGTAGATCGGAACGGCGAGACCGTTACAATTTCAGGTTCCCGTTCTTTACAAAATTTCTACTCTTGTAGATACCGGTGTCCGTATGCCCGCGCAGCACGGTTCCCGTTCTTTACAAAATTTCTACTCTTGTAGATGAAGCGGTGCTTATTGTAGAGGTTATAGTTCCCGTTCTTTACAAAATTTCTACTCTTGTAGATCGCCGCGCGGAAACATGTGGAAACGCGGGTTCCCGTTCTTTACAAAATTTCTACTCTTGTAGATGTTCTGATGAAAGTTTTTATCGTCGCGTTCCCGTTCTTTACAAAATTTCTACTCTTGTAGATCCGTCTCTTCCAGCGCCGCGTTTTCGCTGAGCACGCGCGCCAGCGCGTCGCCTTCCGCCGCGCCCGGGTAAGCCTGCGCGCAGAGCGCGCAGAGCACGTCGCCCTGCTTCGTGCGGTACCACTTGCCCGCGGTCGGCGTTTCCGCGCAGACGCTCTCCACGGTCTGCGCCGTCTTCTCGTTTTCGTATTTCTTCCATGTTTCGGCGAAGCTTTTCGCGCGCGCTTCACGCGCCGACGCGTTGAGCTCAAGCACGGAAAGCGACGCCTCGTTCGCGTCCCCGGGCTCGGCGAGGTCTTCGACGAGTCCGAGCGTGAACGCCACGCGAAGCGGCGTCCCCTCTTCGAGCCACACCGTCTCATCCTCGCTCAGGCTCTCGACCGCAAACTTCCCGAACACCTCTCCGTTCCCGGACACCAGCCAGCGGCTTTCGCCGCTTTCGGCCAGCCCGCGCAACGTTTCCAGATCCGCGCGCCCGACGATTTTCGCCGCCCCTGCGGCCGTCTCCGGCTCCGCGAGCAGACGCGTCGGGAAAAGCGTCCCCGAAAGCGTCACCTTCCGCGAAGGCCGACCCGTGAACTGCAGCGAAGGCTGCCCGCCCAAACGCGCCTGCGACGCAAGCGTCGCGCCGAACGTCTTTTTCAGCGAATTGAACGCGAGCGCGTCCACGCCGAATTTCAAATCTCCGAACATCAACGGCACAAACATGATTTCGCCTTTCTCTTGTTTTTTTTAAAGAAGAACATTAGGATGCGCCCATGAAACGCAGTCTCTTCGTCAAATCTCTCGCGCTCTTGCTCGCCGCGCTTTCGATCGCCGCGGTTCCTTCGGCTTCGACCGAAGTCGACGTCTCGAAGGTCTTCGGATGCATCCGCGTCGTCGACGGCTGCGCGGACTTCAACGTGCGCATCGTCGACGGCTGCCCGGACCTGCGCGTGAGGATCGTCGACGGCTGCGCGGACAGCTGCGGGCAGTGGGAATTCGTCACTTTCGCGGAGGATTTCACGGTTCAGTTCGTGGATTTCGGGGAAGATTTCACGGTTGAGTTCGTGGATTTTGCCGAGGGGCTTCCTTGAGCATTAAAACGTAACGTCCATCTTCAGCCCGGAAGAATCATAGGTGAAGGTCGCTTTTTTCACGCGCCACTCGCCGGAAGCGAGCGCGTCGCGCGTGCCCGTGATTCTGACGAAACACTCCGCGCACACGCTCAGGTTCGCCGGTGCGGTGAGCTTGCCGGTCTTCGCTTCGCGGTTCAGCTCCGCGAGGCGGTTTTCCGCCGCCAGCCGCGCGCTTTCTTCGCTGTCGTATTCGTCTTTGAGTTCGTCGTAAGGCTCGCCCTTGCCGACCGTCACGAAGTGCAGCGAGGCGTCTTCCGTGCTGTGCCACTTCGCCTTCACGCCCTGATACTTGTCCGCGCGCTCCGCCGTAAACTCCCCCGACGTGATTTCCGAAACCGGAATCGCCACGGGCTCCGCGCCTTGACCGCCGCTCGTTCCCGCATCGCCCGCGCTCGCGCCTTCCTGCGCCTGCGGCATGTCCTTTTCGGGATTGAACAGCATCAGATACCCGTTGAACGCCTTCAGCTTCGCGCGCACAATGTCCGCCGCACGCCGCAGGAACGCCCCGTCCGTCTCCGCGTGCTGAACAAGACATTCCCGCGGAAGCGGCGCGCCGCGAAGCGACGCGCCGCACTTCGCCGCGTAGCCGTTTTCCGAGGCGATTTTGGAGAGCACGGAGTCGAGCGTGTCCGTCTCGGCCCACTCGCGGGAACGCGTCGTCTTGAACAGCTCCTTCTGCTTGTCCTCGCCGCCGGCGGCGCGCGAGACCGCCTTGCAGGAAATCTCCACGGACGCCGGCGAAAGCGTCGTCTTCACCTTGTGCGCGTAAAACAGCCCGAAATCGCGCAGCGGCTCGCCGGCGTAGCCCAGCGCAAAGCGAATCCTGCATTCCGGGAACGGGATTTCCATGCGCCCGTCCGCGTTCTCGAATTTGAGCGTGAGCGCGTCCGCGCTCCAGCCCGCCCCGTCCGTCACGCGCGCGCTCAAAAGCCGCGCGCCCAGCGTCGCCGTCGCGTCCTCTCCGTCCAGTTCCAGCGTGAAGCTCGCCTTTTTCATGATGCCGCGTCCTTTCAGAAGATGAAGCGGTGGGGGCGCGTCGAGTTGCGCACGCAGGCGATGTCCGAGCCGCGCGCGTGGACGCGCTCGATCGGCTGCGTCCCCCGGTAGATGCCCCCGAAGCATTCGCGGCAAGTGCACGGGATGAACGCGACGCCCTCCGCGCGCGTCGTCGTCTCCGTCTCCGTCAGCGTCGCAAGCAGCACGGCGGCTTCAACCTCGCGCGTGCGCACAAGCTCCGTTTCCGTCTCCAAAAGCAGCGTCTCGAAAAGTATCGTCGTCAGCGCCGTCTCCGTTTCCGTGAACGTGAGCGTCGTCGTCTCCGTCTCCACGGGAACATAGGTCTGCGTGAGCGTCGCCGTCGTCGTCTCCGTGGAAATCACGCGCGTTTCCGTCGCGCCCTTGTAGGTGCGCACCCCGCAAACGAGCGTGTCCGTCCACACCGCCGTCGTCCCGGAGGGAACGCGCACGCCGCGCAGCTGCGTCGTCTCCGTCAGCGACGCTCGACGCGGTGGTCGACTCCGTGAACGCCTACCTGCGCACGCTCGTTTCGCAGGGCGCGATTCTCGGCGGCGAATGCTTCGTCGACGAAGACATGAACCCCGCCTCCGAGCTCGCGCAGGGCAAAGTGCGGTTTTCCTACAAGTTCACGCCGCCGGCGCCGATGGAGGACATGCAGTTTGATTCGGCGACCGTCACGGACTACTACGACGCCGTGTTCAGCGCCTGAGGGCATTCTTTCAACATCACCAAGCAACAAGGGAACACACAGCCATGGCAGCAGCAGAAGACATCCTGAGAAATTTCAACCTGTTCATCGACGGCATCGGCTACGCCGGGAACGTCGAGAGTTTTACTCCGCCGAACCTTGCGCTGGCGACGGAAGACTTCACGGCGGCGGGCATGATCGCGCCGCTGGAAGTCGAGACGGGGCTTCTGAACAAACTCGAGGCGAGCTTCACGCTCACGAAAATCGCGCCGGAAGTGGAGGCGCGGCTCGGGAACTGGCTCAAGCCGCTTTCGCTGACCGCGCGCGGGGCGATTCAGGACTTCGACGGGAACGTGAAGGAATGCGTCGTGAAGCTCACGGGCAAGATCAAGAGCGTCGAGGCGGGCGAGTGGACGCCCGGCGCCGCGGTGAAGCCGAAATACAACATGAGCGTCTACTACTACCACAAGACGATCGCGGGCGTTCCCGTGCACATCGTGGACGTGAAGAACATGGTCGCCGTCATCGGCGGCACGGACATTTTCGCGGACGTGCGCAAGGCGCTCGGCATCGAGACCAGCGCGGCCTCGATCGGCGCGAACGTGGTCGGCATCTGAAGAAAGGCGTGAACGAAGATGGAAGCGGAAATCACGCTGAAGCATCCCGTCAAAAGCCCGGACACGGGCGCGGAAATCGCGCGGGTCTGCCTGCGCGAGGCGAAGGCGGGCGACTTGTTCGCCGTGGCGAAGCTGCGGGACGCGACGCAGGAAGAGCGCTCTTTGGAACTGGTGCGCCGCTGCGTCACGAACCTTTCGCCGCGCGAGCTCGAAGAGCTTGCCTTGCCGGACTTTCTCGAACTTGTCGCGCGGGTCAACGCCGGCGCGCCAAATTTTCCGTCACGGAGCTCCGCCGAGGCTACCTGATCCTCGCGGACGCCACGGGCTGGCAGCCGCGCGAAATCGACGCCCTCGACGTCTCCGACTTCGTCAACTACCTGCTCCTCATCAAGGAGGCGCGGGAACGCTGAGCTTTAAAAAACCGCTTTAACCAGGGTGAACAGCAGGAACAGCCCGGAGAAGAGGAAAATGAGACAGGCGACCGCGGTCGTCAGACCGACGGCGATTACGAGCACGGGCACCGCGAACAGGAAGGCGAGATTCAGCAGGATGCGCACAATCGGACGATTTTTCAGGAAGCGCGCTCCCGAAAGCGGCAGGCTCTCTCGGCTCAGCTCCATGTTGCGAATGCCCTTCTCGGTCCCGCCGAGAACGGCAACGCAGAAAATGATTTTGACGATGAGGAAGTCCGGATTGTTTTCCCCGCAGAAGCAGAGCGAAAGCACGGTGACGCAGACGGCGACGAACATCGCCGTTTTTACGATCGCGCACTCGTGTTTCTCGACGCGGACGGAGAGGCCGTTCGCGCGAACGCCGTGAACGCCGACGAGTTTTTCCGGGATGAGCGAGCCGTCCTTCATCGTTTTTTCGAGATTGTAGAAACCCCTTCAAAAAAAAGCAATTCATTATGTCGACAGAAGCCGTATCCGTTTCACTGGTGCTCGGCGCAGTTTTGGGCGCCGGCTGGGTAAAAACGTTTTCGGAAGGCGCGAAATCGCTTCAGGCGATTTCCGGGATTTCCGAAGAACTGAACGCGCGTCTCAAGGGAATGGGGGCCTCGCAATTTTCGCTCAAAGGCCTCGATGCGGCTCAGGACGACCTGAAGAAGGCCCGGCGCGATTTGTCGAATTTCCAGAGCACGCTCAAAAACACGGCGCCGACGCAGGGGCAGCAGCGCGAGCTTGCGAGGCTGACCTCGGCCGTCGATGCGGCGACGCGCGCGCAGGAGCGGCAAAACCAAAGGCTCGACGCCTGGAAAAAGAAGATGCGCGAAGCGAACGTCGACGTCGAAAAATCGCTGAAGCTGCTGCGCGCGCAGGAGCGGCTTTCCACGCTTTCCGGAGCGTGGGGCAGGGTTTCGTCGCAGATCGCCGGCATCGGGAATCTGTTCAAAAACGCGGTGTTCGCGGCGTCCGGCTACATGGGCGCGATTACCGCGGCGACGGCGTCCGTCTCGAACTGGGGCGACACGATGGCGAAGACCGCGCAGCGCCTGGGCATGTTCGACGCGGCGGGAACGGAAAACGTCGAGACGCTGCAGCGCATGCAGTGGGCCGCGCTGCAGGCGAACATCGGGAACGAGGAATTCGTCAAATATCTCGACGACATGAATCGGCGCGTCGGGCAGGCCGCCGCCGGAATGGGCGAGGCCGGGAAAGCGCTCGAACAGCTCGGGCTTTCCGCGAAGGCGCTCTCGGGCATGGGCGCGGACAGGCAGTTCGAAACGATCGTCGCCGCGTTCGGGAAAATCGAGAACGCGACGGAGCGCGTGCGCCTCGCCGGTCAGATCTGGGGCGAGGAGGCGTCGCGCAAAATGCCGAATCTCGTCGCGCGCGGCATGACGCAGATCCGCGCGGACATGGACGCCGCGACGAACTACATCGTCTCCGGGAACAGAAGAATCGTCGAAACCGCCGGCGCGTGGGACGGCGCGATGAAGCGGCTGCGCGCCGTCGCGACGTCCGCGTGGCGCGACGGCGTGCTCAACTTCATGCCTCTGATCACGGGCGCAATGGAATCGCTTTCGGCGAAAATCTCCGAGAACCGCGAGCGCATCGCCGAAGTTTTCGAGGCGTTCAAGGTAATTGCAGGCGTCGCCGTCCCTGCGATTACGAGCATTACGGAGACGCTCGCCGGCTTCGCAATAGCCGTCGGGAAAAACAAAACGCTCGTTTCCGCGCTCGGCGTCGCGTTCGCGACCGTCGGCGGAATCGTCGCCGTGTGGAAAACATCGATGCTCGTGTGCGTCGGCGTGCTGAACGCCGTGAAAATCGCGACCGGGCTTGCGACGGCGGCGCAGTGGGCGCTGAACGCGGCGATGGCTGCGAACCCCGTCGGGCTGGTCATCGTCGGGATTGCCGCGCTTGCCGCGGCGATCGCGGCGGCGGCCTATGCCGTTTATTCGAACTGGGAGCCGATTTCGGAATTTTTCTCGGAGCTGTGCGGCAAGATCGGCGCGGGTTTTTCCGCCGCCTGGGCGGGCATCCGCGACGGTTTCGCCGCGGCGCTGAATTTCGTCAGAAGCGGCGTCGACTGGCTTTGGAACAAAATTGCGCCGCTCCTCGACGCGCTGAAAAAGCTCAAGGCGTGGTGGAGCGGCGAAGAGGCCCCTGCCGCGCAGCCTGCGGCAAACGCTCCGGCGGCGGCGGCCGCGCCGGGTTATGCCGTTGCCGTTCCCGCGCTTTCGGGCGCGGATCTCGAATCGATGAGCCGCGCGGCGCGGGAAAGGCGTAGAAAAAAAGCCCGCGAACCTTCAAGAAAAAGGACTCGCGGACTTTTTGCGGCAAAAATGGTGGAGCCAATCAGGATCGAACTGACGACCTCTTCAATGCCATTGAAGCGCTCTACCAACTGAGCTATGACCCCGAAGAAATTAATTACGGGCAGTGAAACAAAACTTCCTCGCGGCGTCAACTGCAAAAATCGCGCCCGCCTAAAAATCACGCTCCATCGGGATCCGTCAGCACCTCGATAAGCGCCGGTCCCGGAATCTCAAACGCGCGCCTCATTTCCGTCGCCAGCTTTGCGGGATCGTCGATGCGCACGCCGGCGCTTCCGCAAAGCTTCGCGAATTCCGCGAAGTTCGGATTCAGCAGACGCGTTTCCCAGACGGAGACGTGCGCGTTCCGCTGTTCCAGCGAAATTTTCGCCAGCTCGGAGTTGTTGAACACCACGCATTTGATGTCCATGCCGCAACGCACGACCGTCGTCCATTCGGCGAGATATTGCCCCAGCCCTCCGTCGCCGACGACGGCGACGACAGGCCGCGCTCCGAGCTCCGGATGATCGCGCACGGCACGCCACGCGCCGATCGCCGCCGGCAGGCCGACGCCGATGGAGCCCAGGTAAAAAGAAAGCAGAAAGCGCTGTTCCCGCGCTTCGAAATAGCGGCCGAGCGCGTACGCGACGTTGCCGACGTCCGCGGAAACGACGGCGTTCGCGGGAACGCACTCCGACAGCACCGCGCAAACGGCCGCCGGCGCGATTTTCCCGACGCCGCCCTTTTCTGCCCGGCGCTGTTTTTCCGCGCGCCATTCCCGCCGCAGCGCGGCGATGCGTTCCCGCGGATTTTCTCCCGCCGCGCGTCCGCGCAGGCGTTCCGTCATCAGCGGCAGCGTTTCCGCGAGATCGCCGACGACGCCGCAGTCCACGCCGCGCAAACGCCCCAGGGCGGCGGGATCGCGGTCGAACTGAAGCGTCGGCTTGCCCTTCGCGATTTCCGAATGATTGCTGAACCCGACGCCGAGCCCGACGATGCAGTCCGCCTCCGCCATCATTTTCGCTGCGACCGGCGTTCCGCTTCGTCCGACGACGCCGCACGCCAGCGGGAACGCGTCGGGAACGAAGCCTTTCGCGCGATACGTCGTCGCCGTCGCCGCGTTCAGCGCTTCCGCAAAGGCGACGGCTTCGGGAATCGCGAGCCTGCAGCCCTCGCCCATGACGACGAACGGACGCTTCGCGCGAGAAAGCATCGACGCCGCCGTGTCCAGCGCGTCTTCCGAAGCCCGACCGGAAACGCCGGAAAAAACGAAGCCTGCCGGCGTTCCCGCCGCCGCGTTTTCCGCCGCGGGCACGGTCTGCACGTCGTCGGGCAAAACGATGTGCGAAACCGACTGCGTCAGAATCGCCGAACGGCAGGCGCGCGCGGCGATCCCCGCGAAGTCGGAATCCGCCGCGGCAGTCTGGCGCGAGCGCGTCGCGGCGCTCAGCGCAAGCGTCAAATCGAGTTCCTGAAACGCGCCGCGTCCCAGCTCCCGCGTCGGCGTTTGGCCCGTCAGCGCCA
>ERZ779737.1312-NODE-1312-length-19797-cov-3.968088_pt1 | contig 19797 bp, 22 predicted proteins | sample MGYA00511889_ERZ779737 | MGnify/ENA primary metagenome ERZ779737 (study PRJEB29588, sample SAMEA2163575) | human gut metagenome | biome: human gut; feature: human-associated habitat; material: faeces | place: Denmark | collected 2008/2010 ...
AGCGAAATTCCTTGTCAGGTAAGTTCTGACCCGCACGAAAGGCGTAATGATCTGGGAGCTGTCTCGACCATAGACTCGGTGAAATCTTAATACCTGTGAAAATGCAGGTTACCCGCGACTGGACGGAAAGACCCCGTGGAGCTTTACTGTAGCTTGATATTGGAATTCGGTAAACTATGTAGAGCATAGGTGGGAGACTATGAGACTAAGGCGCCAGCCTTAGAGGAGTCACCATTGGAATACCACCCTTAGTTTATTGGATTTCTAACCTAGAGCCATTATCTGGTTCAGGGACAGTGTCTGGTGGGCAGTTTGACTGGGGCGGTCGCCTCCTAAAAAGTAACGGAGGCGCCCAATGGTTCCCTCAGAATGGTTGGAAATCATTCATAGAGCGTAATGGTATAAGGGAGCTTGACTGCGAGACCTACAAGTCAAGCAGGTGCGAAAGCAGGGCATAGTGATCAGGCGATTCAGTATGGAATGGTCGTCGCTTAACGGATAAAAGTTACCCTGGGGATAACAGGCTGATACCACCCAATAGTTCACATAGACGGTGGTGTTTGGCACCTCGATGTCGGCTCGTCACATCCTGGAGGTGGATTCGCTTCCAAGGGTTGGGCTGTTCGCCCATTAAAGTGGCACGCGAGCTGGGTTCAGAACGTCGTGAGACAGTTCGGTCCCTATCCGTCGTGGGCGTAGGAAAATTGAGAAGTGCTGTCCTTAGTACGAGAGGACCGGGATGGACGCACCTCTGGTGTATCTGTTGTCACGCCAGTGGCAGTGCAGAGTAGCTATGTGCGGTGAAGATAAACGCTGAAAGCATATAAGCGTGAAACTTTCTTCAAGATGAATTTTCCCATATGTATATAGTAAGACCCCTTGAAGACTACAAGGTTGATAGGCTAGAAGTGGAAGTTTAGTGATAAATTGAGCGGACTAGTACTAATAGGTCGAGGATTTAACCCTATCTAATTTGTTGCATACCATATTATCATGTTTTCTGAGAATTATTTTCTCAGTTGTACTGGTGACTATTGCTAAGTGGATACACCTGTTCCCATCTCGAACACAGAAGTTAAGCACTTAAACGCCGAAGATAGTGTAAGCGAAAATAGGACGTTGCCAGTCTTTTTTTTGTATTTTAATAGGAAAAAATTCCTATTTTTTTTATATCTAAAATGTTGTATTAACATATTATTTTTATTATAATAATAGTGGTGATAGAAATGGATTACAAAATAACAACAAAATGTGAAGAAGATACAATGGAAATTGCTGAAAACCTTGAATCAGAAAAATTTCCAAATATGATTATTTGTTTAATGGGAGATTTAGGAAGTGGCAAAACTGTTTTTACTAAAGGATTTGCTAATGCACTTGGAATTGATGAAAATATTACATCTCCAACATTTAATATAATAAAAGAATATACTGGTGGCGAAGCTAATTTATATCATATGGATTTATATAGATTAAATGGTGATATTAAAAATTTAGGTTTAGATGAATATTTTGAAAAAGATGGAGTAGTTATTATTGAATGGGCGGATATGATTGAAGAATATTTACCAGAAGAAAGACTTGATATAAAATTTAAAGTAATTGATGAAGATACTAGAGTTCTTGTATTTAAACCACATGGTACAAAATATGAAGAACTTTGTGAGGCAATATTGTGATAACACTATTTATTGATACAAGTACAGAATCTTTAACAATCGCATTATTTAAAGATGATGTACTTTTATCTACTTCAACGGTATCTTCAAGTGAGCATTCAAAATATGCAATGCCAATACTAGAACAAATTTTTAAAGAAAATAATATAAAGCCAAATAAGGTTAATAAGATTATGGTTATTAATGGACCAGGTTCATTTACAGGAATAAGAATAGGTGTTACTATTGCAAAGATATATGCTTGGACACTTAATATTAATATAGTCCCTATATCTTCATTAAAGGCATATGCTATATCTAATAAGGGTTATGATTACTATGTTTCAATAATTGATGCAAGAAGAAACTATGTTTATGCGGGAATATATGATAAGGATTATAACAATGTAATTAAAGAATCATACATTTCTAAAGATGAACTTGTTGATAAAATTAACTCTTTAAATAATGAATTAATTATTGGTGATACCACTTTAGGTAGTTTTCCTGTAATTAGTAATAAAATTGATGTAGTTAATATTTATAATTATTTTAAAAATGATTCTGGAATAAATGCACATATGGTTAATCCGGTTTATTTAAAAAAGACAGAAGCAGAAGAAAAATTAGGGGATTATTAGGTGATTAAATGATTAGAGAATATATAGATAGTGATTTTAATTCAGTTTGTGTTTTAGGAAGGGATATAAATATTAATTATTCCTTTAGAATAAGTGAAGTTGGTAAATGTTATGTATATGAACTAGATGGAAGTGTTATTGGCTTTGCTTTAGTTGATTTATTTTCTGATAGATCAGAACTTATTGATATTTGTGTAGCACTTGCGCATAGGAATAAAAAAATAGGTGATGCATTATTAAAAAAAGTGATTGGAGTATCAAAAAATAATGGATGTGAAAATATCACACTAGAAGTAAGATGTGATAATAAATTTGCTATAAAATTGTATAAAAAAAATGGATTTGTTGTTAAAAGTATTAGAAAAAAATACTATAACAATGGACAAATCGATGCATATTTAATGTATAGAGAGTTGTGATAATATGAAGGATTGTTATATATTAGGGATTGAGTCTTCTTGCGATGAAATGAGCGCAAGTATAATAAAAAATGGTTGTGAAGAAATTAAAACTATAATTCTTTCACAAATGGATATTCACAAAAAATATGGTGGAGTTGTTCCAGAAATTGCAAGTAGATGTCATATAGAAAGTGCTACAATGGTTTTAGAAGAGTTATTCACAGGAATAAACTTAACTATGAATGATATAGATGCAATTGCAGTAACTTATGGTCCAGGATTAATTGGGTCATTGCTTATTGGCCTTCAAATTGCTAAAACATTATCATTTGTTTATAACAAACCTTTAGTACCAGTTCATCACATAGCAGGACACATATATGCAAATAACTTAGTAAAAAAATTTAATTTTCCACTTATAGCATTAGTAGTAAGTGGTGGACATACAGATTTAATATATATGAAAGAAGATTATAACTTCAAAAAAATAGGTGGTACACTCGATGATGCAGTTGGTGAATGTTATGATAAAGTTGCTAGAGTAATGGGACTTACTTATCCAGGTGGACCACTTGTTGATAAGTATGCTCATATGGGAAAGCCAACTTATAAATTACCTACACCACTTGATGATGATACATATAATTTTAGCTTTAGTGGACTTAAAAGTGCGGTTATAAATCTTATTCATAATGAAGAGCAAAGAGGTAATGAGATAAATGTTGAAAACTTATCAGCATCATTTCAAGAAGATGTAGTAAATATTATTACTAAAAAAACTATGAAAGCTTTAAAGGAATTTGATGTTAAAAATTTAATCATATGTGGTGGAGTTGCTGCAAATAAAGGATTAAGAGATAAATTTGAGGCTTTATGTAATGAAAATGGAATTGATTTAACAGTACCTCCAATAAAATATTGTACAGATAATGCTGCTATGATAGCTTCTAGTGGATACTTTGCATACAAAAAAAATATTGTTGCAGATTTATCGTTAAATGCCATGGCAACAGATAGTCTATACGATTATATAAACAGATACAAATAGAAATTAAAATTCTACACAGAAATGTGTAGTTTTTTTTTTGAATAAAAATATTAAATATTACTCAATATAAAAAGAAACAAAAAATGCATAAATTTAGTGTTAATATAACAATAATTGAATTTTTGTTTAATTTTTATTCAAAAAAGTTGACAAAAAACAAATTATGTGTATTATAAATATCACTAAAAAATTTGTGCACTATTGTATGAAAAATTTAGTGGTTGATAAAAGAAAGTAAGGGGATTATATGAAAAAGAAGATACTTGATGCATCTATATTCATTTTGTTATTACTTACTTTATATTATTCAATTGACTATATAAAACTAGTGCATAAGAATAACTTGATAAAAAAAGAAATAAGAAATGAAATTTCAGTGTTAGAAAGCAATAAAAAAGGCACTATTAAAAATTTAGAATACTATAAAGAGTATTATGAAAATGATAATATAGTTGGAAGATTAAAAATAAGAAATACAAGTATTGATACATTACTAGTTAAAGGAAATGATAATGAATATTATTTAAATCATTCAATTAGTAATGAGTATGATGAAAAGGGGAGTATATTCATTGATTACCGAACAGACCTTAATTCAAAACAGATAAACATATATGGACATAATTCGAATGTTTATGATGTTATATTTAAGGAGTTAGAAAATTATTTAGATAAAAACTATTTTTCTAACCATAAATATATAGAATTATGGGATGGTGATAAAACAAAGATATATGAAATATTTAGTGTTCAAGTTGTAACAAGTGGTTATGAACATTATACTGTTAATCCAAGTAATTTGGAAGCACATATAATGAACCTAAATAATTCAATATATGAAACAGGTAATGTGGCATCTACAAAAGATGAAATACTAGTTATACAAACATGTTTGTATAATCCAGCTAATTCTCTTTTGTTAATAAATGCAAAGAAGGTATAGGAGGGAAGATGGAAAGAGTAAAAAAATATTTACTTACATTATTAATTGCAATTAGTGCATTCCTAGTTGGAACTAATTATGTAAGTGCAGAAGGTGATCCAGGAGAAATCCTAATACACAAAACTGCAACAAAAGAAAATTTAGAGGAAGGAAGAAGTGCAGACGTTACATTAACAGTAAATGCAAATGGATTTACAACTGTTGATAAAACAGACGTTGTATTAGTACTTGATAGAAGTTCTAGTATGAATGGTACTCCAATGAATAATACTAAAACAGCTGCTAAAGATTTAATTGAGTTATTAATAACTGATAAAACTAAAGATAATACAAGAGCAGCAATAGTAACATATGGGTCTAATTTATTAACAAGTTATACTAGTGATTCACTTACTAATGATGTAACTACTTTAAAAAATACTATTGATAGTATTTCAAGTAGTGAAGGAAACCAAGGTACAAATGTGCATGCTGGATTAATAAAAGCAGAAGAATTACTTAAGTATTCTGGTGATGATACACAAAAGATAGTAATCTTACTATCAGATGGTGAACCAACATATTACATAGGAACTGATACTAAAAGACATGGTATGGGTGGCTCTGATAATTATGAAAGTGATTATTGTGAAAAAGGTTTTCTAGGTTATTATTATAGTGGTAAATGTTACGTAAGTGAGAATGATAATACTGTTGCTATGGAATATAGCGATTTTGGAAGTGTTTTCACTACTAAAGATGCATATAAACCAAGTACAAATACTAATAATAAAGCAACAACTATGAAGGCTAATGGTACTAAAATTTATACTATTGGTTTTGGTAATGGTGCATCAGGTAATGCTTATGAATTCTTAGGGAAAGTAGCATCAAATCCAACAGATAAGTATAGATATACTGCATCTGATTATGAAGGCTTAAAAGAAACATTTAAAAAAATAGTAAATGACTTTACTACAGTTGCAACCGATGCTGTAGTTACTGATATTGTACCAGCAGGATTTCAAATCAAAAAAGGTACACTACCAGCAGGAGCAACTGCAATAGAAAAAGATGGTATTACAACTATTACTTGGGTAATTGGTGATATAAAGTCAACTGCAACAAATAGTTTAACATATACAGTTGAAGCAAAACAAGGTGAGTACGGAAGTATGTACACTAATGTAAGTGCCACTATAAATGCTAAATCAGTAGATGGAAATCCAAAATATGGTTCAAGTAATCCAATATCACTTGATTTTGATAAGCCATATGTTCCAATTCCAGGTGTTACAGTTAAAGATGATTATTATGACATTAAGCAAGGAACAACATTTATAACACCAGCAAAAAAAGGAATTTTAGATAATGATGAATTAACGCATAAGAATTTAGATGAGAATGCAACTGTAACAGATAGAATAGTACTTGTTTATGATAATGAAACTAATGGAAAAGCAGAAAATATTACTTTAAATCAAGATGGAACATTTAGTTACAATGCAACAAAAGATACTTTAGGTAAAATAACTTATAAGTATTATGTAGAAACAACAGTTACAATAGATGGAAAATCACAAGTAGTTAGAAGTAAAGTGACAACTATTACATTAAATGTAATTAAAAATCCAACTAAATATGTAGTTAATTATTTAGAAAAGGGAACTGATAAAGTATTACATGATGCAAAATCTGAAGACGGTAATGTATATGATGAAATAAAATTAGCTGATGTAATAATGACAATAAAAGGTTATAATTATGATTCAGTTAATGTTGATCCATTAGTATTATTAGATAATACAGATTCAAATGTAATGAACATTTACTATACAAAGAGAACAGATTTAGGTTATACAGTTAACTACTTAGAAAAAGATACAAATAAAGTATTAAAAGATTCAAAAGTTGTTTTAAACAGAACTTTTGAAGAAGTTATTAAGGCTTCAAATGAAGTTATTGAAATAGCTGGATATAAGTTTGTAAAAGCTAATCCAGAAGAAATAACTATAGATGTTGAAGGAAATGAAATTAATTTATACTATGAACAAGTAAATGGTACAGTTAAAGCTGTTTATGTAGATACAAAAGGAAATGTAATTTCAAAAGAAGTTACATATACAGGAATGGTTGGTACTGAATATAAAACTGAAGCTAAAACTATTGAAAAATATAGATTAATAGATGTAAAAGGAGAAGAAACTGGAAAATATGTAGATGGTGAAATAACAGTAACTTATATATATGAAAGTATTCCTGACACTGGATTATCTGTTAATACTAGTTCATCATTAATGATGATAATCTCATTAATATCATTAACTTCATTAATAGTATTAAAAAAGAAAAATTATAATTAGAAAAAAGGATTAAATCAAATCCTTTTTTTCTTTTTCAATTAATTCTTTATTTTTTAATATTCTTTTATTATTAGGGTTAATTTCTAAAGCTTTGTTGATGTAATATAAAGACTTATCATAGTCTTTTTTATTATATTTTACTATAGATAATAAATCATATATAGTTTCATCCCAACTAAATCTTTCATTTACATAAGTTTTTTCATGCGTTTTAATTTTTAAAGCTTCTATACAGTATTTTTCTGTTTCATTTAAATTATTTAACTCATACTCTAAAAGAGCTCTTTCAACATATGGATCTCTTAAGTAAGGGGTTTCTTTCATTGCTTTATCTAACCACATTTTTGCCTCGTCATATCTTTTTAATTTTTTATAACTTCTTGCTATAAATCTCATTGATGCACTTCTTTCATCTTTCCATGTTGCTGTTTTTAAGTTTAAATGCTTTATTAAAGTATCAATGCAGTCATTCCATCTTTCATAAAACATGTATTCTCTTCCTAAATAATGCATATTTCTATCATCAGTAGGATTTTCTTCTACCGATAATTCTAGTAATGGTAAGTATCCACTTCTTGATTTATTTTTGTCTGGAAAATGATTAATGGTTATATTATTAGTAGTTTTAATAATTTCTTTGCTATCTCCAATATAATTTAGTACTTCATGCACTGGATGAATCCATTCATAACAATTTCTTTTGTGTATTTTGTCTGAATAAAAACTTATTATTGGTCTATTATTATCATCTAAACTCCAATTATATGTATAATGGAGTCTTGTTACATTTTCATCCCATATTTTTCCTAATTCATCTTTCCAACCAGGAAGTAAAACTTCGTCTAAATCTATAGATACACATATATCAACATCATCTTTAACCATTTTTAAAGCTTCATTTCTAGCAACATCAAATCTCCAAGGATCAATTATTTTTTGATCCACAACTACGCCTAACTCTTTTAACTTATCCACAGTATTATCTGTTGAACCAGTATCAAGTACATATATATAATCCGCTTCTTTTACTGAATTAAACCACCTGTCAACAAATTTTTCTTCATTCTTCGCAATTGCATACACACATATTTTATATTTCATTATAGTCCTCCTTAATAATATAAATATGCGTAAAACACAAATAAATATCTACATAATAAAACTATTGTAGTGCAAGAATAATAGTAAATATGCAGATAATACTAAGACCAATAACTTTTCTTGTGTTAATTTTCTCATTTAAAAATATTATAGATGTAACAACGGCAACTACAATACTTAATTTTTCTATTGTAAAAACTATAGTAGTTTCTCCTTTTTGAAGTGCTTTAAAATAAAATAGCCAAGATAGACCTGTAGTTATTGCAGATAAAAAAAGGAAAATATAATTTTTTCTGCTTATATATTTTATATTTTTTAAGTTTCCATTAAGTGTTACAGCAATAATTAAAATAATAAATACAATTATTGTTCTTAAAAACATTGCTAAATCTGAATTGATTTTATCAAGTCCAATTTTACCAACAATTGTCGCAATGCTCGTGAATAGTGCGGTTAAAAAAGCATATATTAACCATTTTTTATCCTGTGATTTGCTATTTTTTTCATATGTCATTAATATTGTACCTATTACTATAAATATAATTGATATAAGTTTAATTATAGTAATTTTTTCATTCAAAAAAATTATTGATAATATAAGAGTGATAATAATACTAGTTTTATCTATTGGGGAAACTTTACTAATATCTGCAAGTTGTAGGGCTTTAAAATATGAAAACCATAATAGGGTAGTTGTAATTCCTGATATAATTAAGAATATTGATGTTTTATAGTCTAAATTATCAATTTCTTTTATAGTCTTATTGCAAATAACGATTATAAATGAGAAAATAAGTATAATAAAGCTTCTTATCATAGTTGCAGTTTTTGTATCAATTTTATTCGCACCAACTTTTGCAAATAAAGATGTTATTCCTGCAAAAAATGCAGCAAGTAAAGAATATAATATCCACATAAAATCACCCAAACTATTAATATTATGAGTTTTTTTACTTTTTTCTTTCATAAATTTGAAACTTTTATTATTAAATTTAGGATAATGTATTGTAGGTGATAAAATGACTAGTCAAATATACCTAAAAGATTTTGATCAAGTATATGATGAAACATATTTAGATGTACTTAGATTTATAGTTTGTAATTCCATAAATATTAATGATGTTAATGATATACTTCAAGAAGTGTATATGGAATTGTTTAAAATTTTAAAAAAGAAAAATTTAGATAATATTAATATTAAATCATATGTAATTAGTATTGCTGCAAATAAGATAAAAAAATATTATTCATTAATATATAAAATAAGTAAGATATCTTTATTTACAAAAGATGAATATGATATAGAATTAATTGATAAAATTAAGGATGATATTGATATAGAGCGACTAATTGTTAATAAAAATGAATGGGAAAAAATATGGTTATATATTAAAAATAAAAGTAATCAAAATATACCAAAAATATTTTATTTGTATTATAATCTTGATTTAACAATAAAACAAATATCTAAAGAACTTAATTTAAGTGAATCATATGTAAAAAATATACTTTATCGAACATTAAAAGAATTGTACTCTAAGTTTAATAAGGAGTGTGATTAATATGAAAAATAAAGAAATGTTATCCCATGTGATTGATAAATATTTTGATAAAGATAATAATTATAATTTAATTATAAAAAAGATAGATAATAAAAATTATGTAAGAAAAAAGTATATACATATATTTTCTTATGCGTGTGCATTTCTAATTACTATAACTATGTTGGTATTTTCATCATTAAATAAGACAAACTCATCATATACAGAGTTTAATAATGAAAAAATAGTTTTTAATAAAATTGATATCATTAAGAATAATCGTGATAATGATATATATGATGCATTATATGATGGTAATAAAATATTAGAAAATAAGAAAGTTATTAAAAAAGGGGATATAAGTGTTTTAAATAATTATTCATTTTATAAAAACATTGGTAACTTGAATGATTTTGATATAGAAATGTATGAAATATATGTTGATAACAAATTAAATAGTTATAATTTAAAGTATACAAAAGATAAAAAAATAGTAGATATTATTTTTTCAAAAAATGTTATATATGAAGAAAATAGTGAAAATATAAATTCATATATAAATAATACAAAAGTATATATGTATCAGGATAATGATTCTTATTTAGCAATATTTAATTATAATGGTATTAACTTTGTATTAGAGTCAAATATAGAAAAAGAAGAATTTATAAAAATATTAAAGTCAATTATAAGGTAGGTATTTATGAAAAACAAAAAAGTAATAATAATTTTAATATCAATTTTATTAATAGTTGTTTTATGTTTATTGCTATTTTATTTAAAAGATGGGTTAGAACCTAAGTTATATAATAAAGATGATAAAAAAGTAAGAATGATAAAATTAAATGATAAACTTTATTATGATACAGGTATAGAATTATATAATACTCCAACGTGTGGAACGCCAGATGTAATAATAACAAAAAGAGTAAATGAAAAAGAAGAACCACTTTTAAATGGTGAATCTAATTTTGGTACAGATATTTATATTCAATATAATGGTAAAGATATATTAAATGTTAATATAGATTCTAAATGGATAATATTTTCAAGTAAAGAAATAAAACGAGAAAAACTCGAAATTCCACATAAAATAGATGTAGATATTAATAAGAATATGGATATAAAAAAATATAGTATTAATATAGATAATATTAAGTTTAAAAATGTTGTAGATGAATATTTATATGATTATAAAGATGAGTATAGATTGTTAATTGATGAGATAAAAACTAAATATAATGATTTTGACGAAAAGAGATATAAGTTAAATATTAATATATATTCAGATAATAACGATGGGATAATAAAATTAAATTATATGATTGGGGAAATTTTAACAAATAAGAGTATAGTGTTTAATGTTTTAGGTGGTAAGGTAATAAGTGTATTATATATCAATATGGATGAATATGTGAATGAGTATGATTTAAAAGAAAGAATTGATAAATTTAATTTAAGTTATTTTCAAGAAAAGAAACTTATGAGAAAAGACGAAGAGTTTATAAAGGATAAGGTAACATTTAAATATTATTATAATATTGATAAAATTGTATACGAATATCAAATGTTCTTTTATGAAACAAAAGATAATTTAAAAACGATTAATAATTCATATGTATCAGAATATATAGTTAGTTAAATAAAAAAATTAGTTTTTCACTAATTTTTTTTCTATATAAGAAACTATAAAATATAAAATGTATGAAATTATTGCAAGAAGTAATATTCCTGTCATAACAAGATTTAAATTAAATACTTGTGAGCCATACATAATTAAGTATCCAATTCCTTCTTTAGATACTAATAATTCTCCCATGATTATTCCAATTAAACACATACTAATATTTATTTTTAATGAACTTATAATTATATCTAAATTTCCTCTTAAAATAAGCATTTTATATATTTGCCATTTAGTAGCATTTAAGCTTTTCATAAGTTTTATTTTATTTTTATCTGTATTAATAAATCCATTTAATATAGTTATTATGCTTATAATTGATGATATTAAAAGTGCCATAAATATTATAGAATTAGTATTTGCACCTATCCATATTATTAAAATTGGCCCAAGTGCTACTTTAGGTAGACTATTTAATATAGTTAAGTATGGATCTAATACTTTACATAAAAATTTATTCCACCATAATACGCTTGCTACTATAATACCAATTATTATAGATAAAGTAAAACTTATTAATGTTTCATATAATGTTACCCATATATGATTAAATAAATTATTTGCATTAAATAAATTAATAATAGTTTTTAATATGTTAAGTGGTGAAGATGTTAAGAATGTATTTATTAATTGTAAATTTGCACTTATTTGCCACATTATTATAAATACTAAAAATATTAAAATTTGCGTTAAAAAGACTAACATTTTATTTCTTTTTAACTTTTTTATATATTTAATATGTTCATTTGACATCTAATTCTCTCCATATTTTATTGCAATAAATGTTATATTCATCACTTAATCTATTATTTATTGGATCTAATTTGTTTTTGTATTCAATTTTATAAATATTTTTAACTACTGATGGCCGTTTAGATAATACAATTATTTTGTTTGCCATAGACACAGCTTCACCTACATCATGCGTAACCATTATAGTAGTTTTATTTTCTTTTTTTATAATATTATAAACATCATTAGAAATTAATAATCTATTTTGATAATCGAGTGCAGAAAATGGTTCATCTAAAAGTAGGATGTCTGGTTTTGTCATAAGAGTTCTTATAAGAGCAACTCTTTGTCTCATTCCCCCTGATAATTCATGTGGATATCTATCTTTAAACTCATATAATCCATAAGTTTTAAGTAACTTTTCACAATATTTAATTGTATCTTGATCTAAATTTCTATTTATTTTAGGGCCAAGTAAACAATTATCCATTATAGTTATCCAGTCAAATAATGTATCTTGTTGAAACATATATCCATATTTTATATTTTCTTTATAATTTATTATATTCCCATTTGATAGGTCTTCTAAATTTGAAAGTATTGATAATATAGTTGATTTTCCACAACCAGAAGGTCCAACTATTGCTATAAAGTCTCCTTTGCAAACAGTGAATGTTATATCTTTTAATGCTTCTATTTCTGTATCTTTAGTTTGATACTTTTTATTAATATGATTTAATTTAATTAAATTCATAATTATTTATTATATGTATTATCCACTAAATTATCAAATGGTACAATTTTATCAAGTTCACCTGCTGCAACCATAATTTCTTGTAAGTGATTAAATGATTTTTCGGTTAAGTATGTTGTTTCGTTCCAAGTATCTTGTTTTTTATAATTTTCAATTGATAATGTTAATTCGTTTAAAGACATATCTGGGAAAAATTCATATATTGATTTTGCGATAGTTTCTGAGTCATTTTCTCTTACAAATTTAAGTCCTTTATTTATAGCTTTAGTAAATCCTTTTATTATTTCTTTATTATTATTTATATAACTATTTCTTGCATTATATGCAGTAAATGGTGCATCTTTACCAAGAATGCCAACAGATGCAACTATATATCCATATCCTTCTTTTACAACACTTGATGCATTTGGTTCAAATAAAGTAACAAAATCTCCAGTACCACCAATAAATGCACCCTGCATAGCAGCAAATGCAATAGATGTATCTATATTAACATCATTAACAGGATCAATACCATTTTCTCTAAGGGCCCATTCAAATGTCATTTCAGGCATTCCACCTTTTCTTCCTCCAATTATAGTTTTCCCTTTTAAATCATTAACAGTAAAATTATCTATTTTATTTCTTGATACTAAGAAGGAACCATCTTTTTTAGTTAATTGTGCAAAAGTTTTAAGATAATCTTTTTCTCCACTTTGATATACATATATTGTAGCTTCAGGGCCACAGAAACCTATTTCAACATCACCAGATAAAACAGAAGCAGTAACCTTATCTGCACCAGGTGTTAATATAAGTTCAACATCTATTCCTTCATCTTTAAAATATCCTTCACTTATAGCAGCATATTGAGGTGTATAAAATATACTATGAGTAACCTCTGCAACTCTAACTTTAGTTAAATTACTTTCTTCTTTTTCATTTGGAAATATTATAAATCCAAAAACTAAAAGCATGGCTAATAATATAGTAATAAAAACAACTTTTTTCATATAAACTCCTTTCATCACTCTTATTATATTCGTAAGTGTAAATTAGTGTTAAGGATAATGCATCATTGATTAAATAATGATAGTATTATATAATAATACTATAATAATGCGGGAGGGAGTGGCAGTTATGAAAAAGTATAAGAATTTTATTATTTACGGAATTATATTATTAATTGCATGCTACTTACCATTTTTTGAAGAGTGGAAATTTAATATAAAGGGTTTTATTGAATTTACAAAACAAGAGCATTACACTAATATGTTTAATTATCTTACGTATGCAAATGGTAAAATATTTATTTTAATTTATCCATTGATTATTAGTTATGTTTCTATTAAAAAATTTCATGAATTATATCATAGTGGTATGTTAAATCAAATTTGTGAAAGAGAAAGTTATAAAGTATATATAAAAAAAGAAATTTTAAAAATCTATCTAAATAATGCGCTGGTGTATTTTTGCTATATTTGGTTAATGTTTTTTATATGTTTAATTCTATTTAAAGGAAATATGTCACTTGATTCTAATGGATTAAATCCAATATTATTTGCATTTATTTCATCTATGCTATCTATTATATTTTCTATATTTATAATAAATATTAGTTTAGTTGTAACAAGATATTGTAAAAAGTTTTCAATAAGCATAGTTTTATCTTATTTAATATTTATATTGTATTCGATTGTATCTGAACTTCTTATTGGGCCAGTTGTTGAGAATATTTTGCCATATCCAGGCACTTTAAATTCATTTAGTATATTTAATATGGTTATATTAGATGGAAATATATTAATAATTAGTATATATGCATTTATATTACTAATATTAACTACAATGATAGTTATATTATCATATAAAAATAAGGAGAAAGTTTTAAGAGAATATGAATAGTTTAATGGTAAGAAATATTTTTACAAATAAAAGAGTTGTATTTGTTATTGTATACGTACTATGTATACTTAGTTCTTTTGTATTTGTAAAAAACAATTACACAAGTATTTATGAATTAGTAAGTAGAAATAATTTTTCTTGTTTTTTAATTATGCCAACATCTATTTTATTTTCAATTATTTTATTGGATAGCCTAAATAAAAATATTTTACTTGAACAAAGATTTTCAAACAAATACAAGTATGCATTATATATAGTAAAGATTTTAATTCTTTCTCTTATAGTTCTATCTATATTTCTTGTATTGATGTTATATTTTTTCAATTATTTTATAAGACCAGAATTATTAAATATAAAATATATATTTATAATTTATACAAGATTATTTAGTGACTTATTATTAATGAGTATGTTTGTACTTGTAATATCAGTATTAACTAGTAAAAACATATCAATTATAACTTCAGTATTAATGATTGCAATATCGTTTATTCTTGATATAAATATATTTAATATCTTAAACGAAAGTATTGTTTATGTATTTTTAAAATTGTTTTTAATTCTTTTATTAGTTTTAATTTTTACTAAAAAGTACTTGAATGTATTTGAGGGGGTATTTAAATGATTTCAATTATTAAAAGGGATTTATTATCTACTAAAAGAATTAAATGCACACTTTCAATTATAAGTATTTATTTAATATATTTCTTTGTTCAAAATATATTTATTAAATCATTATTTAAGGGTGGTGTGGAACAAGTATTTGCAAGGACTATTGGAATAACTTATGATAAGATGCACTTTTTAGATATATTAATAATGATTTTATCACTCACATATTTAATATATATAACAATTTCAATATATTTAGATGATTTAAGTAGTGGTAAAGAGCAAATACTTCTTAGAATAGATAGAAAAAAATATATAATAACGAAATTAATTAGTATTATAATCTATATATTAATAGTAAATGTAATTTTATATTTTTTACTATTTACTATAATTCATTTTTTAGGGTATAAAATTAATATTATGTTTATATTAAAGTTATTTTTAACTGACTTTATATTAAAGTTGATATATTCATTTATAAGTTTAATTATTTATAATTTTACTAATATAATAATTACAATACTAATATTTATGATAATACCAATTGGAGTACTTATTCATATACCTATTAAGTTTCTTTTTGCATATCAGAATATAAATAATTTATTAATTCTGTTTATAATTTTTGTGGTACTATTTATAGGTGTTAATAAAATATTAATTTTTAAAATAGATAATTTATTTACTTTGGAGGAAAAAAATGAAATATGAAATTGTTATTGAAAATTTAACTAAGGAATTGGATGGAAATGTTGTACTAAACAATATTAATTTAAAATTAAAAAAAGGAGTAATATATGGCATCGTAGGAAGAAATGGGAGTGGGAAAAGTATGCTTTTTAAAAGTATATGTGGTTTTTTAACTCCAAAAGAAGGATATGTTAAAGTATTTGATGAGGATATATATCAAAATAAAACATTTCCTAAAAATACAAGAGCACTTATAGAAAAACCTACATTTATATCTTCAATTAGTGGATATGAGAATTTAAAACTTTTAGCAGGTATTCAAAATAAAATAGGTACTGAAGAAATTTTTGATACTTTAAAACTTGTAAATTTATATGATGATAAAGATAAAAAGTATGGTAAGTATTCTTTAGGTATGAAACAGAAATTGGGCATTGCATCAGTACTTATGGAAAACCCTGAAATAATAATTTTAGATGAACCATTTAATGCGATAGATAATGATAGTATAAAGAAAATTAAAGATTATTTATTAAGTATAAAAAAAGAGAAATTAATAATAATTGCAACTCATATTAATCAGGATATAGAAGATTTATGTGATGAGATTTATACTATGGATAATGGTAAATTATTAAAATAAAAATATAATAAAATTTACACATTTAATACATTTTACACACATTTACTATAATATTCACATAATTTTTATGATATATTATTAGTGTATGAGGAGGATATATGAAAGAAAAATTTAAATACATTCTAACAATAATAATTACTTTAATAGTTGGAGTTATTGGTACTATAGTAACATTAAAACACTATGATTTACTTGGTAAACCAGTTATTGAAAAGACAGTTAGTAATATAACACTAACAGAAAGTGATACAATCAAACCTGCAATCGATAAAGTTTATGATTCACAAGTATATATAGAATCTTACAAAAACAACAGACAAACAGGAAGTGGTAGTGGATTTGTATATAAAAAAGATGATAAATATGGCTATATTCTTACTAATCACCACGTTATAGATGGTGCATCAAGCATCCAAACAACAAATATGCAAGGACAAACAGTAACTGCTAAAGTTCTTGGAAGCGATGAATATACTGATGTTGCAGTATTAAGAGTAGAAGCATCTGCAGTTCTTTCAGTTGCAGAACTTGGTAAAAGTGAAAACTCTAATATAGGTGATACTATATTTGCTGTTGGTTCTCCTATGGGAAAAGAATATATAGGAAGTGTAACTAAGGGAATTATATCTGGTAAAAATAGAAGTGTAACAGTTAATTCAACTAATAATCCAAGCACACAATATGTTGTAGAAGTAATTCAAGTAGATGCTGCTTTAAATCCAGGTAATAGTGGTGGAGCTTTAGTTAATATAAATGGTGAAGTAATAGGTATTACTTCAATGAAATTAGTTGAAGATGAAATAGAAGGTATGGGTTTTGCAATACCAATTGAATTAGTTGAATCTATTTTGGATAAACTTGAAAATGGGAAAAAAATAGAAAGGCCAGTACTTGGAGTAAGTCTACTTGATGTAGATAATAAATATGTACTTTATGTAAATGGTATAACATTAGATTCAAGTATAGATAGTGGTGTAGTTGTTGTAGAAGTAGAAAAATCTTCACCAGCTGGGAAAGCATCATTAAAAAAAGGTGATGTAATACTTGAATTAAATAATGAAAAAGTTTTAGATGTTGCATACTTTAGATCATTATTATATAAGTATAATGTAGGAGATACAATAACACTTAAAGTATATAGAGACAATAGTATATTAGACTTAAAAGTAAAGTTAGATGTAAGTTTATTAAACAGTTAGTTATTAACTGTTTTTTTCTAAAAATAAATTGTAATAAAACTAACTATTTTAAATCTTATATGATAAAATATTATTAGGTGGTAATATGCAGGATGAATTAAGTAAAGTAGTAGAACAAGTTTCTGCTTCTATGGGACTTGATACTAATGATAGAGAGTTATCTTTAAATGAAAAAGAAGCATTAATAGCGTTTGTTAAAGATGAAATAGATATAAATGAGTTAATTAGTGTATTTAAAAAGGAGAAAAAAAGATGAATATACTAGACATAAATAATATTACTGATCCATATTGTTATCCTAAATCTTCTATACTTAAAAATAATTTTGGTATTACTGATATGGATGAACTTGAAGCTTATGAAAGAGCATTAGTCTCTAAGAAATTATTATCTCTTTATATAGAACCAATCAGTGGTAATTTTGATTCTGTGCATTATTTAAAGATACATGAATTTTTATTCTCTGATATATATCCTTTTGCAGGAAAAATACGTTGTGTAGATATTAAAAAGGGAAATACATATTTTGCAAGAAGCAGATTTGTAAGTATTGCTTTAAATGAAACATTAAATGAGATGAAGATGAAACTAGATAATGTGAGTGATATAACCTCTTTATCAGAATATTTATCATATTATTATATAAGTTTAAATTTGCTTCATCCATTTAGAGAAGGAAATGGTAGATGCGAAAGAGAATTTTTAAGAGAATACACTCTTTATTTAAAAGATAAGTTACCGTTTGAAATTAATGAATTAGATTATTCAAAAATGGATAAAAAAGTTATATTAGATGGAACTATTTCTCTTAATCAAAAAATAATACAAGAAGAGTTTTTAAAAGTATTAACACCTAGTAAAGTAAAAAAGAAGTAGGAGGCATTATGAATTTAGATACACTTAATGATAAACAGATTGAAGCGGTTAAAACAACGGAAGGCCCTATATTAATACTTGCAGGTCCAGGGAGTGGTAAAACTAGAGTAATTACACATAAAATTGCATATTTACTTGAAGAGGATAAATGTAATCCATGGGAAATATTAGCAATAACATTTACTAATAAAGCAGCAAAAGAAATGAAAGTAAGATTAGAAAGTTTAATCGGGGATGCTGCAAAAGGAATGCAAATATCTACATTTCATGCATTTGGACTTAAAATAATAAAAGAAAATTATGACTTTTTTCATTTAAATAGTACATTTACTATATTGGATGAATCAGATAGTATTTCAGTAATAAAAAAAGTTTTAAAAGATTATGCAAATTTGTCGTCTGAAGATAAATATTCCTTGATTTTGGATATTTTTGAAAATAGACAATTAAAGCAATCAATGGAATATTTGAATGAGAATATAATTATATCCACTATACATGGAGCAAAAGGTCTCGAATGGGAATATGTATTTATAGCTGATGTTGAAAGAAGGATTTTCCCTAATTATTTTACTTGTAAAGAATGTCCACAAAGGGATAAATTTTTTGAAAGGTGCAAATGCCGAATAGTTACACCTGTAGAAGATCAACTAAAGATGAAGATAATTGATGAATTGTCAGTATTTTATGTAGGTGTTACCAGAGCAAGAAAACAAGTGTATGTTTCAGCGAGTGCTAATAGATATAATTCGAATTGTCAAAAATTTAGTAGTGGATTTTCATGTTTTGTAAATTTACCTGGGATTCAATTAGTAAATGCAAATAAATTAAAATAAGATAATATTTCATAGTATTAAGTTTGAAATGGAAATATATTAAAAATAATATAAAAATATATAACTTTATATTCCAAAATATTTGCATAGATTTTTGCAAGGGATAGGAAAATTGTTTGATTACAAGTTAAGTTAAAAAGTAAAAATCATGCTTTTTATGAGGCTATGAAGCGATTGAACCAAAGAGATATTCGGCGTACAGTGGTATT
>ERZ779737.1314-NODE-1314-length-19735-cov-8.042937_pt1 | contig 19735 bp, 14 predicted proteins | sample MGYA00511889_ERZ779737 | MGnify/ENA primary metagenome ERZ779737 (study PRJEB29588, sample SAMEA2163575) | human gut metagenome | biome: human gut; feature: human-associated habitat; material: faeces | place: Denmark | collected 2008/2010 ...
CACCAACTGTTGCACTGCGAGTGCACTGACTACTGCACTGTGAGTGCAATAACTGCTGCACTCGCTGGGGATAACTGGGGAGTTTTAGAAGGATAATAGGCATTCATTTCTTTCTTTTCAGATCTCTTTCTCCCTTCAGAAAGTAGGTTGTCAAAAGGATAACTGATAGTTTGTTGTTCCTTTAGTTAACGGCTACTCTTATCCGATAAATTGTGGCTTGGAAAATGAATGACTCATAGTTGTTTGTTTAGGGGATTGAGATAAGAGCTGACTGCGTAATAAAAGAACGGGAGAAAATAGAGCTTTTAACTATATTTTCTCCCGTTCTTTTGATGAATTCTTGTGATGTCGTTATTTCTTCTGTTTTTTCTTTTTCAGTCCTTTGTAAGCAATGAAGGCTATTACCAGTATGGCTAATGCCAGAATACAATATCCTATTTCATGGCTGTATTTGGTTGCCATGAGATAAACATCATTGGTTGTTTTTAGGGGAGTGGAGCGATAGATTATGTATCCAAGTATTGCCAGTATCGTGTTCCAGATTCCGGCTCCCAAAGTGGTATATAGTAGGAATGGACCCATTTTCATTCCGGCCAGTCCGGCTGGGATACTGATAAGCTGGCGTACAGCCGGTATCAATCGTCCGAAGAAGGTAGAGGCTGCACCGTGCTTACGGAAATATTCTTCGGCATGGCGTACCTTTTCTTCATCGATCAGACATATGTGTCCAAAACGGCTGTTGGCAAATTTATAGACGATAGGACGTCCAAGCCATTTTGCCAGGTAGTAATTGACCAATGCTCCCAAGTCGGCTCCTATGGTTGCAAAGACTACGACCAGGATTATGTTCATACTATCGTCTGCCATAGCTTTCCATGCAGCCGGTGGCACTACTGCTTCAGAAGGGAAAGGTATAAACGAACTTTCGATAGCCATAAAAATAGTGACTACCCAATAATTCAGGTTTTCCAGTACCCATTTGAGAAGTTCTGCTACTGATTCCATTTTTTTCTTCTACTTGGTTTTAACGATTTATTTCAGTGATTCAAAAATATCTTTCATGATTTTAGCCATTTCCTCCCGCTCTTCTCCGTTCATCATCTGCTGCAATTCTTTTAACTCATCTTGGCTGATGGGTTTCTTACAAAGCTGGTTGTACTTCATAAAATTCTCTTTATCATGCAATATCAGATAAATGGAGGTTAGTCTTTCGTTGATACCTTCGTAATCGGGAGCATCTTTTTTGACGTGTTCGAAGGCTACTCGTGCATATTCTATCTGATTGATTTCCATGCAGATGAGTCCTATTTCGTTCCAAGTCTCCGGATAGGGGGCGATTTTCAGAGCCCTGGCCCATTGCTTGATTCCCTGTTCGGGATTTCCATCTTCCATATAAATTCGGCCAGATATCAGATAGTTCTCCACATCATTCGGATCGGTTCCTATGGCTTTGCGGCTATATTGGTAAGCTTTCTCTTTTTCTCCCATTTTGAAGAGGCAGAGGGCAGCATTGGAATACAGCATGGCTAGTGGAATAGTCTTTTCCTCGTAACTGTCTATGGCAGCCTTAAGATAGTGATAGGCTTGCTCCCATTCATTTTGGCTGATATGTCCCATGGCAATGAAGGTATAGACAAAGTCGTGAGTCAGCACTTGCAGTTCTTCGGCTTTCCGGTAGCTTTCCAAGGCTTTCTTGTCGTTTCCAAGCTGGTAGAACGAATGTCCTTTGACTACGTATGCTTCGGCAAATTCGTCGTCGGATATGATGGCATAGTCGCAGGCATCGATAGCCTTGTCGTACTGTTGTTGCTCGAAATAACATCGTGCCAAGCCAAACCAATAAGGGGCAGAATAGGGATTTTTGTCTATCAGTTTATTGTAGTATACGGCTGCTTCGTCGAACTTGCGCTCTCCATACAGGCAGTCGGCCACTACAGCCAAATAGGCTTCATCTTCATCATAAAGTCCCTTTCCTATCTCTAACCATTGTGAGGCCTTCTGCGAATACCCCATGTCATTGTAGAGGTAAGCTACCTCAATAATGTTGGCCAGTTCCTCTTTGTCTTTAATGGTGTTGATCAGCTTTTCAGCTTCTTCCAGTTTGCCTTCGCCCATCAGTATGTTGGCCTTCAGTATTTTTACTTCGGAAGAAAAATCGTCGGTGATTCTTTCGACTATTTCTTTGGCCTTTCCACGACGTTGAGTGTCCAGGAACAGGTAAGCCCGCTCCACCAACAACGCAGTGTTGTTGGGGTGCAGGCTCAGTCCATATTCAGTGGTTTCCAGAGCTGTCTGAAATTTATTCCGCATGGCATACCAGTCCGCCAAGTCCGCCAGGTCGTCCGCATCCATATAGATTGGCATTCTTTCCCTTTGGGCTTTTTCGTATTGTTCTGCCAGTTCGTACAATTCTTTGTCTCTTCCAGACAGTAGGTTTTTTCTGTTCATCAATAGTAATAACTCCTTTTTGATTTATTTGTTGATTTTTCCCCAAGTATCTTTCAATCCTACAGTTCGGTTGAAGACCATCTTCTCGGGAGTAGAGTCCTTGTCTACATTGAAGTAGCCGATACGTTGGAACTGCAGATAGGTAAGAGGCTTCATGCCGGCTGCAAACTTTTCGATGTAGCAGCAGGGCAATACCTGAAGCGAGTCGGGATTGATAATTTCCTTCATGGCGGTCAGTGCATCGCAGTTTTTAGCTTCGCGAATGGCAGCCAGTTCATCGCGTGGGTTCTCCACTTTCCACAGGCGGTCGTACAGACGAACCTCTGCTTCCAGACAGTGTGCACAGCTTACCCAGTGGAGTGTACCTTTTACTTTTCGGTTGGCACCCGGCATACCGCTTTTCGAGTCAGGATCGTATTCGCAATATACCTCTACCACTTCGCCGGCTTCGTTTTTCTTGCATCCGGTACATTTTACGATATAGGCATTTTTCAGACGTACTTCCTGTCCGGGAGTCATGCGGAAATACTTTTTCGGAGCATCTTCCATGAAGTCTTCGCGTTCCATCCACAATTCGCGGCTGAATTCGATCATGTGACTGCCTTCTTCGGGATGTTCCGGATTGTTGATGGCTTCCAGCTCTTCTACCTGTCCTTCCGGATAATTGGTGATAACCAGTTTTACCGGATTCAGTACAGCCGAAATGCGGGTTGCACGGTCGTTGAGGTCTTCGCGTACGGCACTTTCCAGCAATGCAAACTCGTTGAGTGCATCGTAGGTCGTGTAGCCAATCTTGTCAATGAACTTATGGATTGATTCCGGTGAGTAGCCACGACGGCGGAAACCGCAAATGGTCGGCATACGGGGATCGTCCCAACCGTTGACAAGTCCTTCTTTTACCAAGGTCAGCAAGTTACGCTTGCTCATGAGTGTATAACTCAGGTTCAGTTTGTTGAATTCGTACTGACGGGGACGGTTGTCTTCCAGATCTTTTCCTTCCTTCAGCCAGTCCACGAACAAGTCGTACAGCGGACGGTGTACCACAAACTCCAGTGTACAGAGCGAGTGGGTCACGCCTTCGAAGAAGTCGCTTTGACCGTGGGCGAAGTCGTACATCGGATATGCTTTCCATTTTGTTCCCGTACGGTGGTGCGGATGTTTTACGACGCGGTAAATGATCGGGTCGCGGAAGTGCATATTGGGGTTAGCCATATCTATCTTGGCACGCAGCACCATGGCTCCTTCTTCTATTTCTCCATTGTTCATTTTCTGGAACAGTTCCAGATTTTCTTCAATGGGACGGTTGCGGTACGGACTTTCCACACCCGGTTGTGTAGGTGTACCTTTCTGGGCAGCAATCTCTTCGCTGGATTGTTCGTCGATGTATGCTTTTCCTTCTTTAATCAGCCGTATAGCAAAATCCCAAAGTTGCTGGAAGTAGTCGGAAGCATAATATTCGTTTCCCCACTGATATCCCAGCCACTTGATATCTTCCTTGATGGCTTCTACATATTCTACATCTTCTTTAGTCGGGTTGGTGTCGTCAAAGCGCAGGTTGCACACACCACCATGAGCAGCTGCAATACCAAAATCGAGGCAAATTGCTTTAGCGTGTCCGATGTGAAGATAGCCGTTAGGCTCTGGCGGAAAACGTGTCTGTACTCTTCCTCCGTTTTTACCTTCTTTCAAGTCGTTCTCTACTATCTGCTCAATGAAGTTCAAGCTTTTCTTTTCGCTTGTTTCTTCGCTTTTCATTTCTGCCATAATTGTATCTTTTCGTAGTTTTCACTATTTTCAACTTTGCAAAAATACGACTAATTTTTTGGTATATTGCTATTTTGCAGGAATTATATCCGTGCTTTTTTATGATTTCCTGAAGGGGGGAGCAGCATCGGTAGTCTATGAAGTGCCTGATGGTGTCGGGCTATTGTCATTTCCGGTTGTAAACGGTGGAAAAGTATCCAAGGGGGATGTAACAGAAATGTAACACTTTTGTAACAGATCTTTCAAAATGCAGTCATATCCTCTTAACATCCGCTCTGTTTCTTTGCATATCCAATGTAATAGGCTTAACTTTCGCAAGTTTTGGTTTCACCGAAACTTACAAGAGTTAAAGGGGGAGAAGAAGTGGCCGTTCTCCGGTGGAGTTTGGAAGTTAAAGGTCGGTAGAACAGGTTACGACTGATTTCCGCACTATTGGCTTTGAATATTATAAATTCTTAGCTTCCAATGGAATATTGAAACAGAAACTTAAATAAATCATCAATTATAAAAACAAAAAAGTTATGGTAAAATTTATCGAATCGGAACTCGTCTTGCTGAAAAAGGAGATAGAGGAGATGTGGAATCTGGTGTACAACCAGCTTGACAGGGCAGGAGAAGCAGTACTTACTCTTGACCGCGAACTGGCACAGCAAGTGTTGGTCCGTGAACGTCGTGTCAATGCTTTGGAATTGAAAATAGACAGCGATGTCGAAGATATCATTGCTTTGTACAATCCGGTAGCAATTGATTTGCGTTTTGTGCTGGCCATGCTTAAAATCAATACCAATCTGGAGCGGTTGGGCGATTTTGCAGAAGGTGTAGCACGTTTTGCCATTAATTGTAAGGAGCCAGCGTTGGATGCCGAACTGATCAAGAAACTTCGTTTGGAAGAAATGATCAAACAAGTACTTTCGATGCTGGAACTGGCCAAAAAAGCTCTTCAGGAAGAAAGTCAGGAGTTGGCTACCTCTGTTTTTGCTAAAGACAACCTGCTGGATGAAATCAATGCCGAGGTGACGGCAATTCTGGCCGATTATATAGTGAAGCATCCCGAAAGTGCATTGACTTGTTTGAACCTCATCAGTGTGTTCCGCAAACTGGAACGTTCGGGCGACCATATTACAAATATAGCCGAGGAAATCGTTTTCTTTATCGATGCGAAGGTATTAAAACATAGCGGACGCACGGATGAAAACTATCCCCGTTAATATAGGAAAGAAAACAGTTTTTTAGGATAATTTTAGTGTTTCAAGAAAAAAAATCTTATATTTGTTCCTTGAAAAAGGTGCGGATGTAGAAAATTGCTTTCAAATGATAACAAATCCAAAAGTTTTCTCAAAAAGATGTTATAAGACATGTTTTTTAATTTGGCTGGTATCTCGAAAAGCCGCTATATTTGCATCGTTATCCTGAAAACAATCTTTTTACCTTAAAAAAAAACTAATACCTATTGAAAACTGAAAAAGGTGGCTTTGTGAAAAGCTGCCTTTTTTGTTGCCCCTTCTTTTAGTCAGAAAAGAAAAAATGTCTATCTTCGCAAAGTATAAATCTTAATAATAATAGGTGAGTTTATCAGTTTGTAAGTTTGTGGGTTTTCGAGCTGAAACAAAATAACTTATAGACTCATAAACCTAACCCAAAAAGAATTAAATACTTAGTATATGTTTTCCGGAATCGTAGAAGAATGCGCCAAGTTGGTGGCGATGGTAAAAGAGCAGGAGAATGTGCATTTCACTTTCACATGCTCTTTTGTAAATGAGTTGAAGATTGACCAGAGTGTGTCTCACAACGGTGTATGCCTTACGGTAGTCAGCATGACCGATGATACCTATACGGTAACAGCCATGAAGGAAACGCTGGACCGCTCCAACCTCGGTTTGTTGCAGGTAGGCGATGAAGTGAATGTAGAACGCAGCATGATGATGAACGGACGTTTGGACGGACATATCGTTCAGGGCCATGTCGATCAGACTGCTACCTGCATTGATGTTAAGGATGCTGAAGGCAGTTACTATTTTACCTTCCGTTATGCCTTTGATAAGGAGATGGCGAAGCGGGGCTATATCACTGTCGACAAAGGCTCGGTGACAGTAAACGGTGTCAGTCTGACGGTGTGCAACCCTACCGACGATACCTTCCAGGTTGCCATCATTCCTTATACATTCGAACATACCAACTTCCATGCCATCCGGGTAGGAAGCGTAGTCAATTTGGAGTTCGATATTATAGGAAAGTATATCAGCCGGATGATACAGTATTGAGGCTTTACCCAGAAGGGGATTTCAAGATGAAAGCTGGTTGAGATTTACTATCAACCTGAACTTGATAGGTGAAACCTAAATTTTAATGATAGATATGTTTGCAGAGTCTGATTTTCTTCGCCTGGTCGAGGCACGGCAGAGCGACCGTGCTTACGATGTGTCGCGTCCGGTGGAGCAGGAGAAGCTGGAACGCATATTGCGGGCGGCACGTCTTTCGCCGTCGGCCTGCAATGCGCAGCCGTGGAAGTTTGTCGTCGTTACCGATCCCGAGCTGGCCGCAGCAGTCGGAAAGGCTACTGCCGGACTGGGCATGAACAAGTTTGCCCGCAACGCGCCGGTTCATATTCTGGTGGTGGAGGAATCCATGAATTTCACTTCCTTCTTAGGTGCCAGGATAAAAGATAAATATTTCCCGCTGATCGACATCGGCATTGCTGCCGCCCATATTGTACTGGCAGCCGAGAGCGAAGGACTTGGGTCGTGCATTTTAGGCTGGTTCGACGAGAAAGAGATTAAGAAGCTGATCGGTATTCCTTTAGGCAAACGGTTGCTGCTTGACATCACAATCGGATATCCCGTGAAAGAAAAACGACGGAAGTCGAGGAAACCGGCAGAAAAAGTCATCAGTTACAATCATTATTAAAATGGGTATTATAGCCCGATTATTTCCCAGTTAGAGCAACATATCTCTCTGACTGGGATTTTTTTCCTGACAGGAGAAAAAACAAGCCATACCGCATTGAGGCAGTATGGCTTGACAAACAAAACAAACAATCACACTTATCGCACTGATAAGTGCTGCCAGTTCCAGCTTCTCTAAGCCATGAACAGGCTTGCACGTCACCTCACGGTGACTTTTTTCTGTACCCCTCTGTGTTCTCTGTGGTTGAGCAACTCAAAATCCTAAAAAGCGACTTATCTCTTCAAAAGCGGCATCTTTCAGCAATACCTTCTTTTGTCCGTCCAGCAAGTAGAGCGAAGGCATGGCTTTCAGGTCGTACAGCGCACCGGTCTTCACAGTCTCACGGTCGGTGCCTACCACCCAACCTTCGGGCATATCGGGCAAGGCTTTGCGCCAGGCTTCTTCGTTGCCTTCGGTATAAATGGCCAGTACACTCATTCGTCCCGTCTTCACAGCTTCTGCCAGTGCCGTGCAGGCTGTCATCTGTCCCAATACGGCGTGGCACGACTCACATTCCGGGTCGTAAAACACCAGCAGCAAGCGGTCGCCCTTCACCGGTGTAGCGGCCAGCGTACAGCGGTTGCCGTCGGGCAGGTAGTAGGTGAAGTCCGTTGCCCGGTCGCCCGGATTGTTGCGCTTCAGCAGGTTTAACCTGAAGCTGAATCTCGAAACTTGTGCCTCCCCTTTGGGGAATTCCTTGATCAGTGCTTCCAGATACATTCCATACAGATGTTCGTTGTAGAAAGGTGAATTCGGATTGTAGAGGTAATCATCCGCCATCTTTATCAGCACCGGGCATGCATAAGTCGAAGGAATAAACCTCCTGCACCAGTTCTCCATGCTTTCACGCATCAGTTCGTCCGGCGTCGTGCCATCTGCCAGCAGGGCGATGAAGTTCACAAAGCCCTGTTCGGTCACGTCACGGTTGTCCACCAAGGTGGTGTCAGCAAAGTCGAAACGCTCCCAGTAGTGGGTGAGGAGGTAGGACTTGCGGGCTTCGGGTTCCGTCAGGGTGGAGGGGATGGTGGGGAAGGGGAACTGTGCCTGCTGTTGTACGACGGCAGAGTCCGTATGGGTACGTTCCTTTGCCTCTGCCGTGCTTGGCTTGGCACGGCAGGAGGTAAGGAGTAATATGAGTCCAATATATATATAATATCTAATCATAATCGTAAAAACTAATTTGTCGGGAATGTATATCCATCGGGAACGTCACGAACACAGCGAACACCATGTGATGCCAACCAATCCCAATATCCAGCATCATTATAACCTCCTACCTCACAATTAACATTAGAAGTCGCAACAAATCCCAAACGAACTTTACTGTTACTGAACTGGGTACAACATAAAGAATTTAAATCAGCCACATCCAAAGATCTTCTTATCATTACAAGCTCGTTCAAATTGGGTACACGCCACTTTGCACCTCCATCGCCATCTTCATGATAATCAGTACATGGGTCTTCCTTAATTGCATTTGTAGTAGATCCCTTCCAACTGTAAGTTATGCCATTAATTTGAGGGGCGTTATAAGATCCATTTTTTATATTATTTAGAGCAATGATAATTCCGTCGCTAAAACGGTTCGCCGGGTCATCTTCATCATGTTCGTTCAACGGATCATCCGTTCTTACACGATACATGTCTGAAATCATACGATTCCTAAACTCCAATACAGTGTTTCCGTTTACAGTGTGCGATTTAAAGAAAGATTCTGGTTTCACGTCTAACTTTGTTATATTATCCTCTGTACCAGCACCTACAGCGGGCAATACTCTTACACAGCGAATAGGCATTCCCTGAGTTTTCGGTACTTTATCAGTACCAACATTTCCCCAAGCTCCCTTCTCTACCGCCCAATAGACACGCTCATTCGATTTACTGCTACTATAATACAAGGCACCATATCCGATATAATTGGATGGATAACCACTATAGGTCATCTGAGATTTGTCCCCTTGATAGAGCCTGGCATTACTGGAAATAGCCTGAGCTGCAAGTCCCATACGAAGATATTCGTTAACGGAAGCTAAATACCAACGCACTTCGTTGTCATCAATCTTACCATTTCCATTCAAATCACGGTTACGGGACATGCAGGCATTATCATAACGCTTTCTGTTATATGCATTAAGTTTGTGACTGGCATGTGTAGTGGTATTGGAAGATGTGTAACCATTCATACTTTGATTAATATAAGTAACCCATTTCCTTTTTGTATCAGAGGACCCTGCATCCAGCCATAGCAGCTGATTGGATCTTCCATTGTCAGAAGTTAAATCATCATCATCAACATTTCTGTCAGAAAATACAAGTGGTGCACTGTTCCAATCTATAGGTGTTTCATTGTATGTCTCCAGTCCAAAAGCTGCCATTACTACATCATTGCGGTCGCTATAAGGAGTTTGCATAGACAATTGGGAAATATACGAATACGCCTGGCTGTAAGAGCTGTTTCCATCGTCAGACACATCGCTACTCATGGCTATTATCATTTCACGCGGCATTTTATTAACAAAAACAGACCAAGCCGTAATACCTGCCCCAGTCAAAGGATGCTTGTAATAATAATATTCGTTGATAAAAGCGGTGAAACGTGCTTTATAGTCACCATCGACCTTGGTAATCAAAATTCCATCTTCATTAATTTCTTCAGTTGTAATATTATGAGTTCCCTTTTCTGGTTCATAGGTGTTTCCGTAAATTAACTTTACGGCTTTACCCATAGCCACAATAGCATCGTACACATCTATTAACTTTTTGCTCTCAGTTGTTTCCGTTCCTCCATAAACATCATCTGCGATGCCAGTTTCCCTACTCCATTCAGAAACTCCCGGATAAGCAGCAATTGTTATGTCTTTTTGTGGCCAAAGCTCTACCCATTTATAGTCAAAGCCTTTGGTAGGTTCAATTCCTGTACCGGCACCCTCAAGCACCTCTTTTTTGGTCAAAGCTCCATCTACTTTATTCTGTTCGTCAATATATATCTTATAAGGCTTTAAGGTACCACGTTTGTTTCGAGTAGTATAATATGGTTCCTTATCAGCATTATAATCCATCGCTTCAGACTGGATGAGCAAGATTAGATTGTTGGCAATAGCGTCATCTACCGAAAGGTTAGTTCCTGTAACAGCAGCACGAACAGCTTCCGCTATACTCGAAAGGTTATATTCCAAATATACCTGTTCATAATGGGCATCCAAATTGTAGGAATAAGTAGTACCTTCATAAGAATATATCTGTCCTTCAGCTCCATTTTGATATTCACCATCTTCTTTCTTTGCTTCAACTACAATGTTATCAACACCCAGTACCGATACATTATAGGTGTAGCTGCAATTGCGTTCAATAGAGAAGTCCCCAAAATTTCGCTTTGTATCAGTAGATTTCCCAAAATTACCCAAATGAATGGTATATTGTACATTGCCGGTATAAACAGTATTATTATTGGCATCTACTTCAACGTAGGAACCACTAATGACCACGAAAGTACTGGTTTTCGGAGCGTAAGTCCATTCTTTCTGGGTTGCAGATAAACTCTGTCCTTTCCATGCTTCACGGTCATTATAAACAAGTTCGTTGTTATCATCTTTCTTTATATTATCGTATATATTTTCCGGCATATAAAAACTGAAAGAATATGAATCTCCTTCAGCTGCAGCGATATTAGTGGCTGAGAAATTTTTGAACGTAACTACATCTTTATTTGTTTCCTCGTTGACAGGGGTTATCTCACTTTTCATATTGGCCAACATCGTCTTTACCGGAACGTTATACACACTGTAGCTGGTTGGAGTGAAAGTAACGGTATGCAGGTTTTCATCAACAGTTTTAGTGGTACTCCCAGAAGGAATCTTGAATGTAACATGCGCCATGATGCGTTTCATTTGAACAGCAACTCTATCTGTTCCCGTCAAGTCCCCCCAACCTGTTACATTTCCAGACGCATCGAATATTATTCCTTCGTTCCATCCAGACATCAGCATTTGTTCGTCAGATACGATTTGAAGAGGAGTAGCTTCACCATTCTGCTCTATATAATTTAGATCAAGTAGATAGCTTTTAAATTCATCAAATGTCATTGTAGATGCATCAACATCTCCGCTTGCCTTCCAAAAACCTCCTCCTCGATTACCTACGGCAAGCAACTTCTTCGTTCCGGAAGTCGTATTGAATGTTACCGGATAGATTACATCAGTTGTACCCGAAGATTTGCCGACAGTAAGAGATTTTTCTCCGTTATAATTACTCACTTTATGCTGAAAGTTTCCCTGGCTATCATAAACATAAATCGTAAGATTTGATAACCCAGACAAATCATTCCCACTTGCCTTTGTACTTACCGTTACATCAGAGGCTGGTAGTCCTCCTAAATTCAGCGTAACCGTAATAGGTACCCCTTCCACCACTTCACCGGACTTCACTAATTCATCATCCACACAACTTGTCAGAGCAAAAGCCACAAGGCCGACAAGCAGCAGGCTGGTATATATCGTATGCAATATCTTCTTCATATTCGTCATTTTTTTATTCAAAGGGCGGGACATCCATTGTATGTTCTGTCCATGAGTTTACTTGGCAATATGTATCCAACTCTATTTCTTTCATTCGCATGTAAAGTTTATACCATGTATTCCTCTCTATCTTAGGCAAGTAAATGGTCTGTTCGTAATCAGAACCATTAAAATTATATTTCACTGTAAGATTATATCTCGTTCCTGGATTCACTATTTCGGTCACAAACTGTTCATCTCCATACGTGTTTTCCAACAAATAAGGATTATCAAAATCTATTTTTGTAAACGAAGACTCTACACTTTCTATGTCCGTTGGCAATTCTGTCGTATAAGAAGTTGCAATCGTAACGCCCCCACTATTACCACTCAACAAATCACGATTTTCTGTATAGTTAATATCATTATCTACAGGAGTAAACAAGTACCCTTTATCAGGAACCTTGTTCAAAGTAAAACTGTAGATAATCAGTTTACTGGAAGAGGTTCGCTTGGTGCAATAAATCCCCAGCTTTGCTACACATCTCGTAGCATTAATCGAAACACCATATTCTAGCTCATCAGCATTTAAAGCTAAATTTTTAGTACCTGTCATTGGTACTTTATTATCGCCACCGTAATTGGTAAGGACAAACGGAGTATTTTTCAATGCAGCGATATCATATATATTAAAGGATATCGGAGAAGTATCATCCACGCTACTATAAGCATCATTCAATACTAAATAGAAGTTTAAGGATTCGATTTCTTTTGTCTTTATTTTAGCTTGTAAACTGGTTATCCAATCTATTCCTTCTTTTGAACTCGCTTGCCAAGTTGGGCTATTTTCTATGTATTGAATTAAATTATCACTTCCATCACAAATCCATAATCGAAGTTTTTCAGGTGTATCTGTTCCGTCATCCGCTCTCGTCGTAATATCCAGATTCAGCGTGATGGTCCGCTCCTGTGCAGAAGGTTCTTCCGCGGAGGGGGACGCATCGCCGCATCCTGCCAGGATGAGCAGCATGAGCCACGTTGCTATGGATAATACTTTCATCATGTATTTTAAGTTTATTAGTTCGTTAGTTGTTAAGTTCATTAGTTTTTAAGTTTGTCTGTTTTTCAGTCAATAACTCAAAACTCAAATTTTACAAATCTACATTCTGTATCCGTTTGCTCCATCCCAGCACACCGATCGATACGTTGGCATAAGCCCAACTGCCGTCGGAGAGGAAGAAGGTAAGGTCGTAATCGTAGCCGCGGTCCAGAAATTCCTGGCGGGAGTAGCGGTGCAGCTCGTCGTAGTTGCACAGGCGGCCGAGCAGGTCGGGCAGGTTGACTTCGATGACCCGTTTGCCGGTTTCCTTGTGCTCTACTACCAATACCTCGTCGTCGGCCATGTTGTCGTGGGCAAAGATGCGCGAGGTCATGAAGTCGGCATGTCCCATGTTTCCTACTGTCGAAGCACGGTTGCTGACATCAGGGTCTTGGGTATTCCACGTGACAAAAGGTGTACACAGGGCCTTGATGCTGGGGTCTTCGGAGTTGTCATGGTTCAGCCGGATGTTGCCGCCGGTGATGTAGAGGTTGTAGTCGTCGATGTCCATCGCTGCGGGGTCGTCCACGTCGCGCAGGGTGACGCTGATGTAATTGGTGTTTCTGACCAACGACAGGGTGTGATAGGCATACTGCCCTTGTCGCACTTCGACGGGCTGGTCGGAAATGGAATGCCAAATGGTATCCAACGGTTCGCCCTGGTGGTTGACTGCTCCGACGCCGTCGTACAGGCGGTTATGGTCGAGGGTAATCTGCAGGTCTTCCATGCGGCTGTTCTCGTTCATTTCCGTACGCATGAAGCTGCCTCTCTGGTCGTCGCTTTTACACTGATGTGCCAGTGCCACGAAGCGGTATTTTCCGTCGGGCAGGTCCAGATACATGTTATAGCCATACTCCCGTAGGGGTTGGAATTCGTCGTCGTTGGCTTCGGTACGGCTGTCGATGTAGTTGCCCTGTTCGTCGAAGATGTAGAGGGTGACTTCGCCCACATGGTCGGCGAAGAGGTCGGAACGATGCAGGTTGTAGTCGTAGACGAAGTTGACATACACGCCCCGTTCGCACCCGTCACGGTCGTCGAAGATCAGGTCGGTACACGACGTAACAGTCAAGCCCAGCAGTAATCCTGCCAGCCAGCCTGCCTTCAGTATATGTTTGGCACAATGGTTCATAAGTAAATGAGTTTGTTAGTTTGTTAGTTTTTGAGTTTTTAAGTTATTGTGTGATTGGATTCTAAAGTGGTAATAAGGCAATGACTTACGAACTCAGAAAGCTAAAGAACTAAATACTTGTCAAGTTGTTTTTATCGCTTTATTCAGGTAAATGGTGAGGTGTGTTTATTCACCACAGATTTCCCGGATTGATACAGATTTTTCTTGAACTTCGGATTGTCCGGTTCCGTCCGTCTGTGATAATCCGCGTAATCTGTGGTGAATACGAGGCACAGCCTCACACACTATGTTACAGATCTACACCCTGTGAACGTTTTGCCCAGGAGAGGATGTTGATTTCGCAGTTGATGTAGCTTTCCTTCTTATCGGGAGGCGTAACGGGGATTTCTGGTATTTCGGGTTCACCGGGACCTTTGACACTCTTGATAGTTAGTTCGTACCAGTTGTTACGGAGAACACCGTAACGACCCAGATGTTTGCCTTCATCGTAATTTTTTGCATCGTTTATAACATCGGATGCCAATGGGGTTTCTGTATCACCGAAGTGCTTGATGACTGTAGCGTAATAGTAGGTGATGCCTTGCAGATAATACTTGATGTTACCACCGGCTGCTGCCAGAATAGCCGCAGCTTGAGTATCGCTTAATTTTTGGTCGGTTCCACCATTAATTTGTAACAGTGATTGTACTCCAGTCGCATCTGTAATGTTGAATCCGGTTGACACAGTCTTAACTGCCAATTCTTCATTGCCAATTAAAGCATCTTCACCTTTCAGGGCAGCTGTGGCAACTTTCAAAAATTCTTCTTCTGTGTAAATAGCAGATGTATTGTTAATCATAAAGAAACTAGTACTTGCAGTAGCACCGTCAGGAGTAAAAGTCGCTTTCAGAAGAACACTGGTCAGACGGTTCTCTGCCATTGTTTGGGCCGTGGTGGTGTTTTCCAAACAGTATTCTATTTCACTATCTTGTCCACTATATCCTATTTCATTCCAATCGCCCTCGTTTACTGATTTTAAAACAGTATAATCTTTACTGAGATCTTCATCATTTTCATTTTTATCATAATTCGGGTCAATTCCCCAATAGGTGCGGTAAGGATTTGGAGTTGTACCGATGAAACGATTGCTCTCATTACCATTAAAGTATCCCAGCCAAGTATTTATATCCGCTAAGTCTGTTTCAGAATCTAAAGCGTTTACTCTGCGTACAGGATAATACTTCTTGTTGGTATTCTGTAGTTTCCAGCCTTCAAATTTAACTGTTGCGTTCTTGTAAGAAGTAACATCGGTCGTAACGGTCAACGTAGCATCATTACCTTCTACAGCTACCTGTGTTTTGGCTACGGCACGTTCCACGTAAATCGGATTGTCCTTGGATGCTCCTTCAGCAAGTGCTTTGTCGTTGTAGACTTTGATAGGAGCCAATGTCTGTATTTCCAAATCCCCAGGTTTGCTACCTGTGAAAGACGCTTTTGTAGAAATAGGAGCGTTGGTCATCAAAAAGTAATTATAACTATTTCCTGTTACATCTGTTATGGCTGTAGGGGCAATTACCTTATTTAAATCTGATAATGTACCTTTAAATTTATTAGCTCCGCTGCCTTCATCTACAGTCAAGTAAGTAGTTAATGTCGCATCTCCGACATTTTCTTTATCAGGATTTGTTGAGGTAATAGTTCCTACATTAAATTTACTGATTGGATTAACAATTGCCAATGCATATACATTAGCATCAGGTGCCGGAATCATGCGCACACCGGTGGCATAATAGCTTGTAATATTATTTGTAGCATCGTCAGATAGCAAGAAGTCTTTATCCGTTAATTGGAATGCACATTTGCATTCAGCCTCCTTCTCCGTACCACCGTAGAACAAAGCAATAATCACCTTATCAACTTTGTACTCTTCGGCTTTTCCGTCATCAAAACTTTCTGAACGTGTCGACGGAGTAGTCGGCAGATTAATACCGATGTTTACATACCCTTTGTCTCCAATAAATTCATTGGAGTTACCATTCCCTGAACTTTCATCCAGCGAATCGGAGCAAGCCGCCATCACCAGCGTTGCGGCCATTGTCCAAGCCATGTTTTTAAAAATCTTTCTCATAATCTTTCTTATTTATCGAGTTAATAATTATTTGTTTTGATCTACTTTGTTTTGTTTTAAGGACTTAGGGTTGAGAGTTGAGGATTGAGGGTTTAGGGTGAATTGTTGACCTTGGTTTTACCCTTATCCCTTTATCGTTCTGCGTCATTCCTGAGTCCGCTTTGCTCTGTCATCCTGAACGGAGTGAAGGATCTGTTATCACGTAGCTTTCGAAGGAGATCCTTCACTACGTTCAGGATGACAGAATGACAACTACATTATGCTCTAAGGCAAAAAGTGTACTTTTTAAAATGGACTCATTTATATTATTCTTCATTCCTCATTCTTCATTCTTCATTTTCAACTATCTTCCTGTTCTCCTCCGCCTCCTTCACTCCTCCTTGCAGAGCCTGTTCCAGCAGCGGGAGGGCTTCATCGTAGCGGCCTTGCAGCAACAGCGATACGGCGCGGGCGTTGGCTGCCTGCGGACTGTAGCCCGCCTTGTCCAAGTAGGGTTGTGCCTGCTCGGTCAGTCCCTGCTCCAGGAGGGCACAGGCGGCGTTGAGGTTGGCCACTTCGCTGTCGGGGTACATGCGTACGGCTACATCGAACACCTGTTTGAAATCGTCGCTGCCCGGTTCGTAGGTTTGCGCCACGGCAAACATCTCGTCGAGGCTGAGATTCTGCGGGCGGGTGCGGAGCACTTCTTTGGCTTCGTTTACGTTGAAGCTGCGCACGGTGTAGTCGATGCGGTAGTCGGTGCGGCGCAAGCCGGGATAGCACTCGGCCAGCAGGGTGGCGTAGGCTTTGGGGTAGCGGCTGCGGATGGCACGTTCCTTGGCGTCGGGTTCCTGGTCGCTGTCTATCAGGGTCAGAATGCCGTCGCGGTCGGCCAGCGTGCTGCCTGCCACGTAGCGGCGCAGGCCTTCCCAGTTCTCGGGCACGAAGTCGGTGACGAACAGCGTGTCGACAAAGCCGTAGCGCGTCTGTACGTACGCCTTCAACGCCTCGGTGCGGCCTTCGGCCAGACGGGTGTTGCTGCGGTAGGTTCCTTCGGGCGAGGCATATCCACGTAAGGTGATGCGGGTGATGCGGAAGTCGCGGTCGTGCAGGATGGTATCAATGGAGGCGTGTATGCGCGCCAGTTCATCGGGGTTGCGGCGGTAGGTGGGGTTGATGTCGGTGCGGTTCACCACGAAGTCCAGATAGGCTTCGCCGCTCAGTGCGCGCCGCTTCTCCACTTCCACTTCGGGAGCGATGTAGGCCAGTTGCGGACGAAAGGCGATGTCGGCCTGCTGCAGCGTCAGCTGGTTGCCCGGTTGCACTTCGCCACAGCCGCAAAGGTCTTCGGTCACGGCCAGACGGGCGGTGTCCATCCAGGGTTGGTAGAGTAGGGTAGTGCGATAGTTCACAGTCTGTGCCTCGCCTTCCTTGCGACGTATGACACTCCAAGGGCTGTCGGCGTAGTGTCGGCGTCCGTTACGCTCGTAGTAGAGTTGGCGTCTACGGCCCATCACTTCCACCGAGGGTAGTTCGATGTGCTTGCCTTCGGCCTCGAACAGGGGAATCAGGACGATGGAGCGGTTGGACTCTACCTCCATAGTTGAGAGATCGAGCCGCATGGTGATAATGACGCTGTCGCGCAAGCGGCAGACGTCGGTCGCCTCGACCGTTGCACCGCTTTGAAGGGTGTGCTGGGCCATGAGTGGCAGAGCGTCGCCAAGGCATCCCAAGAAAAGGCTATATATCAAAATGATTCGTTTCATGTCTATGATGGTGTCTTTTTAGTTTGTAGTTTTTTTGAGTTGGAATTATCCGCGTCCGTCCGTCTTTTTCCGTGTCGTCCGCGTATCTCAAAATTTCACCTTATTATATTTAGAAAACATATATCAGATTCAGGGCAGCCTTGGTGGGGCCGAGGTAATGATGCGGTTCGTTGTCCTCCAACTGTTCGCCACATCGCGGGCAAAGGTACTTATCGGCACGGCTGTAGACGTAACCCAAGCCAATGACCCCTTCAAGGCTCCAGCGGCGCGACAGCATCCAGTGGTAACCGTATGCTACACCAATGCCCGCCATCCAGCCCTCGAAGCGGTGGCCTTTCAGTTCACCAAAGTCGGTGCCGAAAAGTTTGAAGTCGAGATTAAGGTTGCTGAAGTTGTACACACCTCCCAGCAGATGGGTGCCTACAAAGTGCCCGTTGAAGCGTTCGCACAACCAGTAGCGAAGTTCCGGCTGGATGAGCCAGTGCTTCCACTTTTTGTTGTTGTCGCCGAAGGTCCAGCCATTGAAGTTGGCCGAAAGGTCGAATGTCCATTGGGGTGACAATCCGACTTCTGCTCCAAGGTTTACTGTAGTCGTTGCATCATACAACAAATTCGTCTTTACGGCCCAGTTTTGGGCTGAAAGCGAAATACTGACAAACAGCAAACAAAGCAGCAGGCTTCGTTTCACTATTTTCATGTTCATAACACAATTTTTTTTCTTAGCGGGATGTTGTTTTGTTGTTCCGTTACTTCGTAGGTAACGGGTGTGCTTTCTAATTCGCTGCAAAGATTGTTTTATTTTTACAAATAAGCAAATGAAAGTCTTGATTTAACACATGTTTTTAACATATTTATGCAAGAATGCTTGGAATGTAGGTGAAAGAAGCAGGATGTTTACTTTTCACCTTCCGACGGGAGCGGTATACGCGGGCTTTGACGAGTGATGTTTTACCGCAAAATACCTATACTGAATGGGTTGCGGTGAAGGAAGGATGCGCGGACGATGTGGAGGGGAACGGACTAATACGGATAAAAATAAATATAAGGAAAATTGGGTTCACGCTTTCAATACGGGAGTTCTTATTGATATACAGTCGAATATGGTGAAAGATGAGGTTTCACCGGCATTGGATGAGACATAAATTGGCTGTATAAACTATCTGTATTTTTTCCCTAGTTAGGAAAAAAATATTTCCTAACTGGGCAGTTATTTTTTTCTAACTAGGAAAAAAATACTTGCAAGGCTGGTTTCAGCTTTCACACCCTTTGTGGAAATCTGCTCCCTGTAATTTTCGCTTTCACTGAATCGTGGTGAAACTTTATCTTTCACCATATTTAGCTGTGTATCAGTATGAAAATGTTCCGGTGAAGGCGTGAACCCAATTTCCCTTATATTTATTTTTATCCGTATTAGTCCGTTCCCCTCCGCATCGCGTATCCATCTTTCACCCTATAAAGTCTCACTTGGCAGATGTAACTACTTACTTTAGCCGGATAACATTCATAGTTAGCCAACATAACAAGCAATGTCACCGAGCATTACAAGTAAAGTTCACGAGTATTGCTTGCGTTGCTCGCGAGCCGTGCAAGTGTTGTTCGTGAGCCGTGCAAGTGTGCTACAATTGGTCTGAAGGTACCGTGCGGAGCTTTCGGACATAATCGGAGGGAGATGAAGCGGCGTCTTTGTTTCTTACGTTGAAAAAGACGGACTGTTTGGAGCACGACGACTTTCTGCCTTTTAGCAAAAATGAAGACTGAGTAGTTCCGGAGGTTTGTCTCTTGATTTTTTCTTTTGGTATTTTTCCTTTTGCATCAAGGCAAAAGAAAAGTATAACCGTTACCTACGAAGTAACGGAATCATTCCTTATACAGATTTTATGAAAAGTCTTTTCGTATTGCAACTGTTGGTTATTGTGGTCTGTAGTTTTAATCTGGTGCGATAATTGTTCTATTCCCGAAATACCTGTGAAAGTATTTCTTTGTTCATTTGTCCGATACGTTCATCAG
>ERZ779737.1317-NODE-1317-length-19709-cov-3.301974_pt1 | contig 19709 bp, 20 predicted proteins | sample MGYA00511889_ERZ779737 | MGnify/ENA primary metagenome ERZ779737 (study PRJEB29588, sample SAMEA2163575) | human gut metagenome | biome: human gut; feature: human-associated habitat; material: faeces | place: Denmark | collected 2008/2010 ...
GCTACGAGGACATCAGTAAATCAACAAGACATACTGATTATACACCAAAATAAATTTTTATTCAAGTACTTTTTTATAAATTTCTTCATTTTCGACCATAAATACTACTTCCTTGACATCTATCTCATTACTAACAGATAAACTAATAGTATATATTACTTCTTCCAAAATACTATTACCCGTAATATCAGAAAGAATCAAATTATTAAAATTTAACTTAATTACATCATCTTTAATTTCATAATCCAAAAGCTTAGTATTAACATTTAAAAAACTCATCAAATTACTTTCATATACTGGATTACTAGTAAGTTCCTCGATAATTATTTTAATTTTATCAAGTTTATCATTATTAATATATTTAGTTACTGGAACATAATAATAATTATCATTAAATTCATTAACATAAAATACCGTATAACTATCAATATTATTAGTACCCGTTAAATTATATACCTTATTTATACCATAATCTCTATCTAATAAAGAAGGTAATTGTTTGTTACTATTTGGTAATTGTTTTAACTCTTCCCCTTCCACTAATATCTTTACACTATCAATTCCATTTATACTAGTTAAAGTATAAATAAGTGATTCCAACATTTTTTCTTCATATTTTTTATTAATTTCTAATATTTCTTTAGAAAAATCGATCGTTAATACACCCTTATCCAAATTTAAAGCTAAAACTCTAGTCCCACTAGGTATAATAGCTTTAAACCCATTAGGAATGATATTATTTTTTTTTCCTTCAACTATTAAACCTTGCAATAAATCAGAAGCCTTATCTACGGCAGAAGAACAAGAACATCCTTTGATAAATGTTCTAGCCACGTAATCATTATAATCGAGTAAATATATTGTTTCTAAATCATTCGTATATGTATATTCTAAATTTTGCTTAACATCCAAATTTCTATTATTAATTTTATTAGTAGGCATTAAATAAATAAGCAACAGAATAAATAAAGTTAATGCCGTAATAGTAATCTTTTTCAAAATCATTCTTTTTAACATAATACACCTCTGATAAAATATATGAAGCAAAAAAAATAGATATGAAAAAAAGTCACAAATTGTGACTATAAAGATATTTCTCCTAATCTAATTAATTCTACCACTGCTTGAGCACGACCTTTTACCCCTAATTTTTGCATAACATTAGATATATGATTACGAACTGTTTTTTCACTAATTTCTAAAATATCAGCAATATCTCTAGTGGTTTTATTCAAAACAAGTAGGCTAAATACCTCTTTTTCCCTTTTTGTTAAAATACTCTTATTCATAAATCCTCTCTTCCCTTTACATCTGGGTTATACTTACTCATATTATTGTATGAAGAAATACGTGTTAAGTGAGGCCATTTAACCTAAATAAAAAGAAAATAATTAAAATAACTATCAAAAAAAATAGATATATATCTATTTTCTTGATTTTAAAATTATATTAATAATGCTACCAATACCATAGATTAAAGAAATAAAGATAATTATTCCACCTATAAAAGGTACCAATTTTAAAATAAACATTATAATAATACCAATTACACCACTTAAATATTTAGAAATATCCTTCTTAATAAGTTTATTAGTAATTAATCTACCTACAGTATAATCTGCTACTAAGAAAGATAACATTATAAATAAGACAAATAATATTGCAAGTAGTATACCTAAATAACTACCTATAGAAGAAATAATTAAAATAAGACAAACAATAGGTATTAAAATTAAACTAACTAACCCAATACCAATATTTTTAATAATAACATCATTTTTCAAACATTTATTATCAAAATTATCAAATATTTTAGGAAAAGCAATTAGTAAAACAAGCAGTAACAAAATAGAAGAAGCAATAGTTATAAAATAATTAACAACAATATCGGATGTTTCTATTTCATTTTTTTCTCTTTCGTAAGTTTTAATAATTAAATCTTTATTGTTATTTTTAAAATCAGCATCATCATTATATTCAAAAGTAGATAAAATACTACTATCACTATCAACTTCAATATCATCAGCAGTTATTTTAATATTTCCATTAATAGTAGCATCCTTAACCTCTAAAGAAGAAGCATACACTCTAACAGTTCTATTAAAAGTACCACTTAAAGTTACATTATTTCCAAATATTATAATATCACGGTTTGCAGAAGATGTCTTATCAAAGACAACCATATTACCAAATATCGCCCCATCATTGATAATTTCACCATTTATTCTAACTACATTACCAAATATTGCAGCATATTCACTTACCCCACCATAAGTAAGATTATTACCAAATAATAAATTAACTCCTTTAATTACATTATTAACTGTTACATTATTACCAAATACTAAATTACTGCCCTCAATATCTTCATCTAACTTAACATTCTCTGAAGATTCAAAATTAAATTCTGCTTTAACATTATTAACTATATCATCGTTAGTTAAAACATCACTATCAGCATTTGTAGCCAAAACCGCATTTGTAATTACAAAAAATGTAAATAATAATACAAATATTTTACTTAACTTTTTCATTTTTATTCTTCTCCTTTAAAATATCTTGATAAAATTTAATCCATATCTTCAAAATATTTTCTTTACTATAGTAATCACTAATCTCATCAGATAATTTACTATATTTTTGATAAAATTTTAAATCACTACTTAGTTTCTTAATACATAAAACGAATTCATCATTATTATTTCCAGAAAGATACTTTTTAAACAAAATATCTTCATATAAATCTAAATCTCTAAGTAAAAGAGGTATTCCGATATTAACAGCTTCTAAAATAGCCATTGGAAACAATTCATTATAACTTGGCATAAATAACAAATCAGCCATATTAAACATATCATTCATCTTATCCCTTGGAACAATACCTAAAAACTTTAAATTACTAGGAGGATTTTCATATATTTGTTTTAATTCATCATAACCATCCGTAATCTTACCAAAAGAAAAACCGCCACACCAAACAAAAGTAATATCTGGCAAACTCTTAGCCACAGAAACAAAATCCAATACCCCTTTTCTAGTTTGAATTTGTCCTACCCCAAGCACCACAAAACTATCTTTTGAAATACCAAGTTCACTTCTTATATTATCTTTTTCTTTTTTACTCTTTTTATAAAAATTATCTTTAGATACATAATTTGGAATATAAGTAATCTTTTCCCTTTTAATATTATATTTTTCCAAATCTTTAATAAATATTGGATTAACTACCACCAAATGATCCGCATTATTATAAAACTTTATTACATACTTTTTAAAAATATTAAATATTGGTTTAGGTAACTTAATAGAACCATCTAGTGTATGAGGTAAAAAATGAACATAACATACACTTACCCCTTTAGTATTCTTCATCTTAAAATAAAAGTTTGGATTAATACTATGCACGTGAACAATATCAGCATCATTCTTATCATTTATCACAATATCAAAAACGTCACTAGAACCTTCCCTTAAAAGACCAACTTGTTCTAAATAGGCACTTCCAACTCCTTGACCCTCTACAGAATCTGCCTTTGATAACATATTAATTTTAATTTTCTTCATTAAATTTTCTCCTTTATCGAATCAATCTTATTATTAATATCGTGTCTAAAATATTTATAAGTAGTAATAATCGTAATAGCAACCGGAAGAGAAACAATTATTCCCCAAAAACCAAATAATGCTCCTCCAGCAAAAACTGCAAAAATATTTACAAGTGGATGCAAATTATTTGATTTACCAAATACTCTAGGCCCAATTACATAACTATCAAGTTGAGGACATACTAAACAAATAATAAGCGTTAAAACAGTTAACTTAGTACTAATAACCGAAGCAATAATCAAAGCTAAAACATTAACAATAAATCCACCAAAATAAGGAATAATATTAGTAATAGCAGCAAGTATTCCTAAGATTAAATAGTTAGGATGCCCAATTATGAAAAATGCTAAAGTATATTCGATAAATTGAATTAACATATTCTTACCCATACCAGAAAAATAATTAGTAATCTCTCTATCTAAAGTTTTTATATAATTATACCATTTCTTCTTTTTCTTAGAAAAATATTCCTTAATTGCTTCTCTTATCTTATCCATATCAATAAGTAAATATATAACTACAAAAATAATTATTACAACAGCAGCCACTATTCCAAAAGAAGCATTAATAAACCCAACTAAACCATTAGAAATATAATTACCAAAAGATTTAATAATATCTGAAGAAGTCTCAGCTAAAGTACTTTGCAATGTTCCTAAATTAATCTCATACTTAGATGAAATATCAGCAATAAATGTAGATATATTACTAATAAATAATAATATTTGATCATATAAAATTGGTATTACCAAAATAATAGAAACAACAAATAAACCAATAGACAAAAGCGAAGTAATCAAAACAGCTAACCATTTTGGTAATCCTTTATTTTGTAATTTCAAAACAAAAGGATATAAAGCATATGCAATAGCAAAAGCAATAATAAACGGATATATAACATTAAATACCTTATTTAATATTCCTGTAAGCAAACCTCCAGTTTGATATAGAAGAAAAATAATACCGCAAAGAATTAAAATATTTAACAAACGATAATTAACACTTTTTTTACTCATTTTTATCACCATCCTTAGTAAGTAATAACGTCACCGGTCCATCATTAGTTATATTAACAACCATATCAGCTCCAAAAATCCCCGTTTCTACTTTAATATTATGCTTTAATAACTCATTATTAAACTCATCATAAAGCTTACTAGCATCTTCACCACCTAAAGCATCCACATAAGATGGTCTCCTACCTTTTTTAGCATTACCATATAAAGTAAACTGCGATATCGATAAAATACTGCCATGAACATCCATAAGACTCTTATTCATAACACCATTATCATCATCAAAAATTCTAAGATTAATTACCTTATCTACCATATAATCAATTTCCTTCTTAGAATCCCCATGAGTAAACCCAACAAATAAAACCAAACCATTATCTATTCTACCAACTATCTTATCATCAACTAAAACCGAAGAATCCAAACTCCTTTGCACCAATACCCGCATCTTAACTCATCATCCTCTCCACACTTTTTACAAACTTCAAATTATTAATATCATTCATAAATTTATTCAAATTTTCTAAAGAAGCAACTAATACCGTTATAGTATATATCTTATCATTACCACTATTATAAGCGGATATATTTTGTATTTGAACATTATTACTAGATGCCTTAGTAACTAAATCGACCAAATTATCATCATCTTTAGTATAAATAATAACATCCGTAGGATATTTCTTATTAATAACATAATTCCATTTAACATTAATAATTCTCTCATCAGTATCCAAAATATGTTGACAATTACTTCTATGAATAGAAATACCATTACCACGAGTAATATAACCAATGATATTATCACCAGGAACAGCCTTACAACAACTAGCTAAATTAACCTTAATATCGCCAATTCCCTCAACCAAAATATCATTTTTCAAAGTGATATTAGCTTGATTATTTAATTTAATCTTATTTAAAATATCTTCTTCCTTATCTTCACCATTAATAATTCTCAAAATGGTATTTAGACTATACTTATTAGTAGCAAAACCTAAATATAATTCATTAATATCCTTTAATTTAAGTTCATTTAAAATATTATCTAAATTATCATTACTAAGTATATCATTAATAGCATTACCACTTCTTCTAATTTCCTTTTCTAATATTTCACTACCCTTATTAATTAAATCTTCTCTTTCTAACTTACTATAAAAACTTTTAATCCTATTCTTAGCACCAGCCGTAATAACAAAATTTAACCAATCCTTATTAGGACCTTTAGAAAGATTACTAGTATTTACCTTAACTATATCACCAGTATTGAGTTTATAATCTAAAGGAACAATATTATCATTAACAATAGCACCTACCATTTTATCTCCAACTTCACTATGAACCTTGTAAGCAAAATCAACCGGAGTAGAGCCTTTTGGCAGTTCCAAAACATCTCCCTTAGGAGTATATACATAAATACTATCATTACCCAAAACATCATTTCTAACATCATTAATAAATTCTTCCGTACTACCAGCTTCCTCATTTAACTCAATAATGTTTCTAAATATTTGCAATTTTTGTTCCATAGCATCCTTCATCTTAGAAGCATCTGTATTTTCTTTATAAGACCAATGCGATGCAATCCCATACTCAGCAATTTTATCCATTTCATAAGTTCTAATTTGAATTTCAAATAATTCCCCATCAATTCCAAAAACCGTCGTATGCAAAGATTGATATAAATTAGTCTTAGGCATTGCAATAAAATCCTTAAATCTCTTAGGTACCGGTTTATACTTAGAATGAATAAGACCAAGCACCAAATAACATTCCTGTTCCGTCTCAACAAAAATTCTAAGTGCTAACAAATCATATATATCATTAAAACTTCTTCCCTTAGAAAGTTTATTATAAATACTATAAATACTCTTACTTCTACCCTTAATATCGTGTTTTATTCCGTGTTCATCAAGCATTAAAGACACTTCATTCATCATCTTATTAACCGCTTCATCACGTTCACTCTTCTTTAAATTAAGCCTCTCAACAACATCATAATAAGCATCCGGCTTTAAATATCTTAAAGACAAATCCTCTAACTCACTTTTTAATTTATATATCCCTAATCTATGGGCAACCGGAGTTAAAATTTCTAAAGTTTCCTTAGCTTTCCTTTTTTGTTTCTCTTCAGGAAGTACATAAAGAGTTCTCATATTATGAAGTCTATCAGCCAGCTTTATAATAATAACCCTAACATCATTAGCAAGACCAACAAGTATCTTTCTTTGATTTTCAGCCATCTGCTCACTAACCGATGAAAACTTTATCTTATTAATCTTAGTAACACCATCTACCAAAGAAGCAACCTCAGTTCCAAATAACTGTTCAATCTCCTCAAAAGTAGAATCAGAATCCTCAATAGTATCGTGTAACAAAGCAGCACATATCGCCTTAGCATCAGAAGAAGTCTCAGTTAAAATCAAAGCAACATTTAAAGGATGCTGAATATAATCATCCCCAGTAATTCTCTTTTGACCAAAGTGTTTTTCATTCGCATATTCATAAGCCTTCATAATCAAATCAAGTTCATCTTGATTATGAATATAACTACTAACCTTATCCATCAAATCATTTATAGTAACCAACTTATTCTTATTACTCACCTTAATCACCACCCTCACAGTATCAAGATAAACTAATTATATCACGGATATATAAATATGTAAATTAAAAAAATAACCTAAGCAAATCTTAGATTATTATTAGATTATTATATATATTATGGATTACCCCCAGTAGTAATAGTTACTTCTTTATAGGAATCATATGAAGGTACTGTACCAGTTATAAAATTATAAGCATCTTCAGTAGAATTATATCTTCCTTGTGTTACATAATACCATTTAAACTTCTTACCAGAATTATTATATATAGTTGTTAAATTAGGATTATCTACATACGTTGTTCCATTAGATGTATTTGTCCTGTTTGAAGAACTAAAAGCATACTGACCTATTCCAGTAGTTTCTGTTAAGTTAGAATTAGCTTCAATGTAAACATTAGAAAGATTGTTATAAGAAAAGGCAGAAATTCCTATTGTTATGACACTATCTGGAATGGTTACACTGGTGAGATTATTATGATCAAAGGCATTACCTCCTATTGTTGTGACACTATCAGGGATAACTACATAGGTGAGGTTGTTTTCCGAAAAGGCATGATGTCCTATTGTTGTGACACTATTGGGGACAACTACACTGGTGAGGTTGTTATAGGAAAAGGCAGACTGCCCTATTTCTGTGACACTATCTGGGATGACTACACTGGTGAGGTTATTTAAAGAAAAAGCAGACTGCCCTATTTCTGTGACACTATTTGGGATTACTACACTGGTGAGGTTGTTTCTATAAAAGGCATCTTCACCTATTGTTGTTACACTAACTCCATTTATACTACTTGGTATTACTACATTTGTTGGACAACTAGCGCCATACACTATATTGGTTATTATACCCGCGCCTTCAAGTTCCGCGCCAACACCCAATGAAATATGTCTATCAATTGTATATCCTTTAACTTCCCCGCCACTACAATATGTTGTAGCTTCTTCTTCGGTTACTCCTAAATTGGTTTGAGCATTTGCTACACACTCTGGATGAATATCATATGACTCTACAACAGAACCCAATTTATAATCAGTTATCGCTCCAGTACTCTCATCAAATACAAAACATTCTGCTGGGGTAGCATAACTTTGTTGTGATGCTTCTAGTTTTAATTTAAATTCAAATGTCTTTCCACCCATTGTAAGTGGATTATCGTAATGCTCTCCATCTATCCATATATATAAGGTGTAATTTGATTTTGTTGTGGTTATAGTTTCATATGGGGTTAATAGTAGGTCTGTTCCTACTGTAGCATTTTGAAAACTACCAGATGATATTTGGGTACTATCTTTGTATAGATTCCATCTAAAACTTTCGTGTTTTAATTCATCTGGTAAAGTTATTATTTCTAGTGATATTTTAGAATGTATTTCTATGTTAGATGTGGTTACTAAACTAAAGTTATGAATAATGTTATCTGTATTATTCATATACATTGTAGGATATAGATTACCTTTTATTACTGTTGGTTCACCTTCATAAGTAATATTTAAACCACTTACATTAAAGGTTACATTGGTATCTACCTCACTTCTCCATTCAAACCAAGCAGTAGTTATTCCAATTAGTAGTATTAATATAGAACATACTCCCATAATTAAATAGATTATTCTTTTTTCTTTCATAATAATTTCCTTTCTAAAGCAAAAAAATAATAACTAAAAACCTTTAGTATAAACTAAAGTTTAGTTATTATTTTATTAGTATTTTGATATGAAAAGTTATATAAAGCCTTTAAATTAAAGGATTTATAATACCCCTCAGGTAACTTTTTAGTTAATTTTATCTTCATCATATAAGTATCACTTCCATATCTTATGTATTAATTATAACAGATAATATTACTAATTACAAGACCAATTTATTAATTTATATAATTTAAAATAACCGGTGCTAAAATTAATAAAAGAATAAGTGGAACAAAAAACAATACTGAAATAATACTAATTTTAATTGGCACTTTTGAAATCGCCGCTTTGACTTCCAATTTTCTTTTTTCTCTTAAATAATCTATCTGATTATACATCGTATCAATTATCCCATTACCAAAAAGATCTGCCTGAGTTAAAGTAAGAATAATATTATTTATTGTCTCAGATGGAATTCTCTCTTGAACCCCGATTAAAGCTTCCGTTAAACTCTTACCATACTTTACTTCTCTCAAAGCCTCTTTAAATTCTAATGATAATGAAGAAGAAACACTATTAATAGTTACCAAAAAAGCTTCTTCCAAATTTCTACCAGTTTCCAAAGAAAGAGTTAAAACTTCAAAAAAATGCATAGCTTCATCTTCCAAAATTTCACTTCGCTTTTTAATTTTATTATCAAGTAAAATCTTACCACAAAGAAAATAATATAAAATACTTACAATAGGCGCTAAAATATATCCAAAAGATGTAATATATAAAACAACAAAAAATACAATGAAAGTAGTAAATAGTCTTAAATTTAAAAATCTAATCGGATCCATTCCTTTATTAAAACCTAACAATTTCATTTTTCTCTGTGTCTTTTTTATCGTCTTATCATTATATATTTTTCTAGATAATTCTTGTTTTTTCATACTACACCTTAACTTTCATTATCTTTTGCAAGAAGAAAACGTATAAAAGTAAAATAACAAATATCATTGCTAAAGCAACATATCCTAATGCAGATTCAAAAAAAGGATCAAAATAAGCTGGATTCATTATATAAATAATCAAAACAAAAACAAATGGTAAAGATAAAAGAATCTTAACAATTAAATTAGAACTTACCGTTAAATTTCTAAGTTCTTCTTTCAATTTCTTTTTATCAAATAAAGCCTTTTCTATAGAAGAAAACACTTGAACAATATTACCTCCAGTTTTATTTAAAATAGTTAAAGAAGAAGACAAATATCTTATTTCTTCTAAATCAACTCTCTTAGCAAATCTTTGAAAAACAACATCTACAGAAAGCCCATACTTCATATCATTATATATCTTTCTAAATTCATATTTAAGCGGTTCTGGTAATTCATTTTTAGCAATTTCTACTGCTTGAATAGTAGACTTTCCTGCTTTAAATGCATTATTCATAATAATAACTGCTTTTAATATTTGATTTTGAATTTTCTTAAGTCTCAATTTATTACTATATACCAAATAAATATCTAAAATAAAATAACCGATAAAAAATACTATAACCATCTCAAACAAACCTATTACTCTATTTTGTAATACTTGTGAAAAAATAGACAAAATAACTAAACAAAAGCCAATAAGTAATTTTTTTGTTACAAAATCAATCTTTTCTAAACTTTCAGTATCACCATATGTTATATATTTATCATACCTATTTGATATCAACCTAAATAAATAAATCTTATTCATAAACTTACGACATTTAACAATAAAAATGTTAATTTTTTTATTAATACCATCCAATACAGAAACATCTTCATTTTTTAAAGGTTCAATACTGTATCTACCAATTCTTCTTTCAAATTTTATCGCTACATTTTGTCTAATTAAATAGATGATAACAACAATTAAAACAATAATTATAAATATTTGTATTAACATTAATTTAAAATCATTACTCATTGTTATCACCTACCTTTTTATTCAAATAAATCTACTAAAGTTGTAATACCTGCTCTTTTAATCTTCTCATACACCTTTGGTGTATACTTATACATTACAAATTCACCAATAACCTCATTATTTTTAGTAACACCTTTTTGCTTAAATGCAAATATTTCTTTTAATTTAATATTACCATCTTTCATTCCAACAACTTCACAAATACTAGTTACTTTTCTTCTACCATCAGCTAATCTTTCAATATTGACAATTAAATTAATTGCATTTTCAATATAACCCCTAACCGCTGAAACTGGAATATCCATATCATTCATAAGTAACATTGTCTCAAGCCTATTTAAAGCATCTTCTGGTGAATTAGCATGCAAAGTTGTAAGAGACCCTTCATGACCGGTATTCATCGCTTGCATCATATCAAAGGCTTCTTTACCACGTACTTCACCAACAATTATTCTATCTGGTCTCATTCTAAGTGAGTTTCTAACTAAGTCTCTAATAGTAACCTCACCACTACCCTCATAGTTTACCAATCTTGTTTCAAGAGAAATAACGTGACTTTGCTTTAATTTTAACTCAGCTGCATCTTCTATCGTAATAATTCTCTCATTATCATCAATAAAACTAGATAGAATATTAAGTAATGATGTTTTACCAGTACCAGTACCACCACATATTATTATATTTAACTTAGCTTTAACAGCCGCTTCTAAAAATCTTGCCATATGAATAGTCATAGTACCTTTTCTCAAAATATCCTCGATATTATCCAAATTCCTAGAAAATTTTCTAATCGTTAAAACCGGTCCTTTCAAAGAAAGAGGAGGAATAATTGCATTTAACCTAGAACCATCTTTTAATCTTGCATCCACCATCGGATTAGCAGCATCAATCGTTCTTCCTAAAGGTTGAACAATTCTTTGTATTGTTCTAATAATATGATTATCATCAATAAATGAAACACTATCGTCCCTAATTATTCTACCATCAATTTCTACATATATCTCATCTGGTCCATTAACCATAATTTCCGTAACACTATTATCAGACAACAATTCAGTAATCGGACCATATCCATTTATTTCATTTTGAATCAAATTAAAAATATGATTTCTTTCGATGGTTCCTAAATCATAACCAACCAAAGTCTCATCTATCTCATCATTAATATACTGTTCTAACAACTTATCATCAGGAATATTATTATCAATTAAATTAGTAATAATCTTATTTCTTAAACTATCTAATAGCTTCTTATCGGGAAATATATCGTAATCTTTAAGACTCTTTATACTCTCCCCTTTAGGAGCAATATCAAAAACCTCTACTAAACTCTTCTTAGGCATTATGATTTTCCTCCTTTTTATCTTTTATCAAGTGATTAGCAATCTTCTTTATAATATTTATATCCCCACTATGAAAACGATTAATACCCTTATTTAAAACAAGTATCTCCCCATTCAAAATATATTTATCGATATTCTTAATATAAAAACTCTTTTGTATTACATAATCTATATTACATTTTATAATATTCCTAATATCAAAATTAGATAAATAATCTCTTCCAGTATCCCTAGAATTATTTAATACTGTAATATAGTTAGTTTTATTAGCATCCTTAAAAATACTAATTAAACTTTTCATATTCTTCAAATCAACCAAATCATTAGTAATAACAAATAAAATCATATAACTATTATCCATAATTGTTAAATTAATTTCATCTAATATATGTGAAGTATCAACTAAAACTACATCATACTCCCTTTTAGCCATTTCAAAAATAAGTGGCAAATACTTACCGGTTACCTTATTTGCCATTCTAGGATCTTTAGGGCTAGCCAAAACATCAATATTTTCATTATATTTTGTTACATAATCAGCAAGGGTAGTAAAACGATTATTATTAATACTATCCGCTAACATAAAAATATCTTTTTTATTTTTTATATCCAAACAAGTGGCAATTCCTCCACTATATAAATCCAAATCAATAAGTAATACCCTCTTGCCTAAAAGATGATAAATACCTGCTAAATTAATGCTTAGAATAGTTTTGCCTACTCCACCTTTAACAGAAGAAACACAAACCACCTTACCATTTTTACTAGCCATTTATCTCACCTACTTTACCCTTTTTATCCCATCATCAGCAAAACTATATTCACTAACGATCTCATACTCCGAAATTCCAATAATCTTCCCCATTGTACTATCTATTTTCTTATCTAAATAAATTGTATTTTTATCCTTATTTATTCTAACATTAATAATATCTTCATCATTTCTCTTAACCAAAGAAATTATTCTTTCAGTAACATCATCATCTTCTTTATGACTACTATAATAGCTAATAGCAATATAATTAATATTATTAAGTTTATTCTTCTCAATCACCATTCTACTAACATCAACAATAGCTAAAACAATTAAAAGTAAAATAGGTAATAAACAAATAAACATAACTAAAGATTGACCCTTATTATTTAATCTAATCATCATACACAAATCTTTCTACCATAATTTCATAAGGATCATCTAAAATCAAATCAATACCAGGAGTAATTAAATTAACATAATCAGCTACCGTTATCTTTTTATAATCCTCACTACTGCTAACATTAATCATATAATCATTGTATATTTCTTTTATCCAAGATAACTCTTTACCATTTTTAACTGCATCGACAATATCAGAAGTAACATTTTCTAAATTTGCCTTCCTACTATAAATTGTTCCAAAGTCAACAACCAAGAATAAAATCATTATAAAAACTGGCAATATCAAAACGAATTCCACTAGTGCTTGCCCTTTTCTATTCATAGTGTCAACCTTCCTTCTTTAAAAATACATTATTCCGTTACCCTATCCTCATCGCCCTTACAATATGCTTCACCAACACTCTTTCCTTCCACATATTCTTTACCAGCCATATTGCAACTCATCTTAGTAACAGCATCTTTTAAATAACCGCCAAAAAATTTAACCAAGCCAATTGCAAGAACAGTAATTAAAGAAATTATTAAAACATATTCCACTAGAGTTTGCCCTTTTCTATTTAATTTCATCTGAACATCCTCCTATCTTACCATACAACAATTATATATTTTTTTTACCACTTTGTCAAACAATTTAGCATCAGTATAAAAGAAAAATAATCCAATTTATAAAATTAGATTACTTAAAAAATTATTCTTATAAGTATACTATATCATTTCTAAATATTTATCATTCTACTATTTTTTTCCATAACCCATGCTTATTACAATATGCATATAAAACAGAATCGCTTATATATGGAAATCTTACCTCTATCTTTGACTCTGGATGTAATTTTACTCTTACGACTTTATCTTTTGATACTTGTGCTATCCACATAATATAATGTTCTTCTTCCATCGGATGCTCTACCTCACCGACCTTAACAACAATTTCATTATCAACTCTTTCATATACAGGTACATGTTTTTCTACCACAGCATCGGTAGTATTTGCTATCATCTTAATCATAGGCTTACCACAACAAATTATTCTATCCATATTTCCATCAATTAATTCTACTATATTACCACATATTGGGCACCTATAAAAATTTAAATTTTCCTTCATCAAAAATTACTCCCATTCTTTTAATCAATATATTACTTATCATAACATAGTAATTTAATAATTACCATACTACAGTATAATTATACAACATAGCCAATATTTTTGCAAACAATTATATTATCATAATAGAAACATAATAATTATTCTAAATTAATTTTATAATTATAGCACCAGATAATAAAGCTTTTATATTACTTTCTTACATAATAAAAAGGAAGTAACTACTTCCTTATATGTTAAAACTAAGCAATATCTTGCCTAATAGTTAATACTATTGCTTGCCCTGCTTTGGTAGAAAACGTAACTTTAATACTCGAAGGTAAATTTGTTACCGTTCCATCAGAACGTTTATAAGTAGCACCTAGGGTTCCTGCAAAAGATGTTGTTGATGAACTTGTTTTTCCTGTATATGTACAAGCACCATAATAAGAATGAGTAGCATCTTCACATTTTGCATCCCAAGAAACATCTTGATTGGCTATAATACTAAATTGTCTAGTATCTCCTTGTTTAACTATTTGTGATGAACCAATATAACTATCATTGTACTGAGAGTTAGATCCATAAAATCTTGCCGATAAATCCTTTTCAATGTTTACTTTTACAGTAGCACTTTTACCACTTGGTAATTTACCAGTTACAGTAACCGTTTCCCCAGCTTCACAAAGTTGGATATTTGAACCTATTTCTGACTCAGTTTTTACTGTTATAACACCTGTTGTACTATTAATCTTAGCACATGCTGTACTACTTAACGAATAAGTAACTTTACTATTGCTTGAATTTTGAACATTAGCAGTTACTTTAGCAGTAGTAATTCTTCCTCTTCTATGTAAATATTTATTATCAACTGATAAACTAATCTTTTCCTCTTTAACTGGTTCTGGTTTCGGTTCTTCCTTTTTAGGTTCTTCAATCTTTTTCCATTTAGCATATAGTGTCATACTTTCACTTAGTAACGCTTTGTCATAAATTGGTGTTCCATTTTTTGTTTCCCAAACAACAAAATTATATCCTTTATAAGTAGGATTTTTTGGTAAATTAAGCTCTGTTCCTTTTTCAATAGTAATGCTATTAACTTTTGAACCACCCCTTGAATCGAAAGTAATCGTAATTGTTTCTGGAGCATTCTCATAAACAGCTTTCAACTTAGTATCTTTCTTTATTTTAGTTTCAAAATCAAAACTTTCTTTAGCTAACACATCTTCATTATCTTTTACATCGATAACTTCATACCAAGCAATAAAAGATTCTCCCAAATCTTCTTTTGTTTTGATGTCTTTTTCATTCAGTACTCTATTATATTTAACTTGTACTACTTCATCTTTTGTACCATTATTTAAATCAAAAGTAACATCAAATTTACGGTTAAAAAACCAAAGTAAGAATAAAATAATTATAAGTAGTATAACACCAACTACTACTAGAATAATTTTTTTCTTATTCTTTTCTTTTGAAGTATTACCTTCTTTTTTTTCGTCTTTTGACATTTTTTTCACTCCTCCTATTAATATTATAAATTATTTTTATAATTAATAATAGATGAAGAAAGTCATATTTTCTATAGAAAAAAATATGATAAAAGTCATATTATTTATTTAAACTTAGTTAAAAAATAACTTAAATCAAAAGAAAATATGATATAATATGATTATATTTTGAGGTGATTTTATGCCTGATAAGAAGAAGATTATGATTATTGAAGACCAAGCCCTACTCAATAATATGATGCAAAAAACATTATCCAAAGATTATGAAATAGTTTGTACTTGTACCAGTGCAAAGGATATAATGAGTTTATACCAAAAATATACTCCAGATTTAATTCTTACTGATGTTGTTACCAAAGATGGTGCTAATGGCATAGACTATAGTAAAGAAGTAAAAGAAAAATATGGTAAAAAAGTTAAAATTCTTGCTATTACTGGAATACCGGAAATAACATTTTTAGATAAAGCCAAAAAATATAATTTAGATGGACTCATATATAAAGATATTGATAGTGAATCACTTTTAACAAGTATTAATCAAATTCTAAATGGATACACTTTATTTCCAGATAATTATATTTATAATGACGACAACGAAAAACTAAAAAATCTTTCAACTAAAGAAATTAAAATTATAAAGTTATTATGTGAAGCGATGGATAGAGAGGATATTGCAAAAGAATTAAATATAACACCAGGAACCTTAAAAAACTATATTACTAATATACTTAATAAAATGGGATTTGATAGTATATCTAAACTTACCATATTTTGTATAAGCAACGGATATATTATCCCAGACATCAAAAAATAAGAAAATCGTTTTTTATGATTTTCTTATTTTTATACAGTAACTTTTAAAACAAAACAATTATCAGTCCCAATATTTAAACTTCCATTTATTAAAGTAAGTTTTCTTCTCATACCTTTTATACCTTCGTTTTCATAAATAGTATGTTTTGGTCCTTTACCATCATTTGTAATAACCATTTCAATTCTATCTAAGTACTTTTTTATTATTACTTCAATATTTTTACTATCTGCATGAATAATAGCATTAGTAACCGATTCTCTTATTATTTCAAAAAATATATTAGAAACTTTTTCATCTTGTGGAAGTTCACCTTTTACAATAATATTTATACCTATCACTTGATACATCTTAACTAAATTATTTAACTTATCATCACTAGATAATTTTAAATTAAAGTCCTCATAAATACTATCTAATAAGAACAATACATTTTTAACATCCTTCAGATCTCGTTCTAAATATTTAGTAAACAAAGCAAGACGATGTCCTATTATATCGTGATATTCATTTTTAATTTTAAGTAAATTTTTAGTTTTTTCAATCTTTTCTATATTATTTATAGTATCTAATATCTTTTCATTATTTTCCTTTATTTTCTTATTTTGTAATTTTTCCTGTTCTTGTAATTTATATAATTCAGTTATATCAATCAAAGAAAGTTCTTTATCATTTAATATTTTTAATAAATATACCCTATTATTACACTTCAATAAATAATCATTATTAATATTTTCAATACATTTTTTTATTAAATTATTTATATAATCTTCTTTTATATTTAATTCTTTTAAAATATCACTCATTAAGTTATTCATTAGTACTATATTATTATTATCATCTAAAAACATTACTCCTGTATCAGACATATCGATTCCCTTTTTTACTGATAATATAGATATATATTCATTTTTAAATAACTTTTCATATACAAATGATACTAATGTATAAAAAGATAATATAAGTGCTATATAAAAAGTGGGAATAAAAATATTTTTTATTAAATTAAAATAACATAATATTATCATTAAAATTAAAATTACTATTTCTATTATTTTCTTAATAGAAGATACATCTTTTCTTAAACAATAAATAGACGTTCTAAATGCTTGTAATATGGTTATTACAACCGTTAATATTATTAGTAACCTCATAGTTTATCACTATCCTTAATAGTAAACACTAATTCCGTATCTGTATCATAGACATTTTCTTTTATTTTAATATTTAAATCTAATTTCAATTTATCTTTTATCTTTTTATTAGTACCCAAAAGTGCTTTTAACTTAACTATATTATTATCGCTAGCTACATAAATCATTATAGTTTTACTTTTTGAGTTTTCTATAAGTTCATAAACAATATCATATAAATAAGACATAATACTACCCCTAATATTCATCTTATTTTTTACAACCACCAAACCCTCTATATTTAAACTTGACATACTAACTATTAATTCATTTAACAATGTTTTTATACTTTCTTCATTATATACTTCGTTATTCATTTCAGAAATTACAAGCATACTTTTCTTTTTACTAAATATGATAAGTCTTTTTACTTTTTCTAAATCTTCCCTACTAACATCATCTTTCATTAAAATATTTTTAGCTTCTAATCTTTTTTCATCCAATTTCTTTTCTACCTTACTAATAATATCTTTTCTTATTTTTATTTCATATAATTCTCTTTTTGTTTTTTCTTCTAATTTCATACTTTCTTGTTGTTTTAATAACTCTTTTTTTTGTTTAATAATTTGATCTTTTAATTTAAATATATAAGTTAAATCCTTTTTTATGATTACATAACTATCTTTGTTTCTCTTAATATCATAAACTATATTTTTCTTTTGATAAGTCTTTTTAACTTTATTATTTTTAATATCCTTTAAAATAAAGTCTGGAACTTCCTTAAATGCACAAGTAGTATATTTAGTTTTTCCATCTAACGATACAATTACCATATCCAAATTTGAATTAGTAAATTTTTGTATATATTTTCTATTATTGGGTATTAAGTCTAAATAAAATTCAAGTTCAATTCCTAAACAAATCAAAACACTATTAACTATTGACATATCCATTTTTCTAGCATATGAGATATCTAAAATATAAAGATAGGTATAAATTAAACCCAGTAATAAAACTATTAAAGGTAAAAATGCTTTTAAATCTTTTTTAATTTTTAATCTATTCATTGCTAAACTTATCATACCTCCCCCAAATAAATAAAATATCCAAGCAAAAATTAAGTAATAACCAATATAATGATTATAATTGTTATGAAAATAAATTCCATTATAAAACTTAAATACTAATTCGTGAAAGTCATTTGTTAAAACTAATATTAATAATATTGAAGATATTAGATATATAAATATTTTCTTTTTTTTATTCATTTTACCTAATAATGAATTAGAACAAATATAAAAGAGTGTTGGAATAAATATAAGCGGTAAATAATATAAATACCAACACATTCTTTGTATTGTAACATCTACTGCAACACCTTTTATAACCCTAATTAGCATCCAAAAAATCATTAAGATACCAATAATTAAAATATATCTTCTTGTTTTAGTTTCGTACAACTTATAATATACCCTAACTGTCCAAAAAGTAAAAACAATTGCAAACAATAATGGAATAAATTTATTCATCATAATTATTAAATCACCTCTTTTCTTTTAAATTATAAATTCGTTTTTTATATTTAACAATATTATAATACATTTTTCACTTTTATCATAGATAATAAAAGACATCTTTAAAATATAACTAAAATCATAAATTAAGCATTAAAAACTAGAATATTAAAAATTCTAGTTAAAATTTGACAAAGTTAAATACTTTAAAAGCAAATTAAACTCCTCTTTTTTGATTCAATATATAGGATTATAATCAAAAATATGATATTATTAATATTGAGGTGAGCAGATATAAAAAATATAGAATTAGTAATATCAGAAGGTATTAAAAATGGAAAATGGATT
>ERZ779737.1332-NODE-1332-length-19618-cov-7.154066_pt1 | contig 19618 bp, 20 predicted proteins | sample MGYA00511889_ERZ779737 | MGnify/ENA primary metagenome ERZ779737 (study PRJEB29588, sample SAMEA2163575) | human gut metagenome | biome: human gut; feature: human-associated habitat; material: faeces | place: Denmark | collected 2008/2010 ...
GAGCCGTTTCAAGCGGCACTTTATCAAACAGGGAGTTCCAGCCTAGTAGACTTGTAAACTGAAGCCTTGTCAACTAATAAGTTGAGCACTTGCGAAACTTAAAGTTCATTAGTCAATTGCATAGAATATCCTTACCTTTACACTACGCTTTACCTTGGCGTTCAATCCCTGAACACTTTCATCGTTCAGTTCCACAACCGGGTTCACCAGCGCATTTACCAGGAAGGCATTTCCAGGCATATTCTTGAATTTCGGATTTGTCTTCAACCAGTTCACTACCGTAAAGGCACGGTTGTAAGCCAGTTTCTTATTACGTTCCAGACCAATCTCCTCAGCATTTTCGCCAATGTAGTTGTCCTGGCTGGTTGCCAGACCTTCAGCCACCACATACAGCAGACGTCCCTTTTCAAAAATCTCGTTCAGTCTGCCCACCGTAGCCGAGTCACTGGCCAGTGCCACATTTCCTTTGTTATTCTCTACAGCCGCATATATATCCGCAAAGCTGACCAGCTTCGAGTCGGCTCCGGGGCGCATGTTCTGTTCTACAATGCCCAGTCCGCTGTGTGCATTCAGCCCGAACGACTGTCCCTCTTTATAGTTATCTTCACTGATCAGTTTCTGCATGGCAGTTTCCGTATCAACACGATAGTGCCATGTATTTCCCTGACAGTACATCGGTGCATAGTAGTAACCGGTCTGTTCCTTGAAACGGTTCATACTTTCAGCGTCCATACTCAGTGAGATCGGCGACAGCGACATTTCATATCCGCGCGTCACCCCTGCAATCTCCGGTGCTTCCCCTGCTTTCTGGGTCGGTATGTCCGAAGTCTTCAGTCCCGACAGACTGGCTCCCGATGCCAGACGCTGAGCCACTGCATCCGTATTGTCAAACTTGGTTTGGGTAAAGATACCCGAAGCCAGGTAATCGATGGCGTTCACCGGCGCATCCACCATGGTCGGCGCATCGTTACGTCCTGAATAGTTGTTCGGGAAAAACACATAGAATTCCAGTACTCCGTATTCCGGACACTCGTTGACAATGGTGGCCGGTGCGGCTATCACGTTGTTGATGTAAATAGGGTTCTCACACGGCATACATCTGTCCCAATGACGTTTTTTGAAGTAATAAGTAAAGCCCACACTGAATCCTAAATTGGCATCAAACCACACACTGTTTTCTCCCGTACTTTTCAAAGTAATACCATCGAAATTGGTCTGATACAACATGGCACGCGCTTTCAAATCCAATGAAAACTTCTTTTCCTTATCAAAGAAGCGGCTGTATTGCAACTCAAAATGCCCACTCCATTCGTTACGCTGAGCTTTGATGGCCCTATGATGCAATCCACCAATACCAACCGACGCAATGAACTGGTTCATCAGCTTGTCTGATATCTTTCCTTCGTAACCGCAAAACAAACGTGACAGATTAAACATGGCACTCACATTCAGATCCCACCATTTGTTTTTCGACTTCAGGTAAGGTATCCCGTCTCCATTGGTCAACCAGTCACCATACGTGTAATGAGTATCTTCTTTACTGTAGCCTTTCGAATTACCGATACCGAACTGTAACTTGGCACCGATACCCGGTGTAAACCATTTACCGATTCCCACATTAAAGTCCGGCGATAATAACCCCGAGAACTTTCCTACGCTGCCATAGTCACCCACGAAAGCATGCTCACCTATATTTGCCAAAATAAACCAGTTGTCCCAAAAACGATTGGTCACAATCCGGTAATGATCATCCGTCGGTTGCGGAGTCTGATTGACTTCACATACCGTTGTGTCACTGCTGACGATCTCTTGCGCCGATGCACTGCCCCATCCTACGGACAGCAACACCAGCATACTCCATACAAATTTTCTCATTTCTGTTTATAATTAATGTTCAAAAAAATATTTTCAATTAAAAGTTTTTTCACCACAGAGGACACAGAGTCCCACAGAGGTTATATTTCAATGTTCACCACGGATTACAACACAGATTAAATTCAAGATGCAGTGTGGGGAGGGTAAGTATCCGAGACTCTCCTCCTTCTGGAAGGAGGAGTACCCGAAGGGGGAGGTGGTAGGCGAAAGCTAAAATGTTGCTATACAAAGTTCCGTAAAACCTACCACCCCGCCCGTTGGGCACCCCTCCTTCCAGAAGGAGGGGAGCCAGATAACATAACTAAGTTTCAGCACATCCTCATCTACAGATTAGTACAATGATTCAATCCGGAATAATCTGAGAAATCTGTGGTAAAACATCTCCCCTTTCAACTCACTAACTCTCCAACTCATCAACTTATCAACTCACCAACTAACCAACTAATCAAATCAATACGCCTTCGCATCCGTAAAGAAACAACTCTCTACTGTTTTCCAAATGATGTACAAATCCAGCGTAAATCTCCAATTCTTGATATACCAGATGTCATACTTCACCCGGTTTTTCATATCGGCCAGCCTGGGTGTTTCTCCCCGGAAACCGTTTACTTGGCTCCATCCCGTAATGCCCGGTTTTATGCAATGCCGCACCATGTATTCATCTATCTGCCTCGAATATTCCTCCGTATGCTTCACCATGTGTGGCCGCGGTCCTACAATGCTCATGTCTCCCATCAGCACATTCAGGAATTGCGGCATCTCGTCCAGATTGGTTTTCCGCATAATGTGTCCCCATTTCGTAATCCGCGCATCCGTCCGGGTAGCCTGCCGGGTATCCGCATCGGCACTGGCCCTCATCGTACGAAACTTTATACATCGGAATGTCCTTCCCCTCCATCCCGTCCGTTTCTGTACAAAGAAAAGTCTTCCGGGCATCGTCGACTCCGTCATAATGGCAACAATTATGACCAACACCGGAAACAAAGTACAAAGGAACACCAGCGAACAGACAAAATCGAACGCCCGTTTCAGCAACCGGTTTCCGAGACAGTCCAATGGTGATCCACAAGAAAAATAGTCTACCGTTTTTCCCATACGTTCTACATACATATTAATTGATTTAATAGATAATTGAGAATTGAGAATTGAGAATGGAGAATGAGTCGTAGAAATTCTTCATTAGCCTCGCTCAAAAAATCTTTTGATTTTTCACATAGAAGTATAGTCCTCATTCTTCATTTTTTTGTTCTTCATTCCTGAAGTGGTATCTGACTCCCCTCCTTCTGGAAGGTTGTTAGGTTTCAATTCGCACTTACGAAACTTAAAAATCCAATCTGTGAAAATCCGTGTCATCCGTGCCTAAAAATCCGCTTTCCCGCCTTGTACACCAGAAAGCTCATCACTTCACCGGGCATAATACCCAGCAGCGTCCACCCGCGCCGTACCCAGAACCAGGTATTTCCCACAATGCGGCCTATCCTGAAACGCATATTCCGGGCTTTCTCCTCCCGTTCCATTTTCAGGCGATAGCCATCTCTCAGCACGACGTTCCTAAACAGCTCAGCCCCTTTTCCCCGTCTGACCGGTTTCAAGGGATAAGCCTCTGTTCCTCCTATATAGTTCTCGATAAATCCAAACAGAATCCGGCCGAATCTTTCCACATGCAGCCGTTTCAGCAAAATCGCTACTTTCTTCCCGTCCAGTTCAGCATACCGCAACATCACCGCCACATCGCATACCTGTTTCAGCCCGATGCCGTACGTCAGAAAATGCCTGCGTATGTGCAGCATCAGGCAGACCAGATACAGTTCCCGGTCCGTTTCGTCTACTTCTTTGCACAAATGTTGCAGGCGGGCATTCACCACCGGGTTGTATACATACTCCCACCGGGCATGCAGTTCTACCGGTACCCGTTCATTCTCCTGCACCACGATGTCTCCGTTTTCATCCCGAAATGCAATACCGGCTTCCGCCAGCATAGGTTTCAGCCGACTCCAGCCATCCTTCAATACCACATCCACATCCCCCGGACTGCGATGCAACGGCTGCTGATACCACAAAGCCACCGATGTCCCCTTGAACACAAAAGCAGGCATGCCGGCTTTCTCCAGTCTTTCCAGCCACTGCTGTCCACAACGCTCTGCAAGCCTGTTCATCTGTTCCAGATAAAGCAGATGAAACAACCACCGTTCCCACACACTTCTATCCGGGCGCATGGCCGTCCGGCCCACGCCGTCTATCAGCCATCCGGTCACTGCCTGCTCATGCGCCATCGCAAACAGTCTTTTCCAATCCTCCGGCCCGATAGCCTTACTACCCTTATATTCTTCTTCCGTTTCCCACAATCCTCTACGCAGGAAATAAAAGAAAAGAGTTTCCATACTTAAGTTTCGGATTTAATATTTTTCTGGTAATTAAGGAGTTAAGAAGTTAAGGAGTTAAGCCGATACTTAAGATAATGAGTCCACTTTAAAAAGTCTGTTTCCTATGAGTCTCTTTATAGTTACTATTACTTTGCTCTGTCATCCTGAACAAAGTGAAGGATGACAGAATGATAACTATGTTATACGCTAAGACAAAAAGTGTACTTTTTAAGGTAGACTTATTTATTCTGCGTAAATCTGTGTTAATCTGTGTTTTCTCATCACAGAGACCCCAGATTCACAAACTGCGGCACCTTCCATGCCATCTTTTGCAGTTTGGTCCATACAGCAGGCATTCCATGACTCCGGTACATCCGCACATCCTCCTCCCACATCTGTTTCCTCCGCTTGCTGTCCGTGCTTAGTCCTCCCATCCGCATCCTTACAATATATTCGTTCAGGTATTCCACTTTCAGATCCGCTTCATACAGATAGCGGAACAGCAGATCCGAATCCGCTGCAATCCGGTAACTTTCGTCATACAGCCCCAATCGGTCCATACAAGTCTTGCGGATGTAGCAGGTAGGATGCAGCGGCAACCATCCGTGCCGCACTTTCCATTTACTGTAGCTTCCCCCTATCCAGTTACGCACCACCCGGTTCGTGTCGTTTGCATCAACAAACAGCCCGTTTCCATACACAAAGTCCGCACCGGTTTCTTCAAACCGTTTTACAATCCGGCTGATGATGTCCGTAGCATAAAGGAAATCATCCGAATGCAGCAGCCCCACGATATCGCCCGTCGCCACCCGTATTCCTTTGTTGATACCCTCGTACATCCCGCTGTCAGGCTCCGAGATAATCCGGGTAATGCGATCGCTGTACCGTTCAATTACCTGTAACGAACGGTCCCGGCTGTCTCCATCCACCACAATGTATTCAATGTCCGGAAAATCCTGTGCCAGTACGCTTTCAATGGCATGTGCGATGGTCGCTTCCCGATTGAAACAGGAAGTGATAATAGAAACTTTCATAAATTCAAATAATTCTCCTTCAAATACGCCTTGATTTTTTCAGCGTCGTGGCCGAAGCGTTTCTTGATTTCATATATCTTGGCATCCACCAACATCCGGTACCAGAATCCCTGCAGAATGTGCCAAATAAAACCTTCTTTCCCATCCAAGAATCCGGCTTTCAGTACATAACGCAAGAAGAAATTGATAAACGGTCGGACAAACAAAGGAGCCTTGACGTATTTTATTTTCAGCCAACGTTTCCGTTGTTCTTCCGTTCCGAAAAACTTTGGAATGACCTCTTCCGCTTTAGCATCCATACCGTATTCCATCATCAGCATATCCACCATTTCCCGGGTCGCATATCCGTTATGCTTTTCTGTCCACCAAGTCAAATCATTCAGATTAGCATCTACCTGATTCCCCTCTTTGACAGTGATAGTCGTTCCATCAAAAATGCGAATATGTTCATCCATCCAGCGGTTTTCACAGTCTCCATGCCCCTTCCGAAATACCTTCAGATGATAAGACGGATACCAACCACCATGTAACAATGGCCTGCCCATAAAGTCAATTCTTTTCCGCACATATACACCATTCACATCCGCATTACATCGACTCACCGCATCTTTCACAGCCAGTCCGATATTCCCTTCCAAAAACTCATCGGCATCTATCCGCCAAATCCATTCCGATTGTATCGGACACTGGTATACCCCGTAATTAAATTGCGTTGCATAGTTTTTCCAAGGATTTCTGTAAACCTTCGCCCCCATCTGTTCAGCCATTTCGCACGTACGATCCGTACTGAAAGAATCGATTACAATTATCTCGTCACAGACTCCCTTCAACGACCGGATACATCTTTCCAGATGTTTCTCTTCATTCTTGGTAAGAATGATGGCTGCTATTGAATTGTTACTCATTTCAGATTTCTTATTTTCAACGTCTTGGCAGGATTTCCTCCTACCACATGATAATCATCTACATTTTTATATACCGAAGCGGTAGCTCCTACCACAGCAGCTGTTCCTATACAAACACCCAACCCGATAAAAGCTTTCGTTCCAATCCAGGCCTTATTTCTTATCCGGATAGGTGCTGTTATCAAAGAATCATTCGCCGTATTCAGTTTATCTACCTCATGAGAAGCTGTACAGAGATAAGCATATTGTGAGACCACTACGTCATCTTCCAATATTACCCAATCCTGATTATAGCAAATCACATTCGGACCTAAACACGCCCGATGCCCCATTTGCAATTTCCAAGGTGCCCATATCTTTACCGAGGAATAAACTTCAGCATCCCATGCTAATTTTGCCCCAAATATTTTTAATAATGCAACACGCCAAACACGAAAAAACTTTGTTACAAAAGGCCGAAACAAAAAGAAAGAGACACAGTTCCACAAAGCCCGTCTTATTTTTGTCCGAATAAGCACACGACCAACTGCATGTTTTTCAAATCCCATAATCAAATTTGTTATAAGTATCAATATTGCATACTATCAGTCTACTGCCCCCCTTTCTTCACCATCATCTCCATCTTCTCCTTCTTCCTCCTTGCCGCCAGCATATTATTAATCTGCAACCGCACATTATCCACTTTCCCCCCTGATGTCAGGTTGGTAGCAAAAGGAAGAAGCCGCTGAATGAAGGCAGCTTTTACCACAATTTCCTTGCGCACCTGTCCATCTTCGAGCATCAGCTTTACCACATCGGCCAATTCATGTGCCGAGTTGCAATTGCCAATCTGCTTCACATAGAAGTGTAACTTCTCCACATCATGCACATACCGATACAGCTCCTGCTCCTGCCGGGTCATTGTCTCCTTTGTATTGACAATCTCTTTTTTCTGAACAATAGAATCGGCCTGCTGTTCTCCATAAAAATTCTGCACAATAGAAGTCGCTGAAGGCACTATCGTATTCGTCCCACCGTTGATATTAATAACGATTCTTGTTTTATCATCCATTTCTTGTGATGTAAAAGGTTTATTTATTTTTTTGCATACAAAATTTTGTTCTGTGATATATAAGGGAACAAACAAAACTTTCATTTTGTCATTTTAATCTAAAATACTCCAAATTTAAACAGTCTAATATTTGAATTACTACATTCAACAACCAACAAAATAATAGCAAAATGTTATCCACTCTTTATTTTGATACACCTCAAACAAAATCTTGTTTCAATACACTGAGAACACATACAAAATAGTTCTGTTTCGATTCGATTCGTCCGATATGCCAGTACAAAGGAACATTCTCAATTCAAAATATGCACTCAATAAGTCTCAACAGACATTCAATAAAATCTCAACGGTTCTCAATGAGCATTTTCACTCTCCTAAATTGACATATATTCGCGCCCAATTCTCACTAAAACGCATATACCATGAAAGAAAGCATTATGAGTTTTTTCCATGCCCCCGTCACCAACAAAGTGCCGGCGGGGGTATGCAACCTGACCGGACTTCACACTTATCTCACGTCCGACAAACAACTGGAGCAACTGACAAACGAAGTACGCGCCACACTGGCCGACGGACAACTCTTCCGGAAAAAGAAGCAGCAATTACTGCCTTATGTCACACCTGCCGGCATCTTTCCTTACTGCAAAGAACTTTGTCTGACACTTCCTTCCGGACTGTTCGTCATCGACATCGACCATCTGGACACCGCCGCCGAGGCGGAGGAATGGCGCAACCGGTTGTTTGCCGATGACGTGCTTCATCCCGACCTTGCCTTTATCAGTCCCGGTGCCAAAGGAGTCAAACTGTTCGTCCCTTATCGGTTATGTCCGAACGAAAGCATCAAAGAATCGTTCGACAAAGCCTTGCATACCGCCTGGGACTACCTCGAATGGAAACACGGTCTGAAAGTAGACACCGCCAACTCCGACATGTCAAGAGCCTGTTTCCTGGCGCACGACGCGGGGGCGAAACTGAGAATGGATAATGAAGCTTAATTCAAAAACTCACCAACCCAAAAACTCACCAACCCAAAAACTCAAAAACTTAAAAACTCAAAAACTTAAAACAATATGGACAACATCGAATCATTACAGCGTTTGGTAGACGCTGTTGAAAAATCCGGTGCCAACGTAGCACCTACCTACCAGGAATACATGCCGATGGCATTTGCCATTGCCAACAGTTGTGGCGAAGAAGGACGTTCCTCTTTTCACCGCCTATGCCGCATCTCCGAGAAATACAAGTCGGAGGAAGCAGACAAACTTTACGACCACGCCTTGCAGCAAGGATCCGGTGCCAATTCACTCGGCACCGTGTTCCACCTGGCCGAACGGACAGGCATCCGACTGGACCGAAAACTTGCAAACTTGCAAAACTTGCAGCCCCCTCACCCACACACGCGCACGCGCGAGGAGCGAAAATCAACAGGCTGCGAGCCCCAAAGCGCAAGTGACGAAACGCAAGCGACAGACGACGAAACGCAGGTGCCACCCCTTCCCTGTTTTTCCGATTACAACTGGCCTCCTTTCCTGCAACAGATCATAGATTGTGGCGATTCACCCGCCCAACGCGATATTTTGCTGTTGGGAGCCGTCACCGTCATCGGAGCCACCCTCAACAAGCTGATCAGTTTTACGTATGGACGTAAGAAAAAATATCCCTGCCTCCAGACTTTTGTGGTGGCTCCCCCGGCTTCGGGAAAAGGAGCCCTGACCTGGGTACGCCGGCTGGCCGAACCTATTCACGATTCCCTGCTCGATGCCTACAACCGGAAGTTGCAAGACTACCGGCAGGAAAAAATGCGCCGGGATGCAATGGGCAAAGAGAAAACAAACCAACCCGAACCTGAACAGCCCCGCATGAAAATGTTTCTTATCACCGGTGACAACTCCGGTACCGGTATGCTTGAAAACCTGATGGATGCCGACGGGGCAGGACTGATCTGCGAGGCCGAAGCCGACACCGTCAGTACCGCCATTGGCAGCGAATACGGACATTGGAGCGACACGCTTCGCAAAAGTTTCGACCACGAGCGTCTGGCCTATAACCGCCGTACCAATCACGAGTACCGTGAGTGCAAACAGTCTTACCTCAGTGTTTTGCTTAGCGGTACCCCGGCACAGGTGCGTCCGCTTATTCCTTCAGCCGAGAACGGTCTGTTCTCCCGCCAGGTATTTTATTGCATGCCTCCCATCGATGAATGGGCCGACCAGTTCAACCTTTCCGATGCCGATTACGACCGGATCTTCACGCAGTGGGGAGAAGACTGGAAACAGTTGCTCGACAGTCTTGCTGCCAACGTAAGCAACATCCGTCTGGAGTTGTCTACCGAGCAGAAACAGGCGTTCAACCAGCATCTGGCCCGTCTTTTCGTCCGTGCCGGAGCCATTCATGGTGATCCCATGAAGAGCACCGTCACCCGTATCGCCATCAACCTTTGCCGTATGCTGAGTGTCATAGCCCTGCTCCGGTCGCTTGCTACGCTGCTTCCCTCCGGCGATAGCAGAAAGGAAACGGTCTACAACGACCTCACTCGCCAGCTCATCGCTTGTCCCGGCCTTTCGCCCGACCCGCGCATACCGTCCGAAAACATACGCGACGGAGTGATTCCTCTGTTTCGCCTGAGTGTCACCGAAACGGATTTTCAAGCAGTTCTTTCCCTCGCCGAGCCTTTGTACCAACACGCCTGCTACGTCCTCTCGCTGCTGCCTGCCACCGAGACTGTGCGCCAAAGTACTTTGTCCGTGGATGCCTTTTTCGATCGTCTGCCCCATCGGTTCAGTCGCCAGAGTGTTCTTGAAGAAGGGCAACGGTATGGGATAGCCCGCAATACCATCGACTCAAAGCTGAAACGGATGACCGAAAAAGGCATATTGCAGAAAACTCAGCGTGGCGAATACGAGTTTGCTACGCGCATGCGCACGTGTGTGGGTGAGGCGGCTGCAAGTTTTGCAAGTTTGCAAGTTTCTGCCCCCTCGAACAGCTGATTCCACCCCTCCCAAGCCCCCGTTTTTTTTCCTAGTTAGGAAAAAAATACGGCCTAGTTAGGGAATAATTTTTTCCTAACTGGGAAAAAATCAGCAGCCAACCTAAGGCAAGGATACACGGATGCCACGGATCAGGCGGATGAAGGCAGACTAAAAAATAGGTCGAATAAAGATATTGCTTCATTCTGTCCTTTCAGTTTACATCATCTGTAGCCGAAAGCGTTAAACGCTCAACCATAAACCCTCAACTTTTAATTTTTCACTATTAATTTTTAATTATTAATTCCCAACATGTCCTCTTTCTTCCGCCCCGTCACCATGAAAAAAGGCGAACTGGCCCGTCTTTATTTTCCTGAGTCTCCCACCAGCATCGGAACCAACCGGCTGATGCGCTGGATCCACAATTGTCCTCCCCTCATGAAAGATCTGTCACAAACCGACTATCACCGCTCGCAGAAGTTGCTCACCGCCCGCCAGGTATCACTGATCATTCATCACCTGGGAGAGCCGTAACCTTCAGAAACCTTCAGAAACCCATAACTCCCCTTTTCCCCTGCCGTATCTTTGCGACAAGTTAACGAGTTGACAAGTTGACGAGTTAACAAGGTGACAAGGTGATGAGTTGATAAGTTAAGGAGTTAAGCCAATACATAGACTACTCTAAACCCTCAACCCTCAACCCTAAACTCTAAACCATAAACCCTAAACCATTAACCATTAATCATTAACCATTAATTTTAATTTTCCTCATGGGTATCAAAGTCAAAGCACGCCAGATGAAACTGGCAGTAGGTCCTTCTGCAGGACAGTATCGGTTTATCATGTTAGCGGACATTTACAGTACGCTGAAAGAAGACAAAGTCATCAGTGAGGCCGCCCTGCGGTCCGGCATTTCCAAAGGCACCATCAATGCCACGTGGGAAGCCATTGGCGACGTCATCAAGAGTTGGGCCACCGAAGGCCATTCCGTTCCCATCCCTGGTCTGGGCACCATGCGTTTCGGCGTCCGTGCCAACTCCGTGGAAAAAGTAGAAGAGGTCAGCACCTCGCTCATCACCTCCCGCCGTGTCATCTTCACCCCCAGCAGTGCAATCAAGCAGGAACTGAAGGATACTTCCATCAACATCACCTGTTACGACAAGGACGGTAACGTCATCAAGCAAGTCAACTCGGCCGATGGTGGTACAGTAGACGAAGATCCCGATGACACAGGCACCGGTTCCGACGGTGGCGGTGGAGCCGAAGATCCGTTAGGCTAAGAGAAGCCTCACCCCCAACCCCTCTCCCAAAGAGAGGGGAGCAAGGAGGGGAGATGAAAGTAGAAAGAGTTTAATAAGAACTCCTAACCATAAACCCTAAATTATTTAAGTAGTTAAGAAGTTAGAGAAGTTAAGCCAATACATAGACTCCCCTAAACTCTCAACCCTAAACCCTCAACACTCAGCCCTAAACCTTCACCCCTAATCCCCCAACTATTAATTTTTAACTTTTAATTTTTAATTCTCACCATGTCCGAAACCAAGAAAAAATCTACCTGGGTAACCATCCTCCACGCCATTGTCCAAGCCATTGTTGCCGCCCTCACAGCCCTCGGCGTTTCCAGTTGTGCAGCCCTGTTTTAAGAAGCCTCACCCCCGCCCCTCTCCGAAGGAGAGGGGAAAAGAGCTAAAAAAATCATTAACCATTAACCATTAACCTTTTACCGTTTATCATCCCCCAACTATCATTTTACCCCCATCTCCTTTTCCCCTCTCCTTGGGAGAGGGGCCAGGGGTGAGGCCTTAAATTTTTGCCATTATGATCCAAGAAACCTTCCCCCTAACCATTGCCGGTGAAGAAATACCGGACGAACGCAGCCTTCTGACCCAGGTAGAGAACGGTCTGCTGATGGACTCCATCGACTCTGTACGCTACATCATTCTGCACTGTTCCGCCACCCGTTGCAACCGCGAGTATCCGGTAGAACAGCTTTTGCGCGATCACAAAGCCCGTGGCTTTCGCACCATCGGTTATCATTTCTACATCCGTCGGGACGGCAGCATCAACCAGCATCGCCGCCTGTTGGAAGTCGGTGCCCATTGCCGTCCTTTCAATCGCTGCTCCATCGGTGTCTGTTACGAAGGCGGTCTGGATGCAGACGGCCACCCCGCCGACACGCGTACCCCCGAACAGACCGAACAGCTGATTCTTCTTTTCCTGAAACTACGGAAGCTCTTTCCACATGCCCGTCTGGTGGGCCACAGAGACCTGCCCGGCGTCACTCCCAAAGCCTGTCCCTGCCTGGATACGAGGGCGGTGTTCGGATACTTGGAGAATGAAAAATGAATAATGAATAATTAAAAACGACGGTGTCTGCGGGCGTTTCACCACGGAGGGTACAGAGGCGCACAGAGAATAATTACTTTAAACCATCATCCCCCCCGCATGGCACTCCCCTCTCTTTCGGAGAGGGGCCGGGGGTGAGGCCCTCATACATCCTCACCATTTCCTCTGCCACCTTTTTAGAAGAATACTGTGTTTCCACTAAACAGCGGCCGTTACGTCCCATCTGTTCCAGTTCCTTTTCCGATACATCCAGGAACTCGTTCAATGCATGAATAGTCGGTTCGGTTCCTATCTCTGTCCACCAGCCACAATGCCAGGTATTCAGTTCTTCCCAAGGAGTACCGGTTGTTGTTATCACCGGCGTTCCGCAAGCCAAGGCTTCCGCCACTACGATACCGAAATTCTCGGAATACGTAGGCAATACAAACAAATCTGCCTCCCGAAACAATTCCCATTTCCGGTCACCATAAACACCTCCACAGAAATCCACCATATCCTGAATCCCCAATTGGAGGGCCTTTTGTCGAAGCTGTCCGATGTATTCCGCTTCCCCTTCGCCCGCAATACGGACGGTATATCCCCCGAACCGCTCCTTCAAAGCCGCTACAGCTTCCAGTAAAAACTCAATACCCTTTTTCACATGGATTCTGGACAGGAACAGAATCTGTTTTTTCCGTTCCCAACCAGCTTTCATATCAATCTGCTCTACATCAATGCCATTGGCAATTACCGTGATCCGGTTGTTATAACCCAGCTTCAGCAGATTCTGTTTTTCACTCTCCGCAGTAGCATGCAAGCGGTCAGCCTTCACCACTGCCTGTTTCTGATAGAGCCAGAGCGCCGGTACTTTCCTTGTCCAGTAATGCCGTGCCAAGATCCACGGCTCCAACATGCCGTGCGGACTAAGCACCACCTTATATCCGGCCTGTTGTGCCCACTTTTGTGTCCAAGCACTTTGCGGCATCCAGCAACAGTTCACGTGTACCATGTCTGGGTGAATGTCATCCAGCAGCTTCCGCCATGCCTTCTTCAAAGCACCATATTGCGACAAGCCTGCTGGCAACGTAACCACCCGTGCGTTCTCTATCGGCAGCGGATGTTCCGATGCTACTGTAGCGATAGTCAGGTCGCACAGCTTACCCAATTCTTTGGCAAGTAGTTGCATGTAGGCACCTACACCGCCAGAGGAGCGGTCGATGCTGGGGATGAAGTGGAGGATGCGTATCATAATCATTTTTATTATATCACAACAAATAATGCAATAAAGATAGAAAGTTTACAACTTACTAATAAAAGATATATTAACGTCCTCCCATACAAATTTCATAGATTCTCGGAAAATGTCTCTTAAAAACGATCCCAACACCTACCCAAATCAATGCAAACAACCACGGACTAGCCAAATAACTAAATGCAAAACCAAAACTGGAATGAGGAAAAGGAACCACCAACAATTTCCTTACTACATTCAACGTAGGTTCATGATACAAATAAATGAAAAAAGTAAAACTACAGAAAGTCATCCAGTGTTTATGTCTGCCAAGATCAAACGTCGCAGGTACCAGTTTATCATACAGAGTCCAAAAACTTAAGATACCTGACAGTATGATTGGAATTTGCAAATATTCCCAAATGAATACAGGAAAAATCATTTCAAGTACACAAAACAATAAAAATACGATAGGAACCCCAAACGATTTAATACCCGAAAATTTATCTAAAAAGCACGCACCTAATAAAAACCAGAATATGCCATATATTGGTAACACAGGAATGGAGAAATAGCTTAAAACAAAAAATAGCCCGCAAACAATTGCTTTCCCCATCCATTTATTCATCACATAGAACAAGGGAGACAATACCACAATCAGTATTAAATCACGTAAAAACCATAAATGAAACGCATATGGAGATCCGTTTCCTGCATCCCAAAATAAAAAATTGCCTAACTCAAGCAAAGGCTTTTCAAAGTTTTCAGAAAATCCTTTAGTATTCATAAACCCACCTACTCCGGGAATATATTCCAATGCCAAATAGGATATTGCAGGAAACAAACAGGCAATCAGATAAGGAATCAACAACGTCCGGATTCGCTTTCTTATCTTCATCCACAATTTTGCATACGCATGAGTGTCATCTTTATCTATACCTTGAAAGAACAAGTAACCACTAATAGCAAAAAACAGTGGCACAGCACAACGTCCCATCATTCCACTGATGAAGTCCTGCAACTTGAAATTGAATGTCATTCCTTGTATTTCATGAGGATAGTCGTGAAAACCGGAATGAATATATAGAACAAGGATGATGGAGAAGAAAGATAAAATGCGAAGTTTATCGCTGAGATATTGATTAATCATAAGGGATTTAAATTTTATCACAAATATTTTTCATCATCTTTCGCACGAGAAATGCAATTCACAAAATAGTTTGCTACTTGCTTTCCTTGAATCCGAACTGCACTCTCGACGCGTTTATATGTCAATAATCTGATATCCTGGATATGAGAAATTACCTTCTTCAACGATTCTTTCAAAGAACTTACATCCTTTGATTTAAAAATCAATCCATCAGTCTCATCCGCAATCAAGGCTTTGGCTCCACATCGATCGCTAACAATTACATAAAGCCCTAAAGACATTGCTTCGTTTACAACAGCTCCCCATCCATCGTGAAGAGAAGGCAGAATCAAAACATCATTCTGTTGCATGATCTCTGGAACTTCATTCATTGGTCTGATACCTAAAAAACTCGTATTGATTCTATTCTTTTGGGCTATTACCTCTAACTTCACTCTCTCTTCCCCATCTCCTACTAACGTAAAATCAATATTTGAATTATCTTTCAATGCCTCCATCACAATCTGTACGTTCTTTCTGTGAATCAGGCTTCCCACAAAGAGTAACTTAACCTTTCCCGAAGGAGGAGGTAAAATACGTTTGGAGGTTTCGGTAACATACTGAAAGGGAAAGACATCCCAACGTTTGGAAATATTTCGATAATAGCTAACAGCCAAATCCCCAAAACCAAAGATACCATCAATGCGAGATATATACCTATAATCCTGAATAAAAAAGCGTAGATAGTGCATCCACAATGGTTTATTATAAATTAAGGGAGGTTCCGTTATAATATACCGTCTTACCTGATAAGCAAGACTTAACTTAAACCAACAGAACACTTCTGTAAATGCACGAATACCTGTGAACAAACAAACCGCATCTTTCGTTTCTTTAAGAAGTTGAATAATCTGTTCATCTGTAGGCTTTAACCACAATTGAACCGAAGTATTATCCAACAAATGTGTACTATCCCAGCCCATATCTTTTCGCACAACGTAATCCGTGCGCGGAACGATAAGATGTACTCTTTCTACACGTTCATCTTTAGCGCATTCACGGATATAAGGGATTTGATGTGGACTTATGCAGTTTTGAAAAAACAGCAGATTCATTTATAACAATTTTTTATCCAAGAATCCAATTCCTTAGCCCGTATATTCCATTCATGCATAAGTGGATCAATTTTTAAGTTCCATGAATCATCATCTGCCATATTCTCAATAGTTTGTGCTAAAGACTCTTTTGAAGTTGGCTCGAAATAAACACCATTTTCTTTTAATACCTCATAAGGTTCTCCAATCTTACAAGTAATAATTGGCTTCTTATAAGGTAAATACATATACAACTTACTGGGACACCTGGCCCAATCCTGAATTGTATCATTCATAGGAGAAATGAATGCGTCTGCTAATGTAAAATATGCAGAAATATCTTCCTCTTCCACAAATCCTGGAGTATGAATAAAAGTTTGGAGTTTATTTTCTTTTATGTATTGAACAACTTTTTTATAATCAGGTCCTTTGCCTAATAACAATAAATGAAAAGACGGATGTCGTTCATGAATCAACTCAAATGCTTTTATCATCGTAAATGCTCCATAATTTTCGGCCAAACTACCTAAATAAACGAAAAACTTATCCCCATCTTCCTTTTTAATCAGATTTTCTTTTCTAACAAACTGACAGACCGATTTATTATAGGCATAAGGAAAATATAACATTGGCAATCCCTCTCGGCCTAATTTCTTTGCTAATTTTAGAAAATGGTTCTGTAGAAACTTACTAGCATTCAATAATCCAGTAGAATAAAATACCGACATTATTTCCTGTAATACAGCACGTAATCGAAACAATCCTTTTACATTCCGTATCCCGGACTGTAATTCCGAATGCTCAACCAGTTTAATACATCTATAGCGAAGTGCAACAATATTCCTAAAAACAAAAGCGCAGATATAAAGTACATCCGGCTTTATTTGTTTAATAAGTGTATTTTTCTTTTTTAATTCGCCAAATGCAGAATGATAACACATAAAATAAACTTTTGTTCTTTCATCACATTCCAGCTCTACTCTGTGACGATTCTCCTCTGTATCATCCATAATAATAGATACACTCCAACCTAAATCGGAAAGATGATTAGCTAATCCTAAAGCCCTTTTTGCCGTAGCTATGGACTTAATATCTCCTGTTGTTATAAAACAAATATGCATAAGCAAAATAATAAATTAATAAGATGATATTTGCTTCTTTTGATTCCTATCACTCAAATATAGTATCAATATTATAGCAAAAGCAATAGGCAACGTTTGTCTAAAATGAGACTGTGGTGAAAACAATGCATTCCAAAGCAAATTATACTCATGATACGCCAATACCAATAAATACTTTCGCTCACAAAATCCTAAACTAACGAAACCTTTTTTTAAGAAATAAAATACGATGTAAAGCATTGCTACAAAAGCAAAAATACCATTCATCATCCCACAGCCTACAATAACCGAATGAGAAGGTATCAAAAAATGATAACTGAGCTGATCTGGTGTGAGCCTTTCACCGTGCATCATAAACATCAAACGCTGATAATGCCCGGTCGTATCGTATGGCCAGGCTCCATGTCCCAGCCAGAACTTATCCATAAACGCCTGCCATCCTACCCACGCCTCACTTTTTCCTGTCATCAACAGTTCCAATGGATTATAAGGATTCTTACAGACCAGAAGTTGTTGGCTGTTGCCACTGGTTATTTCTCCTGCTAAAACTCTGTTTACATAGTAAACATAGAAACCGTAGCCTGTCAACAACAATAAAGCAGAAGCAACGACCAATGCTTTTTTATTGGGAATTAACTGTTTGTGTTCCATCAGATAAGCTACCATACCAGCAAATAAGGCCATTCCCCCACTACTTCTAGCCCCCAAAAGAATAAATACAATCCCTAACAAAGAAAAAAGTATAGGAAAGTTCCGATTTCTATAGATGACAGAAATAGCTAAAAATATTAATATGGTAAGCGGAGCAATGTAAAACTTAAGGTAGGTAGCTGCCTCACCAGCCAAAATATCTTCTGCACTCTGATCCTCGAAACTGGTACCAAAAATCAATTTCATGGCTATTTGCGAAAGTATAATCACCAAGATAAGACGCTTATCCTTCGTCAAATAATAAAAAAGAAAAATGAAATGCAAATAAGAAACAACTGTAATGGCCAATCCTTTTAGACTGCTTGACAATCCGTTAGAAACCAATACCTCGGAGAAAATCTGCGCTGCCAACAAAGCTGAGTAAGCCAGCGTAATGGCCTTCAGTTCTTTTGTTTTCTGCCACCGGATTTTGGCAATAATAAATGGGGTATAAACAAGCAAGAAAAGTTCACTAATTGAGATTTCTCCTACAATATTGAATTTTATTCCCCACCCCAGTTCAAAGAGGAAGATTAAAAGATAAGTCTTAATCGGCATTGTTCAATAGCGATTCATACAATTTGCAAACTTCCTTGGCATAATTATTCCAAGTGTACCGTGTCATCATTTCAGCGGCATGGCAGCCTATGTTATTACGTAACACACTATCTGCTACCACATTTATTACAGCGTCAACTATGGCTTGTTCGTCTTTAGATGGTATAAAGAAGCCCGTTTTGCCATGTTCAATAGGCAGCCCACTTTCGCGAGTTGCAATGACAGGCAATCCTGCCGCCAAAGCTTCCATACCGCTTTGGGCACAGCCTTCGCACAAAGATGGAAATACATACATATCGGCATTCTTCAAATATAGTTTTAATTCATCCTGAGGCACCATTCCTACCAACCTCACATTGGGTAAATTATATCTGTCAAGCATTTCGGTCGCCTCACCAGTTCCTCCGACAATCGTCAATTCACACGGTATATTACGACTATTCAAAATCTTGATTGCTTCTAATAAATATTCCCCTCCTTTACGGAAGCCAAAACTACCTGTAAAGAGCAGCTTAATGGTATCACCAATAGTATAATCCGTTTTAAGCCGACTAAAATCAGTACGCACCCCTAAATAGACTACCCGGATTTTTTTCTCATCATATCCTGCTTCCACAAAGGTATCTTTGACAAACTGAGAGTTCACCAGTAACAGATCAGCCTTATCGCAATCGGCAAGTACTCCCTGCCAAAAAGGATTATCTATCCCCATTGCAAACAACGCTCCATTTTTTTCAAATTCTTTCCTCAACTGCCGGTCCATAAATAGCGGATGGGCAATGCTATGGTCTACTATCACTTTCATGCCATTGGCTTTAGCTCTTTCTATGGCCCCCCCCATTCCAGAACCACTCCTCACATGAAAGATATCTGCATCTTTCAGGTATTTGCAGCTTAATCTGCCATATAAAACCGCAGCTTTTACATTGGCTAATTTATCTTTTAGTGCCCGACTACGAAAATGTGAATAGAATTCCGGCATCCCTATTCCGATATTCTTTCCTTTTAAGCACACAGGCGTGCGCTTCTTCATCGTTTTCGTAAGTTTATACCCCACAATTTTATTCAATATAAGTAAAATCCAACGATTCCACCATTCAGGAATCCAGCCTTGAATTACCTTTATATCTACGAAATCTGAAAGTGCTTCTGCACTTTTAATCAGATGCAAGGGACCAAATGTGGACAATATGACTTTAATTTGTTGATGACTCATACTTAACAATACTTCGGTAAATTTTTACCGATAAATAAAAATAAAACAATAGAATCGGTG
>ERZ779737.1335-NODE-1335-length-19569-cov-4.333504_pt1 | contig 19569 bp, 16 predicted proteins | sample MGYA00511889_ERZ779737 | MGnify/ENA primary metagenome ERZ779737 (study PRJEB29588, sample SAMEA2163575) | human gut metagenome | biome: human gut; feature: human-associated habitat; material: faeces | place: Denmark | collected 2008/2010 ...
TTTAAAATATTTATCTCATCAATCCTTTTTGCGTCCGCAGATACGACTTTATAGCACAGACAGCATTTTTCAATTTCGGGAAAAAGAAGCTCTCTTCTTTTTTCGCTCAGTTTTTTACTGTCGGTAACGCCGTCGCAAAACTTGGATATATCAATGACCGCCGCACAAACGGTGACCGGACCTGCAAGAGGTCCTCTGCCGACTTCGTCAACGCCGCAGATATATTTATATCCCTTTTTAATCAGTTCGTTTTCGGGAGCGAAATCGGATATCATAATTTCTCCAACATTATTTTCCCGAGCCTGCCTTTTCTGAAGTCGTCGATAACGGCCAAAGCGCAACGATCGTAATCGACCTCACCGCCTCTCATTTTAAAGCCTCTCGACAAGGCTATGCCGTTAAGGATATCGAGCGGTAAAAGCGTCTCGTCGACTCCGTATCTGGTTTTCAAAGCGGAGGGATAAAGCCCCACGATTTCGCTGATAAACTCCAAAGCAAGTTCCGCTTTATCGAGAATATCGTCGTTTATAGCTCCTATGTATGCAAGATGTTTTGCTACGGTCTCGTCTTCAAATTTACCCCAAAGCGTGCCCGGTGTATCCAAAAGGTCTATAAAAGAATCTATCGCAAGCCACTGCTTGCCTCTTGTTACGCCCGCCTTATCTCCCGTTACTGCAGAAGCCTTTTTCCGCATACTGTTTATGATGGTAGATTTTCCGCTGTTGGGTATACCTACAATCATTGCACGCACGTGCTTTTTGACGCCCTTTTCGAGATATTTGTCCAAAACGTCTTTATAAGTCGTTTTAATCAGTGAAGTTATTTTGGATAAATCTCCCGTTCCCACGGTAGCAGAGCAAATTTTACCTTCACGAGAAAATTTTGACACCCATTTATCAAGTTCGGTTTTTTCTACAAGGTCGCATTTGTTAAACAGATATATAACCCTTTTATTTTGAACAAGCTTGTTTAAAACAGGATTTATGGACGAATTGACGGCTCTCGAATCGATGACGTAAAGGCATACGTCGCACATCGAAAGATTTTCTTCCATCATTCTGACGGCTTTGGTCATATGACCGGGAAACCACTGTATATTCATCTATTCTCCTAAAAGGTCGGGACGAAGTTTTTTAGTAAGCTCTATCGCCCGTTCCCTTCTCCATTTTGCGACTTCGGCGTGATTGCCGCTAAGCAAAACTTCGGGAACGGCAAGACCTTCAAATACGGCAGGTCTCGTATACTGCGGATACTCAAGCAGGTTTTCAGAGAAGCTTTCTTCCAAAACGGATTCACGGCTTCCCAAAACGCCGTCGATATATCTTGAAACGCAATTTATCAAAACCATGGCAGGAAGTTCTCCGCCCGTCAAGACGTAGTCACCGATAGATATTTCTTCGTCTATTTCAAGGTCTATCGCTCTTTGGTCAACTCCTTCATAGCTTCCGCACAAAATGAGAATGCCTTCAAGAGAAGCAAGCGACTTTACCTTGTCTTGGTCGAGTCTTTTACCTTTTGGCGACATATAAATTCTGCAAAGCTTGCGGTCGGGGTCAACAGCTCTTATTGCATCTACAATCGGCTGACAGGTCATAACCATACCCGCGCCGCCTCCGAAAGGAGCGTCGTCCGTTTTTGAATGTTTATCGGTTGAATAATCCCTGATATTTACCACGTCAAGCGAAAACTTTTCGTTTTTCATCGCCCTGCCCAAAATGGAACAGTCAAGCGCGGAAAACATTTCGGGAAATATGGTCAGCACCTTAAAATTCATTAAAAACTGCAACCTCGTCAAAAATTTTTTTGTCCAAAATCATTTTACCGTCTTTAAGGTCAACGTCGATAACAAGCTTTTTTAACGCCGGAAAGGATATGTTTTTGTCTTTTGATTTCACAACGTAAACGTCCGCGGCGCCGTATTGAAGCACGTCGGATATTTTACCGATTGCTTTGTCGTCGACAAAAACTTCAAGTCCGATTATATCTGCAATCAAATTTGAATCTTTGTCCGTTTTCACGGCATCGCTTCTGTCGATGCAAATATATTTCCCTCTTAGCTTGTCAACTTGCTCCGGTGTTTCAATACCTTCAAGCTTAATAACGACGAATGCGCCTTCCGTTCTCGCCTTTGTCAAAGCGTAACAGACGGAATCGATATAGACGTGTTTTAAACGTAAAAAGCGGGAGTTATCATCTGTTAACCCCTCGATTTTTATTTCGCCTTTAATGCCTTTAGGTTTTAAAACCTTTCCTACTTCGACAAATTTCATTCCTTCTCGGAAATAACAACGTTATATTTAACACCGGATTTCGAGCTTGCCGATTTTACAATCGTCCTTATCGCTTTTGCTATTCTGCCCTGTTTTCCGATAACTTTGCCTATGTCGTTTTTGGAAATTTCGATAACGATATCCGTCGTATCGTCGCCTTCACGGGTTTCGACGATAAAATCTCCGTCGTCACCGACAAGTTTTTTTACTAAAAACTCCACTAATTCGTACATAGTGCACCTGTTACATTACGCCGTTCTTATTAAGTAATGCTCTTACGGTATCGGTGGGTTGTGCACCTTTTGCAATCCAATCTTTAGCTTTATCGGCGTCGATTTTAACCAATGCAGGTTCGACAGTCGGGTCATAAATGCCGATTTGGTCGATATATTGACCGTCTCTTGCTTTTCTGGAATCGATTGCTACGATACGATAGAAAGGTGATTTTTTTGCGCCCATTCTTGTGAGTCTGAGTTTTACCATTATTTACCTCCAAACAATAAAAATTGCTTTATTGTGATTTATTATTTTTTGATTTGTTTTACTGTTTTATTTTTTTTATTTATTGTCTTAATTTAAACTTGCCTTTAATAATTTTAAAACTTTATGTTTTATCCGTTTTCCGTTTAGCAACATTTTTTAATCGATTTATCATAAATTTATCGGTGATAAAATAATTTAAATGTCGGTCAAAAACGATATTTAACGGTTAAAAAGGAAGCTTGCCCTTGTTTTTCGCCATACGACTCATCATCGTCTTTGACATTTCGAACTGCTTTAAAAGCTGATTGACTTCCTGTATCGACGTGCCGCTTCCTTTGGCAATTCTCTTTCTTTGGCTCGCCTTGATAATATCCGGATTGCGGCGTTCTTTCACCGTCATCGATTGAATAATCGCTTTGGTGTGTTTAATTTTCTTTTCGTCCACCTCTGTATCGACGCCCTTTAGCTTATTGCTCATTCCGGGTATCATATTGAGCACGTTGGAAAGATTGCCCATTTTTTTCATATTTTCAAGCTGTTCGAGATAATCTTCGAGAGTGAATGAATTTTGCTTTAATTTCTTTTGAAGATTTTTTGCGTCCTCTTCGTTAAAGGCGTTTTCCGCCTTTTCAATCAATGTGAGCACGTCACCCATACCGAGAATTCTCGACGCCATTCTGTCGGGGTGGAATGCTTCGATATCTTCGAGTTTTTCCCCTATTCCCGAAAATTTAATCGGCTTGGACGTAACAGCTCTTATCGAAAGTGCCGCACCGCCTCTCGTATCGCCGTCGAGTTTTGTGAGCACGACGCCCGTGATATCCAAAGTTTTATTGAAGGTGTCTGCAACCGTTACGGCGTCCTGTCCCGTCATGGAATCGACAACGAGCAATATCTCGTGCGGTTTCAATTCCTTTTTAAGTTCGACAAGCTCGTCCATAAGCTGCTCGTCAATGTGAAGCCGTCCTGCCGTATCGACAATGACCGTATCGAAAGCGTTTTTGTTTGCATACTTTATCGCTTCTTTTGCTATTTTGACGGGAGCAATTTGTCCCTTTTCAAAAACTTCGACACCGGCTTTTTTGCCTACAACCTGAAGCTGCGTGATTGCCGCAGGACGGTATATATCGCAGGCACAGAGCAAAACGTTTTTACCCTGCTTTTTCAACATATTTGCAAGCTTTCCGCACATTGTCGTCTTACCCGCGCCCTGAAGTCCGCACATCATAATAATTGTCGGCGGGTTTGAAGCAACGGCAAGTTTTGCGTTTTTTGTGCCCATAAGGTCGGTAAGCTCTTCATTGACTATCTTTATAACCTGCTGGGCGGGAGTTAAGCTTTTTAATATTTCTTCATGCAACGCCTTTTCGCTTACCGCTTGAATAAAAGATTTTACAACCGAGTAATTGACGTCCGCTTCCAAAAGAGCGATACGGATTTCCCTCATCGCCTGTTTTATTTCAAGTTCCGTCAATCTGCCCTTGTTCTTCATTTTTTCAAAGACGTTGGCTATTCTTTCGGATAAATTTTGAAAAATTCCCATTTAATCCTCCACCAAATCAACAAGACTTTCTATGATTTTATCCTCTTCTTGGTCGTTTCTATCCGCTCTCGCCTTTTTTAATTGATTGACAAAGCGATTTATTTTGTCCGACCTGGAAACAAAACCGAGTTTTTGTTCGTATTGAACAAGAGAGTCCTCACCTCTTTTTATGGAATCACGAGCTGCCTGCCTCGTTATTTCAAACTGCTCCGCTATCTCACCGAGTGATAAATCGCAGTCATAATACAGAGTCATCATCTCTTTTTGCTTATCCGTGAGCAAATTCCCGTATGTTGCCAATAAAATACTGATTTTAACGTTTTCCATAAATAAAAGTGTAAAGGTTAAAACCTTTACACTTATGATAACAATTAAAAATTATTATGTCAACTTATTTAAACGGATAAACGGAAATATTTTATCCTATCAGATATTTTTACACTTGCGGTTTTAAAATTTGCGGCAAAGTACAATCGTAAAATTTGTTATTCTTCGTCAAGCAATACGTCGATAAAATCGGTTGCGTCGAACGGTATGAGGTCGTCAATCTTTTCCCCGACTCCGACGTATAAAACGGGAAGCGAAAGCTGTTCCGCTATGGCAATTACGACTCCGCCTTTTGCCGTTCCGTCAAGCTTTGTAAGTATTATTCCGTCTACGTCAATATCTTCACTGAATACTTCCGCCTGCGATACCGCATTTTGACCCGTCGTTGCATCAAGAACGATATACTTTCTGAAATCCGCTTCGGGAAGCTCTCTGCAGACAACACGACATATCTTTTTAAGCTCTTCCATAAGATTTTTCTTATTGTGAAGTCTGCCCGCAGTATCAATCAACACTACGTCCGTTCCCCTCGCCTTTGCCGAAGCTATGGCGTCAAAAACGACGGCGGCAGGGTCGCTGCCCTCACCGTGGTGAACAACTCTTACCCCCGCTCTGTCGCCCCATACCTCAAGCTGCTCGCTAGCCGCAGCTCTGAAAGTATCGGCGGCTGCAATAACTACCGATTTGCCAAGTGACTTAAACATATTGGCAAGCTTGCCTATTGCAGTGGTCTTACCCACTCCGTTAACGCCTGAAAGCAAGATGACAAGCGGATATGAAAACTCCTCTATTTCAAAATCTATCGACTCGACAAGAATCTTTTTAAATAATTCCCTCGCTTGTTCCGGTTTTGTAACTCTGTTTTCGTAAATTTCATCACGAAGTCTGTCAAGCAACGTTTCAGTGGCTTCGATTCCGACGTCGGCGGTAATTAAAGCTTCTTCAAGCTCGTCAAAAAATTCGTCGTCTAAATCTTTCATCGAGAAAGCTTCGAAAAGACGGCGTTTGATTGCCTCTTTGGTCTTTTTTAATCCGTTTGAAATTTTCGCAAAAAATCCCATTTTTACTCCTATGCCACTCCGTTATCGGAAGCGTGTTTAACAGCCTCCTCAAATTCGATTGAAACAATTTTCGTTACGCCTTTTTCCTCCATAGCCACGCCGAAAATCGAATCGGCATGACGCATTGTCGGTTTACGGTGCGTGATGACTATAAACTGCGTTTTATCCGAAAAGATTTTTAAAAGCTCGGCAAAAAGGTTTGCATTGGCGTCGTCGAGAGCCGCTTCTATTTCGTCCAAAATACAGAATGGCATCGGCTTAAGCTGAAGTATCGCAAACAAAATGGATATTGCCGTGAGAGCCTTTTCGCCGCCGGAAAGAAGAGAAATGTGCTGAAGTTTCTTACCGGGAGGCTGAGCATAAATTTCTATACCTGCCTCAAGAGGATCCACCTCGTCGTTGTTGGTAAGGTCCGTATCGATGTTCTGCAAAACAAGTTTGCCCGTTCCCCCGTCAAACAGCTTTTTAAAGACGTCTTGGAAATTGGTGTTTATTTTCTCGAATGCGTCGTTAAACTTTACTACCATTTCACTTGTCAAATCGGCAATTATTTTCTTGAGGTCGTCATAAGCAGTCTTAATATCGTCTCTTTCCGCCGACAGTGTTGAATATCTTTCTTCAAGTTCTTCCAAATCCTTTACTGCAAGAAGGTTTACGTCGCCGAGTCTTGAGATTGACCTTTTAAGGGAAGCAATTTCTCCGCCCGCCTTTTTGTGGTCGAATTCCTCGTCCTTTAGCGGCAAAGCGTTGGTATACGTAAGATTGTATTCTTCCAAAATATGCTCCTGCATACTTCTTATCTCGATATCCACTCTCTCCAAACTGCCCTCGTCCCTTATCTTCTTTTCGCTGAGGACGCTCTTTTCTTCCGTCATTTTATTCTTGGCGATATCAAGCTCCGATATACGGTTTTTCAGATTTTCCTTTCTGGACGACAGCGATTCAATCTGTTTTTCGAGGTCGGCAATATGAGAAAGCTCTTCCCCCGTAAACGATGACCTTTGAGGCGCGTTTTGAAGTTCCGCTATTTTACCCTGAACGATTTTAAGCTGAACGTCGACTTCGATAAGATTTTCTTTATAAGTCGACCTTTCGTTTGAAAGTCGGAAAATCTCGTCGGAAAGCTTATCGATTAACCCTTTCATCGTGGCGTTTTGGACGCGAAGGTCGGTAAGTTTTCTCGCCAGTTCATCACGCTCGGATTTCTTCGCTTTAGAATTGTCCTGTTGCTCTGAAAGCTGTCCGAACCACTCTTTCTTTTGTTTAACGTCAGACTCAAGTTCGTCAACCGAAGAAATTTTTTCGGTAAGTTCCGATACGATTTTATCCGCTTCCACCAGCTCCGCTTCGCAGGAAGCTATATCGGCTTTAAGCCTTTCTACATTGTCCTTGGAAAGCCGTATTCTTTCGTTATAGAGACCTGCCTGACCTTTAAGGTCAAACATCTGCCTTTCAATATCTTTTATTTTATTTTCGCATTCTTCAACCGCTTTTTCGTTCTTCGCTTTAAGCTCTGTATGCTGAGCAAGATTGTCAGAGAGTTTTTTTGCATTTTCCTCCATCTGAGCGATTTTTCTTTCCTGGTCAAGAAGGCTCATTTTATCCGACTTTTTAAATCCGCCCGAAATAGAGCCGTTTTTAGCAAATAAATCACCGTCAAGAGTAACTATTTTAAATTCTTGATTGTAATTTCTGAACAGTCTGACTGCCACGTCTATATCTTCAACGACAACAGTGTCGCCCATCAAAGCCGAAATCAGCTTTTCAAATTTGGGGTCATATTCGATATGTGAGGAAAGAAGTCCCAAACAACCCCTTTCGCTCAGAACTTTGGAGTTTTTATCGCCTATCGATTTTTCTCTGCAAGTGGTAAGAGGACGGAAAGTCGCTCTGCCGAAACGCTTTTGTTTTAAAACGCCGATGAGAAATTTTGCGTCGTCTTCGTTTTTTACGATAATATTCTGAAGCGATGCGCCGAGCACGTTTTCGACAGCCGAAACGTATTCTTCCGGCACTTTTATTTCCTCGGCAACAACGCCCATAACTTTCGCCTTTACTTGCGGATTTTCTTTACTCTCTTGCATGAGCGCCTTGACAGCTTCCTGATAGCCGGCAAAACTGTCTTTAATCTGCCTCATCATGTCGATATTGGCGTTCTGCGTGCTTATTTTATTGTTTATTGCCAAAAGGTCGTCGGCTATGGATGAAAGAGCCGCTTTTGCGGAGCGTTTTTGTTCCACCGCCTCGTTTTGGGCGACGATAAGTTCCGCATTTTTTTGCTTGAGGTCGTTTAAATTTCCCTCGGCTATGGACAAAGCGGTCAAATCGGCATCGAGAGCGGCACTCTTTTGTTTTAAAGCCTCTCTTAAATTCTTTGCCCTTTCCTGATTTATACCTTTTTCGGATATGAGCCCGGAAAGATTGCTTCTGAGTGCGCTTAACTGTTCGACGGAGCGTATGTAGTCCTTATTTTTTTCCTCGAACTCGCTTTCCTCGCTCTTCAGTGCGTCCGTAAGAGAGTTATACTGAGCGTTTACCGCTTCGTATTCTCTGGCGCATATCGCATAATTTTTGAGTTTTTCGTCCTTCTCCTCAGTAGCCGTCTTTACTGCTTCGTCAAGTTTTTCAATTAACGTCTCAAAGTTTTGCTTGTCTTTGGTAAGTCTTGACTCATCTCCGTTCAGATTGTTAAGCTTCTCCTGGAAAACCTTTCCTTCACCCAAAATAGACGCCTGCTCTACCTTTAAAGCAAGAAGCTCGGCGTTAAGGTTTTTCGATACGTCGTCAAGCGAGGTAAAATCTGACATACACTTGTCAAATTCACTTACGCACTCGTTAAATTCCTTTTCGAGATTGAAAATTTCTTCGGAAGTTTTCATCAAACGGTCTTTGATTTTTTGTTTGACGGTCTCGTTATTCTCATATTGATAAATATAAAGATTAACTTCCTGAATTTTTAAGAGGTCTTTTAGCTCAAAATATTTTTTTGCCGTTTCAGCCTGCTTTCTTAAAGGCAAAATCTGCCTTTCGATTTCTGCTATTCTCTCATTTGCGACGGTGAGGTTTTGATTTGCTTTATCGAGCTTTCTTTCCGCCTCGTTCCTTTGGTATCTGAACTTGGAAATTCCTGCCGCTTCTTCAAAAATATGGCGACGGTCTTCGGGCTTTGCCGAAAGCAATTCGTCAATTCTGCCCTGACCTATGATAGAATATCCCTCTTTGCCGATACCCGTGTCGTGTATGAGGTTGATTATATCTTTCATACGGCAGCGTGAGCGGTTTATAAAATACTCACTGTTTCCGCTTCTGTCCAATTTACGCGTGATGACCACGTTATCTGCCTCAAAATTGGGAAACACTTTGCCGTTTTCATTGTCAAAGTATAACGAAACCTCGCAATAGGACGTGCTCTTGCGGTTCTCTGTTCCGTTAAAAATGACATCCTGCATATTCTTGCCTCTAAGCTGCTTCGCGCTCTGTTCGCCGAGTGTCCACCTTATAGCGTCGGCGATATTCGACTTTCCGCAACCGTTAGGCCCGATAATGGCAGTGACGCCTTCTTTAAAATCTATCGTAACTTTATCTGCGAAAGATTTAAAGCCTTTAAGTTCTAATCGTTCAAAATTCAATTTGCATCTCCGTGTAGTAGTGTAGCCTTGTTATTTTAGCATAAGAAAAAGTAAAACACAAGAAAAAAGGAAGTCAAAACAATTAAATTATCAAAAAAATAAAAAGCGTATTTTTCAACGCTTCTTTTGTTTCGAAAGCTTGGATAAAGCAATTTTTGCGCAGTTTTGTTGAGCTTCTCTTTTTGTTCCTCCCGTGCCTTTACCCATCACTTTGTCGTCTACGACAACCTCAAAGACAAATTGCGGATTATGGTCCGCACCGGTTTCCGACAACAGCTTATATTCTATTTCCACACCGTGTTTTGAGCCGTATTCGTTAAGTTTGGATTTTGCGTCCTTAGCGTCTGCTTTTGCGTTTTCAAGTTCCTCGGCAAGATTTTCCAAAACAAACTTTTTGGCAGGCTCGATGCCTCCGTCAAGATAAATTGCTCCCGCTATCGATTCAAACAGGTCACTTTTAACCGATGACAGACATGTAATATTCTGTTTTTTTCCGCCCTCGCCAACAAGCATACAGTCTGAAACGTCAAGCCTGTCAATGGCTTCCGAAAGCGGTTTTTCGGATACTACGCTAGAACGCAGTCTTGTTAAAAAGCCTTCGTCTTTTGACGGATATTTATTGAAAAAATATTCCGCAATGACAAAATTGACAATACTATCCCCTAAAAACTCGAGATTCTGATAATTCTTTCCGTTTAAAAACGACGGGTGTGTAAAAGCCCTTATAAGATAAGAAGGATTTTTAAAGATATAATTTATCTTTTTTTCCGCTTCATCCAAACGAATTGCCATAACTCTCCGATTTTTCCCTTGTAAATTTTATTCCGATTTATTATCTTCGCTTTTAAAACCTTTGACAAAAGCGTTTATTTTGTCAACGACGCCCGACTCGGCAAGAGCTTTAGCCTGCAAGATACTTGAACAAACGGATTTTGCCTTTGATGCGCCGTGCGATTTAACAACGACCTTGTTTACGCCCAAAAAACATGCTCCTCCGTTTTCGTTGTAGTCAAGTTTCTTTTTAAGTTTTTTGAATGTCTTGAGTAAAAGCGCCGCTCCCAGCTTTGCCGATAGTCCGCCTTCTTTTATGCCCTGCTTTAACAAAGTAAATACCGCATTTGCCGTTCCTTCGGCTGATTTTAACGCTATATTGCCGTTAAAACCGTCACATACTACAACGTCAAAATTGCCCGATAGAATATCCCTTGCCTCGCAGTTGCCTACAAAATTCAGCGGCGATTCTTTCAGCAAATCAAACGCCTCCTTTGTGAGTTCGTTGCCCTTTTTGTCTTCCGCTCCGTTAGAGAGTAGCCCTATGCTCGGATTTTTTACGCCTGTCTGACACATGGCATAGGCAGCTCCCATATATGCAAAATGCAAAATGTTAACCGCTTTGCAATCCACGTTTGCTCCGCAGTCGCAAAGTATTACGCTTCCGCCCGTAACAGTTGGCAAAACAGGAGCAAGAGCGGGACGCGATATTCCTTTTATCCTGCCTATCTTCATAAATGCGCCCGTCAATACCGCACCGGTAGAACCTGATGAAACAAGAGCATCGGCGTCGTCGTTTGCCATTAGATATTCAAGCGATTTGACCAGCGAGGATTCCTTTTTAAGCTTTATCGCCATTGTGGGTGACTCCTCGTTGGTTATGACGTCTTTTGCGTCAAACACTTCAAGACGCGAAGAACTAAATTCGGCTTTATTCAAAACCTTTTTGATTGCCTCTTCGTCACCGAATGCCGAAATATATAAATCACTATCTTCATTTAAAGCCTTAACCGCTCCAAGCACCGTCTGCTCGGGAGAATAATCTCCGCCCATAACGTCAAGCACAATTTTCATAATAACCTCCGCACAGTTGCAACAATAAGATTAAAAAGGCAAAACCGATTATTGCCACTCTTCGATTTTGCCCGTCAATTTATATCTGTATATCCGCAAAAAAAATTAGGTGGGAAAACCCACCTCAAAAAACTTATTCAGCTTTCTTGTTCGGCTCTTTAACCAAAACGCCTTTATAGTAACCGCACTTGGGGCATACCGTATGACTTTTGATAAGCTCGTGACATTGAGGACATTCAACAAGACCGGTAGCTTTGAGTTTCCAGTTGGCATATCTTGAATTTGTTTTTGATTTTGAAATTTTATTTTTTGGTACTGCCATTTTGAGGACCTCCTACTGTTAACTACAAAATAATACAATAATTTAATTTTTATGTCAAACAAAATAAAGCGATAAAAATAAAATAATACCGTATATTTTGCGTCGTTATTTAAAAGCGGCCGCTAAGCGACCGCCAACGTTTTATCGCTATGTATACCTAAAAAGCTTCAAGGCTTTTAATAAACAGAGCCGCAAATTATAGATGCAAGCGTCAAACTATTTTAAAGTCAATGCCTTTGTTTCTCTTGCTATGGAAAGCTCTTCGTTTGTTGGCAAAATCAAAACTTTGCATTTTGAGCCTTCGTTCGTTATCTCGCCTATTCCGTCGGAATAAGTATTGTTTTTTTCATCGGAAAAATCCACGCCGAGGTAATCCATATCCTGCATGACAAGTCCTCTAATTAAAGGAGAATGCTCGCCTATACCTCCCGTAAAAACAATAGCGTCGACGCCGTTTAAAACTGCGGCATAAGAGCCGATATATTTTTTGACGGAATAAGCAACCATCTCAAGCGCAAGTCTTGCCTTATGGTCGCCCTCCTCGGCTTTGGCGGTCAGGTCACGGCAGTCGCTTGAATATTCGCTTATACCGAGCATACCGCATTTTTTGTTAAGAAAGTTTACCACTTCGTCGGGGTCGAGTCCCAATTTTATTCTCATATAGTCAACGGCGGCAGGGTCTATATCACCGCTCCTCGTGCCCATTACAAGACCTTCTAACGGAGTAAAGCCCATGGACGTATCCATACATTTACCGTTTTTAACCGCCGAAACGGAAGAGCCGTTACCGAGGTGGCAGATTATAATTTTTGAAACCTTTCCGACAATCTTTGCCGCCTCTTCGGACACGAACTTATGCGACGTTCCGTGGAAGCCGTATTTCCTTACTTTATATTTATCGTAGACGCTGTAAGGAATACCGTACATAAACGCTTTTTGAGGCATTGTGCTATGGAATGTAGTATCAAAAACCGCAACCATAGGAATGCCCTTCATAACTTCCCGACAGCTTTTTATACAAGCGATATTGCCGGGCATATGGAGCGGACCGAGGTCGACGTTCTTTTCGCATATTCTTATGACCTCGTCGTCAATGACGACGCTCGAATGGAAATCTTCTCCGGAATGAAGGACTCTGTGCCCGACTGCGCTTATCTCGTCAACAGATTTAATTACTCCGTATTTTGGGTCAAGCATTGCTTTCAAAACAAGCTCCATAGCTTCTTTGTGAGTGGGCATATCCTGCGAAATTTTAAGCTCTCTGCCGTCTGAAGTCTTTTGAGTAAGACAGCTTTTTGCAAAAGTTATTCTTTCGCAAATACCTTTAAGGAGCGGTTTTTCCGTATCTATATCGATAAGTTGATATTTGAGCGAGGACGAACCCGCGTTGATAACCAAAATATTCATTTTATTCTCCTTGCAAACAAGTGATTGCGGCAACCGCCACTATATCTTCGGCTACACAGCCGCGGCTAAGGTCGTTAATAGGCTTTGAGAGACCTTGCATGATAGGTCCGATTGCCATAAAGTTTCCGAGTCTTTGAGCGATTTTATATCCGATATTGCCTGCGTCGAGGTTGGGAAAAACAAAAACGTTTGCCTGACCGGCAACGGAACTGCCTTTAGCCTTTTGATTTGCCACGGTCGGAACGAGAGCGGCGTCGAATTGCAATTCGCCGTCCACGTCAATTTCGGGGCTTGATTGCTTTACGATTGCAAGCGCATTTCTGACCTTATCGACGTTCTCGTGCTTTGCGCTGCCAAGCGTCGAGAAAGAAAGCATAGCGATTTTAGGCTCGATTTCGACAATATTTTTGCACGAGAGATAAGCCGCCTGAACTATATCGGCAAGCTGATTTTCGTCGGGATAAGGGATAACGGCACAATCGGCAAAGACGTATGCGGGAGCATTGCCGTATTTGAAGTCTTGAGGCGGCACCATTATAAAACAACTTGAAACGCTTTTGATGCCGGCTTTGGGTTTAACCACTTGAAAAGCGGCTCTTGACACGTCGGCAGAAGAAAATACAGCGCCGCCGACAACGCCGTCAACGTCGCCTTTTTTAAGAGCGACAGCCGAATAATACATATTGTTTTCTTTAATCAGTTTTTCGGCAGCTTCAGGCGTCATACCCTTTTCCTTTCTCAATTCATAAAGGAAATCGGCATATTCTTTAGTATTATCGACTGCGGGATTTAAAAATTCGACTCCGTTAAAGTCAATATCCTTGAATTTAGACACAATAGCGTTTTTGTCTCCGATTAAAACGACTTTGCACATTTTCTTTTTTGTCAAAATCTCCGCCGCTTTCGCCGCTCTTACGTCGTCACCCTCGGCGAGCGCAATTTTTTTGTTCAATTTTGATGCTCTTGAAAAAAGATTGTCGAGAAAATTACTCATAACGACTCCAAAAACTTGGCAATGATTATTGCTTCTTTTAATATTTGTTGATATAATTATAAAAGCTATTTTTTAAAAAAGCAACTGATTAAAAAAATTTAATGAGGTTATATGAAAACTACCGCAATTATCGCCGAATACAACCCGTTTCACAACGGGCATCTATATCAGCTACTTAAGGCTAAAGAGGAAACCTCGCCCGATACGCTAGTCGTTTTAATGAGCGGTTCATTCACTCAAAGGGGCGATATCGCCGTTGCGGATAAATATACAAGAGCGGATTGGGCAATCAATGCGGGTGCGGATATTGTGCTTGAACTTCCTACGGTATATTCTTTATCCCCCGCAAATAAATTCGCTATGGGAGCGATGAGAACACTTTCCGTTTTCGGTGAATTTACGCTCAGTTTCGGCAGCGAAAGCGGAGACCTCTCCGCCCTCGAAATGGCTGTCGATACGCTTGGTCTCGAAACGAAAGAATTTAAAGAACTGCTAAGCGATTATATGTCGAAAGGTTATTCTCTCGCAAAGGCCAGAACAATGGCTCTCGACAACCCCGTCGTATCCGAAATCATCGGAAGCCCGAACAATATTTTGGGTGTAGAATACATTAAAGCCGTCAAGGCGTTAAGTTTGCCCGTTTCCTTTCACACGGTAAAGCGCAGATATTCCGAAAACGGCGGTTTGTTTTTATCCTCAACGGAAATCCGCAAAATGCTAAAGCAAGGCGAGGACTATTCAAAAGCCGTTCCCCCGTTTGTAAAATTAAAGGACATAGACCGTAAGACGTATTCCTCGATATGTCTTTATGCAATAAACAACATGACTGCCGAGGAACTTGAAAGAGTTTCGAATATATCGGAAGGATTTGAAAACCGACTGAAAAAACTGACCTTTTCGAGTATAGAGGAACTTTATGCTCTTACGACGAAAAGATATACAAAAAGCACGGTAAAAAGAATAATTGCAAGCGCAACTCTGAACCTCACAAAAGAGCTTGTTGAAACGGCAGAAGAAAACGAACCTTATATCAGAGTACTTGCGCTAAGAGAATCCCGAAAAGATTTGCTGAGCTTCCTCGGTGACAGGACGAAAAATCTTTATTTAAAAGCGAGCGACTGTCCTGCCGACAGCGTTTATAAACCGCTTATCGATATGGACGAAAAAGCTAACAGATTTTTATCTATCGTTAACGGTGAACATAATAAGATTTTAGACAAACCGAGTTTTTTAAGATAGCTAAATTATTTTTAAAACAAACAAAATAAATTGAGTTTTTTAACGTAAACAAACTAAATAGAGTTTTTTAACGCAAATAAAATAAATTGAGCAAGACAAAGAAACCAATTCGAGTTTTTTAATATGATATAAACAAATTAAAAAAGCGAACGTATCGTTCGCTTTTTTATCTATTCGCATATTAAGCAAAACTAATTAAGTTTTAAAGTTTTAACTTCCTCAGTCATACGGTCGATAAGCTCGGAAAGTTTCATTTTGCCCAAGTCGCCTTCGGTGCGGTAACGGACTGCAACTACTCCCTCTTCCGCTTCTTTATCGCCTATTATGAGCATATACGGAATTTTTTCAAGCTGAGCTTCTCTTATCTTCTTGCCTATCTTCTCGCTTCTCGTATCGATTTCCACTCTAAGACCCGCTTTCTTCATTTCGGCGACAATTTCCTTTGCCTTGTCGATGGTCCTGTCGGTAAGCGACATAACTCTTGCCTGAACGGGAGCAAACCAAAGCGGGAATGCACCGGCATACTTTTCGATGAGCATAGCCAGCGTTCTTTCGTAACAGCCTATTGAAGAACGGTGAATGATGAGAGGATGAACTTTGTCACCGTTTTCATCGACGTAAACCATATCGAAACGTTTAGCAAGCGCAAAGTCAATCTGAACGGTAAATAAAGTATCCTCTTTGCCGTGAACGTTGGTTCCCTGAACGTCGAGTTTCGGACCGTAAAAAGCCGCTTCTCCCCACGCCTCTGTGTAGTCGATTTTGAGGTCGTCAAGAATTTGTTTCATAGCGCTTTCCGTCTTTTCCCACTCCTCTTTAGTTCCGATATATTTATCCGCCTCGTTGGGATTCCAACGCGAAAAACGGTATGATATATCTTTATCGAGACCGAGGCATTTGGTGAGATAATCGATTAGGTCTACCGCCCCGTGGAATTCGTCCTCCAGCTGGTCGCGCGTGCATATAATGTGTCCGTCTGACAGAGTAAACTGTCTTATACGGATAAGGCCGTGCATTTCACCCGACGCTTCCTTCCTGAATTCCTGAGCGGTTTCGGCATAGCGGATAGGCAAATCTCTGTAACTTTTTAAACCGTTTTTATAAATGGTGAATTGGAAAGGACACGTCATAGGTCTCAGACACAAAATTTCCTCATCGACGCCTTCCTCGCCCATATAGAACATTTTGTCTTTATAATGGTCCCAATGGCCGCTCGTGATAAACAAATTGTTTTTGGACATTGACGGCGTTTTGGTAAGCAAATATCCCCTGCGCTCTTCTTCGTCTTCAACAAATCTCGATAGAATCTGAATCATTCTCGCGCCTTTAGGCATAATGAGCGGCAGTCCCTGACCGACGTTTTCGTCCGTCATGAATATGCCGAGTTCCCTGCCGAGCTTGTTATGGTCGCGGTTTTTCATCTCCTCAAGCTTGACGAGGTATTCCTCAAGATTGGATTTTTTATCAAAAGCCGTTCCGTAAATACGGGTGAGCATTTTATTCTTTTCGTTGCCTCTCCAATACGCGCCCGTAAGCGAGGTAAGCTTAAACGCCTTAATCTTTCCCGTAGAATTAAGATGCGGTCCGCTGCAAAGGTCGGCAAAATCACCCTGCGTGTAGAAAGATATTTTTTCACCTTCCGGAATATCGCCTAAAAGCTCTATCTTATAAGGTTGTTTGATTTTCTTTAGAAACGCTTCCGCTTCCTTTCTCGTCATATACGACCTGACGATGGGAAGGTCCGCTTTGATTATTCTTGACATTTCCGATTCTATTTTCGGAAAATCTTCCTGCGTTATCGGGGTCTTGAATTCAAAATCGTAATAAAAACCGTTAGCAATTGCGGGTCCGATTGCAAAAAGCGCGGTCGGAAAAATATTTTTGACCGCCTGAGCTAAGATGTGAGAGCAAGTGTGACGGTATGCCTCTCTGCCCGTTTCGTCGGCAAAAGTAAACGCTTCGATTTTACATTCACCGCTTAGTTTGTCGCCGAAAGAAACATATTCTCCGTTGACCTTTATCACCAAGGTATTTCTTGCGAGCGACTCGCTGATAAGTTTTACGGCCTCTATCGCCGTAATTCCGTCTGTAGCGGCAAGTTTTGTGCCGTCTTTCAATATAAGTTCCATACTACCTCCAGTTGGCTATACAAACGCCATAGTCAATAGTGATTATATTGCTTTAATGCATTATTTGTCAATAATTTGCTAAAAGTATTAATATTAATTTTTTATTTAAAATCGGTTATATAACACGCAGTTTTTAAAGTCGTATTCAATTAAATTTTGGAAAACGAAAAACAAAAAAGAAGCCTGAGGCTTCTTTTTTGTTGTAGCCGGTTATATTTATAAATTCCAGCCAAACGATTTAAAATATTTACCGATTTAAAATTTACAAAACCACTTAAAACACATCCTATTTTGCGTTTATCACAAAGTCGAATGAATGAACGCCGGCATTGAGTTTGTACTTATGCAACGTGTTGGCAAATGCGGGAATATCGCCCCCAACGCCTCTTTGACCGCCGTCTATGCATACGTCGAGAGCATCTTCGGCAATAAGCTCGTGTAAATGTTTTGCCTTTTCAAGCTGTTCGATAGAGTAATTTGACGCCGTAAACTCAAAAGGCTTGGTCAGAGAATTTACCGTGATTGTCGTCTTGCCGTCGGAAAGTTCAAGCAGTCTGCAATCACAGTGATTGCCGTTTTCCTGCGGGTAGAGATATTCATGTATAAAGTCACTCGGCGTGCCCTTGTATTCACCCACAAACTGTGACGACTTACGGTCGATATAGTTTTCGTATGGACCTCTGCCGATAAACCTTATGTTGTCGAACGCCTTGGAGAGTTTAAATCTGAAACCGAATCGAGGAAGCCCGAAACCGTGATTGCGAACTGTCATAAATATCTTTACTCCCTCTTCTCCGCCTTCCATTGTAACTTTAAAAGCGGTGATGTGAGGCATTTTATAACACAGCTCAAGTTTGCCGTCCTTAACCTTTACCGAGGCGAGCCTGAGTTTGGCCTGCGCTTTTTTATAATAGTATACGCCGATAAAGTTTTTCAAGAAATCGGGAATATGCGGAACGACGTCATTGTCTGTAGGCGCTCTCCAGAAGTTGGGCGAAATATAAGTTTCCTGCCCGACAAGCGACATTTTCACACCCTTCGACTTATCGGCGGTTATTTTAATATTTCCGCCCGTAACCGACGCTTCCTTGCCGTTGGATACCGCAAGGTTTTTATCTGCCTTAAACTCTTTGGGCTTGTATGCTTTAAGCACAAGTTGCTCCTCCGCAATAACGTGACCTTTTTTCAAGACGCCTTCATCCTCTTTAAGATAGGCATAACAATTTACAAACGAATCGTCACCGTATTCGCTGAAAGGCAAATCCACTCTGCCCTCCGAAAGAGGCTCTATCGACGGCATGGTCACCTGCGCTGTTTTAACTTCTTTTCCGTTTTCGATTAAAGAAAACTTTAAGCCGTATTTATCGAGATTGGTGAAAGAGAACTCGTTTTTGATTATTATATAATTTCCGCTCAAGGCAAATTGAATTTTTTGATAAACTTTCTTTACCTCGTAAAGCGAAGGATTTGGCGAACGGTCGGCTCTGAAAATACCGTTAAATGCAAAATTGCCCTTATTGGGTTTATCGCCGAAATCACCGCCGTATCTCCATTCTGTTTTTCCGTCTTCACGCTTCACCGCAATAGATTGGTCTGCATAGTCCCATATATAACCGCCGCAAAGTCTCTCATACTTTCTGAAATCGTCCCAATAATCTTTAAAGTTTCCGAGACTGTTTCCCATAGCGTGGGCGTATTCGCACTGAATAAAAGGCTTATCCCTATACATTTTTGGCGTAAGAGTGTGACCCGTTATGCACCAAAGCGCTCTGGAATGATTGTGTGTTTTATTCTTTGCTATTTCTTCCATTTTACCTTCAGGCGTATACATTTCCGAAAGCACGTCGGAGACCTTGACGTGAGCATCGCATTCATAATGGAAAGGACGGGTATCGTCAAGCGCCTTTCCCGCTTTTTTTATTTTTGCAAACGCCGAACCTGTTCCCGCCTCGTTTCCGAGCGACCAGAAAATGACGCACGGGTGATTGCGGTAGGCATAAATCATTTTCTGCATACGGGCAATACATTTTTTTGTCCAAAAAGCGCTGTTTTTAGGAACAAACGAAGCCGTACCGTGCGTTTCAAGATTGTTTTCGCTCATAACCATAATACCCATTCTGTCGCACATTTTATAAAAATGTCTTGAATTTGGATAATGGCATGTTCTGACCGAATCGATATTGTTTTCAACGCATAAAATTAAATCCTTTTCGGTGAGCTCTTCGGGAACGGCGTGTCCGTAGAACGGGTGGAATTCGTGACGGTTCACGCCTCTGACCTTGAATGGTTTACCGTTAAGTCTTAAATGCGGCTCCTGCCC
>ERZ779737.1341-NODE-1341-length-19532-cov-3.463059_pt1 | contig 19532 bp, 16 predicted proteins | sample MGYA00511889_ERZ779737 | MGnify/ENA primary metagenome ERZ779737 (study PRJEB29588, sample SAMEA2163575) | human gut metagenome | biome: human gut; feature: human-associated habitat; material: faeces | place: Denmark | collected 2008/2010 ...
CCGGCTGCGGCGGAGTTCCCGGACGGACCGTCGGGATCTTGACGCGTTTAACCAGGGGAGTTTTGGCTCCGGCAGGATTGTGTGCGGGTGTTGTGTTTGAATCGTTTGTATTATTGTTTTCCATAAAAAATAGCTCCCCCTAGTGACTTTAACCATTTTTTTATCAGATAACGTTAAAGCTTAATAAAACTTACACATTGTTTTCTTTTTATCTGAATTTCGGAGAAATTTCAAATGGAAATACCGCCTGCGGAGTCTGTTTTTGACGTGGCCGAGTGGTTTTTGGACGCGGCGTTGAACGACGGCGAATATCTGCAGCCGATGAAAATGCAGTATTTAATGTTTTTATCTCAGGGATATTATGCGGCTTTGACGCAGGGAAAACGCTTTGTTCCCGGAATTTTTCTGGCGGCGGAACGCGGGCCCGTCGAACCGAATTCGTATCGTTTGTACGGATCGGAACGTCCGGTTTTGTCTTATCGGTCCATGAACCGCAGAACCGTTTCCTTTTTACAGACGATCTGGGCGCGTTTCGGGGCGTATTCGACAGATTACATTTACCGGTTGATTTCGACGCACGCCCCTTATGCCGAAGCTTTTGCGGCGGGTAAGGATACAGAAATCAGCCTGCAGGCCATGACCGCGTTTTATGCCGGCACGGCCGGAAAGGACGAAAGACTGCAGTCAGCCCAGTTCGGCGCGACCAGAATTATGCGGTCTCAGACGGGAAAGGCCGTCGCCGTTAAAAAATGGATCCCGCAGAAAAAATAACGGTTAAGTATGCCGGATTATTCATAGATAATTAACAAGTTGTCTTTATTTTTAAACTAACAGAAATTCCTGTTATCCGATGGAGCAGACAATGGAAGATTTAGAATTACGCATTCAAAAATTAGAAAAAAAGTACCGCACGTTAAAATATCTGGTAACGGGGCTGATGTGTTTTGCGGCTTATACGGGACTGACGGGGGCGACAATGAATTCGTCCGCTTTTGCCCAGCAAAGAAAAGGACAAACCGCAAAGCAGGGAGAGGAAATCGATAAAAAAGACGCTGGTATCCCCGTCGTCGTCGAAGCCGAAGTCTTTTTACTGAAAGATTCCGGCGGAAATATCCGCGGCGTTTGGACGGCGGATAATGACACGACTTCTTTTGCCATGATGCATAAGGATAAATATCCGATCGCCGCCATTGCGGTTGACCGCAAAAACGCCACTTTGTCGCTGACGGACGTATATGCGGGCAAAATCAGCGTCGGGCTGACGGATTCCATTCGTTCGATCGCCATTACGGACGATACAAAGAAAAACAATATTTACCTGGGGCTGACCGGTTCGGGCGAAGCGGCCTTTGATATGGTCAGCACGGGTAATTCCGCCGTGGTGATTGACGGGGCGACGTCCAGTCTGGATATGTCCGGGGATACGGCTATTCTGGCTTTGACGGAAACGGTCGGGTCGGCGGTAGCTTTGAAAGCGCAGCCGTCTTCTTCAGCTTTGACTTTCCTGGATTATCAGAATAAATCGACCGTGGATTTAACGACGATTGACGGTAAAACGCAGTTAAAAATGAATTCGCCGGCGACCAAAGACGAAAAAACAATCGTTACGACGCCCGAAGAAATTTTAAACTTTAACGAAACGATGAACAAAGCTTTGGAAGGCGATGACGCCGGTCAGGCCGACGCCGCCGCTGCGCCGGCGTCCGGCGATAAAAACGTCGACGGCAAAGGCGAAGATAAAAAAGATGAAAAAAAAGAAGAAAATAAAGTCGTCAATATGAAGACCTATTCTCCTTTTTCAAAGTAACGGAACTGAGCCGTAAACGGGCTGTTTCATAAAACGGCCCGTTTTTTTCGGGAGTAATTCATGAAACGTTTTATTTTATTCTTCGGAATTATTGTCATCGCCGCTTGTCTGCCTGAAAAATCTCAGGACAAACAGGGAATAGTTTTTGCTAAGGAAACGATACGTATTTTGCGTCAGGATCGTCCGGCCGTCGTGTTAACGGTGGAAATCGCCGACACGAACGCGAAGCGGGAACGCGGTTTGATGTATCGTACGGATCTGAAAGACGATGAAGGCATGTTGTTTTTATTTCCTGCCGCCAGAAAGGCCGGCATGTGGATGGCGAATACGCCGACGTCTTTGGATATGCTGTTTATTGACGCGCATGGCCGAGTTACGGAAATTGTTGAAAACACGGTGCCGTTTTCCCATGAAGAAATCCGGTCGTCCCAAAGTGTTAAAGGTGTTTTGGAATTAAAAGGCGGCGTTGCTAAACAGGCCGGCATAGAAAAAGGAAACGTTATTGTTCATTCCTTTTTTGATCTTGAAAATTCGTTAGGGAATGAGTAGAGTTCGTTTGAACGGAGCGTAGCGCAGTCTGGTAGCGCTCTTGATTTGGGATCAAGAGGTCGCAGGTTCAAATCCTGTCGCTCCGACCAAAAACATATCCCCCGTAAACGGGGGATATGTTTTTGGATTGGAGAGCCGATTTGAACCAAGAAGCAGGTTCGGCCGGAGCTTTAGCGCAGGCAACGCCGGGACGGCGGCCCCGAGCGTCAGCGAGCGGGTGAGCGCAAGCGAATAAATCCTGTCATTTTGAGCAATTTTTAAAAGGATTATCGGAAAAATGATTTTGATGACAAAAAAATTAAAAATAGTTGCGCTTTTTGTTGTTTTTATACTCGGATATACAAATTTCTCCTTTGAATTGATTATTCTTAGGCAACTGGTAAATTTTATCGGTTCGAATACGCTTATAATATCGGTAATAATGTCGACTATACTGATGTTTTTATCGGTAGGGTATTATATAGGCTCAATAGTTAAATTTTCAAAATATCCGATTAGAAAAATGATTTGTTTTACATTGTTATTATTGACAATGTGGTATATGTTTTCTTGTTTTTATTATTCTTCAAATTTATTTTTCTTTTTGATTTCAAAGATAACTCGGGAACATCTTGTATTGGTTTTCGCTTACTCTTTTTTGTTTTTAATTATTCCTTCTTTAGGGGTAGGCTTTCTGACTTCAGTTTTGGGAAGGGTGCTGCATCATTATAATTCAGATTATACCGGAAGATTTATGGCGACGGATACCATAGGAAGTGTGATAGGTTCTTTAGTTACGACTTTATTGATTATGCCTTTCCTGGGAATTTCATATGCGGTGGTTTTACTGATAATAATGACGGCATTTCTTATTTGCCTGTTGGGAAGGAAAAAAGATATATTATTAAATACAATTATATTTATATTATGTAGTGTTTGTGCATTTACAATCAGATATTTTGAAAGTACTGCGGTGAATGGGATATTGATTAAAGATGACGCCGTTTCAAGATTGGAAATAATTCAGCAGGACGGAGGGCAGTCTGTAATGATGCGGATAAACGGACAGCCGGCCTCAAAAATTTCTGAAAATTCTGACTTAATGTTCAAATATGTGAACTTTATCAACAAAAATTTTATTGATAATCTGAATGATGATAAAGTGTATCAAATATTAGTATTGGGGGCGGGCGGTTTTACCATCGGCTTGAATGATAAAAAGAATCAGTACACTTTTTTGGATATAGAAAAAAATTTAAAAAAAATTGCGGAGGAATTTTTTCTTCCCGATCCTTTGTCTGAAAATAAACAGTTTATGGCACAAGACGCCTATCTGTATATGATAAATACAAAACAGCAGTATGATATTATCATAGTTGATGTTTATTCTTCACTGCATAATATTCCAGAACATTTTGTGACGGTGGATTTTTTTAAAAAAATTAAAGATCATTTATCAGAAAATGGCATAATGCTGGCTAATATAATTACAAGTCCTTCTTTTGAAAACAAATTCGCCAAAAGAATAGATAATACTTTAAGGCAAGTGTTTCCAAGGTTTTTGTCAAGACAGGTGATTGGTAATTTTAATCCTTACAGTGCGGATACTCACAATATTATTTATATTTTTTATAACCGTAAAACTGATGATAATTTTTATACAATAGATAAAAATTCTGCAATGTATGGTCAAATGTAGCGGGTTGTATCATATTCTGTATGGTTCGCTTATATTTTCTTCGGACCGGACGGCCGAATTAATTTAGGACTTCTATTCTGACGGTAAAGCCGTTTTTTTGCGTTGCAAGATATTCCAGTCCGCTTTCAACTTCCCCCAGCGGAATCAGATTATTGTCCGGGGCGGTTCCGTGGTCTTTGTAAAAAAAATCCCATATTGCCTCGGGGTGCGTAAATAAACATTTTTCCGGCAGGCGGCACATGGCGGTTTTGACTTCTGTGCCGTATAAAGATTGCTGGATTGGGCGGCCGGAAAATCATCTGGCGGCACGGGAATAAAAGACTGTTTTCCGATTCTGTGTTCGCGCCGTTTTTGCTTGCATTTTAAACAAATACTCTGTACGAAAGGACAGGGGAGTGGAATGGCGCGTTTTTTTTGTATTTGTCTGATTTTTCTTACGAACGCCTGTACGCTGAGCGAAACGCGCAGAAATTTTTTTGTTTCCACCGACGTGCCTGCTCAGGCGGCTTTGATTGTCGGCGGAAAAAGCTGGAAACGAAAAAAACACCCGCGGAGTTTTCTCTGGTTTACGCGGATACGGCTGAAATCCTGTTAACGGCGGAAGGTTGCCAGCCGTTAATCTTTTCCGTTTCCAAAAAGGCGGATTCCAAAACAAGGCATTTTACCGTTTCGCGCGAAATCTACACGGCGCCGGCTTTTACTTTTATTTTCCCGTTTCAGCTGCTTTTTCTGACTTCGGGAGAAAACTCGTTTGATAAAGAATACCGCCGGCAGGTGTATGACGGAGTTATGCCCGGATATTATTACGAATACGCGCCGGCTTATTACCATGTTGAAATGATTCCCGCCGTGAAACGCCGGCTTTCGTTTCAGCAGAAAAAGCGTCTGCTGATCAGTGATTTTGTTTTTAAAAATTTCGATCGTTTGAAAAGCGGAGATTCTGAATACATAAAGGCTTTAGGCCGGCTGGCCGGTCTGCCCGAACCGGTGATCGAAAATATATTCACCCCGGTTACAACGCCGTTTACGGCGGCGGATACCGTTTTGTTTGAAAGCGACGAAGCTTCCGCCGACGTTTCCGGTATAGAAGAACGGCATTGGCAGCTGTTTTTGATCAGTTATCAGATTTTTGATCAGATCAAAGCTGAAAATCCGGCTTATCTGACTTATTTGTCTTTGCGCACGGGGATTCCCGAAACGGAATTGAAAGTGATCGCGCTGAAAAGCGCCGGTCCCAGGCAGTTCGTGGTAGAATTGGGGCGGCAGTATTATAACCTGTATTATCAGGGATTCGGTCGGGAATGTCGCGGCGAATTTTGTACGGCCAAAAAGGAAAAACCCGAATACTGGAATCGGCGGCTTTTACAGCAGGTCGGGGAAATCGAACGAATTATGAAGGAAACGCCGGCATGAAACGTTTTTTTCTTTTCGGTTTGATCCTGTTGTGTTCGTGCGAAGTCTTTACGCCGGCGGATCTGGACAGAATGAAAGGGCTGCCCGGTTATCGGCGGGAAGATGACATGCGCGCTTTCCGCTGTCAGAAAATAGAGATTTCCGCAAACGTTAAAGCGGAAGTCTATTATAACGGGCAGAAAGTCGGTCTGACGCCTGTCATTGATGGCAATTTATGTACGGACGAGGAGCGGACGTTCATTTTAAAAAAAGAAGGAATGAAAGACGTTGCCCTGACCGTGCGTCAGGATACGTCCGAAAAAGAAAAACGCTGGGTCACGTCGGCCTATGGAGCTGATTTCGCGTGGTCGTCTTTGGGGTCTGTCGCGGGAACGATTTATCTGGGGGTTTCCGCGCCGCTGACAACGACAATGCCGTGTTGGACGGAAAGCTGCCGTCGCCGGTTTAAAAATTTTTTTATCAAAGAGGAAGCTAACCTGATTTGGCTGTCGACCGTTTTTTTCGTCAAAGATCTGGTGCCGCAGTATTACTGGCAGTATGCACCGGCGCAATACTATGTCGAAATGGTTCCGGAAAAGGAAAAGCCTCTTTCAATCAGGCAGGTCCGCCTGCTGCAAAGCAAGAAATTCCTGCTGAGCAACTTTGCGCAGATTCAAAGCGGCAATACGGAATATATTGAAACGTTGTCTTTGCTGTCTTTTTTGCCCGCAGAAACGATTAAGGACACTATTCAAACGGCAAAAACGCCGTCGCAGGCCGTTGACAAACTGTCAAAAGAAATCGAACGGACCGCGCAACTGCTGAAAAACGTTGACTTTAAAGGCGAGCAGACATTGTTAAATACATCGTTGTTTTTGATGCGCCGTTTTGATGATTTGAAAAAAGGCGGCAGGGCGGAGCTGGCAGAACTGACGCGGCTCAGCGGCCTGCAGCGCGAAACGTGGGACGATTTGCTGAAGCACAGCGGTACGGCAAAAGAAGCCGTTGATAATTATTCCGCTCTTTTTTTTGAAATCATGATTGCGCGGCGGGCAAAAGCCGACCGCTGGAAATGCAAGAAACCGCCGAAAACATGCGAAGCCGTTCTGCGCGCCGTTTTGCGCGAAAGCTTGAAAGAGGACAGGCGCCGCCTGCGGGATCTGACGGATTACCTGGCCGTTCATCAAACGGAACTTTGGGCCGCGCCGTCCGGTTCGTCGGCGGATTCTTCGGCTTTTCTGCGCCGGTAAAGCGTCAGTCCGATTTCGTCCAGAATGGCGTTCATTTTGCGTTCCAGTTCGGCCAGTTCGCGTTTTTCCCGGTTTTCCTGCGTGATTTCCAGTGTTTTTAATTCCTGATAGGCTTCCATGATTTCTTCGCGCATCAGGATTATTTCCTGACGGTTGTCTTCCAGTGCGCGGTCGACGCGTTTGTTTTCTTCGACGTGCCAGTCGACGTACGCCCCGAACGTCAGCGCGGCGACCGGGCTGACGTTGGCGGCTTCTTCTTCCTGTTTGAAACGTTCGGCCAGCAGAACTTTACGATTGAGCAAAGCCTGTTCAAAACGCAGCAAAGCGCCCAGTTTTCTTTGCTTTTCGTCCAGTTCGAATTTATGGACGCGGATCAGCGTTTTTAATTCGTTTTTGGCCATGTTCTACCGTTTATTTTCTTGCCGCGTTTTGGCCGGGCGGCTGCTGCGATAAGATATCTTTTAACTCTTTATAACCCGTGACAAAATCAACTTTGTCTTTTTTCTTCTGCGCCAGAAAGGCTTCCAGCTTGTCATAATAAAAGATCGCTTCGTCGACTTCTGGATTTGAACCGCGTTTATAAGCGCCCAGCCGAATCAGTTCCGCCATGTTTTCATAGGTAGCGATCAAAGCGCGCGCCCGGTTGACCAAAGCGTTTTCTTCGTCGTTATTGCACCCGGGCATCGTACGCGAAATACTGCGCAACAGGTTGACGGCCGGATAACGGTTTCGTTCGGCGATCGCGCGTTCCAAAACGATATGCCCGTCCAAAATACCGCGCACGGCGTCGGCAATCGGTTCGTTGTGGTCGTCGCCGTCCACCAGCACGGTAAACAGCCCCGTGATCGATCCCAACCCGATCGGGCCGGGACCCGCGCGTTCCAACAACCGCGGCAGTTCGGCAAAAACCGTCGGCGTATACCCTTTGGTCGCGGGCGGTTCTCCGGCGGACAGACTGATTTCACGCTGCGCCATGGCGAAACGCGTAATGCTGTCCATCATGCATAAAACGTTTTGCTTTAAGTTTCTGAAGTATTCGGCGACCGTCATGGCGACATAAGCGGCCTGGCGGCGCATCAGAGGGCTTTCGTCAGACGTCGCGACGACGACGACGCTGCGCTTCATGCCTTCTTCTCCTAAATCATCTTCAATAAATTCGCGGGCTTCGCGTCCGCGTTCGCCGATTAGCCCCAAAACCGTCACGTCCAGCTGCGTATGGCGCGCCATCATCGCCATCAAAGACGACTTGCCGACGCCGGAACCGGCGAAAATGCCCATACGCTGCCCTTTGCAGACGGTTAAAAACGTATTGATCGCACGCACGCCCAGATCGGCTTTGCCGGCAACGCGTTCCCGCGAATGCGCCGGCGGCGGCGAATTATGAATCAGGCAGGGCGTTTTTCCCTTGATCAGCGGCCCTTTGCCGTCGACGGGTTCCCCCATCGCGTTGATGACGCGCCCCAGCCAGGAAACGTCCGGAAACAAAACGGGCATGGCGTTGCTGACGTCTACCTGATTGCCCGGTCCGACGCCGTCCAGATTCATAAACGGCATGGCCAGCACTTTGTCATTGTTGAATCCGACGACTTCGCAGACGACTTTTTTTCCGCCGCGCGCGCAAATACGGCACCTGTCGCCGACGGACAGTTCCGCGCGTATGCCCGATATTTCCACCAGCATGCCCTTGACGGCGCAGACAGAGCCGTAACAGCGGTATTCCGGCAACGCGCCGATGTCGTTAATCAGGTTTTTTACATAACCGTTCATGCGTTCTTTCCGATTTTTTTATTTAATATAGTCTTTCATCAAGGCTTTGTCGCCTTTTTATCAAAAAAAATTTATAAAAATGAAATTTTTTTATTTTTGAGCAAATTAGGTACTTGTATTTGCGATTCATACAACATAAAGTTAATAAGTTATTAATTATTCTGCCTGAAGAAGGAAAACCCAATGCGCGTTTTGTTGGTTGAAGATGATAAAGCAACAGCCCAGACGATAGAGGCTGTTTTGCATAAGGAAGGCATGGTCGTCGATACGACGGTTTTAGGCGAAGACGGTTTGGAAATCGGCAAACTGTACGATTACGATATTATCATACTGGATTTAATGCTGCCCGACATGGACGGATACGAGGTTTTAAAACGGTTGCGCGCTTCAAAGATCAGCACGCCCGTTTTGATTTTGTCCGGTTTGTCCGGCGCGGACAAAAAGGTTAAAGGATTGTCCACGGGCGCGGACGATTATCTGACAAAACCGTTTGACAAAGCGGAACTGGTCGCCCGTATCCGCGCTTTGGTCCGCCGGTCGAAGGGGCACCCGGAATCGGTAATCCGCACCGGTGCAATCGAAGTCAATCTGGATACCAGAACGGCTTTCGTCAACGGCAAGCCTTTGCATTTGACGGGGCGGGAATACGGTATTTTGGAACGCTTGTCGTTGTCAAAAGGAACAACGTTGTCGAAAGAACAGTTCCTGAATCATTTGTATAACGGCATGGACGAACCGGAATTGAAAATTATTGACGTGTTTATTTGCAAACTGCGCAAAAAAATTGCCGAAGCGACCGGCGGGGACGATTATATCGAAACCGTTTGGGGACGCGGCTACGTTTTGCGCGAACCGAAAAAAGAAGGTTAAGGAAAAAAGCTCCCGAAGATCGGGAGCTTTTTTATGTAATCCGCATCACGGAAAAACAGCCGTTCAGTCGTTTCTTTCTTGAAAGAACAGCGGCAGAACGGTATTCTGTTTCCGTGTCGGCAACATCGGGTTGTCGGTAAAGTGCCTTAGCGGGTGCGAGAGTCGTAAGAAACTCTGGTTACACCGGTGCAGAGATGCGCCGTTATTCGATTTGCTTATGGCAAACACGAAAAGTATCCCCGACTGTCTTTATTGATGGTTCGGGGAGCTTTTGACGTATGTTCAGAAGCCCCGATTTGTATCGACAGGCTTTAAAGGTCAAAAGGATCAATGTGTAACTTGATTTCTTAACTCCCCGACCGCTGAAAGGCGGTCTTTTTTTGAATAACGGAGAGTGGGTATGAAAAATAAAATACTGTTATCGGGGGTATTGATCGCATTATCAGGATGTTCCAGTCCTATGATTTCTTATGACGCATATGAGGAACAACCGGTCATTTTTTTATCAAACGACGCAATTAACGATGAAAACATACAAAAGGAATGCGGGATCAAAAAGTGCAGTATTTCAGGTGAAACTGTTGATTGCAATCCAAGCAACAGTTCCGGAAAAACAGAGAATATTATAGATACACGATACCGTTTTTTGGGAAAATCGGAAACGGAATATTACTTCTCGGAATATCATCCTAAAGACATCCTTTTTTCACGGCGATCTGCTGTGATTTCAGTAAAAGACCGGAATAGTAAATGTTTCATATCCGCTCGCGAGAAGATGAAGGAGCGGAAGACAGAACAAGAAAATGCAAAAAAAGCGGAAGCTGAATTAAAAGAAAGAGAAAAAGAGGAAAAGCAAAAACAGTTCGCTGAACAAAAGAAAAAGGCTTTGCCAAAATCAGAAAAAGATCCGGTTATTCAAAAATTAAAAAAAGAAGCCGGTGAGTTTTTGACGTTTGAGCTTTGTCCCGCCCGTTATGGCGATTTGCGTTGGGGGAACCAGGAACTCGCTCTGGAAGCGGAGGTGGGGCGTTATTTACTTTTACGCAACGATTTCCTCCGTTCCGGAAAGAATATGGGCGTTTTGTCGCCAACCGATGCAGATAATGCCAAACTCGACTATTACAAGGAAACATTCCAATATTCCTTATACCGTTATCATCAAAACGATCCTGAAAGCGTTCAAATCAGTTTTGAAAAAACGCAAAAACGTTTAAAGCTTTCAATACGGGATAAAATGTCCAATCGTTTGGAACAAATCGTTTTACGAAAGGACGGGAACGAAATCAGTATTGAAAAATATCTGAACTCGGACAGAATCATGGCCGATTTGGATGAAAACGTGTCATTCTTCTGCTATGGAATATGGAGGTAATTATGAAAAAGTATTGGTTGACAGACGAAGAATTTGAAAACGTCTTGCCAAAACTGAAAGAACAGGCGGGAAAAAAGGAAGAATGGAAAATTTATCCGACGGATATTTCCGTTGAAGTGAGTAATTGCGGACGTATTCGTCAGAACGGTCAAATCCTGCCAATGACAGAAGTTGAAGACGGTTATTTGTATGTTTCGACGAAAAACTTCAAGGCAAAAGTCTATCGGCTTGTTGCTGAAACCTGGTGCATTAATGCCGATAAGCCTTCCGCATATGACACGGTTCATCATATTGACAATAACGGATATAACAATACACCCGAAAATTTGATTTGGGTAAACAAAGAACAGCATAGCCAGATTCATTCGATTAAATAAATCGATAGAAAAAGAGTCGCTCAATCGAGCGGCTCTTTCACCAATGGATTCTTTAGCGTCTTAAATCCATGTCGTTGATAACAGAAAGGGGATTTTGCTAAACGATTTGAAATTCGTAATACGAACGCTTGCCGGTGAACTCTGTGTTGCATTACGATAATTCTAAGATGTGAAATCCGCCGATGTTTTTCGTAAACACGCGGTCGTGGGACACCAAAATCAGTGCTCCCCGATATGCTTTTAACGCGTTTTCCAGAATTTCCGCAGACCGGATATCCAGATTGTTTGTCGGTTCGTCCAAAATCAAAAGGTCGGGCCGGTCTTTGGTTCCCAGAACGGCGGCCAGAGCGGCTTTCAGCTTTTCTCCGCCGCTCAGGTTTTTAACTGTTTTCAGCGCGTCTTTGCCGCGAAACTGAAAATTGGCGGCTGCGGCGTACGCTTCGTTTACGGAAATTCCCGGATTTAAGTCAGTGATGTTGTCTAAAACCGTTTTTTCCGCCGTCAGCAAAGAAAGATCCTGAGATAAATAAGCCGCTTGCCCTTTCAGCCTGACGGATCCCCGCGCCGGCTTTAAATCCCCCAGCATCAGGCGGATCAAAGTCGTTTTTCCGCTGCCGTTACCGCCTTGCAAATGGAGCTTTTCTCCTCCTTTTAAAGTCAGATTGAACCGGCGGAACAGCTGCCGGTTTTCAAATCCGAATGACAAATCCGAAATTTCCAGAACGGTGTTTTTTAAAAACGGTTTGGCGAGCAGGGGAATTTTGACGGAGTCTTCGCGTAATGACAGCTTTACTTTATAAAGTTCGCCTTGCCGCCGGGTCAGTTTTTCTTCGATTTTTCTGATTTTTTTGGCCTTTGTCTCCTGAGCGGCGCTGCCCATGGCGTTAGCCTGGATTTTTGTGAATTTTTTTGAATTGATTTTCTTTTGCGCCGTGCGTGCTTGCTTCCCCGTTGAATTTTCGATTTCCCGTCGGGCAGCGGTTAAACGGCCCGTTTCATTTTGCAGGCAGGATTTTTGATCTTGCAGCCGCTGTTTTTCGCGCCTTTTTTCCTCTTGGTAAAAAGTATAATTCCCACCGTACTTTTTTAATCCGTTTTCGGATAACTCTAAAATACAATCCATGCGTTCCAGCAAATCGCGGTCATGCGAAATGATAAAAACGGTTTTCGGCGTTGCACGGATATAATCGTAAAAAACGTTTTTGGACGGCGTGTCCAGATTGTTCGTCGGTTCGTCAAACATTAAAATGCCCGCGTCGGATAAAAAGACGTTCAACAGCAGGATTTTTTCGCGTTCTCCGCCGCTCAGACGGCTGAAAGAACAGGAGAGGTCGACAAAACTTAATCCGAAGTCGGCCAGAACCCGTTCGGTTTCCGCTCGGATATTCCAGCGCGATCCGATCAGGTCAAATAAGTCTTCGGTACAAAATCCCGCATTGACTTTTTCGATTGCCTCCAAGACAGGCTGCACGCCCAAAGCGTCGGCGACGGTTTGGTTTAATTCCGTTTCCTGCGGCAGAAAAGCGGGCGCTTCACCGCGGACAATACTGCCGCCGGACGGGAGCAAGACTTTTTCGGCCAGCTGAAGCAGCGTTGTTTTTCCAATGCCGTTCGGACCGGTCAAAGCGGCTTTTTCACCGCGGGAAACGTCAAAAGAAATCCCGGAAAACAGCGTTTCGCCGTTTGGCAGGACATAGGATACGTCGTTAAACGAAAGAAAGTTTTCAGGCATAAAACCTCCGCGTAAAAAATAAAACAAACATCAATGAACTGTTTGCTTATTTCCGCATGGGCTTATACCTCCGTTAAAATGAACGATTATTCTTTTAACAGAAAAAAGAGCCGGAAACAATCTTTTATTATCGGTTCTACTGTTTGATTTTTCAGGAAAATGCAGTAGACGAAAGAACATTAAAAATGTAAATTAATAAAAACTGTATTTTAAGGAGCTTTTATGCCGCTTTCCAAATTAAACACGCTGGTTTTTCCCCGTATTTTAAACGCTTTGAATGATAATTTGTTTAAAACGACCCTGTTGACGCTGATCGCCGTGCGTATTACTCAGCAAACGGCCGATCCGTCGAATATTGTCGCGGGACTTCTGATCCTGCCGTTTTTTTTGTTTTCCGCCCGCGCGGGGCAACTGGCCAAAAAATATAACCGCACAAAACTGACCCGTTCTTTGAAATTAATGGATTTGGCTTTGATGCTGCTGGCGGGCGGCGTGCTGTTTACAAAAAATATCGGACTGTTGATCCTTTTGCCGTTTTTGTTCGGCGCTCTGTCCGCCTTTTTCGGGCCGATGCGATACGCTTTTCAACCCGATCAACTGGAAGACAGCGATTTAAGCGCCGGAGACGCTTATGTTGAAAAATCGACTTATTTCAGCATTATTTTGGCGCTGTTGTTCGGCGTTTTGCTGCCCGTGCGGCTGGCGGCTTCTTTTTTAATCGTGTTTGCTTTGGTCGGTTTTCTGACGACCCGTTCTGCCGATCCTGATCCCGAAGAAAAGAATATTTCCCGGAATACTCCCAAAGATATGTTGGCCGGCATTTGGAAAACGCTGCGCACCGTGCGCAGATATCCGCTGATTTTCCGCAGTATTTTGGGAACGACCTGGTTTTGGTCGATCGGGCTGCTGATTATGCTGCAAATTTATCCGCTGACCGAACGGGTGTTTAATACCGATAATTTTTCGGCGGCGTTTTTGCTGATTATTTATGCCGCCGGCGTCGGAACCGGCGCGGCGTATTGCCACCGGTTGTTAAAAGGCATTGCGCATACGACGTTTGTGCCGATCAGCACAATCGGCATGGGCGTGTGTTTTCTGGTGCTGTTTTTCCTGACAAAAGGATATTCAGCGCCGGTTGACGCCGTGCCGTTTGTCATGTTTATCTTGCGTCTGCGGGTTATTTTGTTCGCGGTTTTCCTGTTTTTGCTGGCTTTTTTCTGCGGCATGTACGTTGTGCCGCTGACGGCGCTGATCCGGTTTAAAGCTTCGGCGGCAAACAGATCGACCGTTTTTGCCGCGTCCAATTTGATCAATGCTGTCGGTATTGCCGTTATCGCCTTGATTTTTATCGGGCTGCGCCGTGCCGGGCTGGATATCGCCGATCTGTTTTTATTCGCGGCGGTTGCCAGCTTTTTCGTATCGATTTATAACTGTTCCGTTCTGCCGGCGGCGTTGCTGCGTTCAATCGCGCAGACAGTGCTGGAATTTTTCTACCGCGTTACCGTTAAAGGGTTGCCGAATTTCCAGGCGGCGGGGAAAAGGGTGCTGATTATCGCCAATCACACGTCTTTGCTTGACGGGCTTTTAATCGCTGCCTTTATGCCCGAAAAAATTACCTTTGTCATCAAACCGGAATGGGAAAATAAATGGTTCGCCCGGTTTTTCAGCCTGATGGTTGACGTGTATCCGCTGGATTTAAACAATCCGATGTCTTTGCGTTCTTTGGTCGATTTGATCAGGAAGAACAAAAAAGTCATGATCTTTCCCGAACGGCGCGTCAGCGTGACGGGCGCTTTGATGAAAATATACGAAGGGGCGGGACTGGTCGCTGAAAAAGCCAACGCCAATATTTTGCCGATCCGGATCAACGGCGCGCAGTATTCAAAACTGTCTTTGCTGAAAAACAAAGTCCGTACACAGTATTTTCCCAAGATTACGATGAATATTCTGCCGCCGAAAAAATTTGACATTGATCCGTCATGGACGGGGCGGCAAAGATCGCACGAAGTATCCAACCAGCTGTATGACATGATGGTTGAAATGCTTTATGAATCGTCAAAGATCAATGAAAACCTGTTTGTTTCATTGTTGAACGCGGCCAAGATCAACGGCAGAAATCACGTGATTGCCGAAGATATCAGCCGCAAGCCGATCAAATACAAGACTTTGATTTTAAAAAGCTATGTTTTAGGCAAAGCGATCGAACGTTCTTTTCCCGAAGACGAAAGGCTGGGCATTTTGATGCCAAACGTTTTGGCGAACGTCGTCGCTTTTTTTGCGCTGCAGAGTGTTGATAAAGTTCCTGCCATGCTGAATTTTTCAACGGGCGTGGCGCAAGTTTTGTCGTGCGTTAAAACCGTTCAGCTGAAAACCGTCCTGACCTCAAAAAAGTTTATTGAAAACGCTCATCTGGAAAAACTGGAAGAAGCTTTAAAGGAAAACGGCCTTAATATCGTTTATTTGGAAGACTTCGCCGCGCAAATCCTGCTGACTGACAAGTTAAAAGGCGTCGTGTCATATCTTTTTTCCGCCAAGCCGAAAAATAACGCGGAACACACGGCCGCCGTTATGTTTACGTCGGGTTCCGAAGGATTGCCGAAAGCCGTTTTCCTGTCGCACAGAAATTTTCAGGCGAACCGTTATCAGGCGTTAAGCGTGATTGCTTTGACCTCTGCGGACGTATCGTTTAACGCTTTGCCCATGTTCCATGCGTTCGGGCTGGGGGTCGGCACGCTTTTGATGATTTTGACCGGCGTACGGACGTTTTTTTATCCGTCGCCGCTGCATTACCGCATTGTTCCCGAACTGGTATATGAAACCAATGCGACGGTACTATGCGGGACGGATACGTTTTTTGCCGGTTACGGCGCGATGGCGCACCCGTATGACTTTTTCGCGCTGCGCTATGCGATTGTCGGGGCCGAAAAGCTGAAAGCCAGTACGGCCGAATTATGGATGCGCAAATTCGGCATTCGTATTTTGGAAGGCTATGGCGCGACTGAAACCAGTCCCGTCATTTCGATCAATACGCCGATGTATATCCGCGAAGGTTCCGTCGGCCGTCTGTTCCCCAAAATGACGGCCAGACTGGAAGAAGTCCCCGGAATCAAAGAAGGCAAAAAGCTGCTGGTATCCGGCGATAATGTCATGCAGGGGTATATGTTCGCGGACAATCCGGGCGTTTTGGTTCCGCCGAAAGACGGCTGGCACGATACGGGCGACATTGTTACGATTGACAAAGACGGTTTTGTCTTTATTCAGGGACGGGCGAAACGTTTTGCAAAAATCGGCGGAGAAATGATTTCTCTGACGGCCGTAGAACAGGTATTGTCGAAATTATATCCCGACGCGGTGCAGGGAATTGTTGCGGTTCCCGATCCGAAGAAAGGCGAAAGGCTGGTTTTGATTACGACAAAGCAGGACGCTGATTTATCGGAAATCCGCGCTTATATCAAAGAACAGGGCTTTAACGAACTGGGATCGCCGTCGCAGTTTATTTATGTCAAGGAACCGCCGGTCTTGGGGTCGGGTAAGTTTGATTATATTACGGCGCAGAAAATAGCCGAAAGCTACTGCCCTTAGGGGTGGCGGCGCCACGGGCATAACGTCCTCCCGACGGGGGATTAGGTCGTGCCAGCGGTAAGAAAGTAAAAAAACTGATGCCCGTACGGCTAGCAGCCGTGCGGGGGAAACATTAGGCCGTGCTGGCAATAAGAAAGTAAAAAAACTGATGCCCCTGCGGCTAGCAGCCGTGCGGGGGGAAACATTAGGTCGTGCCGGTGGCATAAATAGTCTTTACCTCCCAATCAACTTATTCTATCATTGCCCCCGCAGCCGGTAGGCCGACTGCGGAGTGTCGAAGCTCCTCAGCAATAAAAAAAATCTGCCCTTCATTACGAGGGAGCCGGGGATATAAGCGCGTCTGCGTCGAATAACCCGGACTGAGTTGTTACAGTTGTGAACTCCCTCACCTTAAGGACTAATCCTTAAGGTGAGTTTGTTTTTATTTAACAAACTAAAAGGAGTTACAAAAATGCCATTAAAAATTCATTCTCCGGAAGAATTCAAATACCGTTTGGCGGAAACGCTGCGTGAAGAACGGATCAAAAACGGATATAAAACGGTGTATGAATTATCCGAAGCCATGGGCTTTCCCGTCAAGACGCTGATGAATATGGAAACGGGAAACATCAGCGGTTTCGGAGAATTGTTCTGTCTGGCTCGTTTTTACGGTAAACGTGTCAAAATCGAATTTGAATAAATAACAAAAAAAAGCCCTCTGATCTCAGAGGGCTTTATATTATGACTTTGTTCTTTTATTTTGCGGAAACCTTGCCGTCGGCGCCGAATTTAACGGGCGTTTTGACGATTTTGGCTTTTTTGCGCAGTTTCTGCATTGTTTCTTCGACGCTTTGCGCCGCCTGCATCTGCATCAGTTCCTGTTCGACGTCTTCGAATTTCGGCGTTTCGGACAAACGGCGCGGGCCGGCTTTGATTACGTGATAGCCGAATTTCGTTTTGACGGGCTTTTTGGAAATTTCGCCTTCTTTCATGGCAAAGGCCGCTTCGGAAAATTCGGGAACCATCAGTTCGCGCGAAAAATATCCCAGATCGCCGCCTTCCAATCCTTTGTTTTCGGAAACTTTGTTCGCCAGTTCAGCAAAATCAGCCCCTTTTTGCAGCTGTTGAATAACGTCCTGCGCTTCTTTTTCCGTTTTTAACAGAATATGCGCGGCGGACATTTCTTCCTGCGGAGGATTGTCCTTTTTAAACTGTTCGTACAAAACTTCCAGTTTTTCTTTTGTCTGGTTTTTCTTTGCCTGCTGTTCCAGATAATAACGGGCCAACAGCTGTTTTTCAAAATCCTTCGCCATTTTTTTGAATTCGGGCGTATTCTGGACTTTTTCAGCCTTTGCCGCCGCCGCGACAACATTTAAATCAATAATATTGTCCAAAAGAGGTTCATAAACACTTTCCAAAGGCAGAGCGCTTAACTGCGGATTGGACGCGCGCACGTTTTCAATTTCGGACAGCGTAATGTTGTTTCCGTCAACCGTCGCGATTACCAGATCCGTCTGTGCGGCTTTTGCTTTTGTTTTTGCCGCCTGAGCCGGCATCGCAAGACACAAAGCAACCAAAGCGCCCGTAATTACTTTCATTGACATTATTTTAAGGCCTTTCCTAATGTTGTTGTTTTTAAACGATCCGCCTATCATATCATCTTTCGAAAGGTCGTAAAGATTTAAAATATCTCTTCGCGGCGGAAAAATATGTTTTTTAGTTCTGCTGACATAACTGAATGATTGACACGCGCTGTTCTGTAGGCTTAACTTGTTTGATTTTATATTTGATTAATAAGAGGATTTACGATGATCGGTTCTTTAATGCGTAAAATTTTCGGCAGCGCGAACGACAGATACGTCAAAAGCCTGCAAAAAACAGTTGCAAAAATCAATGCTCTGGAACCGGAAATTTCCGCTTTGTCCGATGAAGAATTAAAAAATAAAACGCCGGCGCTGAAACAGCGGCTGGCCGACGGGGAAACGCTGGACGATATTCTGCCTGAAGCGTTCGCCGTCGTGCGCGAAGCGTCTAAAAGAACAATCGGACTGCGCCATTTCGACGTACAGCTGATCGGCGGGATCGTCCTGCATCGCGGACAAATCGCCGAAATGCGTACCGGTGAAGGAAAAACGTTGGTCGCGACGCTGGCCGTTTATTTGAACGCGTTGACGGGCAAAGGCGTGCACGTCGTTACCGTCAACGATTATCTGGCGAAACGCGATACCGAATGGATGGGGCAGATTTACCGTTTTCTGGGCTTAAGCGTCGGCACTATTCTGCATGATCTGTCCGACGAAGAACGCCGTGCCGCTTATGCCAGCGATATTACTTACGGAACGAATAACGAATTCGGTTTTGATTATCTGCGCGACAATATGAAATTTTCTATTGACGACATGGTTCAGCGGCCGTTCAATTTCGCGATTGTCGACGAAGTGGACTCTATTTTGATCGACGAAGCCAGAACGCCTTTGATTATTTCCGGCCAGGCCGAAGATTCGTCTGAAAAATATATTCAGATCGACGCTTTGATCCCGCGGTTAAAACCGGAAGATTATGAAAAGGACGAAAAACAGCGCACGGTATCCCTGACCGAAACGGGAACTCTGCATATGGAAGAACTGCTGCAGGAAGCGGGACTGCTTAGCGGCGCGATGTACGACGCGATTAACGCGCCGGTCATTCATTATGTCGATCAGGCGTTGAAAGCGCATAAACTTTTTCAGCGCGACGTCGATTACATTGTCCGCAACGGCCAGGTTGTCATCATTGACGAATTTACCGGCCGCATGATGGAAGGCCGACGTTATTCCGACGGTCTGCATCAGGCTCTGGAAGCCAAAGAACACGTTAAAATTCAGCCTGAAAACCAGACGCTGGCTTCGATTACGTTCCAGAATTATTTCCGCCTGTATCCGAAACTGGCGGGCATGACGGGAACGGCAATGACCGAAGCGCCGGAATTCGCTGAAATTTACGGGCTGGAAGTCATTGATATTCCGACAAACAAACCGTGTGTCCGAATTGATCATCAGGACGAAATTTACTGGAAAGAAGATCAAAAGCTTAAAGCCGTTATTGAGCTGATTAAAGAATGTGCCGCGCGCAGACAGCCCGTTCTGGTCGGCACGACGTCGATTGAAAAATCGGAAAAGCTGGCGGAACTTTTGAAAA
>ERZ779737.1342-NODE-1342-length-19530-cov-3.257818_pt1 | contig 19530 bp, 17 predicted proteins | sample MGYA00511889_ERZ779737 | MGnify/ENA primary metagenome ERZ779737 (study PRJEB29588, sample SAMEA2163575) | human gut metagenome | biome: human gut; feature: human-associated habitat; material: faeces | place: Denmark | collected 2008/2010 ...
GATATAGAGGTAGTGTACACAAAAGAGGGCGAGACCGCTGATGCGCACATAGAAAAGCTCACACATGAGCTTGCGAGAAAGCATAAGGTCACTGTGGTCACATCGGACGGACTGGAGCAGATAGTCACCATGGGACAGGGCGCGATCCGCATGTCCTCAAGAGACTTCAAGGCAGAGGTTGAGAGGGTGAATGAACATCTGAGAGAGAATTATCTGAAAAATGACTAGGGCCGAGCGTCCGTAAATCAGAAGGAGGGCAATTTGGCAGATTATATAATGGCGCTGGATCAGGGAACGACCAGCTCAAGGGCGATAATATTTGATAAGGAAGGCAGGATTTGCTCGGTGAAACAGAAGGAGTTCACCCAGCATTTCCCGAATAACGGATGGGTGGAGCATGACCCTATGGAGATATGGGCAACCCAGATGTCGGTGATGATGGAGGCGAGGGAGACCATGGGAATCCGCACCGAGGACATAGCCGCAATAGGAATCACCAACCAGAGAGAGACAACCATAGTGTGGGATCGAAAGACCGGCAATCCGGTGTATCACGCCATAGTGTGGCAGTGCAGGAGAACTGCGGACAGGATAGAGCAGCTTAAGGCTGAAGGATATGACAAGGTGATAAGGGAGAAAACGGGACTGATAGTAGATCCGTATTTCTCTGCAACGAAGATAGAGTGGATACTTGATAATGTGCCTGGAGCCAGGGAACGCGCAGAGGCAGGGGAGCTGATGTTCGGAACTGTTGACACATGGCTTATATACAAGCTCACAGGCGGAAGGGTTCACGCAACGGACTACACAAACGCATCGCGTACCATGCTTTTCAACATTCATACATTGGAGTGGGACAGGGAATTGCTTGCAAAGTTCAACATCCCGGAGAGCATGCTTCCGGCAGTGAGAAATTCCAGTGAGATATACGGATACACGGACAGAGAGATATTTGGCGGTGAGGTGCCTATAGCGGGAGTTGCCGGAGCCATCGCCATAGGCGGTCCGGGAGCAGTATTCTGGATGTGGATATCAGCACTTCTTGGAATGGGAACAAAGTTTGCAGAGGTAGTTCTGGCGGTGTTCTATAGAGAGAAAGATGCAAATGGTGACTGGGTTGGAGGCCCAATGTATTATATCAAGAACGGTTTGAAGAAACACTGGCACTGGCTGGCATATCTGTTTTCCGCATTTGGTGTGCTTACGGTATTCGGAACCGGTAATGCTACACAGGTAAATACCATTACCACGGCAATCGACTCTGCTTTATTTAATTATAACCTGATTTCGAAGGATTCGGTTTCTACGTTGAATCTGATCATCGGAATCGTACTGGCTGCACTGATCGCGTTGATTCTGCTGGGAGGAATCAAGCGTATCGGACAGGTGACGGAGAAACTGGTGCCGTTTATGGCATTAATGTATATTGTGCTTGCACTTGGTGTTGTGGTATTGAATATTGGAACGATTCCGCATGTATTTGCTTCGATTTTCAAGGGCGCTTTTTCGCCGGCATCTGTGACAGGTGGTGCGGTAGGAAGTTTCTTCATGAGTATGAAAAAGGGTGTGTCCCGCGGAATTTTTTCCAACGAGGCTGGCCTTGGAACCGGTTCGATCGCACATGCCTGTGCGGACACAAGAAAGCCGGTCAAGCAGGGATTCTTTGGAATCTTTGAAGTGTTTGTGGATACGATCGTGATCTGTACATTGACCGCACTTGTTATTTTGTGCAGCGGTGTTTCTATCGGATATGGAGATGCAGCAGGAGCGGAGCTTACCATCAGCGGATTTACATCGGCATATGGTGGATGGGTATCTGTTTTTACAGCAATTGCGATGTGCTGTTTCGCATTTTCTACGATTATTGGCTGGGGACTTTACGGTACCCGTTGTATTGAGTTTCTTTTTGGCTCCCGCGCTAACAAGTTGTTTATGCTTGTATATGCGCTGGTAGCCATTGTCGGCGCAACCATGAATTTAGGACTCATGTGGAGCATTGCAGAAACGTTCAACGGTCTTATGGTTATCCCGAACCTGATCGCAGTATTCCTGTTATCCGGTGTTGTTGTAAAACTTGTTAAAGAATACTTTGCGGGAGAGGGCAAAAAGCAGTAATTGCATGGCAATTACAAAGTTTTGGTTGTCCATTCCTCACAATTCCAGACATCCGTTACGATGTCTTCATAGAACTCAGGCTCATGGCAGACAAGAAGGATACTTCCTTTGTAGGCCATGAGTGCACGTTTTAATTCGTCTTTGGCATCGACGTCAAGATGGTTTGTCGGCTCATCTAAAAGAAGCAGGTTTGTTTCATGGTTGATGAGCTTACACAGACGTACTTTTGCCTGTTCCCCACCACTTAATACTTTCATCAGACTTTCAATATGTTTGGTCATCAGTCCGCATTTTGCTAAAGCGGAACGTACTTCATACTGGCTCATGGATGGAAATTCTTCCCAGATTTCTTCGATACAGGTGATATTTGTCTCGTATTTTTTCTCCTGTTCAAAATAGCCCGGGTACAGGTAATCGCCCAGATGCGATTTGCCAGAGTATGGCTTGATGTACCCCATAATGCTTTTTAGCAGTGTGGTTTTACCGATTCCGTTCGCACCGACCAAAGCGATTTTCTGTCCGCGTTCCATCACGAGATTTAATGGGCGGGAGAGTGGTTCATCGTAGCCGATGACAAGGTCCGTAGTTTCAAAAATAAATTTCCCCGGAGTGCGGGCTTCTAAGAACTGGAACTCCGGCTTTGGTTTTTCCTGCGCCAGTTCGATGACATCCATCTTGTCTAGTTTTTTCTGGCGGGACATCGCCATATTTCTTGTCGCAACTCTTGCCTTGTTTCGGGCAACGAAATCCTTCAGTTCGCTGATTTCCTGCTGCTGCTTTTTGTATGCTGCTTCAAGCTGCGCTTTTTTCACCTCATAAACACGCATGAAATCGTCATAGTTGCCGACATAGCGGGTCAGTTCGCCGTTGTCGATGTGGTAGATCAGGTTGATAACACTGTTGAGGAACGGAATATCATGCGAGATTAAGATAAAAGCATTTTCATAATCATTTAAGTAGCGTTTCAGCCATTCGATATGGGATTCGTCTAGGTAGTTGGTCGGCTCGTCGAGCAATAGAATATCTGGTTTTTCCAGAAGCAGTTTGCCGAGCAGGACCTTAGTTCGCTGTCCACCGGAGAGTTCCGTGACATCACGTTCCAGACCGATATCTGTCAGACCGAGTGCGCGCGCCACTTCCTCGATTTTTGTATCGATAATATAAAAATCATGGGAGTCCAAGGTATCCTGGATTTCACCAAGTTCTGTCATCATGGCATCAAGCTCTTCCGGCGTGGCATCACCCATATTGTCGCAGATGAGATTCATTTTTTCTTCGAGTAAAAAGAGATTGGAAAAAGCACTCTTTAACACATCATAGATGGTCTGGCCTTTTTCGAGGACGGCATGCTGGTCAAGGTAGCCGACATGGATGTTTTTGGCCCATTCGATTTTGCCCTCATCCGGTTGAAGATTCCCGGTAATGATGTTCATAAAAGTGGATTTTCCATCGCCATTGGCACCGACGAATCCGACATGTTCGCCTTTTAACAGGCGGAAAGTGACATCCTTTAAAATGGCACGGTCACCGAAACCGTGATTTAAATGTTCTACGTTTAATATACTCATAATTACCTCATTCATTCTGGATTTGTGTAAAAGTCTGCAAAGCATGCAAACAGCAGTATTTTACCATGAGAGAACGGTTTTGAAAAGAAAAAAGAAAGCATAGGTTTTGAAATGGTTTTGTGGTATAATAAATTGGCTTATGCTGACAAAAAGCAGAAAGAGGAAAACAGTTTTAATGAGTATCAGCAATGGTATACCAAAGGATTTTTATAAATTATTTAACAGTAAATATATGGAGTATTACCAGAAGTCGCTGGTAATGCTTTATGAGGAATCCAGTCAGGCGTACTCCCTGTTGGGACTGACCGAGGAAGAGTGTCAGGCAATCATCAATGAGATGGTCGCGGATAATACGTTAGACTGGAGCGAGGAACAGTACGAGGACGAAGGAAAACTGATCACTAAGTCCAATATGGCATCTATCATGCTCGGCAATCTGGAGGACTGGGGATGGCTGCGAAGAGATTATGATGAGCAGCTGAACAGTTATGTGGTGTCATTTCCGGATTACAGTCAGATGTATGTGGATTTGTTCCAGCGTCTGTACAGCGAGGCGGAAAGCCAGGAACGCGAAAGCCTGCTGTCGGTGTACAGTTATCTCTTTACGTACCGTTCTGCCAGAGAGAAGGACAATGATATTTTAAAAAGCGCATTACAGACTTCCAAAGCCCTTCTGCAGATGCTTTCCAACATGCAGGAGGGGATTCGTGGGTATTTTGAGGAACTTTCCAAAAAGAAAACATTCCTTGGAATCCAGGAAGTACTTGTGGAGGAAATTAACAATACAGACAGCAAAAAATATGCGATTCTTACAACCACAGACAGCTTTTACCGCTACAAGGAAGAAGTCAAAGAGTTACTGGATGCCAATCTAACAGAGGCGCAGGAGCGGCAGCAGATGTATGAGGCAAAACGCATGGAAATCCAAAAGGATACCATCTTCTGGCACCGCAATGAGCGTCTGATCCAAAGCTGTGTGGATGCGCTGGATTTATTGTATCTGATCAACCGCGAGTTTGACGGAATTGAGCGCAGATACAATCGTCTGATTGAACAGAAGAAGATTTTTGCAAAACGTGCAGCAGCGCGTATACGGTATATCCTTGTGGAAGGAGACATCGAGGAAGATCGCGCCAAGGTGCTGGTGAAGTTACTCAATGTTTCTTCGCACAAGGATGAGATCATCGAAAAGCTTGGCGAGGGAATGCGGTTTTCCTCAAGTCCGCGTGTCATCAAGGACCGCAGCTTCATGCGGCCAAGAAACAGCGGAAGACGTGAATTTATGCCGCAGCTTCCGCCGGAAGAATTAGAAGAAAATGGACAGCTGGACGACTTTGTTGTAAAACCACTTTACACGAAGGGCGAAATCCGTGCATTCCGGGAGCAGAACGAGAAGGACGGTGTGTTCCATGTGACGGAAGATACGGTACACTCGGTGGAAGATTTAGAGAAGCTTCTGTTCGTATGGCAGGAAGAAACGGAAAAATACGATCCGAAGACCGAGATTGCCATCGACGAGGAATTTACTACAGAAGAAGGATTCCGGTATTCGGGATTTACGATATCAAAAAAGTAGCGTTCAATTAACAAGGGGAACTTATGGAAAACTATTTGGAAACGCTTTCCATTACGGAAGCGGATAAATTAAAGAAAACCATTGCGGCATTGTTCCGGCAGACCTGTATTTTACAGGAAAAATATGATCCGGTCACACTGGTACCGCGGGATAATGAACAATATGAAATCTGTGCGCGCCACCGCGTATTCATCGAGGAATATCTTTCTATTATGGGATGCGAGCTGGTGCATGACAGTGAGGAACACATTTTCCGTCTGGTCGGAGAAGGTGTGGATGTGGAAACACTCTCGAAGACAACTACGATCATCGTGCTTCTGACAAAGATGATCTACCGTGACAAAATCATGGGACACGGGCTGGCAGCGACTGTCACGAGTCTCGAAGAACTTCGCGAATATGGAAAGAATGCAAATCTGTTGAATCAGAGACTGACGGAGGCAGAGTGGAATGAGGCACTTTCCGTGATGAAAAAGCACCAGATCATTGATTATCCGGGTGCGTTGCGGGATTTAGAGAATCGGACACCGATTTATATTTACAGTACGATTAATTTGTACTGTAGTTCAGCGATGATGAACGAATTACTAGATGCATACAGAGAGGAGCTTGCGGCAGATGAAACAATCGAAGAAGATATTCACCCGGATGGTGCTCAATAACTGGGGTGGAATGAATCATGAAGTCATTTATTTCCATGAATTCGTCAACCTTTTCAGTGGAAAAAGCGGTTCCGGAAAATCGACCGCGATGGATGCCATGCAGGTGGTACTCTATGGAAGCATTGCAAGTGACTTTTTAAATAAAGCGGCAGATGATACAAAAAATAAGCGAAGTGTTTTAAGCTATCTGCGCGGTGAGCAGAAAGATGGTTCTGCCAACCGTGAAAATCAGGATTTTTATGCGCAGATCGTACTGGAGCTGGAAGACACCGGAACGCAGACGCACAGCTGTATCGGTGTCACATTCGAAGTGGGACATGCCGATCAGGATCTGCGCAAATATTATTTCTTCAGCCATGCCGGAAAATTTCCGGAGGACGATTATTTAGGAGCGGACGGACTGCCGTATTCGACAGCACAGATCCGTCAGCTTGTACAGTCCCGTGCAGGTTCCGGGGAAAAAGCCGGACGCATGAACATCAATCGTATTTATCCGACGAAAGAAGCATACATCAGCACCGTCAACGAAGTGATTTTCGGTTCAGTGAATGCGAGCCGTTTCAAGACCATGGAAAAAAGCGCAATCGCTCTTCGTATGGCAAACGGTACGGGACAGTTCATTAAAGATTATATGTTTCCAAAGAGCGAGGAAAACACGATTTCTGCCATCAGCGATCAGCTGGCGGCATACCGTGAGATTAAGGAGCGCGTGGAGACTCTGGAGAATCAGATCACGTTGCTGGACGAAATCCAGCAGCATGATCGTGCACTGACAATGGCGGGGGCAGACCTCGTCCGGGTGGAAGCGACGCTTCGCATCGTGGATATCGAAGATAAAAAAGTACAGTTAAAAGTCCGTCACGAAGAACTGGCAGAGATACAGAAAGCGATTGAAGAACTTCGCACACAGGCGAAGGAAATCCAGTTTCAGCTTACCGGAAAGAGAGAAGAACTTTCCAGGGTTCAGGCAGAACTGATCGCCACCGATTTTAAGAAAAAGGAACAACAGTTAAAACAGATCGAAGATACGATTCGATTGTGTGAGAGTGAGGTAGATGACTGGCAGAGTCTGACACTCCGGTTACAGAAATGGATCGACACAGATGGCATCACAGATTACGTGAGCAATTCCATCTATCATCTCATCGAGGATTTCGGAAAAGAGGAAGTCTCGCAGGAGATGATCGAAAAACTGCGCAATGGATTAAAAGATATCCATGAGATGATCAACGAGGAACTGGAAGACCAGAAGTCACAGTGCCGGAAAATTGAGCAGGAACACAGAGAAAAGAAAGAATACTTAGAAGATTTAAAGAGCGATAAGAAGCATTACAAGAGTGCATTAAAGGAAGTGCGCAGACGTTTGCAGGAAGAACTGTCGACCCGCTATCAGCAGACGGTGCATGTACATGTGCTGGCAGATCTGTTTGATATTACGGATGATGAGTGGAGAAATGCAATCGAAGGCCGTATGGGTCGCAGCAAGTACAGTCTTGTCGTGGAACCGCAGTATGCACTTGCAGCGGCAAAGATTTTCCGCAATATGAAAAAAGCAGAGTATGAAGTTGTCGATTTGCTGGATACGGCGGCGATTGAGCGGGATCAGCCAAAGGCGCAGGAAGGCACATTATACGATTGTGTGGAGACCGATCTGGATTATGTGGATTTGTGTCTGAAGCGTTATCTCGGTCACATTGTAAAATGTGATTCTGTGGAAGAACTTCATGATGTGAAAGACGGTGTCACAGCAGACTGCTATTCTTACAGTAATTATATGTACCGGCATCTGCGCCAGAAAGATTACCGTTACCAGACAATCGGTCGCAAGGTATCCATGACACAGATCCGTAAGCTCGAGGAAGAGACGGCGGAGTTGGAGGAACAGCTGATTGCTTTGCAGCAGGAAGTTGCAACTTTACAGCCTGTCAATGAATTGGAACGTTTGCAGAATCTGACGTTTGAGCGTATTGCGCAGATGGCAGGAGCACAGAAACGACTGAGTGAATATCAGACGCAGGCAGAACAGTTAAAGCATGAAATTGCGGATATGAAGGAGGGCATCTATATCAGGCAGTTGCAGGAGCAGGAGCGTAGCCTAAAAGAAGCAATCCGGGAACTGGAAACCCAAAGCGGAGAGGTTCAGGATAAACGCAATGAGAAGGAGCGAAAGCTCGGTGGCAAGGAGCGGGATATTCAGGACCGCACAGAAGAGTTAGAGCTGTTGCAGGAAGGCTTTGTCCCGAATGAAGAACTGCAGGCCAAGGTGCTTGAAGAGATTGAAAACGGCCGCACATATGTGCTGAGAAAAGAATCGCTGGCAAAGAAAGCACAGTTGGAAAAAGCGCAGGAAACAGAAGAAGAGGCGAGAGGAAGAGCGCGTACAAACTTCAATAAGACCTATCCATCCTTCAATTTCGGAGGAATGGAAAAAGACAACCGTGTCTATGACGAACTGCTTGAACAGTCAAGAAACAATTTTGAGCCGGAGTACAAAAAACAGTTTGATGACCAGTATCAGCTCGTATATAAAATGTTGCGTGAAAATGTCATTGCAACGATTCACAGTGAAATCAAAGGTGCCAAAAGACACCGCAGGGAGATCAATGCACTCCTTGCAAAAATCTCATTCTCCGACAGTATTTATCAGATCGATATTTTGCCGACGGATGATGAGAACCGCCAGTTCTATGACATGCTTACCGCAGAAGAACTGGATATGAAAGTGATGGATCGTGATCTGGATGGACAGATAAGTTTTGGGGAGGACGCGTTCTACCGGAAATACGAGACACAGATCCGCCGTCTGACGGACAAGTTCATGCCACCGGTGGATGAGGATGCATCAAACCGTGACAAACATCGCAAAGAGATGGAAAAATACGCTGATTACCGTACCTATCTGAAATTCAGCATGTACGAACAGTCGGAAGACGCAGACGGTAACATCAAGAAAAATTATGTCGATGATATGGCAGGAAGAGATTCCGGTGGTGAGGGACAGAACCCGAAATACGTTGCATTGTTTGCAGGTTTTGCCATGCTTTATATGCAGCAGAGCAACCGCGAGTCAAAAATCCGCCTTGTACTTTTGGATGAGGCTTTTTCCAAGATGGACAAGGAACGAAGCGAAGTCTGTCTGCATTATGCAAGACAGCTTGGTCTGCAACTTGTGGTCTGCGTGCCGGATGAGCGTCTGCAGTCACTGATCCAGAATGTGGATTGTGTCTATGCATTCCGCAGACTTAAGAATCGCATTTCTATGATTCATATTAATAAGGGGGATTACCTGAAGATGTTAGAGGGCGACAGCGAGAAAAAGGTTAAAAATGCGTTAAAATAATAATTATACGAAAATTTGCGAAGTAACTAGGAATTTTATCCTACATATGATAGGATAGTTTTATAACAAAAATGTAATATGAAGGGGGATACTTTTATGGCAAAAGAACTAGTTGCAATGTTGCTTGCCGGAGGCCAGGGTTCCAGACTCTATGCATTGACACAGAAACTTGCAAAACCAGCAGTACCGTTTGGTGGAAAGTACAGAATTATTGATTTTCCACTTTCTAATTGTGTAAATTCAGGCATTGATACCGTGGGAATTTTAACCCAGTATCAGCCGTTTGTTTTGAATGAGTATATCGGTAATGGTCAGCCGTGGGATCTTGACCGTCTCTACGGTGGTGTACACGTACTTCCACCTTATCAGAAGGCATCAGGATCTGACTGGTACAAGGGAACTGCGAACGCAATTTATCAGAATATCGCATTTATCGAGCGTTATGATCCGCAGTATGTCATCATTTTGTCAGGAGATCAGATTTGTAAGCAGGATTACAGCGATTTCCTTGAGTTCCATAAGGAAAAAGGAGCGGAGTTCTCTGTAGCGGTAATGGAAGTTCCGTGGGATGAGGCATCCCGTTTTGGACTGATGGTTGCAGATGAGAATGACCGCATTACAGAGTTCCAGGAGAAACCGAGGAATCCAAAGTCGAATCTTGCATCTATGGGGATTTACATATTTAACTGGGATATTTTGAAAAAATATCTGATTGAAGACGAAGAAGATCCGAATTCAGAAAATGATTTTGGTAATAATATTATTCCAAACCTTCTTCGCGATAACCGCAAGATGTATGCTTACCACTTTAATGGATACTGGAAAGATGTAGGAACCATTCCGTCTCTCTGGGAGGCAAATATGGAAGTTCTCGATCCGGAACACAGTGGAATCAACCTTTTTGATGAGAACTGGAAGATTTACAGCAGAAACAGTGGAATGACCGGTCATCGTATCGGTGAAGATGCAATCGTGGAAGAGTCGATGGTGACCGATGGCTGCAACATACAGGGAACGGTAAAACATTCTGTTTTATTTTCCGGTGTAACAGTTGAAAAAGGGGCCGTGGTAGAAGATGCTGTTGTCATGGGTCGGACAACCATTAAGTCCGGCGCAGTTGTAAAACATTGTATTCTTGCAGAGAATGTAATGGTTGAAGAGAATGCAGTGGTCGGACAGAAACCGGCAGATGGCAGTGTTGGAGAAGTTGCAACTGTAGCTTCAAATGTAACGATCGGAAAGAATGCCAAGATTGGACCGAATGCAATGTTATATGAAGACGTGAAGGAGGGCGAGCAGCATGATTAGTTCAAAGGCAGAGGCACTGGGAATCATTTTCCCAAACAGTTATGATTCCTTAGTACCGGATTTGGTGTCGGAGCGTTTGATGGCCTCCATTCCATTTGCCAGCAGATACCGTATGTGTGATTTTATGATTTCCTCTATGGTGCACTGTGGCATTGATAATATTTCTATTTTAGTACGTAAGAATTATCACTCACTGTTAGACCATCTCGGCAATGGACGTGAGTGGGATTTAGCAAGAAAAAATGGTGGATTGAACATTGTTCCTCCATTTGCACAGAAGCAGATCAAGGTATTCTCCGGAAGAATCGAAGCGTTAGAGAGTATTCGCGGATACCTGATAAAACAGACTGAAAAATATGTGATTCTCAGCGATGCAAACATTGCGGTGAACTTTGATTTTAACGCATTGTTAGATGCACATATCAAGAGCGGTGCGGATGTCACAATGGTATACCGCAAGCAGGAGATTCCGCAGTCTCTCATCCGTCAGAGTACTGCCGGTATGGATCTGTACTATGCGCTTGGCATCAATGGAGATCGCGTAAGCAAGATTTACATCAATCCAAAAGAAAGCGGAGAGATGAATTTCAGCCTGAATATTTATGTGATCGACCGGGAACTTCTGATACGCATGGTGGATGAAGCTTATTTGCACGGAGACGTATATTTTGTCCGTGATATTCTCGAAAAGAAGATTGACCAGTTAGATGTCAGAGGATTCTGCTACGATGGATATGTGGCACACATTCATGACATGAACAGTTATTTCGAAGAGAATATGCGGCTTCTCAAAGAGGAAAACATCAATGCACTTTTCTCCGGAAACCAGATCTATACAAAGATTCGTGATGATAACCCGACTCGTTATATCAATGGTGCAAAGGCAAAGAATGTCATGGTTGCTGACGGTTGTGTCATCGAAGGTGAAGTCGAGAACAGTGTTCTGTTCCGAGGCGTCAAGATTGGAAAAGGTGCAAAGGTCAAGAACTGCGTGCTGATGCAGGATACCGTGATTGAGGACAATGCAAGTGTAGAATATGTTATCACTGACAAGAACGTTACGATTTCCGAAGGCAAGTCGCTTACCGGTAACGATACGTTCCAGGTATATGTAGCAAAGGGACAGGTTGTTTAGCTAATAAAAACAAATTATAGCTTTCCAAATAATACATAGTCTGTTATAATGTACAGAGAAAATTACCGAGGAGGCATTGTATTTATGGCTGATAACAGAAAAACATTTAAGATAAAATCAGACCAGGTTGGCGATGTGCGTGTCGCAGACGAAGTCGTTGCAATTATTGCTGGTCTTGCCACAACGGAAGTTGAAGGTGTAAGCTCTATGGCTGGTAATATTACCAACGAGATTGTGAGCAAGCTTGGTATGAAGAATCTTTCCAAGGGAATTCTTGTAGAAGTGATGGAGAACGAAGTCAAAGTTGACGTCGCAATCAATATTTCTTATGGTTACAGTATTCCGGAAGTGTCTTCTAAGGTGCAGGACAAGGTGAAGACTGCAATTGAGAACATGACAGGTCTGAATGTAGCAGTTGTCAATGTTCGTATCGCAAGCGTTGATATGGCAGGAGACAATTAAAACATACGATAGAATAAAGGATGTCTGTTCATGGACATCCTTTATTATGTTGCACGATATTCAATAAAGACATGTAGCGTCGGCCCTTATAAGCTGATGTTTTAAGACGGGGAGAGAAAATGACAAGAAGACAGTTAAGAGAGAACGTATTTAAGATGCTTTTCCGTGTGGAGTTCCATGATGACAAAGAGTTGCCGGAGCAGCTGATTTTGTTTGAGGATGAATTGGAACCGATCAGCGAAGATGAGAAGATTTATATGACCAACAAGTATAAGGATATTTATGCGCACATCGAGGAACTGGATGCTGCAATCAATGAAGTATCCAAGGGATGGAAGACAATCCGTATGGGAAAAGTAGATCTTACATTGATTCGTCTTGCTGTATACGAGATTCGTTTCGAGGAAGAGATTCCGGTCAAAGTATCCATCAACGAGGCAGTTGAGCTTGCCAAGAAATATGGAACGGATGATTCACCGGCGTTTGTGAACGGAATCCTTGCAAAATTCGCATGACAAAGAATATATACTCTGTAGGGCAGGTAAATACTTACATCAAGAACATGTTCGCTCAGGATTTTATGTTGCATTCCATTAGCGTCAAAGGGGAGGTGTCCAACTGTAAATATCATTCGAGTGGACACATTTACTTTACAATAAAAGATGCCGGTGGAGCACTGAAAGCCATCATGTTTGCCGGAAACCGCAAGGGACTTCAATTTCAGATGAAAGATGGTGACAAGGTAGTTGTCACAGGTTCTGTAGAAGTCTTTGAGCGTGACGGTGTATATCAGATTTATGCCCGGAAGATTGAATTAGATGGTGCAGGCAATCTCTATCTGAAATTTGAGCAGCTGAAGCAGGAGCTCGAGGAGATGGGAATGTTTGCAGAAGAATATAAGCAGCCGATTCCAAAGTATGCTCATACCATCGGTGTGGTGACCGCACCGACCGGCGCAGCTGTGCAGGATATCCGCAATATTGCGGGACGCAGAAATCCATATGTGCAGTTGATTTTATATCCGGCTTTGGTACAGGGAGAAGGCGCAGCCCCATCTATCGTCAATGGAATCCATGCGTTAGAACGTCTTGGCGTGGATGTGATCATTGTCGGCAGAGGCGGTGGTTCGATAGAGGACCTGTGGGCTTTTAATGAAGAAATTGTGGCCAGAGCCATCTTTGAATGCTCTGTGCCTGTGATATCAGCGGTTGGCCATCAGACAGACTGGACGATCGCTGATTATGTTGCAGATTTGCGGGCACCTACACCTTCTGCGGCAGCAGAACTTGCAGTGTATGATTATGCACAGACAAAAACGTCATTTGTACAGATACGCCAGCGGCTTGACCGGGAACTTCGCAGGAAGCTTACGTTGTCCCGCACAAAATTAGAGCAGCAAAAGATGCGGTTGCGTTATCTGAGTCCACAGAACCGGTTGAATGAGAACCGCAGAAGAACACTCGACTATGAGGAGAAACTTACACAGGCAATGAGTGCATTGATTCAGGAACGAAGACATCAGCTGTCCCTTTTGGCAGGAACACTTGAGAGTTATTCCCCGGCGAAGAAGCTGAGCATGGGATATGCATTCGTGCAGGCAAAAGACGGGCATGCATTGCGCAGTGTTAAGCAGGTAGAACCAAAGGATGAAATCACAGTATATCTGCTGGATGGTGAGATTTCAGCCACAGTTTTAAAAAAGAATCCGAAGGAAAGTAAATAAGATGGCAAATAACACGGATAATAAAAATGAAAAGACAGGACTGGAAGAACGTTTTTCCATGATAGAGGATATTTTAGGAAAGATGGAAGATGAAGACGTGACGTTGGACCAGTCGTTTGATTTATATAAGCAGGGAATCGAACAGATCAAAGCGGCCAATGCAGATCTTGACCGTATCGAGAAAGCGATGCTGGTGATAAACGAAGACGGGGAATTGGAGGAATTCTAATGGACATTGCAAAGGAAATTGCGGTGCGGGCCGCAGATATCGAACAGAGAATTCAGATGTATCTTCCGAAAGCAGAAGGATATCAGCATACGATTTTTGAGGCGATGGATTACAGTGTCACTGCAGGTGGCAAGCGGCTTCGACCGATGCTTATGGAAGCTTCCTATGAGATGTTCGGTGGAACGGATCCGAAGATTGTAGAGCCTTTCATGGCGGCAATCGAATGTATTCACACGTATTCGCTGGTACATGATGATCTGCCGGAGATGGATGATGATGCATACCGCAGAGGTAAGCTGACGACACATAAAAAGTTCGGACAGGCGATGGGTGTGCTCGCAGGCGACGCACTTTTAAACTATGCGTTTGAAATTGTTGCGAAGGCACTCGTAGCACAGTCGGGAGATGCAAAAGCAGCCAAAGCATTTGAAGTTTTAGCATGCAAAGCAGGCATCTATGGTATGATCGGCGGTCAGGTCGTCGATGTGGAGAGTGAGAAAAAGAACGAGACCGTGGAGCGGGAACGTCTGGATTTCATATACCGGCTGAAGACCGGAGCACTGCTTGAGGCTTCCCTGATGGTAGGTGCAATCCTTGCCGGAGCAGACGATGCGCAGGTAAAGAAAATGGAAGATGCCGGAACGAAGCTTGGACTGGCGTTCCAGATTCAGGACGATATTTTGGATGTCACAAGTACCGTGGAAGTACTCGGCAAACCAATCGGCAGTGACGAGAAAAATCAGAAGGCAACTTATGTGTCTTTTGAAGGAATTGACAAAGCAAAACAGGATGTGGCGCTTTTTTCAGAGGAAGCGGTAGCGATACTTGAAGAATGCAGTGGAGAGCATGCATTCCTGCGGGAACTGTTTTTATATCTTATACACAGGGAAAAATAAGTTATTTCGAGGTAATAATGGTTTTAGATCAGATACAGAATGTAAATGATATCAAAAATCTAACAGAAGAAGAAATCGATACACTGCAGGATGAAATTTGTACCTTTCTTGTAGAATCGATTGCGAAAACAGGTGGTCACCTGGCATCGAATCTTGGTGTGATCGAACTTACGATGGCACTTCATTTGTCGTTTGATCTGACAAAAGACAAGATTGTCTGGGATGTCGGACATCAGTCGTATACGCACAAGATTCTTACCGGACGAAAGGATGGGTTTGAACATCTTCGCGAGTATGGTGGAATGAGTGGATTCCCAAAGACAGAGGAATGCGAGGCGGACAGTTTCAATACAGGACATAGTTCCACCTCTATCTCGGCTGGATTGGGACTGGCGGAGGCCAGGGAAATCACAGGACAGGATTATTTTGTCATTTCAGTCATCGGTGACGGGGCTCTGACTGGCGGGATGGCGTTCGAAGCATTGAACAATGCGTCCCGGATGAAGACGAATTTTATTATAGTGTTGAATGATAATAATATGTCCATTTCGGAGAATGTCGGTGGTCTCAGCAAATATCTGAACGATTTTCGCACAGCAGACGCATACATGGATTTGAAGGATGGCGTGGTCAATTCTTTAAGCAAGATTCCGGTTTACGGGGACCGCATTGTGCGCAAAATCCGCAATGCCAAAAGCGGAATCAAGCAGTTGTTTGTTCCGGGAATGTTTTTTGAAGAGATGGGGATTACTTATCTTGGACCGGTTGACGGATCGAACATTAAAGCGATGCGCCGTGCCTTTGCGGAGGCGAAGCGTGTAAGAGGACCGGTACTCGTGCATGTTCTTACGAAAAAGGGCAATGGATATGTCCCGGCGGAGCGGCATCCGGCACGTTTTCATGGTACAGCACCGTTTGACATTGAAACAGGTGTACCGCTGCACAAACAGAGCAAGGCACATTATACGGATGTGTTCTCGACCGTTATGAAAAAGATGGGCGAGCGGGAACCGAAGCTTGTAGCAATCACCGCTGCGATGACAGATGGAACAGGACTGAAACGGTTTCGCAATTTGTATCCGGAACGTTTCTTTGATGTGGGAATCGCGGAGGAACATGCAGTGACGTTTGCAGCAGGTATGGCAAAAAGCGGATTGAAACCGGTATTTGCAGTGTATTCGTCTTTCCTGCAGAGAGCATATGATCAGATTTTGCATGATGTATGTCTGCAGAAGCTTCCGGTTGTATTTGCCATTGATCGTGCGGGATTAGTCGGAAAAGACGGTGCGACGCATCAGGGAATCTTTGATTTATCGTATCTTGCAACGATCCCAAATCTGACAATCATGGCACCGAAGAATAAATGGGAACTATCCGATATGCTTAAATTTGCCATTGCAGCGGATACGCCGATGGCAATCCGTTATCCGCGTGGTGATGCCTGTGATCTGTGGAAAGAGAAACGGGCACCAATCGAAAGCGGGAAGGCGGAAGTTCTCTGTGAGGGAACGGAAGTTGCACTTTTTGCAATCGGGTCGATGGTAGAGACGGCCTGGAAAGTTATGGAGAAATTACAGGAGCGCGGCATATCAGCGACGGTAGTCAATGCGCGTTTTGCGGCGCCTTTGGATAAAGAATGCATTTGTGGTCTTGCACAAAAGCACCGGCTTTTGGTAACATTAGAAGAAAATGTGGCAAGCGGAGGCATGGGTGAGCATGTGGCAGCACTGCTGATGGAAGAACAGAGCAGAATTAAACTCCTTCGAATCGCTGTGCCGGATACGTTTGTGGAACACGGAGATGTGGACACGCTCTATCGCGTGCTTGGCATGGATGCGGATACAGTGACGAACAGAATATGTGAGGGATTATGAAAGAACGTTTGGATGTTTTATTGGTAAGTCGCGGGCTTGCGCCTTCGAGAGAAAAAGCCAAGACAATGATTATGGAAGGCAATGTATTTGTCAATAATAACCGTGAGGACAAAGCGGGCAGCACTTTTCCGGATGACTGCAAGATCGAGATTCATGGAAATACATTAAAATATGTCAGCCGTGGCGGATTAAAGTTAGAGAAAGCCATGACACATTTTGGAATTACATTGGACGGAAAAGTCTGTATGGATATCGGCGCATCGACCGGTGGCTTTACTGACTGTATGCTGCAGAACGGTGCGAGCAAAGTTTATTCCGTGGATGTTGGATATGGACAGTTCGCATGGAAGCTCCGTCAGGACCCGCGGGTTGTGTGTATGGAGAAAACGAATATCCGTTATGTGACACCGGAAGATATCGATGATGCACTGGATTTCGCATCGGTGGATGTATCTTTTATTTCCCTGACGAAAGTCTTAGGACCGGCCAGAGCATTGTTAAAAGACAATGGCCAGATGGTATGCCTGATCAAGCCACAGTTTGAGGCGGGCAGAGAAAAGGTCGGCAAAAAAGGCGTGGTGAGAGACAAGGCAGTCCATGAAGAGGTCATTAATAAAGTCATAGACTTTGCTTTGGAGATCGGGTTTTCCGTCCACAATCTGGAGTATTCTCCAATCAAAGGACCGGAAGGAAATATCGAATATCTGGTATACATTGAGAAGACCGGCGAGGCGGTAAAGGAGGAATCCGTGGATGTACACGCAGTGGTGGAAGCTGCCCACGGAGAGTTGGATAAATAATGCGTAATTTTGTATTGATTACAAATATTTATAAAGACCGGGAGCTGCGCCTTTCCCACCGGATTGTATCATATATTCAGGATCGGGGCGGACGGGCAGAAATCTGTGTCAGCAATATCGAAGGTGTCATGCAAAAAGACTTTGAACTGTCGGAAATTCCGGAGGATACAGAATGTATCATTGTACTGGGGGGCGACGGAACACTGATCCGCGCGGCAACGAAAGTCGAGTCGTTACATATTCCACTCATTGGTGTGAATCTTGGTACACTGGGATATCTGTGTGAACTGGAAGAAACTTCGGTGTTTGAGGCGGTGGACCGGCTGATGGCAGACAATTATATGATTGAGGAACGCCTGATGTTAAGCGGCAGTAAAACAGGGGAGATACCGCAGCTGGCATTGAATGATGTGGTCATTCACTGGACCGGGGATATGTCTATGCTGCAGCTGCATGTGACGGTCAATGGAAAGTTCCTGACAACGTACCATGCGGACGGCATTATTGTTGCGACCCCGACCGGATCGACCGGCTACAATATGTCTGCCGGAGGACCAATCATTGATCCGAAAGCGCGGATGATGCTTTTAACCCCAATCAATGCACATGATCTGAATGGACAGAGTATCGTGCTTAGTGCAGATGATGTGGTGGAAATCGAGATGGGAAGCCGCCGCTTTCAGAAGGATGAGAAGGCGTGCGTCAGTTTTGATGGGGATACTACGGTTCATCTGAAAGTGGGAGACCGTATCAGGATTGCAAGCAGCAACAGTGTAGTATCCATATGTAAACTCAATGATCAGAGTTTTCTTGAGATTCTTCGAAAGAAGATGCAAAGATAGGAGAGGGAACATGAAGACAAGAAGACAGGCAAAGATACTCGAATTAATTCAGCGAAATGATGTGGAGACACAGGAAGAACTTTCTGCATATCTGGTGCGGGAGGGATTTCAGGTGACACAGGCTACGGTATCCCGTGATATCCGGGAACTGAAACTGACAAAGATTGCCATGGACAATGGAAAGCAGAAATACGCAGTGATCACGGATGCGGATTCCGGCATGATGGAAAAATATGCCAGAGTGTTGCGCGAAGGATTCATTTCCATGGATCTGGCAAAGAATATTGTAGTGATCAAGACGGTCTCCGGTATGGCGGGAGCTGTCTGCGCGGCAATTGATGCAATGAAATTTCAGGAGATGGTCGGTTCCATTGCGGGGGATGACACCATCATTTGTATTATCCGTGATGACGAGGAAGCAGTCAAAATTATGAAAAAGCTTCGCAAAATTGTAGGCAGGTAAACATAGTAAGACTTTGGGAGAGTAGAAGGAGAGCGTATGTTACAAAATCTACATGTGAAGAACCTGGCATTGATTGATGAGACCGAGGTGGAGTTCGGACCGGGACTTAACATCTTATCCGGAGAGACCGGAGCCGGAAAATCCATCCTTGTGGGATCCATCGGAATCGCACTGGGAGCTCGAGTTTCTCCTGAGATTATTGGAAAACGTGCAGATTATGCGATGGTAGAACTGGTATTTCAGATTGAGAAGCCGGAGACCATTGAGGCTTTACGTGAGATGGATATCGAACCGGAAGACGGTCAGATCGTCATTTCGCGCAAGATTACGGCTAATCGAAGTATCAATAAAATTAACGGCGAAAGTGTACCGGTAGGCGTGATTCGGAAAGTATCGGCCCTTTGCATTGATATCCATGGTCAGCATGAACATCAGTCGCTGCTTCACAAAGAGTATCACCGTAGTGTGGTAGACCGTTTTGCCGGGGAAGAGGCACAGGGGTTAAAGCAGAAGATTGCGGAAAAGTACGAAGAATAC
>ERZ779737.1350-NODE-1350-length-19389-cov-5.212475_pt1 | contig 19389 bp, 23 predicted proteins | sample MGYA00511889_ERZ779737 | MGnify/ENA primary metagenome ERZ779737 (study PRJEB29588, sample SAMEA2163575) | human gut metagenome | biome: human gut; feature: human-associated habitat; material: faeces | place: Denmark | collected 2008/2010 ...
GGTTAAAATGCCCGAGAATGGCTTAACACCGACAGCCCTCCTAAATTTACACCGAAGTAAGTAAATATGAATTTTTTGAAAAATGGAGATGAAAATTTTTGAAAAAAGAATTAAAAGACCAAGCGAAAGAAATTTTAAAATTGGCGCAAAACTATGGTGTGGAGCAAAATCTGTTTTTTGCAACCACATTTGAAAGATACCAAACCCAGCTGCAAATCTTGGATGAATTGAGGGCAACAATTGAGAAAGATGGTTTTTTTATTGACAAGACCTATGTGAAGGGTGAAACAAATCTTTACTCACACCCAGCAGTAACGCAGTTTAACCGAACAACAGACAGCGCGAATAAGACGGTTGTAACGCTGATGAAAATAATCACAACGCTTCGAACCCGGCAAGATGGCGGTGAATCGGACCCATTGATTGAACTCTTATCAGGGCGCGCTAAATGATTGGACATCAAAGTTTTCAATATGCTCAAAACGTGGTAAACGGGACTATTCCAGCGCCAAAGTATGTTATAAAGCAGTGCGAGGAGTTTCTGAAAATCTGTGATGGAAAAGATGAAAGATATTTTCTAGATGAGCAAAAACTGAGTCAAATTGATGATATTTTAAAATTGCTTGTAATGCCCCGAGGCCTTAAGGCCGGAAACAGCATTTATGAATGTTCGTGTGGGTATCAATGGCTTTTATATGCAGCTGCACTTTGTGTTGTTCACCGAGAAAATTCTAACCGTAGAAGATATGAAACTGTAATATTGGAAGTCGGACGAAAGAATTTTAAGACCTTTACGATTGCAACCATTTTCGTGTTGCTTTTTTTATTGGAACCAAAATTCAGCAAATTCTACTCAGTGGCGCCAGATGGGGCTTTGTCACGTGAAGTTAAGACAGCAATTGAAGAAATCTTAAAGTCGAGTCCGCTTGTCTATCAAAATAAGGGCACGCCTCGTTTTAAGGTTCTGCGCGACTATATTGAATTTATTCCAAATGAAAACCGATATACACCGCTAAATTATAGCAATTCTAGAATGGACGGCAAACTTCCAAATGTCTTTTTGGCCGATGAAGTCGGAGCTTTACCGAACTCTTATGCGATTGAGGCCATGCGCTCCGGCCAGCTCAACATTTTAAATAAGCTCGGGTGTATAATTTCGACTAAATATCCGACTGCAAACAATCCGTTTGAGGATGAAGTGAATTATGCAAAAAGAATTTTAGATGGCACGCAGGCCGATGATACGGTTTTTTCCCTACTCTATGAACCTGAATGCACCGAAAATTGGGCAAGCGATGACATGATTTTAAAGCATGCAAACCCAGTTGCCTTAGAGATTCCAGAAATTTGGGATGACCTTATAAAAAAGCGAACTAGAGCCATTTCTATCGAGTCTGCACGAGAAAATTTTCTGACGAAACACTGCAACATAATTTATCAAGGCGCCGGAACTGAAAGCTTTATAGACATCAAAGATTTACAGCGCTGTCGAGTCAATAAAATCGATTGGACTGGACGTGAAGTCTACGTTGGTGTGGATTTGTCAATGAGTAATGACAACACAGCGGTTGCGATTTGCGCTGAGGAAGACGGCAAAATCTTAACTGACGTTATATGTTTTGTACCAGAGGGAAGAATTGATGAAAAAAACAAATTTGAAAAACTTGATTATCGCCGATTTATAGTCTGTGGCAAATGTATCGCTTGCGGCAACAAAACCATTGATTACGGAGTTGTCGAGGATTTTGTATTTTCTATTGAAAAAAAATACGGTGTCACAGTTAGAGCAATAGGGTTTGATAGGTACAATGCAATTTCAAGTGCACAGAAGTGGAATCAGCAATATAATACAGTTGAAATTCGACAACACAGTGATACTCTTCATCCACCAACTAAGCTCTTGTCTGAAAAAATTACAAATGGCGAGTTTGAATATGAAAAAAATACACTTTTAGAAATAAACTTTGAAAACGCGCGCTGTACCTATGATACGAATATGAATCGGTATGTGACAAAGAAAAAATCTCAAGGTAAGGTAGATATGGTTGTGGCACTGATTAACGCTGTCTACCTCTTGCAACAGGATATTATTTTTGACGATATGGATTGGGTTGTTCAATTCTGAAAGGGGGATTAAGCAAATTGACAATATTTAAACGAAAACGAGCAGAAAATCAAGCCGTACCCGCTATGGATGATGTGCTTTTGAGGTCACTATTAGATGGAGAAACAATAAATCGCAAAAAAGCTTTAAACATTCCTGCAATAGCACGATGTGTAAATTTAATTTCTGAAATCGTATCAATGATTCCGATAAAACTCTACCGTGAAGATGTCATAGATGGTAAAAGAAAAACCGTAGAAGTTACTGATGACGGGCGTTGCGGCCTTTTAAATGAAGATACCAAAGATACTCTTGACGGAATCCAATTTAAAAGAGCGCTGGTTCGGGATTATTTGCTTGATGGCAATGCTTACGCATATATTAATAAACAGAGGAATAACGTAAAATCGTTGCACTATGTAGACTGCAACGATATTTTTATATCCAAAAGCTATGACCCGATATTTAAAGACTATAACATCTCAGTTTTAGGGCAAAACTATAAACCATTTGAGTTTATAAAGATACTAAGAGCTACCAAAGATGGGGCAAGCGGGACAGGAGTCATCGAAGAAAATAACGAACTTTTGCTGTCAGCCTACACAACAATGAAATTTGAGCAAAGCTTAGTTTCAACCGGCGGAAGTAAAAAAGGTTTTATTAAAGCTGAAAAGCGCATATCAAAAGAGGCCATGGATGCGATAAGGCAAGCATGGAAGAACCTTTATTGCACAAACGAAAGCAATGTTTTAATTCTAAACGAAGGGCTGGACTTTAAAGAAGCAAGCAACACTGGGGCTGAAATGCAACTAAACGAAAACAAAAATTCGCTCAATAATTCTATACTAGACATATTCGGAGTCCATGCTACCTGGGACTGGGAAACTTTTATAAAGACTGCAGTAATGCCAGTTCTCATAACTTTTGAATGTGCTTTAAACAGAGACTTGCTTCTTGAAAAAGAAAAAAAGTCTTTTTATTTTGCTTTTGATACAAAAGAAATTACCAAAGGTGACATTAAGACGCGGTTTGAGGCATACAAAATAGCCCTTGATGCAAATTTGATGCAGATAGATGAATGCAGATATATTGAAAACCTTGAACCGTTGGGGCTTAACTTCATCAAACTCGGTCTCCAAGACGTGCTATTTAACCCAGTTACAAAGGAAGTTTACACTCCTAACACAAATCAAATTGCAAATATAGAAAACAAAAATGGAGGAACAGAAAATGAGCAGCTTAACAGTATTTAAAAATCAAGATTTTGGAGAAGTCCGAACGATATTAATCGACGATGAGCCATATTTTGTGGGCAAGGACGTTGCGGAAATCCTAGGGTATGAAAGAGCGACAAAGGCAATACGAGACCATGTAGATGGAGATGATATTCATGAAGTCCCAATTCAGGACTCCATCGGAAGAATGCAAAGTACACCCATTGTTAACGAAAGTGGTCTCTATAGCTTGATTCTATCGAGTAAATTGCCTACAGCTAAGAGATTTAAAAAGTGGGTTACTAGCGAAGTTTTGCCGCAAATTCGTAAAACTGGGAAATATTCATACACACCAAAAAGTTACGCAGAGGCTTTACGCCTTTATGCTGACGAAGTTGAGCAAAAAGAGCTTATGCAAAAACAAAGAGACGAGGCAATACGCACCAAGGCATGGATATCTGGCAAAAAGACAGCAACAACCATGAACACTGCAAGCCAAAAATCGAAGGAAGTGGAGAAATTGAAAATAGAACTAGACCGATCTAAAAAATTTTCAAGCATAAAGGCCGCAGAGATACGGCTAAAATCAAAATTTGATTGGAAGCCGCTGAGAAATTACTGCACGTCTCACGAATTGGAAATGCCTAAAATATTCGATGCAAACTATGGAAGTGTTAGAACATATCCTGCAGAAGCTTGGCAGAAAATCTACGGAGTGGATTTAAATGAATTGTTTTAATTCCTCTATTGAAATTAAAGTTAGAGGTGAATTTAAAAATGCGAATAGAAATCAGGAATGACAGCGTGATTTTAGACGGCTACGTCAATGCAGTTGCAAGGGATTTCCGACCAATGCTGGATGAACGAGGGGAAAAGTTTGTAGAACAAATTAGCCCGAAAACCTTTCAACGAGCGTTAGAAAAAAACGATGATATCTTGTGCCTTTTAAATCATGAACCGTCAAGGGTTTTAGGTTCAACAAAGCAAGGAAACATCGAGCTTTTCGAGGATAATATTGGACTGCGGGCTATCTGTAAAATTACAGACAGTGAAGTAATAGAAAAAGCCAAACAAAATAAACTCCGTGGTTGGAGCTTCGGTTTTGAAGCATTAAAAGAACACGAAGAAGCGTTAAAAAATGGCTTAAAACGGCGATTTGTGGATGAAATGAATTTGGCTGAAGTTTCGATAATAGATGAACAAAAAATTCCATGTTATGTTGGTACATCGATTGAGACACGAGCCGCTAAATTAAGTAAATTAGAGTATCGAGGTGAAGACTTTAAAGCGAAAGTTATTGATAATACTGAAAAATCAGAAATAGATTATTCCATCTTTGAAAAACAAATCGAAGAAATAAAGAAATGAGGTAACAAATAATGAAATTAAAGTATTTAGACGAACAAAGAGCAGAAAATCAAAACAAGATGCAGGAAATCTTAGACAAAGCAAAATCAGAAAAACGCGCGCTTTCCGAAGAAGAAATCGCAAAGTTTAATGAACTGAAAAAGTTAATCCTAGAAATTGACGCAACAATAAACGCGGAGGAGGAAGCAAGAGAAATGGACATTGAGGAGAAAAAAGAAAAACCGGCAGGCGAGGTTCCGGCTGAGGACAAAGAGGAAAGGAAAGAGGAACGAGCTTTTGTAGATTTTATAGTAACAGGTGAAGAAAGAGCAACCAGCCCGGGATTATCTTATGGCAACAATGGTGCGATTGTCCCGACAACCATTGCGAAAAAAATCATTGAAAAAGTTAAGGAACTTTCCCCTGTTTACGAAAAAGTTGAGAAGTTTAGTACTAAAGGTACGCTAGAAATCCCGGTTTATGGCTCGGATAATGGTGTTGACAGTCCTACAGGTGACGTAAATGTCGCATATCAGGGTGACGAATTCACAGCGCTTGTTGCAGGTCAAGGTAAATTCACATCAATTGAGCTTAAAGGTTACTCACACGGGGCTTTGTCGGTCATTAGTCGCAAGCTTTTGAACAATGCCGACATCAATGTTACAAATTTCCTGACGAGCAAAATGGCTCAAGCGTTTGCAGAGTTTTGGGAGAAAGAGTTGCTTGTTGGAACGGGTGCAGCTAATAACCACATGACGGGAGCAATCTCAACAACAAACTTAGTTGCAACCGGAAACACAACCTATACCGCCGCAAACGCAGCTAAAATAGATAATTTAATCAGCTTGCAGCTTGCTATTCCGCAGCAATATCAGAAAAATGCGATGTGGATTATGAATAAGGCTGTATTTGCTGAGCTTCGCAAAGCAAAAGACGGAGCCGGCAATTACTATTTAGCTTATGGAAAAGGCATAACATCGGGCTTTGAGTGGCAGTTTTTGGGCAAACCAGTTTATGTTTCAGAAAATATGCCGGAAGCAACAACAGCTGGCAATATTCCTGTTCTTTACGGCGATTTTGCAGGAATGGCGATGAAAATTTCTCAGAACCTAGAAATTCAACTCATGCGCGAAAAATATATTGATAAAAATGCAATAGGAATTGTCGGTTGGGCTGAATGTGATTCAAAAATTCAAAATCATCAAATGATTGCCGGTCTAAAAATGGCAGCAGCCGTGTGATTAGGGGGATTTTTAGATGAGCTATAACACGAAAAATTATTCGGAGAATGGTGACAAGTTGGTTATTGGTGGAACTTTAGAAGTCCTAGACGGGGCCAAGTTAAGCGGTTTCCCTGTTGCTGAGAATCAAGCTTTAAGTGCTGCAACAACAATCGCAGATTTAAAGACAGACTTTAATTCTTTGTTGGAAAAATTAAAAGCCGCAGGGCTTATGGAGAGTGATTAAAAAACTTAAAACTTCGTAAAGAAAGGACGCGTGATGATGAATTCAAATTCAGATGTGACTTCGGACGCGAAGTGCCGGCGCGGGCTCCGCGCAGTTAGTGAGATAACTGTTAAAACTTTGGCCAATTACTTGAAACTTGACTACGAAAGTTTAGCTGAAGAAGACCTTTTGGAATTAGCAACATTTTTGCAAACTGCTGTATGTTTCATTTGCGATTACACTGGACTTTCTGAACCTGAACTAGATGGACATGAAACTTTCGTAATTGTGGTTTTTGTGCTGGTGCAAGATATGTACGATAATCGCAGTTTTTACGTTGATAAAAGTCACTTAAACCGCGTGGTTGAGACGATTCTGGGTATGCATTCGGTAAATCTATTGTAAGAGGTGGACTATGGTAATCAATCCAGGAAACTTCGATAAAAAAATTGCGGTGATAAAGTTTGAGACGCACAAGGATTCCGATGGTTTTGAGAAAAAATCCGAAGTTGTTGTTTTGCTGACATGGGCGCAGGTTACAAACGTTAGCAGTACTGAAATCTTGCGCTCCAACTCAGACTTTTCAGAAGTTAAAACTCGTTTTTTAATGCGGACTCCGAAGATCAAATTGAATAAAGATATGTTCATAAAATTCGCTGGAAATGACTATAACATCGTGTATATAAACGATTATGGCTACGATAAAAAGTACACTGAAATTATCGCGGAGCTGGTTAGAAAATGAAAACTTTTTCACTTGCAAAAAGTTTTCAAACTTTCAAAAATGCGCTTCTGAGGCTAGGAATTTCGCCGTCTGTGGACGTCGACCAAGGCTCCGCCTTTGGAAACCGCGATTTTTTGAAAAAAATCGAGTAAAACTTTTAAGTTTTTGGAAGGAAAGCAAATGGCAGATTTTAAATTTAGTTTGGACATGGATTCGATTTTTCCGCAAGGGTTGGATGACGAGAATTTGGCTTTAGACATGGTAAAAGCGGGTCAAGTGGTCATGCAAAAATCAATTCAAAGAGCGGCGCAAAAGCACGTTAAAACCGGCAGCATGGCAAAGTCGATAAAGTGCTCGAACCCTGTTATCAATCGGGTTGGGGATGCTGTCGGGCGTGTGAAATTTTACGGCAAAGATAAAAATGGAATGCCGAACTGGTATAAAGGAATCTGGCTCGAATACGGCACCAAAAATCAGCCAGCAGAGCCATTTGTAAGGCCGGCGATAAAAAGCTGTGAAAGCCGGGTTAAAGCGGCAATGCAACACGTATTTGACAAGAAGGTGAAAAATGAACATTAATCCATTGATTGAATCGGCATTTAAAGACTTTGAAATCAACAAAAAGCGTATTCCCATCGCGTTTTTGAGCTATACCGGAAAAGCTGACACATACTTAACTTATTACACTTGGCAAGAGCAACCAGCGAATTTTTTTGATGATGAACATCATGCAGAGGTGGCCTATGGTACGATTGATATTTTCTCGAAAGGAAATTTCAAGAGTATTTTGAAAGAAGTGAAAAAAATTTTAAAGGCTAACAAATTCACTTGGACTGATAATGGGCCGGAAACATTTGAGCGCGAGACCGGATATTACCACGTTCCGGTAAATTTTTGTGCAGAAAATATTTTAGTTTAGAAAGTTTGGAGGTTTTATTTTGGCAGGAATTGGACTTAAGAGTTTCAAATATGCAAAATTGAACAGTGATGGAACTTATGGACCGGTAAAGACACTTGCCGGAGCCATCGAATGCAAGGTTTCACTAGACCTTTCGGAGGCCATGCTTTATGCTGATGACGTTATCAAAGAACAGGTTTCCATCTTTAAAAGTGGCACGCTAACGGCTGGCATCGATGACGATAACGATGAAATTTTTGCTGAGCTTCTCGGCAAAACCGTCGATGAAGAGACCGGCGTTGTTGCGTCAAATGTTAGCGACGAGCCGATTTACGTTGGTTTTGGGCACATTGTTCCGAAAATGGTTAACGGTGTGAAAAAGTACAAAGTAGAATTTTTTCCGAAAATGAAATTTAAGCCTTTTATCGCTGACGCCAAAACAAAAGGCGATAATCTGGAATTTACGACGCCGTCTGTTGAGGCAACAATTTTTGAAAATGATGATGGTGATTGGGAAAAGCACAAAGTTTATGACACTGAAAGTGAAGCAAACACCGCGTTAGATGGCTTTTTTGTGCAGTCAGAAGTTACAGGGGAGTGATGATTTTTGGTCGATAAAATCAATTATTTAGAAACTAAAACTGAGAAGTACCCGCTAGTTTTTACACTAAACGTCATGGAAGCAATCCAAGAAAAATACGGAACAATCGAAGCTTGGTCGAACCTGATACAACGTGATGGAGAGCCCGATATAAAAGCTTTGAAATTTTTTATCACTAAAGCAATTAACGAAGGGTTAGAAATCGAAGCTGAAAAAAACGGCGAAAAACGAAAAGCAATAACTTCAAAAAAGGCCGGCAGAATCTTAACTGAAATAGGGCTTTCTGGGGCAGCAAGCAAAATTATGGCAACGATATCAGACAGCGTGGAAATGGACGCAGTTGGAAAAAACACGAACCGCCCGCAAAATCTTTAAATGTGGGCGGTAAAAACAAAAATTTAGCTGAAAATGTTGAGCGCAGCGTGGATGCAACGTCACGTTGCGAGTTTTCTTGGATTTTGTTTGTGGGAACAAAAATGCTCGGATTTACCGAAAAAGAAGTCGGACACATGACACTAAAAAAGTGGAACCTTTTGTATAGGCACTTTCGAGCATACCATAACTTTTGCGTTCAGCAACAGCTGTTTAAAGACGAAAAAATCAATTTACCGAATAATGACGAATGGATTCCAAATTGAAATATCGATAGAAAATTATTTTTTATCGCATTAAGTGTTGATATTATATCATCATGATGATATAATATTGATAAAGGAGTGATATGTATGCCATGTATTAGACCTGTTTCTGATTTAAGAAATAATTTTGCGGATATTTCTAAAGAAATTCATGAAACAAACGAACCTATTTTTTTAACAAAAAATGGATACGGAGATATGGTTGTTATGAGTTTAGATACTTTTGAGAAAATAAAGTTTGAAAATGATGTTTATTTCAGATTAAAAGAAGCTGAACTTGAAGCCAATTTCACAGTTAAAAGATTCAACCATAATGAAACTTTTGATAATTTAAGAAAAACTATTGAAGAGAAGGTGAAATAGCTAGTGTACGAGTTAGTTTACCTTCCTGTTGCGAAAAGCGACATTGAAAATATAATCTTTTATATTTCAGAAAAACTGAGTTCGCCTAAAACAGCATTAAATTTACTTGATGCGTTTGAACAAGTAGCAAATGCACTAAAGCTTTTTCCTTACGCACATGAGGTTTATAAATTTTCTAAACCGCTAATCAATGAATATCGATATGTGACGGTGAAAAATTATATTATTTTTTATACTGTCTTTGAAGATAAAAAAGTAGTGGAAATTCGTAGAGTTTTGTACGGCAAAATGGATTTTTCTAAAATAATTTGAGCATTTCAGAAATGGAATGCTTATTTTTATTTAATCACAGGAGGAGAGAAAATATGGCCGGTTCAAATACATTCGGTGGAACAATTAAGCTTGAGGGCGAAAAAGCGTACAGAGAAGCGCTACGACAGATAAATTCTGACCTTAAAGTTATGGCGTCAGAGATGAGCAAAGTCACCGCTGAATTCGGGAAAAATGATAAATCCGCGTCTTCCCTCACCTCTCGAAATAAAATCTTAGCTGAACAAATCGATAAGCAAAAAGAAAAAATCACGGCGTTAAAGAACGCTTTAGAGCAGTCAAGCGAAAAGTACGGGGAAAATGATAAAAAAACGAATGCCTGGAAAATATCGCTCAACAAAGCTGAAGCTGAGCTTATCAAGCTTGAAAAAGAACTCAGCGACAACGAAAAAGCCCTCAAAGATAGCGAAAATGCCACTGAGGATAACTCTAAGTCACTTAAAAAGTTTGGAGATTCTGCAAATGATGCCGGACAAAAAACGCTTAAACTCGGTGATTTAATCAAGGCAAATTTAATTTCTGACGCGATAATAAGCGGCATAAAAGCACTTGGTTCTGCAATTATGGACGTTGCAAGGAAGTTCGGTGAATTTGTTTCGAATGGTATAAAAAATGCGAGCAATTTACAAGAAGTCCAAAACGTAGTTGACGTTACCTTTGAAGAAAGCGCGGGAATAATTAACGATTGGGCGACAAAAGCTGCCAGCGCCTATGGCATGAGTGAGCTTTCGGCTAAGCAGTACACCGGAACTATCGGAGCAATGTTTAAATCAATGGGGCTGGCTGACGAGCAAGTTTTGTCGATGTCGACCGACATGGTTGGGCTTGCCGGCGATTTTGCTTCGTTTTACAACTTGGAACACGAAGAAGCATTCAACAAAATCCGCGCTGGAATTAGCGGCGAAACCGAGCCTTTAAAGCAGCTTGGCATCAATATGTCGGTTGCAAATTTAGAAGCTTTCGCATTGTTTCAAGGCATCGATAAGTCCCATAACTCCATGACACAAGCTGAACAAGCAACTTTGCGATATAATTATTTGATGTCGGTTTCTGCAGACGCACAGGGCGATTTTGTCAGAACCTCGGACAGTTACGCAAACCAACTCAGAATTGCTCAGCTAAACATGGAAAATCTCGCAACCGGCATAGGTGCTAAACTTTTACCGATTTGCAACGAGGCTTTAACTATCTTCAACGGTATGTTTTCCGGCACGATGGACATTTCAACAGGCTTTTCAAAATTAACCGAAATGGTCGTGAATCTGGCGAATGACTTGCTGAACAGTTTGCCTCAAATCGCAGAGACCGCCGGTCAAATAATAACAAGTTTTGCAAGCGGAATTACGTCCATGTTGCCGCAGTTGGCGCCCATTGCGACTAGAGTTATCACAACTTTGGTTAACACTTTTTCTTCAAATATCGCACAAATAACAACGGCAGCTGTTCAGATAATTTTAACGCTTGCCGAAGCGTTAATTAATTCTCTTCCGGAATTATTAAACGCAGCAATTCAAATTGTAGTGGCGCTCGTAAACGGCATAACACAGGCACTTCCATCACTTGTACCCGCAATTGTAAGCGCAGTAATTTTGATGGTTAATACACTTTTGGCGAACGTTCCGCTGATTTTGCAAGCTGGTATCGACCTGTTGATGGCGCTTGTTGATGCGATTCCGACAGTTGTCACTGCACTTGTTCAAAATCTTCCGACAATCATCACAACAATAATTGACGCGCTAATCGAGTCAATCCCACTCTTAATCGGCGCTGCCATCGAGCTTTTCATGGCTTTAGTTGAGGCAATCCCAATAATTGTCATCGAACTTGTAAAAGCGTTGCCACAAATTGTAACTGCGATAATCCAAGGGCTGGCGCGGCTTTCAGAGCTTTTGTGGAACATTTTGACTGAGTGCATCGGGAAATTTATAAGTTGGGGTGACCAAAGCGAAGCCGAAGGAGCGCAAGGCTCGCAAAGCTTTTTAACGCAAGTAATAAACATCATAAAAGAATTGCCCGCGAGAGTTTGGGAATGGCTACAGAATGCAATAACAAATATTAGCAGTTTCTTCAACGATATTCTGAACACCGCAGCAGAGATGACTCCGCAATTTGTAAACACAATAATTAGCTTCGTAAGCGAATTGCCGGGCAAGATTTGGGATGGAATTATCGGCGCTGTTTCAGCCGTAACGGAGTGGGGAAATCAGCTTTTGACCGCCGGAATAAACGCAGCGCAGAACCTTGTGAACAGCATCTGGAGCACACTTTGTGAATTGCCTGGGCAAATGCTTGATATTGGCAAAAATCTTGTACAAGGCCTTTGGAACGGCATAAATGACGCAAAAAATTGGGTTTTAGATAAAATTAAAGGTTTCGGAGAGTCTATTTTAAATGGAATCAAAAGCTTTTTTGGAATTGCTTCACCGTCAAAATTGTTTGAAGAGCAAATTGGCAAAAATTTAGCGCTTGGCCTAGGAGAGGGCTTTACGGATTCCATGAAAAGTGTATCAAAGCAAATGCAAAATTCGATTCCAACCGAGTTCGGCGTGGAGCCAACGCTTAATGTCGCATACAATCAAGGTTTTGCGGCCCAACCGCAAGTCTCCGGGAACTCTGGAATCACCGTACACATCGAAAATTTTGTGAATAATCGTGCCCAGGATGTCCAGGCTTTCGCTCAGGAGCTGGAGTTTTATTCGCGCCGCAATAATTTTGCACTGGGCTAAAAGGGGTTGAGACCAATTTGAATTATTGCATATTTAAAGACATAAATTCGCTTGAGTTAGGGCTTTATATGGAACGTTGCCCGGCAAAAATCAGTCCAAAAAGGCGCGACGAAACCTTTACAGTTCCGGGCCGACACGGCAATTTAACCACAACTGACGGAGCTTTTGAAAGTTACATCCGAAGTACTGAATTTATTGTAAAAGATAAGAAAAAAATTGATGAAATCTGCGCTCATTTTAAAGGTTCGGGTTGGCTAATTTTCAGCAGCGAACCTGACCGAAAGTACAAAGCAAGAGTTGCAAATCAGATTGAATTTTCTCATGTTATTCGGCATTTTAAGCGCTTTGTTGTTGAATTTGAAGTCCAACCGTTCGGCTACGATGTTTTTGAACAAACGATAACGAAAACCGCGCCGTTTAGCCTTTTTAACATTGGAACAGTTGACTCTGAGCCCATAATTACAATTTTCGGAACTGGAAATATAACGCTATATGTAAACAATCAAAGTATTTCTTTAAAAGAAATTGCAGGCTCAATTACAATTGATAGCGAAATGCAAAATGCATATAACGGTGCAGCATCGATGAACAACAAAATGAGCGGAGAATTTCCAATTTTAAGTCTTGGTGAGAATCATATTACATGGCTGGGGAATGTTACAAAGCTTGAAATACAGCCAAACTGGAGATACATTTAATTTTTTATGTTCATTTTTGTGTGACGACAAAAACGAACATAAAAGCGTCCCGAGAGGATTTCGATTCCTCTCGGACTCTCCTAAACGACGCAAAGGGCAAGCCCTTTGGAAACCCGGAAAAGCCCGGTTTAAACGGACGACAAAGAGTTTGGAGTGAAACAATGATAATTCTATATAAGAAAAATGAAACTGATTTTACGCATAATGGCTTGATGGTTTTGCAGCCGATTGAGGCAATTGTAACAGAAGAAATAAACGGCGACTATTCACTGAAACTCACGATGCCACGCGGTTCCCAGCTGATTGAAAATGAACAGATAATAAAAGTGCCAACGCCTAAAACAGAGCAGCTTTTCAGGGTTTATAACTCTGACGTTGACATGATTGGAAACCCAGTGTTTTACTGCCGGCACATTTTTTATGACCTATTAGATTATTTCATAGAGGACACTCGCCCAACCGGAAATGGAACTCTGGCAATCTCGAAAATCCTAGAAAACACGCCGTTTGTAGGCAGTTCTGACATCACAAAACAAGGGACGGCCTATTATCAAATGATGAGTCCGGTCAAAGCAATTTTAGGCGCTGATAATTCTTTTATAGAAATTTGGGGCGGTGAGATTGAGAGAGATAATTTCCAAATTAGAATGAAAAATCGTGTTGGAGCAGACCGAGGTGTATCGATTAGATATCGTAAAAACCTGACTGGCCTGAGATTTGTAACAGATTTATCAAGCGTTGCAACAAAAATCATGCCGACAGGCCTCAAAGAAGATGGACAAACTCTTCTAAAATTGCCGGAAAAGTACGTAGCCTCGCCGCTCATCGGCAATTACGTAAATGAAAAAGTCACTCGAATCCATTATTCTGACATAAAAATAGATGAAAAAATGAGTGAAACGGAAGCTTTAAATGCACTTCGAAACGCGGCGAACCAAGAATTTGAAAACGGCGTCGATAAACCTCAAGTTACTGCTACGGTTGAGTTTGTGCCACTTCAGGATACCGAGGAGTATAAGGATTTTTCTATTTTAGAAACCGTCTATCTTGGCGATTCAGTCAGTGTGCATCATGAAAAATTAAACATTGATTTAGTGACAAAAGTCATCGGCTATGAATTTGATGCACTTTCAAAGCGTTATAACAAAGTCACGCTGGGCAACACAAATCCAAAATATGGAGATATTCAGAGACAGTACGTCGATAAAGTCAATAGCGAGACTAGGTTTGCGATTAACAGCGAGATTGTCGATACTGAAAAAAAGGTTACGCAGGAGTTTAAGGCTGCTGATGGTGAACTTTCTAGCATAATTACTGAAGAAATCACGCGTGCCCGGGGTGCAGAAGAGACGCTTTCGTCGTCAATAACGCAGAATGCAAGAAATATTACGTTAAAAGTTTCGAAGGGCGACGTGAGCAGCCAATTGAGCATGGAAAACGACCAAATTTCAATTTCGAGCAATCGAATTTCGATTTCATCAACGTATTTTACGCTTAGCAGCAGTGGAAAAATAACCTGCACAAGTGCCGATATTTCCGGCACACTCGAGACTGGCGGCACTTACGGATACGTAAAATTAAGCAATGGCCGGTTAATTGGCGGAAACAGTTCCGGCGAATCGGGGTACATTTCGTTTAACCATCAGGTTGATGGGAGCCCTGGGCCACGGATTGCGGGGGCAAATGGACTTGTGATTGCAACGTCCAAACTTGGTGTTGCTGATTATTTAGGCCCAGGTGCAAGTGGAACATATTATCAAGGGCAATCCGCGCCCCAAACGTTTGTCACAAATATTTCTGACAACGGAGACGGTACAATTTCTTGGACCACAAAGACCATCACGTTTACAAAAGGCTTGATGACAACGAGTCTGTAGAGGAGGTTTTGTTTTGAACATACCAATCGAGAACGCATTAAACATTATTCAGACTGAAATTGAAGAATTTATTTATCAAAAAATGCAGGAGAGTCGGCTTTCTGCGGGACTTATGGAGAAAATTTTAGAAGGCGTATTATGCCAAATTAGAAAATTAAAAACTCGGGATTTAGAAAAATTTATTTTAGAAATGAATAAAAAAATGCCTGAAGTTTTTGAGGAAAAAATTGAAAAACAAACGGTAAAAAGTGATGACTTGGGAGTGAAGAAAGATGGAAGTTTATAAGGCAAAACGCAATGGAACAGCGATTTTTCTTAATCCGGATAAGTTTGATAAGTTTTGGGCAAAAGGGTATTTAATCTATAAAGTTAACAATTTGGAAGACGAAAGCTCAGACGAACTTCTTCTTTCTCCAGAAGAAAATAAAATTTTGCGAGGTGAAATTGAATGACGACAAAATCGATAACACTGAATGTTTGGCAGCCTAATGACGTGCGAGTGCAGGTCAATCAAGGCGAAGTGAATTCGCGATTTTTGGAGATTAAAATTCTAGATAAGAAAAAAGCATTCAACTTGACGGGCAAAACCGTCATTTTTTATGCCACAAAACCCGATGGGAACTTGATTTTCAACTACTGTGAGATTATCGACGCTCAAAAAGGCCTTATAAATCTTGCGATGACATCTCAAATGTCGATTGTGCCAGGCATTATGCGGGATTGCGAGATTGATATTTTAGACGATGAGCTCACAAAACTTAAAGTAAAAGGGCTGTCAATTGAAATTGCTCGTTGCACCGATTTTGAAAGTGCAATCGAGAGTATGTCTGAATTTACAGCCTTAACTCAAGCTCTAGATGAGGTCAACAAGGTGATGGAGGCCTACTCAGAGGAAAATATTATGGGCAAAATTATGTCCATGGATGGCGAAGGCAGTGGGCTGGACGCCGATTTGCTGGACGGGAAACATGGCTCAGAGTATGCAACATCGGCTCAAGGTACAAAGGCTGACAGTGCAATCCAAGGCATAAAGGCAAATGGCTTAGTGCTACCGATAGATTCAGGCAACGCGGTCAATTTGACGCCAGAAAACCTTAACGTTGTGCCGATTAGTAGAACCGTAAACAATAAGGCACTATCAAGCGATATAACTCTTTCTTATTCGGATGTTGGGGCAGCTTCAAATGAACAAGGAACTAAGGCAGATAGCGCAATTCAGGGCATTCGTGGTAACGGAACAGTAATTTTGCCAGATGAAAGTAAAATTGTTAACATCACGCCGGAAAATATTGAGGCGGTACCGATTACTCGGACCATCAACGAAAAAGCCCTATCGAGTAACATAACAATAAATGCGTTAGATATCGGTGCAGCCTCAATTGAGCAAGGAAATAAGGCCGATTCAGCGATACAATCAATTCAAGGTAACGGCAAAATCATTCAGCCGGATTTTAATCGCTCTGTTGTAATAACGCCCGAAAACATAGGCGCCGTGCCGCTCGAGCGAAAGATAAACGATAAAGCGTTAAATGAAGATATTACACTTTCAGCTTCAGATATAGGTGCTGCCGCTATCGAGCATGGCGAGCACGTTCCTTCGGTGCAAGCTGCTGATAATTCTATTTTCCTGCGAAATGACAACTCTTGGAAACCGGTTACACCTAAAAACATAGGTGCTGCGACAGAGGAACAGGGCCAAAAAGCAGACTATGCAATTCAAGGAATTCAAGTCAACGGTGTGTACGTTTCGCCTGACTTAAACCGATACGTCAACGTAACAATCGAGGATTTGGAAGCTGTACCGAAAGAGCGAAAAATCAACAACAAAAACCTGGAATCTGACATAGCACTTACTGCAGCAGACGTTTGGGCAGCTGAAATTAACCACAGCCACACGCCTCAAGAAATAAACGCAGCAACTGCAAAACAAGGCATGAAAGCGGACTTAGCGGTTCAAGGTGTCAAGCTGAATGGCAGTTTAATTATACCCGATGCTGAAAATGTTGTAGATATCGAAGTTTCCGAACTTGGCGGAGCAACAGCTGAGCAAGGCGCGAAGGCAGATTCAGCGCTTCAGGGCGTCAAGGTAAACGGCACGTTGCTTGAGGCAGATAGCCAAAACATTGTCGATGTAATCGTCAGTGGCGGTGGTGGAAGTTCGTCTGTGACTTATACAGCAGAAATTGGCGCAAATTGGGTAGCCGCAGAGACTGGCGAGTATACTCAAACCGTTGTGGTGAACGGAATCCTGGCCACCGACAACCCGATTGTTGACGTGGTTCTGGACACCGCAAAAAATACAGCTTTAAGCCAGTTAGAAGCTTGGAGCCTTATTTCTAAAATCGAAACTTCTAACGGTAGCATAACTGTGACTTGCCTTGAAGAAGCGCCAACTACAGCGATTCCGATTCAGATAAAGGTGGTGAGTTAGATGGGAAATGCGATTATATCAAGAAGAGAACAGCGTGAACTAAAGAAAACCAAAGAGAATTACGATTTCGAAGAAAAATTATTGCCGGAAGAATTGAAGAGTTGTACAACTAAATACACCTGTTTCTTACCAAACGGAGATGTTTTAATAAGCGGTTATGGCGAGGATATTGGAGTTTGGCACTTTGAAAAAGAGACCCTTTCCTTTTATAAATTATATAACGAAGGCTATTGGTCAACATTTCAACTTTTGGCAAATGGCGACTGTCTAATCGTAAATAAAAGTGACTCCGAGATAACGGGAATCCTATTTTACAATAGTTCAGAAAAGTCTATTACGAAAATTTATGATGAGGGCTATAAATGGGAATATTTCTATGAGTTAAGCAATGGGGATGCCTTAATCAGCAATTCCGCTTCTTCTGTAACGGGTATATATGTATTTAACCATTCGACAAAGTTAATAACAAAAGCATATGAAAGTGGATATAATTGGAGATACTTTTCTGAATTGTCTGACGGAAACTGTTTGATTAGTTCCAGTACAAGTTCGTGTGCTGGACTTTTGCTTTATGACCTTGTGACAAATCAGATAACGGTAGCCTATTCAACCGGCTATTATTGGCGCTACGTTTACAAATTATATAATGGCGAACACTTGATATCCGGCGAATATTCGTCCTCCTCGGGTATTTTAAAATACAGTCCAGCAACAAAAAGTATTTCTCTGGTTTATGATTCTGGAAATGGTTTCGCATACTTTTTTGAACCTACTCCAGGAAAATGTTTAATTGGAGCAAATGCATGGCAAGGTGCCGGCCTGTTTTTATATGAGGAAAGTTCCGATACGGTTACAAAAATTTTAAATATAAATGATTACGGTTGGAATCACTATCAAAGCTTGCCAGATGGTGATTTTTTAATTGCCAATAGCAACACAAGTAGTACCGCGGGAATTTTATATTACAACGCTAGCGACGATTCAGCTATAAAGCTTTTTGATGAAGGTTCTTCGTGGGAAAATTTTTTTGAGTTACCTAATAATGACTATCTTATAGGAAGCAATAACGTTTCTGGAGTTGGCGTCTCAAATATAGGAATGCTTTATTTCAACTACGCAAATAAATCAGTTACAAGAATATATGAAACCGGTTATTCTTGGGAACTTGGCCATAAGCTTGCCAGTGGAGATTGGCTTATTGCTGGAGATAGAGCGAGTGGAGTTTTGCTGTATGATACAACAAATAAGACTTTAACAAGTATTTATGAGGCTAACTCTGGCTGGACAGATTTTTACGACCTACCAGATGGAGATTGCTTGATTATCGGAAGTAACTATGGTACATCTGCAGGAGTGTTGTTATATAGCGCTTCAAGCAAGACAATAACACAAATTTATGAGCAAGGACTTTATTGGAAAAACTTTTTTGAATTGCCGAATGGAAATATTCTAATTACAAGTAATAAGTCTTGGTCAACAACCGGTGTTTTGCTATTTGATATCAGTTCTAAAACAATATCAAGAAAGATTAATTACGGCACGAAATATTCTATTTTATCAAATGGCGAATTGATATCATCCGAAATTGATGTGCTTTCTGTAAATGTTGCAAATTATAGTTTGGGCTCATATATGGGTGGCACGGTTAATGGCGATTATATTTTTGCAGAAACAAAAGTTCAAAAAATTTCTGATGGTTCTGTTTGCAATTTGAATGACACATACAGTGCCTCATACCTTTCTAAGTACAATATTGCAGTTGGTTCGAAATTTATAGTTTATAAAAATTAAATGGGAGTTTAACATGAAAGTATTTATTGGCGGCGGGTGACCTCGCTGGACATGACGCGCTGAGGTTTTGCTTAACAATTAGCGCACTCACGCGGAGGACTCTAAGTGCAGGATTTAATGGTTTGAAATTTATAATCTATAAAAATGGTAGTGTCAAGTAATCTATGAAAAAACTGAGCCGAAAAAATAGGCTCAAATGAA
>ERZ779737.1352-NODE-1352-length-19373-cov-3.942437_pt1 | contig 19373 bp, 19 predicted proteins | sample MGYA00511889_ERZ779737 | MGnify/ENA primary metagenome ERZ779737 (study PRJEB29588, sample SAMEA2163575) | human gut metagenome | biome: human gut; feature: human-associated habitat; material: faeces | place: Denmark | collected 2008/2010 ...
TGCCCTCGCGCGCGGCCGTCATGTGGCGGCGGCTGTCTTGGGGACGGCCCAGGTAGTATTCGTCCATCGCCTGAATAAACAGCGCCAGCTGGTTGCCGGGCTCATGCTGCAAAATCCGTTCCGCCGTTTGGAAGGATTCCCGGTATTGTCCGGCCTCGTAGAGCCACAGGGCTTTATGGGCCAGCAGATCTTTGCGGTTGGGGGCCAGCGCGAGGGCGGCTTCCATATCGGACAGCGCATCCTGCGGCCGGTTGAGCCCGCGCGCCGCTTTGGCGCTTAGAAGCCAGAAATCGGGGGATTGGTCGTTCTGCGCCAGGGCCATCGTGATGTGGATGAATGCGTCTTGATAATTGCGCTGGCGCAGAAACGTATAGGCGTAGCGCGCGCGGTATTGCGGCCCGGCTTCGGGGTTTAACTCAAAAAATTTGTCGTAGAACGAACGGGCCTTGGAGTAGAAACCCATGGCGCTGTAGTTGGCGGCCTGGCCGGCCAGGGCTTCTAAATTATTGGGTTCCTGCGCCAGCGCGCGTTCGTAGAGCTCCATGGAGCGGTCCGTCAAATCCGTACGCTGGTAGAGGCTGGCGGCGGCCAGTAAAAGCGGTACATTATTGGGGTGAAATTCCAACGCTTCCAAATACACTTCCAGCGCTTTGCTTAAATCGCCCAGCTGTTCGTAGCTCATTCCCAGCAGGCGGTAGGCGCGCGCTTCGCGGCGTTTGACGTTTTTGGTTTTGTAGATGTATTCGGTCAGCTCTTCAATGGCCTTGGTGTAGTTTTGTTGGGCGTATAAGTCGCGGGCATAGATGTAATCCCGGCGGTCTCCCGCCGGGGCCAGGCCCAGAAAACCCGTCTGGGACGTGGAACATCCGCCCAGCAGCAGCGCGCACAGCGCAAGCGGTAAAAGATTACGGTTTAAAAACATATGGCAATGCAAAAAGCAGGATGCTCTCCTGCAATTCCCCCAAGTGGCGGTTGGCTTCTTTGATACCCACTTCGCCCGCCTTGTGTAATTTGTCCAGCTCCAGCGTGCCGATGTCCAGCACGCGGTTGGTAAGCACAAAATCGGCTTTTTGGGCCGATTCTTCAATCATCGCCGCGCCGCGCACGTCGCCCACGCGCAGCAGATAGGCGGCTACGGATTTGGGCGTATTGGAATAAAAATCAGGCGGCGTAACGGACGCGATAATATAGTCCGCCCCCATCAGTTTAACCGATTCCACGGGCAGGTAGTCCACTACGGCCCCGTCTACGAGAGCGCGGTGGCGGTAATGCACGGGTTCAAATACGCCGGGCAGGTTCATGCTGGCGCGCACGGCAATGGCCAGCGGGCCCGAATCAAACACCACGCGTTCGCCGGTTTTAATGTCCATGGCGGCGCAGGTGAACGGAATTTGTAAATCTTCAAAGCGCATATCGCCCAGCTGGTCGTGGAAAAAAGTGGTCAGATTGGCCGAAGAAGGCAGCCGGCGGGCAAACAGAAAACGCAGGAGGCCCATCACGTTAAAATCAGGCGTGATTTTGTCCATCGTCATATGGTTGCTGATTTCCCACAGTCGTTCGGTGGGAAGCCCCGCGGCGTAAAGCGAGCCCACCACGGAACCCATGGAGGTGCCCGAAATCATATCAATGGGCATACCGGCGTTGTCCAGCACTTCCAGCACGCCCACGTGCGCAAAGCCGCGTACGCCGCCGGCCGAGAGCGCCAGGCCGATTTTGGGCCGGTCTTTTTGCGGGAGCGAAGTGAAATTCTCCCACATAAAATCGCGCAGAATTTCGTCATCCGTCTGCACCTGGAGCGCGGCGGACGGAAGCGCCAGCAGAGGAATTAAAAGCGCAAGCCCGAAGGCCCGCCGCAGAAAAGCGTTCATTACAAATCCTGGCCGATGGCCCATTCCAGTTCGGCTTTAGCCACTGCGTTATTGCGCACGGCTTGAAAATAGCCTTGGGCCGCCTGGAGGTAATCCTGCAACGCTTCCAGCGGGGCCGTTCCCGTCTTGGGGGTGTTTTTGGCCGCCTGCGTTAGGAGCGCGTTGAGTTCGTTGTAAGCGGTTTGGCGGTCCAGCACTTCGGTCTGCCAGAACAGCATATTTTCAAAGCTTTCGGCCACCTGTACGCGGATTTTGTCTTCAATAGCCGCGCGGCGCAGGGAGCTTTTTTGCTGTTCGGCTTTCTTTTCGGCGATTTGCTCGGAGAAGTTATACGGAATCGGCAGGCGCACGGCCAGCGATACCTGTTTGTTGACGTCGTCTAAACTGTTCACGCCCAGCTGTTCGTAAGAAGCGTTTAAAATGACGTCCGGGTAGCGTTTGGAGAGGGCGAGGTCTATGGCGATGTTATCGGCTTCCAGCGCGTAAATGGCGGATTTTAATTCCGGGCGGAATTCCATGGCCCACAGGTTTAAGTGCGGCAGGTCCCAGTCGGTTTTGACGGGAGCAAAATCCCCTTTAATCGTTACGCGCGAATTAAGCTCTTTGTTTAAGCTGACCAGCATGGCGAGCTGGGCTTTTTTCAGTTCGCTTTCGGCCTGGTTGCGTTTGCTTTTTAAATCGGCCAGCAGGGCGCGGATGCGGATTTTGTTCCACAGGTCGCCCGTCGGGTGTTTATACCATTTTTCACTCAGGGCCAGCACTTCCTGCGTGAGTTTGGCGTTGTGCTGGGCGTAAAGCAGGCCGGTGAAAGATTTTTTAATGTCCAGCACGACGGCGTTTTTGACGATTTCGTACCGGCTTTGCACCTGTTTTAAATTGGCGCGCGCCATTTTAAGCGTGCCGTTAATCCGGCCGCCGGAATAGAGGTACTGCGTGGCGGTTACGCCTACGCCGTAGAATTGGTCTTTGTCGCCGTAGAGGCCGTTGCCGGGCAGAAAGCGGTTGGCCACGGAATCGGGCAGGACCATCGGGTAGTCCAAATCGTACCAGGTGGCCGTGCCCTGCAGGGAAAACTGCGGCAGGTAGCGGAATTTCGCTTCGCTTACTTTCTGTTCGGCGATGATGATTTCCTGCTTGGCGGTAAGAAAGGCGGAATTATTTTCCAGGCCCAGGCGGATGGCGTTTTCCAGCGTCAGGTTGTCGTTAATCAGGCTGGAAAATTTAAGTCCGTACTCCTTTTGCGCGTAAACGGTCTGCACGCATATCAGCGCCAGCAGCAGCGCCAGAATTTTTTTCATAGGTAAAACCCCCGGTTACTTCTGTTTATTTTTATTGATTTCCGCTTCCACGCGGTCCATCATTTTGTTAAATTCGTCCTGCAGTTCAACCAGCTGGTCGCCCTGGCGCAGATGAACGCGCTGGGAAAAATCCCCTTTGGCGATGGCTTTGCAGGTCTGTTCAAAGCGGTACACGGGGCCGGCCATTTTGTGGGAAAGGATGGCGGAAATAAGCACCACGAAAAGCAGGTAAATGGCGATTTTGTAAAAGAAACTGGCGGCGATGGGGATAAATTCGTCGTAAATGGGCTGTACGAGGACGGGATAAGCGTCAAACAGTTCGTCCAGCGTGGCCGTGAGTTCAAACGTCATAATCGCCAGCCCGCACAGCACGCTTAGAATAATCAGCATCATATAGCGCAGCTGGAGATTTTTCTTGATGAAAATCGTCTTTCTTTTAAATTGCTGCTGCTGTGGGGGCTGGTTCATAAATTCCTCTTAAAAATTGGTTACGTAGCGGATTTGTAAAATACGTTCGCTTTCGTCTCCGCGGCCGATGCGGCGCACGGCCGCGTCCAGCGCCAAGGAGGGGTGCAGGTAAAAGCGCGCGCCCAGGTTTAGGCGGGAGTCGCGCATATTGCGGATATTGTCCCATTCCGCGAGCAGGCCCACTTTGTCGCCCAGGTTGTAATACATGCCGGTGAACCAATAGAGTTCGTCCCAGTCAAAGTCGGAAAAGTTCATCCCGGCCGCGGCGTTGAGGCCCGGCACGATGATTTCGCGCGTTAAAGTTAAGTAGCCGCCTTTGCGGTCATCCAAGTATTCTTTGGTGTCGGCATATACGCGGTGCTCGTTGTATCCGTAGCCGTAGCCGATGGCGATGGCGGGCAGGTAGAGGCTGCCGTCGTAAATTTTCCATTTGGCCTGGAAGTCCGGGTCCAGCACGCGTACGTCGTCCGACGAGCCCAGCAGTTCGTGCGCCGCAATGCTTACGCCGATGTTAATGCGGGGGTAGACGCCGAAGTCTATGCTTTCCATTACCGTGCCGTGGTCGTAAGCGCGGGTTAAAAAGGAGGCCTGGTAGCGGTCAAAAGTTTCGGCGGTGGGGACGTCAATAATCATGGTTTCCAGGCTGATGGGGTCCCCCTGCGCGGCCTGCAAAGCAAAAGGGCAGAGCAGGCAGGCGAGTAAAGCGGTTAAACGTTTGATATTCATATTCATCCTTAACGGGTTTCCATTCGGTTCTGCGGGTTACAGAAACGTACGCACGTCCTTCACTTCGGGCTGCGTGATGTGGCGCAGGTTATGCAGGTATACGCCTTCGCGCGCCGGCATAAAATCGTTGCGGTCGCGCGGAAATTCCATATCCACGATGCCCTTGTCCAGGCGCTCTGAACTGCTGACGACGCCTTTGTGCCAGCGGTCGGTTTTGTCCTGGTCATAGGGATCTTTCGGGTTCCAAAAATTGCGTAAAAGCACGGTGCCTTTGGGCAGCGGTTCGGCGCCCACGGCGGCGGTTTTTAAGAGCACGTCCGTCGTCCAGACGGTTTTGCCTTCGCACGGGCCGTTGATGAACGTTACTTTATAGCGGGGGTCGTTGTCGGAAGGTTTTTTATTCAGGTTCGCCAGCGAATACATGGCGTAGGGTTTGCCCTCGTTTAAGCACGCCGCAAAGACGTGCGTGCGAAGCAGGCGCTCGTAGTCTTGTTTATCGTCGGTGCGGTTATAGGGGGACTCTTTTTGCTGGTGACATCCCGCCAGCAGGACAAAAGAAGAAACGAGTAAAAGGCCGAGCAGTTTTTTCATAAGCCGGACTCCTTGTGTTTAAGGTCGCCCTCCGTACGTACGGGCGCGCGTGAAACCGATATAGAAATTATACCCGTTTTTTGGCAGAAAAGAAACCCGGAAACGGATTTTTGCGCCGGGCGCCGGAGCCCGGGTAAAAAGCGGCGCAAACGCAGGGCGCAAAAACGCCCCCGCTTGAGGCGGGGGCGTTTGGAAACAGGGCGGATTTACTGGCCGCGTTCGGCGGCGCCCAAATTATTGTTTTTGTCAAAGGCTTTTCGGTCTTTCGCGCTTTTTTTCTGTATCGTTTCGGCGGCGGCGCGGGGATTGTCCGTTACCACCTCTCTGGCCGCGTTGCGTTTCATCTCCTGTGCAATTTGCTGGAAGAAAGCGATTTGGTCCGCCAGATTTTCAGTTAATACGGTGGACCGCTCCGCAAAGGTCGGTTTTTGGTCTGCGTCAATAAAGCTGTCATCCTTGCCGTAGAAGAAAATGGTGGTGCCCAAATCATCGCTGAGCTGTTTACCCACCGGGGCGGAGCTGGAATACAAGGCCGCGCCCATGCCGGGGTTGCGCTGTTTCATGGCTTGCCTGTTTATGGCCTGTACGGCTTTTAAGTCGTCTTTTGTATATAAGATGTATGAAGTGGCGTATTCGTCGGCCTGGTTGACGATTTCTTGCCGCTCGTCGTCCCCAGCGTCCTGCGGCAGCTGGGCGAGTTTAAAGTCAATAAATTTCTGTTTTACTTCTGCGTATTTGCCCAGCGGGTCGCCTTTAAAGGTGGCGCCGGACGCTTCCACCGATTCTACCAGTTCGGGGTTGTTTTGCTGCGCGTTGGCTACCCAATAGCAGGGCTTGGAAGAACAGTCCTCATTCTGTAACATGAAATCATAAATTTCTCTGGTTTTTAAGTACTCTTCTTTCGCGCCTTCCAGGTTTTCCTGGGGGATATCCGTCGCGCGCGACAGTACTACCATAATGGGCGAAGCCGGCATTATTTTGTTTGTTTTTTGGAAAAACAGATTGGCGTTTTGCGTTTTAACGGCTTGGATTTCATCTTGGGAGGCCGGCTGGTATTTCGTGCCGGGCATTGCGCAGGAGTTTACGCTTTTAACCGGGCGGGGCGCCGTACCCGTACAGCCGGATAAAATGCTGTTCAGCTCATCCTTCGGTTCCTGGCCGGCCGCCAGACGGTTCAGGCGTTCCTGCATTTTTTCCATAACGAATTTGCGGTTTTCTTCGCGGCGTTTTTGCCGGTAATCTTCTTTGGCTTTCTGTTCCTGCGGGTTTTTGGGGTTGGGATATTTGGAATCGGCCAGAAAGTCCGCTACTTGGTCAAGCGCGGCGTCCGGGTCCAGGTACGAAAGAAGGCTGGTTGTCTGTCCGTCGGAGCCGCCGTCCGGCAGGCCGCCGATGCCGCTGATATCCATATTGCCCCCTCGGGCAAAAGAACTGCCGTTTTTCCCGCGCGAGCGGCCAAATCCGTCGGATGAGGCCAGCACGGCGGCCTGTTCGTCATCCCAAATATCGGCGTTGGGAAGTTTTTCTTCCGTATCGTCAAAACCAAAAAAGCGTTTGATGGGGTTAAAGAAACGGGCCAGTTTGGAATCGGGCACGGCTTTGCGCTGTTTCATACGTGCCGCCGGCGTGAAGCGCGCGGCGCGTTCCTGGCGCATATAGGCGTCGTAGGCGTTTTCCTGGCTGTTTACTTCGTGCATACCGGGGTTTACGCCGTCGGGCGTGGTTTGGCGGATGAGCACCCAGTCTCCCTCTTCGTTTTGCAGGGAGGCGTCGCCGTAATTATACCGGCGGCCCGCGTCGGGGGTTTCTTCGGTGGAAATATAATTGCCCGCCGCGCGCGCGTCCGCGTAGGTTTCCCCGCCTTCGGGCGAGCCGAACTGCTCGGCGGCCTGCCGGGCGGTTAACGTTTGGGGCGGCTGCTGCGCGCCGCGCGAGGCGCCGAAAAAGCGCGCAATGCGGTTGACGAGGTCCGTCAGCGGATTGGAAGTAAAAATCTGGGGAGTGGCTTTTTTGCCCGCTCCGGCGGTTTTGTCGGGCGCGGTTGTTTCCAAAAAGGGCAGCAGCAAGAAGGCAATTACTGCCGCGCAGCATACAATCAGAATAATTTTGCCAGCGGTTTTTTTCATACAAACTCCGTTGCTTATAATAACAATTCCCCGGTCTTGGCCGCGGGTTTCGCGCCTTGAGCCGGTTACTTATAAAATAGTCTACCCGTTTGAGGGGTATTTTTCAAGGGTCTTTAGGCCCCAGGCGCCGGCTGGGCCTTCGTTATAGGTCTTTGACCAGCCTCTTTAGAATTTCCCACGATTTTTTGATGTGGGAAATAAAGGGGTTCCCGTCCGCGCCGGCTGTGCGGGTTTCTTCCACGGGCGAAGGCAGCGCGTAGCCGGCGGCTTGGGCCAGCTCGGAAAGGTAGTTGGACGGCACGGCGAAATTCAGGTTTTGGTTGCCTTCCCCTTTATAGCTGGCGAAAGCGACGGAAATGACCCGGCCGTGTTCGTCAAACACGGGGCTTCCGCTGGAACTGGGCGAGATGGGCGCGCTGATTTGGTGCCAAATCACGCCGTCGGCCTTTTTGCGCACCTGGCTGATAAGCCCGGAGGAAATGGTGTTTTGCAGGCGGCGCGGGTTGCCGATGACGGTGATGGTCTGGCCGGGGAGGACGGTGTCCGAATCGCCCAGCGTAACATAAGGCAGGTTGCGGGCGGATATTTTTAAAAGCGAAAGGTCCACGTTGCCGGCGGCGGCCACGCCGACGGCTTCGCCGGATACGGCCCCGTTGTTAAACGTAATGTTGATATACAGCGCGTCGGCGGATACGTGGCGGCTGGTGGCGATGAGGCCGTCCGGCGTAACCACAAAGCCCGTGCCCGTAAAGGTGGATCCGTCTTTTTTAACCACGTTTACGGCCACTACCGCGGGGGCGTTTTCTTCGGCGATGCGCACATGGTCGTTCTGCGCCGCGGCGGGCGGCGGGCAAAAGAGCAAGACAAGAAAAAGCAGCCGGAGTTTAGTCATATTCCAGATTATAGCAATAAATCGTTTTTGGGGGACAGGCGTTGAAATATGGCCGGATAAATAGTACACTAACTATGTTAAGTCTTTAAGGAGTTGCCACTATGGTTGAACCATTCTATGTAAGCCGTAAAAAATACGAAGCTCTGGTAAACGAGCTGAAAGATTTGAAAGATTTAAAAGCCCAGCTTTCCACCGAAATCGGGGATGCCGCCGCGCAGGGGGATTTGAAGGAAAACGCCGAATACCACGCCGCCAAAGAAAAACAGGCGGAAACCTTGATTCGCATCCAGGAACTGGAAACGCGCCTGAGAAACGCGCAAATCACCGACGATTTGACCGTGGACAAGAGCGAAGCGCGCATCGGCGCGACCGTAACCATTCAGGATATGTCCGCCGGTATTGAGTTTACGTATACGCTGGTAGGGTCTATGGAGTCCAACCCGGAAAAGGGCCTGCTGTCCGTCAAATCGCCGCTGGCCAACGGGGTGCTCGGCAAAAAAGAAGGCGAAACGTTTGAAGCCATTTTGCCGCGCGGACCCAAAACGTACAAATTGGTTAAACTGGAATACAAATAAAAACAATTTAACGCAAACAAAAACCCCCGGGCGCAAACCCGGGGGTTTTTGTTGGAACGGGATTAGTAAAACTGCGGGAAATTGTCTTCGCCCGGGGTTCTCAATCGCTGAATCTTGCTCCGAAAGCCGGCGCTGTTGCTTTCCCAATACGTCATGGCTTCAAACAGCATGGGCTCGTCTTTACGGGTGTCAAAGAAGTCGCGCATTTTTACGGAACGGGGCAGAAACCCCTGTTTTTGGACAAATTCTTGCACATATTCCAAACAATCCGATTCCGGCAGCCTTTGCACCGGGTACATCTCCGTAATCTCATACAGTTTTGTTAGCGTCGGCACGATTTCTTCAAACATATTGGCCTGGTTGGCGAGAACCAACGGTTCAAACCGCAAAAATAACGCGCGTTCGTCCTCGTTTTTCCAAAGCGGCGCCCGGTGGTTTTTAGCGATAAAGGCGTTCATTTCTTGTAAAAGATTGTTGTAAATTTCAACGGTGCCTCTGACGGAAGAGGAATTTTTTGCAAAAGAAATGAGTTCGTCGTACAGTTGGCGCAGGTCGCTCAATGCCGTTAAAAACGCTTTGTTTTCCTGTTTGGTATGCGTTTTTTTGGCGATGTATTCTTTGATGGTTTTGTTTAGCGGTTCGGCCTGTTTATACAGAGCGAAAAGGCGTTTGGCTTCTGCTTCGTTTAAGCCGTTTTTAGCGGCCACTTCCAGCGGGGAGACCGTTTCCGAATAGCGGGAAATTTGCAGTTGGATGGCGCGCATCCCGCCGAATTGAAGCGGCTCGCGCAGCTGCCAAGGGGCTTTGTGCAGGTGGGTGTTTAAATACTCGTTGACCGAGTGCGCAAACGCTTCATTGGGGGCGCGGCTGGCGGAGAAGAACGGGAACTGCGAGTTAAGGTCAAAGTATTGTTCCAGTTCCTGTTCCATACCGGTAAAGTATTCCTCGTTCAACTGGTTTAACAAAGACGTTCTCAACGTATTGTTTATAACGGTGCTTTGGATTCGGCGGCGCAGAACATTGCGCGAAATCGGGCGGAAATTTTGGATATACTGATGCAGGGCAAGGGCGTCTTTGTACTCTCTTTGAAATTGGAAACGCTGATTTAAAATCTGTTTGGTCCAAGAAGAGGAAAGGCCTGTGTTGAACGCTTTGGCGTTGCGTGCGGCGGCGTTGAGCGCACGGGAAACCGCGGGTTCAATTTTTGAAAGCGAAACGGCTTTTGGCAGTTTGGACAAAATTTGCGCCGGGGCCGGAAGCGCAAGCAGCAGGGCGGATAACAGCAAGATAAATGTTTTCATATGTATAGTATAAAACAATAAATCTGCCGCCGAAAGGGCCTTTGGACCCAGGAGGCCGGTAGGTCTTTGGCATATAAAAAACCCCCGGCTGTGCCGGGGGATATCGGTTGGTCCTGCGAATTAGTATTTGGCCAGCACCGCTTCTTTCGCCGCGCTGGAGTAGACGTTGTAGTCCATTTGCTGGAAGATGGAGTCTTTCTGTTCCAGGTCGTAGACGAAGCCTTCGTCAATGCGGTTGCCCTGTATTTGTTCGTACAGTTCGTTGAAGCGTTTGACATGGTCTTTGGTGCGTTTGGTGGAGTATTCCTTGGCGGTTCCGGTGGTCATCAGGAACGCCCAGTCGGAAGACTGCATCAGCACCAGCTCGCGCGCAAGCTGGTTAAGCGCGCGGCGCAGCAGGCCGTCCGCATTCGGGAACTTGTTGGCCAGTTCCATCATGCGCTCGGCGGATTTAATCAGGTGGCGGTAAATCCAGTCGTTGCCGCTGTTAAGCCACACGTCGTGGTAGCCTTTATCGCCCCACGAGGACATGGAAGGCTGCACCATCTGGTTTTCCGGGTACATTTCCAGGTATTCGCTGGGGGTTACGAGTTTAATGTCCTTCTGGTCGTAATAGATTTTTTTGAACAGGTATTCCAAGAACTCAATGCCTTCGTACCACCAGTGGCCGTAGAGTTCCGCGTCGTACATAGACACCACGAGCGGTTTGCGGTCCAGTATGGTGCTTAAATATTCAATCTGTTTCTGGCGGTTGAACATAAAGTTGCCGGCGTGCTGGGCGGCCAGTTCGCGCGCCTCGTGCGGGTTGTAGGCCTGTTTTTGGTTCAGGGCCACTTTGCCGGTAATTTTATGGTACTTCATACCGATGTTGCGGCGTACGCCGTCGGAATGAAGGTAGGGCTTGATGTAATCGTAATCCAGGTCGTACCCCAGGTCGCGGTAAAATTCGCGGTAACGCGGGTCGCCGGGGTAGCCGGCTTCGGCGCTCCACACCTGCTGGGCCGATTCCATATCGCGCGCAAAGGCGGCCACGCCGGTCTGCGGGCAGTACACCGGGGCGTAAATGCCGTATTTCGGGCGCGGGGTGCCGTGCAGCACGCCGTGGGATTCGGTAAAGAAGAAGCGGATGCCTTCGTCTCTTAAAAATTTATCATCGCCGGGATTATAGGCGCATTCGGCCAGCCAAATGCCTCTGGGGCTGCGGCCGAAGCGGCTTCTGTAGTCCTGCGCCGCGATTTTCACCTGCGCGTTGACGCTTTCTTTATGCACCATCAGCGGCAGATAGCCGTGTGTGGCGCAGCAGGTGATGATTTCCAGCTTGCCCATATCCTGGAATTTTTTAAACCCTTCCAGCACGTGGCCGTGGTAGCGGTTTTCAAATAAATCCTGATAGCGGCGGAACTTGTTGAAATACATCCGCGCGACGCCTTCAAACTCCGTGCCCTGCGTGCGGTTGAGCTCTTTTTGGGAAAGCTCCACGCGCTGGTTTAAATAATGGCGGAAGCGGCCTATTAAAAGCGGGTCCGACATCATATTGCACAAAGGCGGCGTGAGGGACATCGTTAAACGGAAATCGGTGCCTTCTTCGGTCAGGTTTTCAAATACGTTTAACAGCGGAATATACGTTTCCACCATGGCTTCGTAAAACCAGTCTTCTTCCAAAAAGTCCGGGTATTCCGGGTGCTTGATAAACGGCAGGTGCGCATGGAGCACCAGCGCCAAGTAGCCTTTTTCTTCTCCCATATTACTTTCCTTGCTCGCGCAGAGCTTTGATGTTCACCTGGCGCGTCTTGTCGCCTTTGGCGTTGCGCGCTTTGATGGGAAGATCCACCACGCTGCCCGCGGGCAGATGCTGGCGGATGGAAAATTTGCCTTCTTTTAGCTCAATATCCTGCCCGTTGATGGACACGATGGCGTTTTTGGAGGCGGAACCGTAGATGATGATTTCACAGTCGGCCTGAAGCCAAATGTCTTCATCTTCTTCGGGCTGTACTTTGTCCAGGTGCAGCGTAAACGAAGACCACGAGGTCGGCGCGCCGGAGGAGGTGAGCTCGGTCAGTTTCCAGCGCTGGCCCAGCACGTGCATCAGTTCGCTGGCTCCCAGGCCGATATAATCCGCGCCCGCGAGTTTTAAGAGTTTCTGGAAGTCGCCTTCCACCACCATCCACTTGTCGTCCACCACGTCGGACACTTTTCCGGGTGGCAGGAGCGTCGTGTTGCTGCGCGAGACCAGGATAAACTTTCCGTCGGGCGTAATATAACCCAGGTCGGCCAGGTACGAGCGGCCGGACTGGGGGGCGTTGATGTACCAGCTGCGGGCTTCAAAGATGACGGGCATATCGTAATAGGTTACGGAGTTGGTGCCGTCAAAAAATTCTACGTTGGTAACGTCGTGCAGACGAATGACGGTGCGGGAGTTTTTAAGCACGTCTTCGCTGTACTGGCTTTTAATATAATCCAGCGTGTTTTGGGTAATTTCCCAAAATAAGAAAAGCCAGGCCGGATCTTTGGGAAGCAGATAGCTTTCCGTTTTGCCGTATCCGGACGGAATGTCCGCTTCGGCGTGAACGTCTTTGGCCAAGGGTCTGACCAAGGCGGACGAAGATAAATTTTGCGTCATGATGTTAATACCTCACCCTGTTGAGTTTTTGAACTGTCGTTTAGAGATTTTTTCCCCATTTTATTTTAGCATTTATAGAGCGGAAAAAGGGAGTTTTCCGCCGTTTTTAAGCGGTTTTAAGCAGGTTTCCGTCCTGCCGCGCAGGGCGTTTTTGCTACAATAACCAAAAGGAGTGTTTATGAAAAAGACACAGGGGTTTGGCCTTATCGGGATGTTAATTGCCGTGTTGATTGTGGGTATTTTGATGGCGGCTATATTGAAACGCTATGCCGGGCAGACGCGGCAGATGATGAGCGTACCGGGGCTTACGCAGCCCGCCGCGTCCTCCCAAACGCCGGGCGCCAAGGCGGGGCCGACGCCGGCTCCGGCGCGCAACCCGTGCAACGGGCGGCAGGTGGGCAGCATTTGCGTGCCGACTGAAGTGCGCAGTTCCAGCCTGGACGCGTTTGAGCAAATGAATAAATAGACGGGTTGAGATTTTTTATAAACGGCGGTTTCGGGTATATGCCCGGAGCCGCTTTTGTTTTTTGCTGGTGGCGTGCGACTGGCCGGCAGTCTTTTTGTCCCTGTGTACGGTTGCTTGGCAACATTGTTTAAACAGGGTGGCTCAATTAGTCGGATGACTTTGTCAGGGAAAGGGAGGGTCGGACCCTGCGGGCGGCGGCATACCCCCTTTGTTGTTCCCATCTAACTAATAGTACTGTTTATTGCTTTAGCCCTGGCCAGGCCAGAGAAGAGAGCCCAGGCTCTGGGCCCTGCCCCCGGCAAGGGGGTTGATTTGTTTTTTTTTTTTGATAAATTGGGAATATCAACTTATATAAATAGGGGGATATATCCCGTGCAAAAAAGCCTCGGATTTACGCTTATAGAGCTGTTGTTGGTGGTTTTAATCATCGGCATTTTAGCCGCTGTTGCTGTGCCGCAGTATCAATACGCGGTGGAAAAATCCCGCGCCGTGCAAGCTATGGTATTGGGTAAACACTTGGCGCAGGCGGAAGAGCTCTATTATTTAGCTAACGGAAAATATACCTATTCTTGGGACGAGCTGGGGGAAGAAGAGCCGAAGGTGAAAGATTTTACTTTCAGATTGGACCCCACGACTTATAATATCGTCGCCAAACGTACCACGGCGGGAAGTACATTGCAGTATCGTTTTTTTATGCAGCAGCTGGGGGTGCAGTCCGCTTATGCGGGGCGGCAGGTGTGTGTAGCCCACCCCGACGATAGCGAGGCGATGCGTATTTGCAAAGCCGTCAGCGGCAAAGAGGCGGAAGATTATCCGTATATGTCCGGCTATAAAGCGTTTGCGCTGAACTGAAATTTGCCCGTAAAAAAGGGCCTCACCCTCAGCGGGGGAGGCCCTTTGTGTGCGGGTAAAACTAGTTGATAAAGCCTTTGGCTTTCAGTTCGTCCTCCACGGCCGCCATGGTCGGGGGAATGACGCATACTTTGGGCAGGACGTGCATGGCGGAGTCAATGTCTTTTAACCCGTTTCCGCCCACTACGAGCACGACCGATTCGTCGCGTTCAATTTGTTTGTCGGCCACCAGTTTTTTTAGCGCGGCGTACGTGGCGGCTCCGGCGGGTTCGGCGAAAATGTTGGCTTTGCGCGCCAGTTCCGGGATGGCTTTTAAAATTTCCTCATCCGTCACCGTTACCGCGAGGCCGTTGGATTCCTGCAAGGCCTGCAGGGCCAGCGCCGCGTCGCGCGGATAGTTGACTACAATGCTGTCCGCCACCGTGTGCGCGGCGACGGATTGCACTTCGGTGCGGTTGTTAAACGCCCGGGCGATGGCCGCACTGCCTTCGGCCTGCACGGCAATCATCTGCGGCATACGTTCAATAATACCCAGCTTGTTAAAATCGGTAAACCCTTTCCACAGGCCGGCCAGCACGGTTCCGTCCCCGGCGGCCACAATCACTTTGTCCGGCGCTTCCCAATCCAATTGTTCGCAGATTTCAAACGCGCAGGTTTTTTTGCCTTCGCGCGTAAACGGGTTGAACCCGGCGGCGCGGGAATACCAGCCGTATTTTTGCACGGATTGTTTGCACAGCTCAAAAGCTTCATCGTACGAGCCGTCCACGCCGATAACTTCCGCCCCGTATACCAGTAACTGCACCAGCTTCGGGTCCGGCACGGATTTGGGCGCAAAGATGACGGTTTTCATCGGCATACTGGCGGTCAGACACGCCAGCGAGTCGCTCGCGTTGCCGGTGGAAGCGTCCGCGATGACGCCCTGCTCCAGTTCCAGCGCGCGCGCCACGGCCACCGCGCTGCCGCGGTCTTTGATGGAGCCCGTGGGGTTGCGGCCTTCGTCTTTAATCAAGAGGTTGGAGATGTGGAGCTCTTTGGCGAGGTCTTTGCACGGGTAGAGCGGCGTCCAGCCCACGTGTACATGGGGCACTTTGTCGTGGTCGTTGATAGGCAAAAGGTCCATATAGCGCCACATGTCAAACTCGCGGTTGTCTTTGAGTTTGCCGATGCTGAAGCGTTTGGAAATCAGCTTGTAATCGTAATTGACTTCCAGGTTCCCGCCGCAGGCCGTGCAAACGAAGTTGGCCTCGCTCGTTTTATGTTCTTTGCCGCAGTTAATGCACTGGAGGTTTAAAATCTTTTTCATATATTATTTGCTTTCGGGCGTTACTTTCTTTTGAATCATTACCAAACTGCCGAAAATGAACAAAAGTCCCACAATTTCCGCGCCGGAAGGCATGCGGCCAAACGCAATCATATCGCTCGCCATCGCGACTACGGGGGTAAAATACGTAACGGAGGCCATGCGCGTGGCGCCCCAGCGTTTGATAAGCGCCACCATCAGCAAAAACGCCACGGCGGAAGAAAACACGCCCGCGCTGATGATGGACAGCACCACTTTGCTGGTAAACGCCGAAGCGGGCGGGAGCGGTTCAAAAGTAAACGAGACGATAAGCAAGACAACAGCGGAGAAAAGGTATTGGTGGAAGGTGTTGGCTTCGTAGGGGATGGCGTTGCTGTCCACCATAATTTTTTTGGTAAGCACGTTGCCCAAGCTGTACGACCACGCCATAATCAAAAACGCAATGCAGCCGTAGAGCGCGAGCGGGCTGGCGTCCAGCTGTGCGGCGGCAATCATTGGGCGCATAATAATAAGCAGGCCGACCATACCCACCGTTACGCCGATGGCGCGCCGCCAGGTAAAGCGGTCTTCCCCTTTAAGCAGTACGGCCCCGGCGATAAACGACCATATCGGCACCGTGCCGTTAAAAATACCGCCGATGGTGGGCGCGACGAACCGCTGGCCCCACGAAATAGCCGCAAACGGGAGCAAAATGAGCAGGAGGCCGATAGTCCACGGGCGCCATAATTGTTTGACGGGGCATTTTAAGTTCTTACGCTGTACGCCGTACAAAACGATAAAGAAACACAGCCCCGCAAGTACGCGGTAAAACGTGCCCCAGTAGGGCGGCAGGTTTTCCACAATGTTTTTGGACGCGAGGAACGCCGTTCCCCAGCATAACGACAGACACAACGCAAGTATGTAGCTCATAGAATTCTCCTTTTTTACATTATAGTAAATTGTAAGCCCCGCTCCCGCCCGGGCCCGGGAAATCGTATAATATAGCCATAGAGAGTTTAGGGGGAGTTTTTTATGAAGAGATATTTGCCTGCCGTTGTTTTTCTGTTACTGGCCGCGCTGGTGTGGCGGCTTTGGTCTGCGCCGCGCCGTCATCATATGCCCGTGGAGCAGGGGGCTAAGCCGCGTGTGGTGGTTTCGGGCTATGTGCCGTATACGCTGGTGAAACAGCTGGCGGCGGACCGGGCGGACGTATCCATGCTGCTTCCGGCCAATGCCGAGCCGCACTCTTTTGAACCCACGCCGGGCGCGCTTATAAAAGTAAGAGAGGCGGATTTGTTTGTGTACGTGTCGGACCGGATTGAACCGTGGGCTAAAGATATTGCTTCCGGCGCGGGGGAAAATACGCAAGTTCTTCAGGCGGCGCAGTACGCCGCCGCTTCCGACGACCCGCACGTGTGGATGGATTTTAACAACGTCAAACAAATTGCAAAAGCCGTTTCCGCCGCGCTGGCGGAAAAAGACCCCGCCCATAAAGACGCGTACGCCGCCCATTTAAAAGCGTTTGACGAAGAAATGACCGCGCTGGACGAAGCTTATAAAAAGGGCCTGGCCGACTGCCAAAGCCGCGAAGTCGTGCACGTAGGGCATTTGGCGTTTAAAAATTTAACCAAAAATTACGATTTGTCCCTTTCCGCGCTGGCGGGTTCTTCGCACGACGGGGAACATTCCGTGCGCAAGCTGGCGGAACTGGTAAAGTTTATTAAAAACAATCACGTGCGCGTGATTTTTACCGAAGAAACGCTTTCCCCGCGTTTGTCCGCCGCCGTGGCGGGCGAAACCGGCGCGCAGGTGCTGCCGCTCTACACCGTGGAACACGTAAGCAAGCAGGATTTTGACCAAGGCGTTACATACGGGGAACTGATGCGGCGCAATTTGGAAAGCCTGCAGAGGGGGCTCGGATGCCAAGCGTAATTGAAGCCCGTGGTCTGCGCTTTGCGTATGTGCGCGTACCGGTGCTGGAAGATATTTCTTTTTCCGTGGAAGCGGGCGATTACGTGGGGCTCATCGGCCCCAACGGCGGCGGTAAAACCACTTTATTAAAACTGTTGCTGGGGCTGGAAAAAGGCTCGGGCGACATTAAGCTGTTTGGCACGGAACTGGCTCAATTTAAAGATTGGCATAAAATCGGTTATCTGGCGCAGAAAAGCCCGGTATCGCAGAGCCGGTTTCCGGTTTCGGCCGAAGAAGTGGTGCTGATGGGGCTTTCTTCGCACAGAGGAAGCGGCGTATCGGCGGGCGAATTAAGGCAAGTGTACGACGCCATGCAAAAAACCCGCACGCGCGAGTATGCCGGGCGCATTTTTCACGATTTATCCGTCGGCCAGCAGCAGCGCGTACTGCTGGCGCGCGCGCTGGTCAGCCGGCCGGAACTGCTTATTTTGGACGAACCTTCCACCGCGCTGGATGCGGAATCCCGCGAGATGTTTTTTAATCTGCTGGGCGAACTTAACGCCAAGCGCGGCGTAACCATTCTGCTCATCACCCACGACACCGGGGAAGTGGGCAAATATATTTCCAAATTTATGTATGTGGACAAAAAACTCGTCTTTTTCGGTACGAAAGAAGAGTTTTGCCATTCCAAAGAAGTGGCCGAAAAACTCGGCGCTTTTGCCCAGCATACCATTGACCATTTGCACAACCACGGACATTGTCCGCTGGGGTGCTCGTGCGGAGGGGGAAAATGATTGCCGAATTTTTAAGCTACGGGTTTGTACAGCGCGGGCTGGCGGCCGGGAGTTTGGTGGCCGCTTCGTGCGCGCTCCTGGGCGTATTTCTGGTACTTAAAAGGCTGTCGCTCATCGGCGACGGGATGAGCCACGTCTGCCTGACGGGGGTGGCGGTTGCACTGCTCACGTCCGCGAACCCGGTGTATATGTCGGTGCCGGTGGTGGTGCTGTCTTCTTTAGGCATTATGAAAATTACGCAGAAATTTAAAATCTACGGGGACGCCGCCATCGGCATCGTCAGCGCGGCGGGGCTTTCCGTGGGGCTGCTTATCACCGCGCTGGCCGGCGGGTTTAACACCGATTTGCTGGGGTATTTGTTCGGCAGTATTTTAACCGTGTCCAAGGACGAAGCCGTGCTGTGCGGCATTCTGCTGGCGGCGGTGCTGGCGGGGCTGTTCTTTTTCTACCGCGATTTAACGTCCGCCTGCTTTGACGAACCCTTCGCGCGCACGCGCGGCGTGCCGGTGCGCGCCGTCAATACCGCGCTGGTGGTGGTTACGTCCGTGGCGGTGGTGCTGGCGTTTAAAGTGGTGGGCATTTTCCTGATTTCGGCCCTGCTGATTATTCCGCCCGTATCGGCTTTATTGATTTCCCGCACGTTTAAACAGGTATTGTGGCTGTCCGCCGCGTTTGGCGTGGGGAGCGTGTGGGCGGGTGTTTATTTATCGTTTTTATTTAACATTCCGTCCGGCGCAACGATTATTTTAGTCAACCTGCTTTTCCTGGCCGGCGCGTACATTTACTCCAAAACGGGGGGACTCCATGCCCGCTAAAAAAACAGACGTAACGGCCGTTGTCAAAGAACTTAAAAAACTGTATCCGGAGCATATTATTCCGCTTCACCACGGCAGTGCGTGGGAACTGCTGTGCGCGGTGATTTTGTCCGCACAGTGTACGGACGAACGCGTCAATAAAATCACGCCCGGCTTGTTTAAAAAATATCCGACGGCGGACAAGCTGGCGGCGGCCGAAGTGAAAGACGTGGAAAAACTGATTCATTCCGCCGGGTTTTACCACAGCAAAGCGTTGTCTTTAATTGAAACTTCCAGGCGCATTTGCGAAGTGTACGGCGGGGAAGTGCCGCAAAATATGAAAGATTTACTGACGCTTCGCGGCGTGGCGCGCAAAACGGCCAACGTGATGCTGGGGGATTATTTTAAAAAGCCCGAAGGCATTGTGGTGGATACGCACATTAAAAGACTGTCTTTCCGGCTGGGGCTTACCAAACAGACCGATCCCGTGAAAGTGGAGCAGGATTTGATGAAGCTTATTCCGTATAAGTATTGGGGCTGGTTTGGCATTGCGCTTATTTTGCACGGGCGGCAGGTGTGCAATGCGCGCAAGCCGGAATGTTCGCGCTGTACGCTGGCGCATTGGTGCCCGAAGAACGGCGTGAAAGTTTCCGCGTAGAAATGTTGCTGATTTTAAAAAGCCTCCCGGATGGGAGGTTTTTTCTGTCTATGAGGGGCGGAGTTTGAGGCATTTGGGCCAGGCACGTTGCAGCCGTTTTGCCGTTTTATGCAGGTCTTAGCCCTGTTTATAAAACGCCTCAAGGCGGAAGAAT